>Ga0187879_10001173_pt1 | contig 17949 bp, 18 predicted proteins | sample June2016WEW_19_1_FD_132423 | JGI IMG/M metagenome (GOLD analysis project Ga0187879, IMG submission 132423) | Peatland microbial communities from SPRUCE experiment site at the Marcell Experimental Forest, Minnesota, USA - June2016WEW_19_10 | ecosystem: Environmental > Terrestrial > Soil >... | reverse complement strand
GCCCATTCGTGCGCTCCAGAGCACGCCTCCATGCCGATCAGGCACGGCGGCAATTGCGCAATGAGCTCCGTGAGCTTCGCGCGGGACACCGCGCGGCGCACAACGATCGCACCACTTGCGTCGATGCCATGGACCGAAAACGTATTCTTTGCCAAGTCGATTCCAACCGTAGAGACTATGTTCATGGGACTTCCCCTCTTGATAAAGATTGATCTCGCAAACCAATCCTGGCACGTCCGTGCCAACTCGGGACGGGGAAGTCCCTTACATTCATTATGAGTGCAGTGACTGAGTACTCAGACTAAATATTTTTCAACAACTTACCACGTGGCGCCCGTTGCAATTGGCACCATGGAGCACAGTAAAGCACAACAGAGTCACGCAAAAACTCACGCACGAATTCCCTCGCCAATTGCCGGATATCGCTTATGCCGCAGCTGACGAATCAACAGCGGAACCCCGCAAGATCAGCAAATCCGCCGAAACGTTGAATCTTTCTCGGAGCCGTCGAACCATGTTCATGCTCAACTCGCGCTTACCATTCATGACCTCACTGACGCGGCTCGCCGTGCCGAGCAAAGGCACGAGGTCGCCACGTGAGAGGCCATGCTGATCCATGAGATAGTTCAGCAGATCCGGCAAGGTCGGCACCGACCTCGGCCAACGACTGCGCTCGTATGCCTCAATCAATCGCGCCTGCGCAACCAGCCGAACTCGGTCATCAGACTTGCGAGATCCCATCAGCTTCCCAGCCAGAGCTTTCGCCTGGACATGGTCCGCATCATTCTCGATTGCGATCAAGGTGATCTTCATCAAATAGTCTCCGCGTCAATCTTGTCGTAGTCCTCATGCGATCCAAAAAAACGGATCATCAGGACACCTGCCTCATATCGCACAACAGCAACCAGTCGAAACTCGTTCGCCTTGATGTTGAATACCACCCGGCCACTCTTGAGAATGCTCGCCTTCGGGTGAGCCGTCTTTACATCTTGCGGCGTTCGCCAATGCGCCGACTCCACGATGGCCCGCCAAGCGTTGTACTGCGCCCGCGCCGCCTTGATCCCTTTGTGGCTCGCCTGGCCCCGAAAATACGTCTCGACAATGTCGGTCCCGATCACGATCATTGGGCGCGATATTACCAGAATTTCCATAAAATGGAATTTCTCGTTCCATATTATGGATCATTGGACCGATTTTGGATTGGTGCGTTAACGCCGGATTTGGTGGAGGCGCGTGCCTTGCAGTTGAACCCTCGGATGCGTTGCACCCGCTCGCGGTCCCACCTCCGCATCGCCTCGAAACGACAAAGGACGGGAGCAATCATGGCGACGCGTCCTTAGCGTTTTGAAATTCAACAATATAACTCCCAATATGGCGCTCTTGGGAGTCGGGATTCGCCCTGAACAAAAAACGCAATTCTTGCGCTTACGGTGCGCTTACAGCGAACCGTGAGTATCCAAGCGGTTTCTGGGAAATTCCAGTAAACGGTAGATGGACGCGGCGCCGGCACACCGCAGCTTCTGGTGCACCGGCGCTCCGTCCGTTCTCAGTTTGCAGCGACCCTCACGCCCTTGGCCGCCTTTTCGATCAAGGCTGCCACCGCCGCGGGTTGAGAGACATAGATTGCGTGACTGCCTTTGACTTCGACCACCGTTGCACCTGCGCGCTTGGACATCGCGCGTTGCGCAGGAGGCGGGATCATCTTGTCTTCACTCGTGACGAGATACCAACTGGGCTTGGTCTTCCAGGCAGGTGTGCTGATGGCGCCACCGAGCGCAGCAACGCCCCAGGGGACCTGCGAGATGGCCATGAAGTCCGCTTTGTCTTTTTTGACATCCCCGGCAAAGCTCGCAGCGAATTTGTCCCTGTCCAGGTAAAGAAAGCCATTCTGTGGCGGAAGGATCGGGGGCACGGGTGCCCCGGGTACAGGATTGGCGATGAGCGTCGATACAGACTCACCGGCATCCGGCGCAAATGCGGCGATATAGACGAGACCGGCAACCTTCGGATCGTTGCCAGCTTCGGTGATTACTGCTCCGCCGTACGAATGACCGACAAGGATTACGGGCTGAGCCTGCGCATCGATGATCTGTTTCGTGGTTGCGACGTCATCGGCCAGCGAGACGGTAGCATTCTGGACGATGCTAACGCTATACCCATCCTTCTTTAGAATTTTGTACACATCCTCCCAACCGGAACCGTCGACGAATCCGCCGTGGACTAACACGATTGCCGCGAGGGCGCCAGCCGCTAAGGTATCCATGTCGATCTCCTAGTTGTGTTTATACCCAAGGTGGGCAGTTACATCATGAGAAGACAGCGACGTGCACGAAACCCTATAAAGTTTAAGAGATGACTACCCAAATTGGGGAACCGCTACGTCACTCACATCTCGGCGGCGGACTAAAGTGCGGTCAACAATCCAGCATTCCACGGCGAAAGGCGATGATCCAAGCATGCGTTCGTTAGCGTCCAATTTGGAGACGCATTTGGCCCAGATCGTTGGTGATTGCCCGTGCGATAATGAGGCATGAGAACGGGGAGTTTGAAACTGCGGGCGTTGTCGCTCGTGGGGCTCGCGATCTATGCGCTGACGTGTTTGGGGGCTCAATTGCCGAGCGGACCCCAAACAGCGCAACCGGTTGCTGTAGTAAGTGTGGACCCTCAGACGGTCCACTTACCGGTGGCCGAAGGCGGCGACATGCGCTTCATACGCCTCGGACGGTCACGGGGCCTTTCTCAGCAACGCGTGACCAAGATCGTGCAGGACGACCGAGGGTTCCTGTGGTTCGGCACGCAGTTTGGCCTCAACAGGTACGATGGCTATAACTTCCGAATATTCAAGAACGACCCCGCTGACCCAGGGAGCCTGTGCGACGTCGTTATCTCCTCATTGTTCATTGACCGGTCGGGAAGACTTTGGATCGGCTGCGACTACGTGCTGGATCGATACGATCCGCAGACCGAGACCTTTGTGCACTATCGACTCGCCCAGTCGACCGGCATCGGCGGCAGTGTGCGCCACATCAGCCAGGACCGCACTGGAATGCTCTGGCTCTCGACCGGCAACGGACTCTACGGCCTCGATCCAATTACCGGGAAGATTGCGCATTTTGGTCACGACGATGCGGATCCATCGAGTCTCAGCAGCGACGACATCCGGTCGAGCGGCGAGGATCGGGCAGGAACATTCTGGGTTGCCACCCGGAGCGGGCTCGATGTACTAGACCGTGACCGCGGGCACGTCACCCAACGCGTGCCGCTGTCCGAAACCCGCGACTTCTCCTTCTATGAAGATCGGCACGGCGTCTTTTGGATTCTGTACGCCTCCGGCAACGGGCTCGCAATACTCGATCGCAAGACCCAGCATCTCACCCGCTATTCCTTTGGCAGGGAGGATCTGCCAACCCATCCGCTGACCGGCGTTGGCTCGATGCTGGAAGACCGGAATGGCACTCTATGGATCGGCACGTTCTCCGATGGTCTCTTGAGGTTCGATCGCCAACAAAGGAGGTTCACGCGCTACCGCAACGACTCTTCAAACAGCGAGAGTCTCTCTGAGAACCGCGTCACTACTCTCTTTGAGGATCGCGAAGGGGACATGTGGGTTGGGTTCGGCACCACTGAGCCGGGCTTCTTTTCCACCAGACCGCCGCCGTTCGAGGTTTTGCCGTTTGATTCGAGCAATCCCGACAATCTTGGCGAAGCGATGGTCAACGGGATCTATGAAGATCGCGAACGGATCCTCTGGATGGGCACCACCGGAGCCCTCGTTCGGCTTGACCGCAATTCCCGGCGCTATACACACATCTCCGTGCCCGGCAACGGAATTGCCGCCGACGTGTTGTCTATTGCGGAGGATCGCACCGGAGCCCTCTGGATAGGCACCTCTGGGCAGGGACTCTACCGGCGTAGGCCGGGAAGCAATATTTTGACGGCATTTCGACATAGCGATACTAATCCCACGAGTCTCAGCAACGACAATGTCATCGGACTGCTGGTCGATCACGCGGGCATTCTCTGGGCAGCGACCATGGACGGACTCAATCGATTCAATGCGGTCACGCAGACCTTTACGGTGTATCGACACAGCAAGGAAGGCAGAGGCGCCTACTATAAGACTCTCGTTGAGGACCCGACCGGCATATTGTGGATCGGCAGTTTCTTTAGCGGGCTGTTGTGCTTCGATCCGCAGTCGGGTCAGTTCACCGCGCTCCACACTACGCAGGAACAGTCGGTACTGCCGCACCCACGGATCAATAGTCTTCTGCTTGATCACGCCGGCACATTGTGGATTGGGACACAAAACGGCCTGGGCCAATTTGATCCGCGAACCGGCCGGGCCGCGCATTATTCCGACAAGGACGGATTGGCGAGCGATGCGGTAGGTTGTGTTCTCGATGACACGGCGGGCGGTCTATGGCTGGGTACGAGTGCGGGTCTGTCGCATTTCGATCCAAGGCAAAGAACCTTCAGAAACTACACGCAGGCAGACGGCCTGCCAGGGCCAGATCTCTCGGGTTGGCGGGCGTGCTTTCGCAGCAGCAGCGGGGAGATGTTTGTCGGCGGCTTTTCAGGCGCGGTGGCCTTCCGGCCCGACAAAATTTCTGACGACGCCTATACTCCCTCGGTCGCACTCACCTCGTTGCAACTGTTCGGAAAACCCGTCGTTCTTGGAGTCGGGTCACCCCTGAAATATGCGATCGATTACACGGATCAATTGACTCTCCCGCATGATCAGAACAGCATTTCGTTTCAGTTCTCGGCGCTGAGCTTTAGCAGTCCCTCAACGAACCGCTACCGGTATAAGCTCGAGGGGCTGGATACGGGCTGGCAAGAAGTCGGAAGTGATCGCCGATACGCCAGCTACACGACGCTGCCGCCTGGAAACTACGAATTCCGAGTGCAGGGCGCGACGGTCCGGGGGCCCTGGAGCGACCCCGGCGCGCGCATGCGGATCACGATACTCCCACCCTGGTGGGCAACCGGATGGTTTAGAGCGCTTGCCGCCGCTACATTTGTACTCGCCCTATGGAGCGCATACCACCGCCATATGCGCCGGATCGCCGAGCAATTCGAGATCCGTCTGACAGAGCGGGTGCGCGAACGAACCCGGATCGCGCGGGAACTGCATGATTCGCTGCTGCAGGGGTTTCAAGGGTTGATGTTTCGCCTCCAAGCCGTTCGTGACATGCTTCCCGGGCGCCCCGACGATGCGGTGACCGCGCTCGACAAGGCGTTAGAGCGAGGCGATGAGACCATCACGGACGCGCGCGAGGCGGTGCACGACCTGCGCTCATCGAGCCTCGTCGAGAGCGGTCTCGATCAAGCCTTGAAAGCCTTGGGTGAGGAGTTCGAGTCGGCGCCGCATCCCGCCTTCCGAGTGGTCGTCGAAGGGAAGCCGCGCGAACTCGCGCCGCTGTTGCGCGACGACATTTACCGCGTTGCGCGCGAGGCGTTCCGCAATGCGGCTCGACATGCGAACGCACGCAACATCGAGGCGGAGATCGAGTACGGTGAGTCCGATTTTTCCTTGCGTATCCGCGATGATGGTGAGGGTATCGATCGCGACGTGCTCGCCCGCGGCAAGCGCGCCGGACACTGGGGCCTACAGGGCATGCGCGAGCGCGCCGAGCACATCGGCGGGCGTCTGAACGTGTGGAGTGAACGGAAGGCCGGAACCGAAATCGAGCTGGTGATCCCCGCAGCCAGCGCCTACGGTCGCCAGGGTCCGTGGAACGACCAGGCAAATGAGGACGCCAGTGAGTGACAAGCCGGAGCGAATTCGGATTCTCGCGGTGGACGACCATCCGCTGCTGCGCGAGGGAATCGCCGCGCTGATCGCGAATCGGCCCGATATGGAGCTTGTCGGCGAGGCTGCCAGCGGACCGGAGGCAATCCATGTATTCCGCTTGCTGCGTCCGGACGTCACCTTGATGGATCTGCAGATGCCCGAGATGAGTGGAATCGATGCGATCATTGCAATTCGCAGTGAGTTCCCTGCAGCGCGGATTGTCGTGCTCACGACCTACGGTGGTGACGCGCTCGCCGAGCGGGCTCTGAGGGCGGGCGCGCAAGCCTATGTACTCAAGGGACTGGTTCGAAAGGACTTGCTGGAGACCATCCGCATTGTATTTTCGGGTTCCAAGCGGATTAGCCCGGACGTCGCTGCACAGCTCGCGAGCCACACCGGAGAAACGGGTCTGTCCCCGCGGGAAATCGAAGTGCTGTCTCTGGTGGCGGCCGGACAGTCAAACAAAATTATCGCCGCACAGCTGTTCATTACGGAGGCAACCGCGAAAGGCCACGTCAAGAGTATTCTTGCCAAGCTCGGAGCAAACGATCGAACACATGCGGTGACCTTGGCACTGCGGCGGGGAATCATTCAGCTCTAGCCTCCCCCGAAAGGATTGTCCGCCGAACCCCACTCCGAGGGTATCGATCTCAGCCGCGCCTTCGTACGCTATTGACTGAGCCATGCAGCGGTTATTTACAACGTTTCCGAACGGATGGCCCGGTGCAGGTCTGCTGCTGCTTCGGATGGTATCGGCTGCTCCCGTCATACTGAACTGCCTATCGGTCCTGCCGGATTGGTCAGCGGCGATGGCTTGGCTCCGTCTGATCAGTCTATTGCCCGCAACCGCCGTTCTCCTCGGAGTCTGGACGCCGCTCGCTGCGATCCTGCTGGCGGTTATCGAGTTGTCACTCGCGCTCTCGAAACCCGAGCTCATCAATTTGCAGCTAACTCGTGCGGCGATTGGGTTGGCGCTGGCAGGACTCGGCCCAGGGGCGTGGTCTCTGGACTCACGCCTATATGGCCGTAAGCGTATCGAGATCTGACCCGGCACTCGGCGAGATCTCGCGTCCAAGGCCGCTTGATCCTACCCTTCTAAAGGGGGGTCCGCATTCCATCCGAATGAGGATATCGCCGCAGCACTGCCGCTCGTACGATTGGCGAGCGACAACCATCGCGAGTTACAAGGCTTTTACGGGCACGTCGACATGCACCTGCCGAGTCAAGCTCCCGAGGCGAAGATGTCAACAAGCAGTGTGACCGCTCGAATTCGTGTTTTGGCGGTAGACGACCATCCGCTGCTTCGCGAAGGCGTTGCCGCGCTAATCGCGAATCAGCCTGATATGAAACTGGTGGCGGAAGCTGCCAGTGGCCACGAGGCAATCGAGAAATATCGCGCAATGCGCCCCGACGTGACGCTCATGGACCTGCAAATGGGCGAGATGAGCGGCATCGATGCCATCATTGCCATTCGCGGCGAATTTCCGGAGGCACGCATCATCGTGCTGACGACTTACGGCGGGGACGCGCTCGCCGGGCGCGCCTTGAAGGCGGGCGCACAGGCCTACGTGCTGAAGGGACTGGTCCGAAAAGACCTCCTTGAGACCATCCGCATAGTTCATGGCGGTTCCAAGCGGATCAGTCCAGACGTCGCCGCACAGCTGGCGAGCCACGTGGGAGAGGTGGGCCTGTCGGCGCGCGAGATCGAGGTACTCCAACTTGTCGCGAGCGGCGACTCCAACAAGCGCGTCGCCGGCCGTCTGTCAATTTCGGAGGATACCGCGAAAGCCCATATGAAAAGCATCCTTGGCAAGCTCAATGCAAACGACCGCACCCATGCGGTAATACTCGGATTGAAGCGGGGAATCATCCAAATCTAGTGCGCCTGCATCCCGTATTGTTCGAAAACTGAATTTGGCAATCTGTGACGCCCTATCGTAGCATCAGGCCATGTCATGGAGGCCGCCACACTTATTAGCATTACTTATCGCGAGCATGGCCAGTTGGCTCGAGCGGAGTTCCTTCGCACAGATTGAATATTTGAAGGCGGAGAATCGTGCGCTGCAGTCGAGACTCGCACGACAGCGCATCTTGTTTACTGATGCTGTACGCCGCACGCTCGGAGCGCTCGCAAGAGAAATCGGCATTAAAGCGTTGCGAGAGCTAAACCCGATTGTTTCCCCGCGACCCTATTGCGTTGGCATCGACAACTCATGGCGCAGAAATGGACGTTTCTGGAGCGACGTCGGCCAGGAAGACCGCAAACGCCAATCGACATTGAGCAACTCGTTGTACGGATGGCCCGTGAGAACCCGAGTTGGGGTTACACGCGAATTCACGGCGCCTTGCTTAATTTGGATATCAAGGTGGGCCGTAGCACGATCCGCCGCATTCTCAAAGATCACCTGATTGAGCCGGTGCCCGGACGGGCCCGCCGCATCCCGTGGTCGGTGTTTCTCAAGTCGCATTGGAGAGCTATCGCGGCCAGCGACTTCTTTGCGGTTGAAGTATGGTGTTGGCACGGTCTGATCACGCACTACGTCTTATTTGTGATAGAACTTGCCACTCGGCGGGTCGTCATTTGTGGAATCACAACGAATCCGAACGAAGTCTGGATGTTGCAAGTGGCGAGAAACCTGATCGACAACGGAACCGGAGCACTCGTCGGCAAACGCCATTTGATCGTGGATCGCGACACGAAGTATTCGTCGGCATTCCGTGCTTTTCTCGCCCGAGAAGGCGTTGAAGTGATTCACCTACCGCCGCGTTCACCGAATTTGAACGCATACGCAGAACGATTCGTCAGATCCATAAAAAGCGAGTGCGTATCGAAACTGATACCGATCGGCGCGCCGATGCTTCGCCGCGCCTTGCGCGAATATACGGATCATTATCACCTTGAGCGAAATAATCAGGGCCTCGATAACCAATTGATCATACCAACGCCGGTTCGGCGTTCAAAAATACAGCGGATCGATTGTCGATCTCGCCTCCGAGGCATGCTGCGGTTCTACGAACGTGCCGCGGCATGAATGCATTGGAATTTTCGAACAATACGCGATCGATGTAACGGCGAAAAGATCGTTCACACACCCCGAGCAAGCGCGCCGCTTCCTCTTGTCGCAATCGCCCCGCTTGCCAGCCGGCATAGGCCTCGTCAAACCTCATGTTCCGAGTCTCCTGTAGCCACTCTGTTCGTCTCGCAGTGCGCCCCCTTTGGGGCACGATGAACCGGACAGATCACGTGCTACAAGACCGGACAGATGAATTGCTACCTGCAACCACGCTGTCCGGACTTGCACCAGAACCTTTGTTTTGGGACTATGGATGGACTTCTAATGAGAAAGCTGCTAATAACCTCGCTCACCGTCGCTGCGATTGCGCTCGCGGCCACAACGGTTCGTGATGCACCTGCGGCGCCCATCGTCGTGCCGCCTGATCCATCGGCTTTCGACGCTCAGACGCTGGTGAGCAACGTGTGCTCCCAGTGTCATGGTGCTACCGGAGTCAGCATATGCCGGCTCTTCCCGAATCTCGCAGGGCAGCTGCCCGTCTACATCGAGACTGAACTAAAGCTATTTCGGCAGCATGGCCGCAGCGATTCCGGCGCGCGAACCTTTATGTGGGGGATAGCTCGGGGTCTGACTGATGAGCAAATCAAAGGGGTCGCACGGCAGTTCTCGAGCCAACCGCCGGTGAGAGGCATGGTATCGAGCAATCCCGCGCTAGCTGGCCAAGGCAAGTTGCTCTACGAGAACGGGGCGAAGGAGCGCGATGTTCTGGCTTGCATTGTCTGCCACGGTCACGACGGCGAGGGCGTCAACACAAATCCACGGGTCGCCGGGCAGCCTCGAGACTATTTGGTGACCGCAATGCTGCAGTTCCGCAGTCGGCTGCGCGAAAGCAAACTCATGCAACACGTCACCCAAAAACTGACCGATAATGAGATCGCCGCTTTAGTTGAATATGTTTCCACCAAGTAGGCCCATTGGAAGGCGCGGGTGAATCCTTGTGCTTGCAACCCCCGGGGGAATCACGCCATGAAAATCCCAATGCGTTATGGTCTTAGGATTCTCAGCGCCTCAGTCATCAGCGGCGCGTTGCTCCTTGCGCGACCAGTTCTCGCAGATTACACGGTGGAAGCCGTCTCAAATGGCGGCACCATCGAGGGAGTAGTAAAGCTCAGTGGTGCGGCGCTCCAAATCGCGCCCATCAAGGTCACCAAGAACCAGGACTATTGCGGTCAGTCCATTCCAAGCCCCGTGTACTCAGTCGGCAAGGACGGCGGATTACAGAATGTCGAGGTATACCTTAAGGGCATCACCAAGGGTAAGGCGCTTTCTACCGACACGATCTCGCTCGTCAATGAGCACTGCATGTTCAATCCGCGGGTGCAGGGAGCGAACGTTGGTCAGCAAATCAGGATCTCCTCCAACGATCCGGTTCTGCACAGTACGCATCCGCAAAACGCGTCAACCAACGCCACCATCTACAATATTGCCCTGCCTTTTAAGGGATTCTCGGTAACCAAGCCGTTGCCCGCAATCCCGGAACTGATCAAAGTCAAATGCGATGCGCACGAATGGATGCACGCGTGGATTTGGGAGCTCGACAATCCCTACTTCGCGACGACCGGGGATGAAGGGCACTTCACGATCAAAGACGTGCCGCCAGGCACCTACACACTCGTCGCTTGGCACGAAGCTGCCGGTGAGAAACTGACCTCGGTCACGGTGTCTGCTGGCAAAACGGCGACCGTAGCCATCCAACTCTCGGCCACAAAGACCCCCTGAACGGTTCGAGGTGCCATGATGTCCAGACGACTGTTTAGGGTAGTAGTGCGCTTTGGCCCGTGCGCGTTGGTGCGCGTTGGCCTGAGTCTCGCCTCGTCGGGACCCCGGCGATATCTGCTTTTTCGCCCGCAAATGCGGCTTGCACTGCACAACCTGGCATGAATCCTAACTCGAGCTTAACGATTTTGGCGGCAACTTGCGCCCTGATGGCCGTATAGCGACGCTGCTCCCGGCCCTGGTCGCGCTGTTGATCATAGCGCGCGTGGTTTTGGCACAGGACGACGTGGGAGACGTGCATCAGGGAAAGGTCGTCTATGAGCAGTATTGCGCTCTCTGCCATGGAGAACAGGGCGACGGCAAGGGTCACTATAGCGAAGATACCACCCCAGTGCCGCGCGATTTCCGACAGGGCACATTTAAATGGCGCAGCACGCCGTCGGGCTCGTTGCCGACCGACGCAGACATTGAAAAAGTCTTGGTCAATGGTCTGTTTGGCACGTCCATGTCGAGCTTCTCTACTTCGTTGACCCACCGGCAAAGGCTCGATGTCATCGCCTACATCAAGACCTTCTCGCCACGCTTTGCGACCGAGAAGCCCGAGGCGCCGATTACCATTCCGCCTGAGCCGCCGTACACGGCCGAATCCGTAACCCGCGGCGAGGCCGTATACCAAAAGTTCAACTGCGCCCAATGCCATGGTGACGCAGGTCATGGTGATGGTCCGTCTGCAGACGATCTCAAGGATGATTGGGGAAACGGGATCGTGCCGTATGACTTCACCGAAGGCCACGTCAAATGCGGCAACAACGGATCCGACATTTACCGAGTGTTCATTGCCGGCCTGAATGGCACGCCGATGCCTTCGTTCGCCGATTCCATAAGCCCCGCCGAGGCTTGGGATCTGGTGCATTTCATACAGAGCCTGAGCCCGGACTACCCGAAGAACGTGACCGGGACGCCACCTACACCCATCGGCAAAGGCGCACCGTGAAACAGGAAGACCAGCACGAAGGCGGCACAGGCGCTGCAAATTCTTCGGCCATAGAGGCCCGGTTGGCTCGCTAAAGACCCGACAGACCGAATCAGGGGGGCGAGGCGCTTGTTTGTATGGCGAGCAGGCGCGAACCGGCGCACCTGTCGGCGCGGCGTGACGACGACAGTCGCGCGCATAACCCCTACCTGGAATCCCAAGTGTAGTCGAGGCGGCGAGTGGAGCCCGCTAAACCCCAAGCACTGCAACCGAGGTGACTCCCGGGCGTTGACTCGCGGCAATCTTCATCCTCCTCGGGAAGCAAAATCTGTGCAAGACCGGCCGCATCCTGGAAATCAAAGCGATCGGCATCGCGCAGATGCGCGAACGCGGCGCAGTTTCTCGAGAGACCACACTTGGTGCCATGACGGCGAGGGCGGCGGCATCGTGGATGGCTCACGCTTGAACACCAGGCCTATAGCGCGTGCTTTCCCCGTCAGGAAGCGGAAATGGCATCTGCGTCACAGCTCGTTCTAAAAAACGTAATCCAGCTTCACAGTTCACATAGTGATCCAAACCATATTATGGTGTGTGCGAACTGCAGCCTTATGGATCTTGCGGTTGATGTGTCAATGCGGACTACGGCATTACGAAGAAGTGGGAGGAAGCGGTGAGCGCTGAGCCGTTGCGGCAGCATAGCGCCGAGCCGAGCCCTATCTCCGCGCCGGCTGCAGGCGTTGACGCGCCCATCACGGTCTTGGACCCGCTCGTGGAGAGCGCTTCGCGATCAACACATGGTGCGCTTCGAGCCGCTCAAGGAAAGCCGGACAAGCTTCACATGAGTCGCTCAGGGCGCGAGCGTCACGGCCGGCTGGTCACGGCCGCCATCGGTCTCGCGCTGACTCTCGCGATGGGCTTGGTGCTGCTCTTCGGCTATCGGCTCGTCACGCACATCCGTGCGAGCATCAATGCACTGCAGGCCGCGAGCGCTCTGCAAAACTACCCCGAGGAGATCTCCGGTCAGCTGAGTGCACTGTGCGACCGTCTCGAGGCTCGCGCCGATTCCGGCCAAGCGCTCGCGGATCTGCAGAACACGGTCAGGCGTTTCGATCATGATCTTGGGCAGCTTTCCGACTCCGGAAACGACTCGCCGCAGCTCGCCCGGGCGGTCTGGCTGTGGCACCAATACCGCTCGGTGATCGATCCGGTCGTCTCTTTCACGGGCCAGACCTACGTGGATTCCGTTACCGCAGACACCACGTTCTCGCCCGAAGGCCGTGAGTACTATGCCGCGGCGGAGCGCGCGCACCTGTTCGCGGAGGACAACGCCAAGGCATTGCAGACGGAGATAATGAATCTCGCCGCGACGGCCCAGCACACCTCCTCAGATGCCGCACTGCGCTTGCGCACCCTGCTGTTTGTAGTTGTGATTGCAACACTGATGCTGGCCGCGGCCGCGGCTTGGTTCCAGCTCATGCGCTCGCGGCTTCTAAGGGCGCAGGCCGAGTTGCAGGAGGCTCATCAAGCCATGATGCGTGCCTCCCGTCAGGCGGGAATGGCTGAAGTTGCCAGCAGCGTGCTCCACAACGTCGGCAACGTCTTGAACAGCGTCAACGTGTCCGCGAACTTGCTAGATGAGCGGATGCGGACGTCCAAGGCTTCCGGACTCGCCCGAGTCGCCGCGATGCTCGAAGAGCAAGGCGATCAACTCGGATCCTTCATTGCGAGTGACGATCGGGGGAAACGACTGCCCAGTTACCTTGCACAGCTCTCTTCCCAGCTCGTAGCCGATCGCGAGGCCGCACTTACGGAATTGGCATCGCTGGTTAAGAGTATCGAGCACATGAAGGACATTGTCAGGATGCAGCAGAGCTATGCGACGCACGGCGGTGTGGTGGAGAGTGTGGCTGTCGCGGATCTGGTAAACGACAGTGTGCGGCTGAATGCAGAAGCGTTCTCCCGCCATGGGGTCACGCTCGCGTGCGAATTTGAGGAGGTGCCCGCCATCACGGTAGATAAACACCGGGTGCTGCAGATTCTGGTGAATCTCATCCGCAACGCCAAATATGCCTGCGAGGACTCGGGACGAAGCGACAAACGCATCACGATTCGGGTCACACGGTGTGCACTCGGGGTCGCGATCGCGGTGGTCGACAACGGCGTGGGAATCCCAACCGAGAATATGACTCGAATCTTTAGCCACGGGTTCACCACCCGCCCCAGCGGCCATGGGTTTGGACTGCACAGCGCAGCGCTCGCCGCTCAGGAGCTCAAAGGCTCACTGCGGGTCGCCAGCGATGGCCCAGGATGCGGAGCCACCTTTTGGCTCGAGCTACCAATCACTCCCGCGAAGGACTCGCTATGACCTCCTTCGGTGGACCGCTGATTCATCGGGTGCTCACGATTGATGACAACCCAGTCATCCACGAGGACTTCAAGAAGATTTTGAGCCGAGATAGCAACGCGGACACAGCACTCGCCGCGGAGGAGGCGCTATTGTTGGGCGACGTGCTCCCGCAGAACGAGGACTCGCGCTTTGAGCTCTACAGTGCGCTTCAGGGTGCGGCGGGTGTGGAACTCGCTCGGCGGGCACGGGTTGAGGGCCGTCCCTATGCCATGGCCTTCATTGACATGCGCATGCCGCCAGGCTGGGATGGTTTAAAGACGATCGAAGAGCTGTGGAAAGTCGATCCGGATGTGCAAGTCGTCATCTGTTCGGCCTATACGGAGTACGGGTGGTCGGAGCTGCGCTCCCGGCTCGGTCCTTCCGACAAGCTCCTGGTCCTGAAAAAACCGTTCGAATCGATCGAGGTGCTGCAGGCGGCAAGTGCCTTATGCCGCAAATGGCACAACGAACGGATGCTTCGGCGCCATGTGGAGGATCTGGAGCACGTCATCGCGGCGCGCACAAAGGGACTGGAGGCGGCGAACCATCAATTGCAGCATCTCGCCACCCACGATGTGCTCACCGGGCTCCCCAACCGGGTCATCCTGCACGACCGGCTCGAACAAGCAATTGCGCACGCCACCCGCGAACAACACGAATTTGCCGTACTTCTGCTCGATCTCGATCGCTTCAAGGTGATCAACGACTCCTTGGGGCACCGCGCAGGCGATGAGCTGCTGAATGAGGTCGCGCAGCGCCTGAAGGGCGCCGCGCGCAACATGGACACGCTAGTGCGACTTGGGGGCGATGAATTCGTGATCGTGATGGCATCGATCCAGACCCGGGATCAGGTTCTCGCGATGGCCACCCGGGTGATTGAGGTCCTGAAACCGCCGATCCGCTTACAGGGAGTCGACGTGCGAACTTCCGCAAGCATCGGCATCGCCTTTTATCCCAGCGACGGGGTCACCGTCGAGATGCTGCTCGCACACGCCGATGCAGCGATGTACAGCGCTAAGCAGAGCGCGCACGGCACCTACCAGTGCTTTGCCACTTCAACGAGCACCTCCACACGGGATCGGGTCAAATTCGAGAGCGAATTGCACGCGGCACTCGCTGCCGGGCAATTTGAACTGCACTATCAACCTAAGGTCGACACGGCTTCCGGCCGGGTGCATAGCGCGGAAGCCCTGATCCGCTGGCGACATCCCGAGCGCGGGCTGCTGCTGCCGGTGGATTTCATTCCCATTGCCGAGGAGTGTGGGTTGCTCGACTCGATTGGCGAGTGGGTCCTAAGGGAAGCCTGCCGGCAGGCAAAACTCTGGCAGCGGCACGCAGACCGCCCACTGCGTATCGCGGTGAATCTCTCGCCTTCGCAATTTCGACTGGGAAGTCTTCTCGAAACGGTCCGCAGCGCCCTGATGGCTGCGGAACTCGAGCCGCGGTTTCTCGAGGTGGAACTGACCGAGACCGCGGTGATGAGCAATGCGGAGGAATCGATCTACATACTGGAGAGCTTAAGCCGTTTGGGCGTGCTGGTCTCGGTGGATGATTTCGGGACCGGGTATTCCAGCATGAGCTATCTGCGGCGCTTCCCGATCGACAAGCTCAAGATCGACCGCAGCTTTGTGAAAGAGATGACCAGCCGCCCGGAGGATGCCTCCATCGTGCGTGCCATGGTCTCCCTCGCTCACAGCCTGAATCTGAAAGTGGTCGCTGAGGGCGTTGAAACGGGAGAGCAGCTCGCACTGCTGCAGCAGCTCGGCTGCGATCAGTACCAGGGGTTTCATTTCAGCGCAGCGCTGCCGGCGAAGGAATTCGAGCAGCTGATCAGCACCCATACTCATGCGGCGCAGGCCCCGGAGATTGATACCGCCGCCACCCAGAGTCGACTCGCGCTGGGCTGAAGCAGCAGCAAGTCTCGACCTCCCCGTGCAGTCTAGTAGGCGCAGGTCATTGCGGAACTGCGCCCCTCTAAGCGGAGATTCTTCCCGGGGAACGCCCGCAGACGAAGCGCAAGTGGTCGCCAAACTCACCGCAAGCCTGTCCTCGATGCTTGCCGAGCGCGGCCTGGCAGCCGCACCCGCGGGCCAGTCAACGGATTTGATTCTGCGACGTGTCGTCATGGACGTGCGTAGCGGCAACAAATTGAAGCGCATGGTGATCAGCCTGGGCCCCGGTCAGGCGAGACTATAATTGCAGGTCTGCCTGGCGGCCGAGGTGGCGGGTGGCGATGTTGATGTTGGCCTCGCCCAAGATGGGGGCTGCTTACGGTTTCGTGCAAATCGGTGCGCTTCGCATTCGCAAATGCTTGATTCAGGAACATTTGAATAAGAATTAAAGAAACCGAAAAGCCTTCGTTTCCGCGGTCTCTCAAGTTCTTGAATTCGTCTTGTATTCGGAAAGTAATCCACATTAAACCGCGCCAATTTGCACGAATCCGTAAACACCTCCGGTCACGACCGATGTCCAGCTCGCTGTGCTCATCGCTTGTGCGACGCCTGCCTGAGACTCGCGCCGGGTCTACCGCAGCAGCACCTCGACATTCACGGACGTTGCCTTCTCATAGATTCCCGCCGGCGCGATATCGTGTATTGAGTGGGTGCTGATGCCCGACACCGTCATCGGCTCGCCGGACGGCGGCTGGAGCGAGAAATCCTGGCTGCAGGCCGCCAATCCGGAGAGCCCGAGCAGGGCCATGCTGCCGCGCAGACCCCGCCCGATGCGCCGAGCCGCCGACCCCGCGTGACGTCGATTGCATCTGCCAGTCATGACGTTGCTTCCCCCGGTGTCGTTCATCTTTCATGGCGGCACTTTTCTTCGTTCAAGACGGCACTGGGATTTGATTGCCAGATTCTCCTTGCGCAACCAAATCGCCGCAATTCCGCAAATCTGCAACATCGCCGATGCACTTCGTTGCTGTCGAATCTCGCTAAATGTAGCAGTGAGCGCCGGGCGCGCTATTAGCACCTTACAGCGAAGATGAACTCTCAACGCGCGCCTTGAGCGCCGCGTTCATGGCGATGAACCCGGACTTAGTTCCACGATCCAGGGTTGCCTTGGCCATACCTACCAATACACCGCTAAATCTTTCGCCTTGCGTAAAAGGCACTCGTCCGGCGTCCGTCCGCGCGATCTTCAAGTAGTGCTCTCCATCGAAGATGCCAGGGATCAGAAAATCCCCCAACCATCGCAATTCGGTATGGGGTGCTGCGACTAATACCGTAGGTCGAAACGTTATGGCTTTGCCACCGGTCGGTTGAATGGATACGGTTAGGCATTGCCCCTTTTCAATAGACCCTTTGATGGCGCGAATAAACGGATTCCAGCTTGGCTATGCGGAGATGTCCGTCAATATGGACCACACTCGGTCCGGAGTCGCCGCAATATCAATTTCCGATTCGATGTAGTGCACAGATCTTCTCCAATGTCGTTGATCCTAACTAGCTGGACTGGCGTCCGATTGGAGTTTAATTAACACAGTGGCTTGGCGTCCGGTTGGATCCCGGAACACGCCGCCAGCAGCGATTGACGTCCAAATCCACGATTTTATTTTAAGGATTTTATGCGGGCAGCCAAAGTAAGGTTGAAACGTCGCACAAAATCCGGCGCATTAAAAGCGCCGATTCTAAAAATCGCAAAAAACACCTATGAACTATGGTGGTAAGAGAGGGACTCGAACCCTCAACCTCGGCATTATGAGTGCAGTGACTGAGTACTCAGACTAAATATTTTTCAACAACTTACCACGTGGCGCCCGTTGCAATTGGCACCATAGAGCACAGTAAAGCACAACAGAGTCACGCAAAACTCACGCGCATTTTAACGCGCCGGTGCGACGCCGCACCTGCCCGCGGTCCCATCTCCTCATCGCCGGCCTCCAAACGAAAAGGACGGGGCGATTATTCCGACCCGTCCATAGCGATATAGAACTCAACAAAATGTCCCCCTATATGACGCTCTTGGGAGCCGGAAATGGCCGCGAACCGAACTAAATGGCACGTTT
>Ga0187879_10001172_pt1 | contig 17956 bp, 15 predicted proteins | sample June2016WEW_19_1_FD_132423 | JGI IMG/M metagenome (GOLD analysis project Ga0187879, IMG submission 132423) | Peatland microbial communities from SPRUCE experiment site at the Marcell Experimental Forest, Minnesota, USA - June2016WEW_19_10 | ecosystem: Environmental > Terrestrial > Soil >... | reverse complement strand
GGGCAGGCGAAGTCGCGAATAATAAGATCGCTGGTCGGATTGCTGGACGAATATGTGCCGGTGGTCGCGGGATGCGAAATCAGCGACGATCCGTTTGCGCCGATATGCCGCCGATGCGTGAAGCTGAAAGAAGAGAAAGGCGACGCGCTTGAGATTGGATGGATCGGGCGCGACAGCCGATACTCGGAAAAGCTCGCCACGCCCGACGTTTCAGTGGCGGACTTAATCGGAGAGATAGATCCGATCAAAGTGGCCGAGGGGCGCTACCTGGCCGACGAGGAAACGATTCATTACGGACTGATCCCGCGCACCAATCGCGGCATCTTCGCCATCAACGAGCTGCCCGACCTGACCGAGAAAGTGCAGGTCGGACTGTTCAACCTGATGGAAGAAAAGGACGTCCAGATCAAGGGCTACAAGATTCGCCTGGCGGTCGATGTGGTGTTCGTGGCGAGCGCGAATCCGGAGGACTACACGTCGCGCGGGCGGATTATCACGCCGCTCAAGGATCGTTTCGACATCCAGATTCGCACTCATTACCCCAAGACGATCGAGCACGAGATCGCGATCATGGAGCAGGAAGCGGTGCATCCGCTGCGCGCGGGCATGGAGGTGCGGACTGCGCAGTTCATGAAGGACATCCTGGCGCAGATTACGTTCGAGGCGAGGGCGTCGAACGAGATCAACCAATCGTCGGGCGTGTCGGTGCGCGTCACGATCAACAATTTCGAATCGGCGATTTCCAACGCGGAGAAGCGCGCGGTGCGAAACGCGGAGAACGAGATCGTGCCGCGGATTTCGGATTTGCATTCGCTGTATGCGTCGACGGCCGGGAAGATCGAGCTCGAGTATGTCGGCGAAGACAAGAAAGAAGACGATTTGATCGAGCGGTTGATCAACCGCGCGGTGCTGAAGGTTTTCGATCGCTATTTGAAGCTCGACGATTTGAAGAAAGTCTCGAGCTACTTCGAGCAGGGCTGGGGAGTCGAGGTTTCGGACAGCGCGCCGTCGTCGGAATACATGGAAGCGCTGCGCGAGGTGACGGGACTGCGCGAAGTGATCGCGCTGCTGGGGCCCTTCGAGACGCCGGGGCTGATGGCGGCGGCGAGCGAGTTTATTTTCGAGGGCCTGCATCTGCATCAGAAGCTCAACAAGGATCGCCAGGGCGGGCGCTTCGCCTATCACGCATGACGCGCAGGGATTTGAGCACGGTCGCCGCCCGCTACACGCAGTGGGATGGGAGCCAGCGGCTCAAGCTCGACGCCGACAAGGTGTTCGAGAAGCTGGCGGAGTATCTGTCGTACACCGACGACGTTCGCCAGGCGATGGACTGGATGATGCGGCAGGGGATGGACTTTGACGGCGTGCGGGTGATGGGGCTCGAGGAGTTTGTCGAGCAACTGCGCCAGGAGATGCGCCAGCGCTATCGCGACTTCAATCTGAAGAGCGCGCTCTCCGAGATGGAGCAGAAGCTCGACGACATTTTGAATCGCGAGCGGGCCAAGCTGGAATCGCTCAAGGGGCAAAAGCCCGGCGTCGAGGAGAAGCAGCGCGAGTTGTCGCGCATGCCGCGCCGGTTGTCGGAGGCGATGCGCAAGCTGGAGAGCCACGAGTTCGAGGACGCGCAGGCCAAGGCGGACTTCGACGAGCTGCTCAAGGAATACGAAAACATTCGCGACCTCGAGAATTTTCGCGATCGCAATCAGCACATGTTCCACGGTCCCAAGAGCCTCGGCTACAACGAGGCGCTCGAGTTGATGCGGGAAATGGAGCGGATGCGCCAGCTCGAACAGGACCTGATGTCGGGCAACTTCGACACGATCTCGATGGAAGACCTGCAGCAGATTTTAGGCCAGCAGGCGGGCAAGGATTTTCAAAATCTCAAGCAGGTGATGGTGCTGCTGACGCAGTCGGGCTACATGATGCCGAAGGGCGATCATTTCCAGCTCTCGCCCAGGGGCGTGCAGCGAATCGGGCAACTGGCGCTACGCGACATTTACCAGAACCTGTTGAAGGATCGTTCGGGCGGACACCAGACCGACCATCGCGGCATCACCGAGATGCGTCCGGAGCAGACCAAGCCGTACGCGTTCGGCGATCCGCTGAATCTGAACCTGGTCGCGACGCTGAAGCATGCGCTGGCGCGCAAGGCGGGCGTTCCTCTGGAGTTGCGGCCGGAAGATTTCGAGATTTACGAAAACGATTACGCCAGTTCCTCGTCGACGGTGCTGTGCCTGGACATGTCGTGGTCGATGAGCTGGGAAGGGCGATTTGCGGCGGCGAAGAAAGTCGCGATGGCGATGGAGACGCTGATTCGCTCGAAGTTCCCGCGCGACTATTTTGCGATCGTCGGTTTTTATACGCGCGCGGTCGAGTTGAAGCTCAAGGATCTGGCCGAAGCGTCGTGGAACATGGGCGATCCGTTCACCAATCTGCAGGACGGGTTGCGGCTCGCCTCGGATTTGCTCGGGCGCCATCCGTCGCGCAATCAGCACATCATCGTGATCACGGACGGGCAGCCGACCGCTTACTTCCTGAACAAGCGGCTGTACTGCGAATGGCCTTTGTCGTTCGGCGGCATCAGCATGCGCGCGGCGCAGGAGACGCTGAAGGAAGTGGAGCGGATCACGCGCAAGGGAATCACGATCAACACGTTCATGCTCGACGATTCGCCCAGCCTGCGCGCGTTCGTGGACAAGATGACGCTGATCAATCGAGGCCGCGCGCTGTTCACCCGTCCCGACCGGCTCGGCGAATACATGCTGGTCGATTATCTCGCCAAGAAGCGCAAGCGTGTCTGAACGCCGCGTGCGCCAGCGGTTGCATGGCAGCGAAAACTGAGATTAATGCCTAGACGACGCCGCTAACCTCTTTGCATTCAACCTCGTAGTCACGCGCTCGCTCCTTCATCGCAGATGCTATCGATCGTGCTACCAACATTCCGCGCACTTTCGTTGCCGGAACGCTCGTGATCATCGCGAGCATATGTTTGTATTTCAGAGCCTGCAGAAGACCGGGAAAGTCGCGCGGTCCCACATCTACTTCGACTTCCACGACGACAAAACGGCCGGCTTGGTCAAAAAACAGAACGTCGGCGCGATCATTCGTGGGGAACGGATATTCAACCTGCACTAACGTGAGTGTTTCCCCTAGATGTTTCCGAGGATTTTCAGCGATAGCTTCCTTCAGCGTTCGGTGTGCGTAACCTTCCTCATGACTTCGGTACTCTTGGAACTGCGGACTAGCCGCTTCCGCGGCCTTCTTCGCAACTGATTTCGGGTCGTATGGGTCGACGTCCAGAACAGTGTGAATCCACGACAGAATAGTATGGGCACGACGAGGAATAGTCGTACCAGTTAAGCTTGTGCTGCGCTTAAGAAATCGCCTTACGTGATAATCGCTGAGTTCTTCAGGGCGACGGTCTCGCACCAAATTATTGATGATCGGCGTGCGAAGAACAGCGCTCCGTAGCAACTCATTCCGGTCAGGTCGCCGCGTCGACGACATCAGTTCCTTGCCTGCTTCTGTGAACTCAAGTCGCTGCGAGCTGGATCGAACGAACCCTAGAATTCGGGCCGCCTGCTTATAGTAATCGACCTGTCGTCTATCGATTCCGAGTTCGCTGGCGATTGCAGCGGTTGAGAGTTTGCCGGTCGGCCATATTGTAGCGAGCAGTTTTACGACGAGTCCGAGCGTATCTGCTTGCGGCACGTCTACGGACTTTATGCGCATTGATCGCTAGTAATTGCGAACAACGATCTCATCGATCGCGCCGCGCTTACTTCCGTCGCAATTGATTACACGTCGTGCGGACACTACATCGATTCGATAATTCTCGTAGTACTGTCGTATCCGCGGTGAATCGCTGTTGCTGAGCATTACCAAACAGCCCTTCGCATCTAATTGCCTGAACGTTGCGGCGACTAGCTGCTGCTCGTCTACGCCGAAGGAGGTAGCTTCTCGTCTTCGCGTCGGAAGACCAGGATTTCGGACGGTGTATCCGGTGAAGCTAGAAGTCTTCGAGATGGGATGATACGGGGGGTCGAAATAAATGAAGTCGCCTGCCTCTACATGGTCCTGAACATCTGTGAAATCGGCTCGGAGGATTTCGGTATCTTGCAAAGATTTGCTGGCGGATCTGAGCGATGGCTCGTCGTAGATTCCGGGCTTTGCATACGAGCCGATCGGCACATTGAATTGACCGCGCGAATTCACTCGATACAACCCGTTGTAACATGTCTTGTTCAGATAAATCAGACGCCCCGCACGAGCAATGGGATCCATTTGATTCGGTGAAAGGTCGCGAATCGCATAATAATACTCGCGGCTGTGGCTAGCCCGGTGCTTCTCAAGTAGCGGAATCAAATCGTCAACTGAATCGCGGACGATTGTAAAGCAGTTCACTAGCTCATCATTGAAATCCATCAAGATCGCTGGAAATTTTCCTCGACTGCGCCTCAGTTGAAAGAATAATGCGGCGCTGCCAACAAAGGGTTCTGCGTATCGCCCGAAATTTTTTGGAAGAAGTCGTATCAGCTGCGGTAGCAGCTGCGTTTTTCCGCCAGCCCATTTAAGGAACGGGGCACCGTCATCCAAATCAGACTGAACGAGTGGCAGTTCAGGCTTCGCGATCAACGAACGTTCCTCCCATTGTCAGCCATGAACCATTAACCGTGGAGGTTAACACACGGTTTTATTCCTGAATAGTGCGGTTGAACTGGATCATCAACAGGTCAGCGGCCGGCGGCCTGACGCGCCTCGATCGACGCGGGCAGAGTCCAGGTTGCGCCGATTTGACGTATCACAATTCGATCCTGCTGACCGCCGGCTGCCGCGATTAGCCGTTGCAGCGGTTCTTGCATCGGCTCCTTCGACAGCCTGAACGTGCCCCAGTGAATGGGAATCAGGTAGCGGGCGCGCGTCTGCTGGAACATCGCCCAGACCTGCTCGGGATTTGCGTGATTGTAGATCCACGGGTCGTAGGCGCCGATCGAGAAGGCCGCGACGTCGGGCGGCGTCGATGCGAGGCTGGCGAAGAGATCGGTCTGGGCGCTGTCGCACGCGAGCAGCATCCGGCGGCCGTTTTTTTCCAGCACGTAACTATTGAAGCCGTAGCCTGCGCCCAGCGGAGGCCATCGCCGACCCCAGTGCCGCGCGCCCATCGCGCGGATGGTGAGTCCTTTGACAACGGTCGTCTCGCCCCACTTGAGTTCGCGAACGTCGTTGAAGCCCAACGGCGCGATGAGCTTTGCGCACTTTTCGCACGCGACCACCACCGCGCTCTTGGGCAGGGCTTCGAGCGACGGCAGATCGAGATGATCCATGTGTGCGTGCGTGATCAGAATGATGTCAATGTGCTGCAATTGCGCGGGAGTCAGCGGCGGATCGACGATTCGTTTTGGTCCGATCGTGAGGATCGAGTCGAACGACACGCCGACGCGCGAGAACAGGGTTGGGTCGGAGAGCACTCGCGTGCCGAAAAAATTCATGAGCAGGGTGGCGTGGCCAAGATTTGTGATCGTGAGCGAGTCGTCGGGCCACGACGCGGGCTCGAGACGCGGATGCGGATTGGCGGGCGCAGCGTTCATGTCCAGAGGGTACGACCTCGCGGCAAACAGCGCCAGCGAAATCAGGGCAACGGCGGCGATCGCTCGTGGCCGGGATCGCATCAGGCGCAACGGATGGAACGAAATCGAATTCACTTCTCCGGCGGCGGCTTGAAGCAGGGCAGTTCCTTGACCACCACGTAACTGTAGGTACGACCATGCCACTGGAAGGTGCCGATGCCGGCGCCGAACGCCCCGGTCATCGAGTCAAACTGTTCGCTGTCGGAAACGTTAATCACGCTGGCGGGAGCGTAGGCGAGATATTGCGGCTTGTCGGGCTCGAGCACTTGATAGAGCGGCGGATTGAAGAGCAGCTCGGGGATGTCGGGCCTGGGCTGCCAGCCCTCCGCGGGCGCGTCCTTGGTGCGAACGACTATCCAGGCCGGACCGGTGGAGTTTTGAGAAATCTTCCACTGGCGCGACTCGATCAGCCCGTCTTTGTTCTTGCGGACTTCCTCGACGCCGGGCGCAACGCGCAGCAGTTGATCGCATTGGTCGGCGTTTTCCGTGGCGGAAGCTCCGGTGCCGCCGGCCTGTTTCGCCGAAACCCCGATGCCGATGACCTCGGCACTGCCGGCGGCGACCGCCGGGGCAGCGGTGGCGACCACGCCAATAGCACCCGCGGCGCATCCAGAGCATGCGGCCGCAAGCGCGATTACGATTGCCAGGGACGCGATCCGGCGCGCGATAAGGTTGCTCACTTTTTCACTTTTCACTTTTTCAACGGTTCACGGCTTGCGCGCGATCACCATCGAGGAGGTGAACGGAGGGCTTGGCAGCGCTTCGTGGCTGATATCGACGAAGCCGGCGTCACCGAGCCATCGGGAGACTTCGTCAAAAGAATAGTCGCGCCCGCGCGTGGCCAGCAGCAGGTAGAGGGCGAAAATCGCGCCCGGTCTGGGCTCTGTGAGGTCGGCATTCATGATGTGGTCCTTGATGATCATCATGCCGCCCGATTCGAGCGCGCGAAAGCACTTGCGGAAAAGTTCAGCGTTGGCCGTTTCATCTTCATTGTGAATTATATTCGACATGAACAGGGCTCCGCATGGGCCCGGGATCTGATCATACAGGTAATCGACGCGGACCAAATCGATTCGCGCCAACGCCGCGGGCTCGCGCTCGGCGAGGATTGCGCGCGCAACTTCGAGCGTGGCAGGCAGATCGTAAATCGCAGCGCGCAGACGGGGCCATCGGCGAAGCATCGCCGCGGTGTAGGTTCCCGGCCCGCCGCCGATGTCGGCGATCATCGAGACGCGGCTGAGGTCGAGCCGATCGGCGACGTAGGTCGGATCGCCGCGGGCGCGAGTGAGGCTGTCCATGGCGCGGATGAATCGTTCGGTCTCTTCGGGACGGCTTTGAAACATGTCGGTCGGGCGCGCGGGAACGCCGGTGCGAATGGTTTGTTCGAGATGCGTCCATGTTTCGAAGATAGCTTCGTCGAACAGGATCAAGCCGCCAAGGTATTCGGTGGACGAGCGGAGCAGATAGCGCCGCGCCGCATCGGTGAGCGCGTAGCGATTGGCGCGTTTGGCGAGCAAGCCGAGCGCCACCATCGCGTTGGCAATCAGAGCGGTCGCGCGGCGATTGGCGGAGATGGCGGCGGCGAGAGCGGCGTCGTCGAGCGCCGACGACTCGAGAGTGTCGAAAATTCCCAGCTTGAGCGCGGTCTGGATGGCGCGTGCCTCGGCGTGACCTGAGGCCAGCGCAGCGAGTTCGGCGAAATCCATCGCTGCACGCCCGCCGTTCAGCGCACGAAGTCTTGCGCAAGGTAAGTGTTGCCGTCGGCGGATTGAGCGAATCCGACGCCGGTCGCGGTGAACCTGGCGGAGATGATGCCGGCAGCGCGCGGGCGTTCCTGGTTTGTCGGGCCCCGGAGTTCGGTTTTATTCCCGGTCAAACCGGATAGCTTTTCGGGTGAAGGAGCCGCGAGGTGCCTCAAGTATAATCGGGCGATTATCGCAGCGAGGATCGAGAGCGCGAGCAGGCCGAGTCCCGCCTTGATCGCCCGGCGCCGGCGGACCACTCTGGAAGTTGGCAGCCTGATGACTTTGGCCGGGCCATTGCGGATTCCCGACGGGCGGCGTCGCGTTGCTGATCTTGGGCTCATATTTCGCTCACGATGGAACTCGGCGGCGGTGCGGGTTGTTACGCGTGGCATTCATAGTTGAACTCAAAACTTGAATCACCGGCGTTCGCAGGCGCCATTGCTTTCACCGACCGCGACGCGACGGTCGCCGGGCTGCGTCGCCCTTCAATTTCCAGCTATCGCGCCATCTAGCGGATGTCAACGCGAACAATTCTTGCGTCAGTCGCGATCCTTTGCTTCCTGAGTACGGGGGCGAGCGCCGGATCGGAACCGGCAAATGCGCTGCCGGCCGGTGCGCTCAAGTCGTCGCCGAGTATGTATCTTCGCGAGGCATCGTCGAGCGCGATTCGATGGCAGGCGTGGAGTCCACAGACGCTCGCACTGGCGCGGACGCTGAACCGTCCGATCCTGATCGACATCGGCGCGGTCTGGTGTCACTGGTGCCACGTGATGGACGAGACGACGTACGCCGACCCGGAAGTTGCGGCGGCGCTGAACAGCAACTTCGTGCCGGTCAAGGTCGATAGCGACGAGCGTCCGGACATCGACGAGTACTATCAGAATGCCGCCGCGCAACTGACCGGTGCGGGGGGCTGGCCGCTGACGTGCTTCACGACGCCCGATGGCGCGTTGTTCTTCGCGGCAGGATATCTGCCACCGCGGCCGGGGATCGGACCCAACGGGAGCGGCGGAGAAGACTCGTCGATGGGGCCGCTGCTCAAGCGAATTTCGCAAGTGTACGCGACGGATCGTGTGGGACTCGAGCGTGAGGCGGAGGCAACCGCGCAGAAGCTCAAATCCATGCCCAGCAGCGGGGCCGCGACGGCGCACGGAGGACTCGACGGCCTGCGCGCGCAAATACTCGCGGGACTGGCGGCGTCATACGATCGTGAGTGGGGAGGATTCGCATCAGGTCCGGGGCCGCGATTTTGCGATTTCCCGGCGATCGAGCTGGCACTCGCGCACGGCTTTTACGGGCATCCGGAATTCACTGCGATGGCTCTCGACACGCTCAAGAAAATCGCGGCAGGAGGAGTATTCGATCAGCTGGGCGGCGGATTTCATCGCTACTCGACCGATGCTCATTGGCAGGTGCCACATTTCGAGAAGCTCGGGTACGACAACGCGATGGCCTTGCAAGCGTATAGCGACGCGTACGAAGCCAGCGGCGACCCGGAATTCGCGCGGGTCGCGAAGTCGATCGCCGGCTACGTGAATCGCGAGTTGCTCGATCCGAAGACGCACGCGTTCTACTCGCATCAGGACGCCGATTCGTTCAAGGGCGACGACGGCAGCTACTACACGTGGACGGTCGAGGAAGTGAAGCGGGCGATCCGGCCGGATGACGCGCGCGTCGCGATTTTATTTTACGGCATGGAAGACGCGCCCGCGCGAGCCCCCGACGGACGAATCGTGCTGAGGCGCTCGATGAGCCCCGAGCAAGCAGCGGCGAAGCTGAAAATCCCCGTGGAAGAAGCGCGCAGGGCGATTGCCAGCGCATCGGAGGCGATGCTCGCGGTGCGGTCTCGCCGCAAAGCGCCGCAGGTCGATCGCGCCGTGATGACCGATCGGAACGCATTGATGGCGGATGCGTATCTGACGGCGTCGGCAGCGCTTGACGATCCGGGTCTTCAACGCACCGCGCTCAACGATTTGGACTTCATCCTCGGGCATCTGCGCGCGCCCGATGGGAGTTTTTTTCACGTCTGGTCGGGTGGACGCGGGCAGGTGGCAGGTCTGGCCGCCGACCAGGTTTACCTGCTCGACGCGATGATCGACGCGTATCAGTTCTCGGCCGAGGAGAAATATCTGGTCGAAGCACGGATGCTTGCCGCGATTATTCTGAAGAACTTCCGCGCTGATGGTTCGAGCTTGTTGGTGAATCGCGAAACCGAAGACGCGGGAACGGTGATTGCGCAGTCTCAGGCGAGCGCGCCGGTGTTTTACGACATGCCGGCTCCGTCGGTGCAGGCGACGATGGCGATCGCGACGGCGAAGCTCGGGCTCCTCACCGGCGATGGCAGTTACGCGAAGGCCGCGAACGAACTAATGGCGAGCGCGCCGGCGATGGCGGGATCGATGCTGAGCAACTCAGTCGCGACGGTCGGGCTTGAGCTGGAGTATCGTGCCAACGGCGACGCGATGGTCGCAGTAGCCGGGCCGCATAGCGACGCGCGCGCGGCAGCCCTATGGAACACGGCGTTGGCGAGTTATCGTCCCGGAAAAATCGTGATGCGGATCGGATCGGATCGCGGCGCCGCCAAGGCGATGCCGGACGCGATGCAGGCGATGTTCGCATCCAGCGCTGAGAAGGGAGTTCCACTCGCGTTTGTATGTGCAGGAACGGCGTGCGCCACCCCGGTCGGGACCCCGGCGAAACTCGCGGAGGTCATCTGGAGATTCGGCGTCCCGGGGAACGACAAGGCATCGCTTGCCAACGACAGACCGGCTCTCGGACGACCGCCGATGTGATCCGGTTTGAAAGATTAATCGATGGACTTGTGGAAGCGCGCCACGCTGATGAGCATCAGAACCGAGGTCAGCAGGGCGAGCGCCAGCATCTGCGGCCACAGGATGTCGAGGCCCACGCCTTTGAGGAAAGTGCCACGTAAGATAACCAGAAAATATCTTAGTGGATCGACATAGGTGATCATCCGCATGGCCTTGGGCATGCTCGTGATCGGGAAGGCGAAGCCCGAGAGCGTGAAAGCCGGGTTGAGGAAGAAGAACCCCAGGACGAAGGCTTGCTGCTGGGTCGATGAGAGTGTGGAGATGAGCAGGCCCACGTTCAGGGTGCTGAGAAGAAACAGAACGACTCCGAGCAGCAAGACCAGTACATTGCCGCGAAAGGGCACTTGGAACCAGAGGGTTCCTACGACCGCGACCAGAATCACGTCCGCCAGGCCCACCACGAAAAAAGGAATGGTCTTACCGAGGATGAACTCCAAGGGCCTGATCGGAGTGACCATGACCTGCTCGAGCGTGCCGATTTCGCGCTCGCGGACGATCGCGAACGCGGTCAGGGTCACTACCATCATAAGCGTGATGCTGCCGATAACTCCCGGGACGAAAAACCATTGACTGTTGAGATCCGGGTTGTACCACGGCCGTTGCTCGAGGCTTATCTGCGGAACGACTGCAGCGAGTGCGGGCATCATCTGCTCGAGTCGATAGGTCGCGTAGTCCTGGGAAAACTGATCAGCAATCTGGTTGACGTATCCTACGGCGATGAGGGCCGTGTTGGAATTAGTCCCGTCGACGATGACCTGCAGATGCGCGGTCTGTCCCTTGCGTAGCAGCTCGGCGAAGCCGGGCTCGATCTTGAGCGCCATCGGGACGTCGCTCCGGCCGATGAGCGATTTCAGCTCCTGCTCATTGGAAAGGACCTTCGCGACTTCAAACCGGCCTGTAAACGTGAAGCGACTCAAGAGGTCACGGCTTTCCTGGCTATGGTCAAAGTCCATCACCGCGATCTGGACCCGGTTCACATCAAATGTGGCGGCATAGCCATAGACGAGCATCTGGATGATCGGCGGAACCAGCAATCGAAACCGCGCGTACTTGTCGCGCCTTAGCTGGAGGAACTCCTTGACGATCATGCACCAGATGCGGTCGAACATGGCTTTCCTCTACTGCAGGCTCTTGTGAAACGCGCGTGTGGCAAAAAAGCCGATGACCAGCGCGTAGATGATCATTGCCACGACCTCCGGAACAAGGTCGCTAATCCCTGCGCTGCTGAGAAAAATACGTTTGAGGGCGCTCACGTAGTAGCGACTATAAACCAGGTAAGTGATAGCTCGTATGGGCGCTGGCATCTGATCGATCGGAAAGGCGAAGCCCGAAAGCATCGAGGTAGGCAGCAGCGTCACCAGCAGCGCGTACTGGCTTGCGCCGAGCTGGCTCTTGGTCGCAACCGAGATCATGTAGCCGATGCCAAGAATCACGATCAGGAACAAGGTTGTAGCGAGAAAGAACGCCCCCAATCCGCCGCGGAAGGGCACCCCAAACCAGCCGACCGCAAAGACTGCGCAGAGTATGGCGTCGGCCAATCCGATACCCAGGTAGGGAACCAGCTTTCCCACCATTATTTCCAGCGCGGTTACCGGAGTGGCGATCAGCTGCTCCATGGTGCCACGTTCCCACTCGCGCGCGATGGTAAGCGATGACAGCAAAGCGCCCATCAGCGCCATCACCAGCGCGACAGTTCCGGGAATGATGAAATTCTTGCTTTCCAGGTCTTCGTTGAACCAGGTGCGGTAGTCGACGCTGAGAGGGATGGTCACCTGCTGGGAAAGACCATGACGTGCGAACCAGTCAAGCTGCACATTGTTGGCATAGGTTGCCACCACCGCCTGGGCGTAACCCTCGGCGAGTTGGGCGCTGTTGTCGTCGGTCCCGTCAACTATAGCTTGGACACTGGTTCGGCCAGCATCGTCGAGACGCTCGGAGAAGTTCCATGGGATCACAATCCCGAGCTTGCATTGGTCGGCATCGATGGCTCGCACGAGGGCGTGATAGTTATCAACGGCCTTTATCACGTCGAAGTAGGGCGAGGCTTGAAATGCCTTGAGGAGAGCCTGGCTGTCCTGGCTGCCTTCCTGGTCCAGGACGTACACCGGTATATGGTTGGCGTCCAGCCGCGCCCCGTAGCCGAGCAGCAGGATCTGAACCAGGGGCAGGAAGAGCACAACGACGAGGCTATACGGATCCCGCCGAACCTGGGTGAATTCCTTGCGGCTCATGGCCACTGTGCGCCGGAGATTCATTGATAGGATTCACTGCCGAGAGCCCGGCTTCCAGTAAGGGAGACAAAGGCATCCTCAAGCGATGGGCTGATAAGCTCGATTCGGCCGACACGGACGTCGTGAGCTGCCAGGAAGGCGGGAAGTTCGGTCAGAGGCTGCCGCCCGGTGCTGACTACTACATGCAGGGCGGCGCCGAAGACCGAAGCCTCGAGCACTCCCGGCGCCTGCTTCACGGCCGCGAGTCCGCCACCGAGCGGGCTGCATTCGACCAATAACAAATCGCCTTTTATGGCAGTCTGCTTGATCTTGGTTGGAGTTCCCATCTCAACGATCAGGCCCTGGTCGATCAGGGCCAGCCGGTTGCAGTATTCCGCCTCGTCCATGTAGTGGGTGGTGACCAGGATCGTGACTCCTTCGCGCGACATCTCGTGAATCAGCTCCCAGAACTGACGGCGCGAAAGCGGATCGACTCCGGCGGTGGCTTCGTCGAGAAAGAGCACCTGCGGGCGGTGCAGCACGGCGCAGCCCAAAGCGAGTCGCTGTTTCCAGCCGCCTGACAGCTCGCCCGTGAGCAATTGCTCGCTGCCGGCGAGCCCGGACATTTTGATTGCCCAAGCGATGCGCTCGTCGAGCGCGCGCCCCTTGACCCCGTATAGGCCGCCGAAGAATTGAAGGTTCTCGATCGCAGTCAGATCGTTGTAGAGAGAAAATTTTTGCGACATGTACCCGATGTGCTGGCGTACCTCTTCGGCCTGGCGCGCGACGTCAAGGCCGACCACCGTGGCGGACCCTGAGCTGGGAGTCAGCAGACCGCACAGCATACGTATGGTGGTGGATTTCCCCGACCCGTTGGGCCCAAGCAAACCGAAAATCTCGCCGGAGCGGATTTGAAAGCTTACCTGGTTGACTGCGGTAAAGGCGCCGAACCGCTTCACCAGCTTGTCGACTACGATTGACGGCGCGTCGTTCATCGCTCACGAGCCTTGTTCCGTTTCCTGCTGCGAGATGACGTAAACAAGAACGTCCTCGACGCTTGCCGGTATGCGGCGCGGCTCGCCGAACGGGACTCCTGCGTGTTCAAGCCCCGCGCGCAATTGCGCAACGCGGCGATCAGGATCATCGACCACCACATGGAGCACGTCGCCCATAGCGGTTGCGCTCAAAACACCCTGCTCACCGGCGACGGCCGTTTCGAGCGCCTGGGGATCGGGCGAGCTGATCGACAAGACCGCACCGGGCAGCATGTTCTTAAGCTCGTCGGGGGTGCCAAAGAAGAGACGGCGGCCTTGATGCATCAGCAGCAGCCGGTGGCAGCGCTCGGCTTCATCGAGATAAGCGGTCGAGACCAGCACCGTTACCCCCTCGAAGACCAGCGAGTAGAGGATGCTCCAAAGCTCACGGCGCGAGACGGGATCGACCCCGGTTGTGGGCTCATCGAGCAGCAGCAGTTGCGGCGTGTGGATCAGGGCACAGGCAATGCCGAGCTTGCGTTTCATACCTCCGGAGAGCTGGCCGGCCAGACGGTCTCGGAACCGGCTCATACCGGAAGCTTCAAGCAGCTGATCTTCTCGTTGTTGCCTCACGGTCCGGCTGACTTCGAAGATGTCGGCATAAAAGCGGATGTTCTCAGCGACCGTCAGATCCTCGTAGAGGCCGAACTGCTGGGGCATATAGCTGATCCGGCTCTTGATGACTTCCGGCTGGCGCACAACGTCCTGCCCGGTGATAAGGACAGCGCCGGCATCGGCAGGCAGAACTCCCGCGAGAATCCGCAGCGCCGTCGTTTTTCCCGCGCCGTCGGGACCCACCAATCCAAGGATCTCCCCTTTGCGCGCGTTGAAGCTCAGGTTGTTGACGGCGACGACCTCACCGAAACGTTTCGTCAATCCATCGACCTGTACGATTTCGTCGCTCATGGCGATCCCGACGGACTCAGTTCAATGGTCGCGTCCGCCGGCATTCCCGGCTTGAGCTCGTGGCTCTGGTTCTCGATGTCGATCCTGATTCTGTACACCAGGGTCACACGCTCGGCGTGGGTCTCGACGCTCTTGGGGGTGAACTCGGCATTTTCCGAGATCATCGAGATCCGGCCGACGTACTTGTTCCCCGGATAGCTGTCGGTCGTGATCAGCGCCGCCTGCCCGAAGCGAACGCGGCCGATATCGGTTTCGTTGACATAGGCGCGCAGCCACACGTGGTCGAGGTCGGCCAGGGTGAGTACCGGCGTGCCGGGCTGCATGTCTTCGCCCAGTTCCGCATTTCGCACCAAAATGACGCCCGAGAAGGGGGCGTATAAGGTCGTGTACTCAAGGATGATCCGGGCGAGCTTCAGGCTCTCTTGCGCGTTCTTGATGTTGGCCTGCGCGACGGTGATGCTTTCCTCGGCCGCCGCTTGCAGAGCCTGGTCGCGCTCGACCACCGCGCGCGATTGCTTCAGGGCGGTTTCAGCAAGGTCACGGGTCTGAGTCGAAACAACGTTTTTTTGCCAAAGCTCGTGGTCGCGCTGATCATCTATGGTCTTCTCCCAAAGATCGGCCTGATCGCTAGCCACCGTGCGCTTGGCGGCTTCGAGATTGCGCAAAGCAAGCGCGAGTTGCCGTTGCTGGACCAGCAGAGCTGCCTCGTCCACCACAACCTGCTGCCGGTAGTCGTGGTCCTCGAGGCGCGCCAGCAGAGTGCCGGCGTTCACCCACTGGCCCTCGTCAAACGGAAGCTCGACGATCCGCGACTGCACGGTCTTGAAGCTGAGCACGCTTTCGTGCGCCTCGATGTCGCCGGAGACGAGCAGACTGTTGGCCGGGCCGCCGTGCTGGAAGAGCAGCGAATACGCCGCCCATGCCCCCGCGCCAAGCATCACGACCACAGCCAGAAAAATAATTCGTTTCTTCATGCGAGTTGACCGGGCTTTTTGAAGGGCCGGCCCCGATGTACAGCGGTTTGCGATGGCGCCACTGGATTGCGCCGGCGCCGAGACTGAATCCGAACAGCCTCTGTGGTCTGCTCCAAACGATCTCCAAGCCAACGCAGAAAATTCGCGCGCTGACGCATGAAGCGCGGGTCGGTAGGTTCCATGCCGTGGATCAGACGGATCAACTGGGGCATGACGAGCGGGAACATGGCCAGCGACAGCATCGAAATAAAAAGTTGAGTCAGATTGACGCCGCGGGGTATCGATCCTCTGCGCTGCAGCACGCGAAGCCGGGCGACCGCCTTCTCGAATAGCGCGCGGCGCTCGGCTTCGGCGATGCACTTTTTACCGCCGCTGTCGATCGCCTCCCATTCCATCAGGCGCACGAAGTCGATATCCGTGCCACCGCCCAGGTAGATATGCGCGAGCGCACCGGCGAAGTCGTCGGGCGCAGATTCGATCAATCCGGCACGCTCGGCGATTTTGCGGCGCAGAATTTCGCGATAGAGATCCTGCTTGGCGCCGAAGCAGTAATAGAGCATTCGCTTGTTTACGCGGGCGCGCCCGGCGATCGCGTCGACGCGCGCGCCGGCGAAACCCCGGGCCGAGAATTCGGCGAGTGCGGCGGCGAGGATCTTCTCGCGCGTGCGGTTGAGGTTGCGGACAGGTGTGCGTCGGCCGGTCATGCTTCGCGCTCGTTAACCGCACAGTTAATTGAGCTATTAACTGATCAGTTAATTAAGCCGCCGCATTTCGCGAGTCAAGGGAAACTACATCTGCGTCACCGATTAGAAGGCGTGAAAGGGCGAGTGCCGCGCTGCGGTCGCAACGGCCGCCCGGTTTCTTACCACTTCTCCTTGAACGGCCGAACGTCCACCTCGTGAGACCATGCGCTGCGGTCCTGATGCGCGAGATGCCAATAGGTTTCGGCGATCGCCGACGGCTTGAGCATGTCGTCGGCACCGAGCTGCGGAAATCGCTCGCGGATGAAAGGCATGTCGATCGCTCCGTCCACGTTGACGTACGCCACGTGAATCCCCTGGGGTTGCAGGTCGCGCGCCATCACCTGCGCCAGCCCTCGCATCGCGAATTTCGCCGGCCCAAACGCCGCCGAAGTCGCATACGGTTTCACGCCGGCGGTTGCGCCGGTGAAGATGATGGTCCCGCTGCCCCTTTTCAGCATCGCCGGAACAACCTCCTGCGCGGCCAAAAACGCGCCAAAGGCGTTGACCCGCCAGGTGTTCTCGAAGGTGCTCGGCTTGGTGTCCATCAATTTGCCGAACGGGCGCATCGCGGCGTTGTAAAGCAGCGCGTCCACGTCGCCGAGTTCGCGGCGAATCTTGTCGAATGCCGTTGTTATGTCCGCGGCCTTGGCGACATCCGCACAGACCGGGATCGCTTTGCCGCCGGCGCTCTCAATTTCCTTCGCGAGCGCGGTCAGTTTGTCTTCACCGCGCGCAACCAATGCGACCGCGTACTGCTCGGCAAATCTGCGCGCGAGCGCGGCGCCCAAACCGGGTCCGACCCCAACAACTGCACAAACTGGACGACGATTTGATGCTGCCATGTCTGCCTCCTGCGTGCGCGGCCGGCCCTCACTATTTGCACCATGCAGCCAGCACTTCCACCGGGAACACCGCTGTCACCGGTCCGCAAAGCAGTATCAATTTGCAACTAATACAGTTAGCAGGCACTCTCCTTAACGGCAATGAGCGTGCCAGATGCGGGGCGTCAATCTTCTAAATCTGGTGTTGGTCCTGATTTGGGACGGAGTGTCTGAAATTTACTTATCCGGTCGGCCATCCAAGTCTTGATTGTATCCCTGTCAAAACGGTAGTCGCTGCCAATCTTGAAAACCGGAATTTGACCCCGGCGAATCAGTTTGTAGAGCGTGCTCTGATGAACCTGTAAATACTCGGCTACTTCCGGAGTCGTCATGATCGGGCTGGGTACGCCATTGTGGTGGGGCTTCATAAACAACAGAATCCTCCCATAATAATCTCGGAACCACGCTGTTCACTCCGCGTCAGCGTGTGTTGACTAATAGATATAAGCGATTGCATAACGTATTGATAGAAGGGGGACACGATGCGGAGCATCGCTGCTCGCCCGCAGGTGTCGGGAAGTCGAAAAAGACATTCTTTGTGGCGATCGCGATCTCGATAAAATCAGCACTTCATACGTCAAGCGATTCAATCTCTCGACGCGGATGCAGATGCGCCGGTTCACCCGCCTGACGAATGGTTTTTCAAACAAGCTGTAAAATCATCACGCCGTAGGCGCGTTGTGGATCGCGGGCTACGGCGCCGGTTAGCAAAGCGGGTTTCAAAGTGCAACGATGGTTCGGTCGAGCCGCGCAGTTGGGGAGCGCTGCGGCACGCGAAATTCAAATCGAGGGAGGCTAGCGACAGACGCCAATGCGATGGGATTCGGTCAAGGAGATGAACTGCTCGGTCGCGCGAACACTTGCGGTGATCGGCGAGCGGTGGACGATGCTGATACTGCGCGAGGCGTTTCTCGGACGACACCGGTTTGACGAGTTTCAGCAGGGGACCGGAATCGCGCGCAACATCTTGAGCTCGAGGCTGCGTGACCTGGTGCGAGACGGAAT
>Ga0187879_10001169_pt1 | contig 17965 bp, 16 predicted proteins | sample June2016WEW_19_1_FD_132423 | JGI IMG/M metagenome (GOLD analysis project Ga0187879, IMG submission 132423) | Peatland microbial communities from SPRUCE experiment site at the Marcell Experimental Forest, Minnesota, USA - June2016WEW_19_10 | ecosystem: Environmental > Terrestrial > Soil >... | reverse complement strand
GCGTAACTGCCGTCGTCGGTGGTGACGAAAACCGTGTCGCTGACTCCGCGCATCTCGTCTTCCAGGATCACGAGGTCTTTGTTTCGTCCGCCAATAATGGAGATCACGCGATTGCCGGCACGCTTCATCGCTGCCGCCGTGGGATAGGCCATGGCTGTTCCGACGCCGCCCCCGATCGTGACCACGGTGCCGTAACTTGCGATTTCCGAAGGCTTGCCCAGCGGCCCGACGATATCGAGAATGCTGTCCCCGGTTTCGAGCGAATTGAGAAGGTGGGTGGTCTTGCCGATGGATTGCACCACGATGTTGACGGTGCCGCGTTCCGGATCGGAGCGCTCGATGGTCAGCGGAATGCGCTCACCTTGCTCGCAAATCCGGATGATTACGAATTGACCTGGCTGCTGCTTGCGCGCGATGCGGGGCGCCTCAATCATGAAGCGCTTGATCCCAGGGGCAATGAACTGGGCGTTTACGATTTTGAACACTGTGCCTCCATTAAACTCCTCTGCTATTTTCCCCGTCTTGCCTGCCTAGGGGCTGTGATCCACGTCACTGTAGAGAGTGCGGGACGACCCGGGTTGAACGGGTGGTCGGGTCATGGGGTGATCTAAAGTCAACGGTCTTTGGGTTTCGATGGCCCGACGGCCCGGTTCGTCAGATCGCCCGATCCGGCAATGGCCCGATGAGTGCAAGAGAACCATCGTTCGGGAGGGTCATGTCCCAGCCCTTGATTCTGGTCGCCACCCCATGCTTTGGCGGCATGGTTTCGCAGAGTTACATGTTGTCGGTGATACGGCTCATGAGCTACGCGAAGTCTGCCGGGTTCGATGTGTCGCTATCGCTGCTTGGCTATGATGCGCTGATTTCGCGGGCGCGCAGCACCCTGGTCGCCGCCTTTTTGGATAATCCGGCGGCTACTCATCTGCTGTTCGTCGATGCCGATATCAGCTTTGAGCCGCAGCAGGTCGACCGTTTGCTGGGCTTTGATCACGACTTCACTGGGGCGTTGTACCCGCTGAAGTCAATCGATTGGGATTTCATCCCGCAGCGCTGTGTGGAGCGCGGCGAAAGCGTACAGCAGGCCGCCCTCTCTTATGTCGGAACCTTCTGCCCTGAGGCGGAGCGTAAGCAGGAGGGCGATTTTGTCACGGCAACTTATGCTGGTGGGGGCTTTCAGCTGATCCGCCGCAGCGCGTTGGAGAAAATGATTGCCGCTTATCCCGAAACTCATTTCAGTCGCGTGCATAGCATGCCCATGACCGGTTCGCGACGCGAGACGACGCAGAGTTCCAATCTCTTTGCTCTCTTCGATTGCATCATCGACTCGGAGACCGGCGCCTATCTGAGCGAGGATTACTCTTTTTGCCTGCGCTGGCGGCGGATCGGCGGCGAGATCTGGATTGATGCCGCCAGCAAACTAACTCACACCGGCCCCTACGAATTCGTCGGTGACCACGCCTCGCGCTTCTATGGCGCGAAGGGATCGACGCCGGAACCGCGCTAACGTCCCAATCGATGTCAACCACAGCCGACGATTGGGCGTGTCCGTCTTGTGGAGGAGATTGTGCAGGTTGGCTCCATTCAGATTGCGTGCTTTGGCATGAGACCTGCTCTGGTCATTGAGACTCTAACGACGAGACTTTAACGACGAGACTTAACGGCGACACTTAGCGCCGAGACTTAGCGGCAACTAATGTTTAGCGACGAAGCGATCTTCCTGCATTCGAGCTGGCGCGCGGCGAGCACTTACGTCTGGGCGAAGTTCCGGCAGCGGCCCGATACCTACTGCTACTTCGAACCGCTCAATGAACATCTCTTTACTTTGACGGAGGAAGTTGTCGATCGTTTTGTCCCCTGGGCTTTTGCCAATCACCCCGCGCTTGAAGCCCCCTATCTCGAAGAGTTTCGTCCCCTGATCCGCAGGAACAGAGACGGCGACGGCGGCATACCAGGTGTTGGCATAAAAGGTTTTGGCATAAAAGGCTTTCCCGCGCATCTCACCTTCGGGCGATACTGCGCCGCGAGTGATTACTCTTTGCCGGAGTTGGAAGCGTATCTGGCCCATTTGGCGGAGCACGCCATACGGCTCGGCCGGCGTCCGGTGTATGGCTTTGTGCGCACCGATTTAAGGGTGGGTTGGTTCCGCGCCCGGATGCCCGGCACGCATATCTTCATTCGCCGCGAGCCGCGCCGGCAGTTCATGTCGATGTTGCGCCAAGCGGTGCAGGGCAATCCTTATTTTCTGCAACGCGGCGTGGTCATTCTCCGCCACAACATGGAAGAGCCTGCCTTCGCGCTGTTGCTCGCAGCCATCGAATTACCAGCGTTGCTGGAATCGTCCGGCCTGCGCGAAGCCTTCCGGGGCAAGCTCGTGGATGAGACAGTTTTGCGGCGGCTTTACTTCATCTTCTATTTCATGTGGCTGCTAGCGCGGCAGTTCGGCGAACCGCATTGCCATCTGGTCATTGATATCGACCGCCTCAGCAGCCTCAGGGATGACGATCCCTATCGCCGCGAGATTGAAATTCATCTTGCCGATCTGGTGGGCATGGACATCTCATTCACCGACTGCCGGGTCGAGCGTTATGATGAAAATCTCGGTTGGAGCGCGCGCGAATTCGAGGCCCTCGAACGGGAGATCGAAGCCCTCACCGGTCTGACCGCTCTGCAGAATTCTCTGCCGAATTAAAATAGTCACCATGCAAAACGCAACGCCGGCTGCCATTACGGTGCTTGTGCTGGAGCTTATACCAGCTACAGCGTTTGGATTGGCCGGGGAGCGGATTGGGCAGGCATGCGCGCGCTGGCCGGCAACGATTCGGACCGCCTTACCGGTGCTCTGCGCTCTGCCTTACATTCTAATTTCCTGTTCGCACCAGATGTTTTCGTGGCGTTGGTGCGCTCTCTACGCGGCGCTGCCCGTGGCGATCGCCTGGTTGTTGGCGCGGGCCGCAATTGCCGATCCCGAACAACGTGGCAATTGGCGCGACGCGATCATTCTCCTGACGCTGGGGCTGGCGGTGGATTTGCGCTGGTTCGAGCGGGCATGGCCGGACGGGCTGGCGGGCCTGGGGAAACTGCTCCTCGTCGATGCCGCATTGTATGGATTCGTCGCCATCCGCCGGCTCAGCGGCACCGGGTTTGACTTTCATTTCCGCTGGAGCGACTGGAAAACCGGCCTGCGGGAACTGGTTTTCTTTACGCCATTGGTTCTGGGACTGGGTTTGGCGCTCGGCTTTGTCCATCCGCACAGCTACGCGCTTCGGTTCTCGATTATTCCGAGGATGATTCTGCAGTGGATCTATATTTTCATTTTCATTGCCGTTCCCGAGGAACTTTTCTTTCGTGCGTGGGTGCAGAATCTGCTGGAACGGCGTGTAGGAAGAAGAGCGGCGCTGGCGGTTACGGCGGTATTGTTTGGCCTCTCCCATTTCAACAAACGTTCGACGCACTTCAACTGGCGCTACGTCATACTGGCCAGCATCGCCGGGATCTTCTACGGTCGGGCATGGCGCGACGAACGGCGAGTGCCGGCCTCCGCCATCACTCACGCCAGCGTCGACGCCATCTGGTCGTTCTGGTTTTAGACGGGTGCGGTTTTCGAGCCTGCGGGTAATATGAACATATAGAGACGGAACAAAATGGCAGTTGAGTCGAAAACCTTTCGCGCGGACCCTTCCGCGATCCCTTCGGCAGGCGAGAGCGATGTCAATAGCAATAGGAATAGCAATAGCAGTGACCGGAGCCTCGGGATACCCTTCGCCTGGCGGCGGTATTTCGTTTGGGCTCAGATCGTCATCGTGTTTCTCCTTCTGGAGTTTGCGCTTTGGGCGCCGACCACGCCTATCCGGAACCGCTGGGCCGTCGTCGCGATGTTCACGCTTCTCGTGCTTGTGCTGATCGACCGGCCGTCGCTCGAGCGCCTCGGTCTCCGTTTGCCAAAAACCTTCGGCGCCAGCATAGTGCTGGGAATTGGTTTTGCGATGGTTATCCTGATGGTGATCTTCGTGCACCTGGCGGGCGGGCCCATCCCCGCCAATCCGACCTGGCCGGCCTTGCGGTCGGTTTGGGGATATCTGATCTGGGCGCTGATTCAGGAATTCATACTGCAGTCATTTTTCTTCAACCGCTTTGAAGAACTTTATGGCGGCTCGAATGCGGTCTGGATCGCGGCCACACTCTTTGCCGCTGCGCATCTGCCCAGTCCCATCCTCACCACCGCTACGCTCATAGGCGCCCTGTTCTTCTGTGAAATGTTTCGCCGCTTTCGCAGCATCTATCCCATCGGCATTATTCACGCCATGCTGGGGCTGACTATTTTTCTGGTAACGCCCGATAGCTTGCTGCACCACATGCGGGTCGGGATTGGGTATCTGCAGTATCGGTGAAACTAGCTGACAGCTTTTCCTTTGAACTGTCGCAGCCCGACCGTCAGAAAGAATGCGTCAAACCCCGTCAACACTATCAGCACTGCCAGCACCGGAAGATGCGGGAACTGGGGCACGAGCGTGCCACGCAGTCCCTCGCTCGCGTAAACCAGAGGGTTTATCAGGACGACTTTTTGCAGGATGGGAAAGTGCCCCAGAGCGCTCCATGGATAATAGGTGCAGCCAAAAAAGATCATCGGAGTCAAAACCATGCTGAACATCAAACCGATGTGAGTTTGGCTGACGCTGCAACCCAGCGCTAGACCGCCGCAGGATGAGAAAAGGGCCACCAGCAGCGTTACGCAGGCAAAGCCGAGGGGAGAGTGCAGGTTGAACTCCACTCCAGGACGCAGCAACAGCCACGCCATGGGGATCACTACTAAGCCGGCGACGAGCGCTTGCAGCGTGCCAAAGATCACTTTCTCGATCGCCAGCCAGGAGATTTCTATCGGCGCGAGCAAACGGTCTTCGATCTCGCGCGTGAACTGAAACTCAGCAATCAAAGGCATGGCGACCGCCCAAACGCCGGTGAATACCATGCTGATCGCCATGATCCCGGGCAAGAGCAGGCTCTTGTAGGCGGCGGGCATGTAGCCGCTCGACACCATGACCCGTCCGAAGATAAACACGAACATCATCGGCTGCAAGAAAGTCTGCAGCAGCATAGGTACAGCGTTGCGGCGAGCGACATGAGCATCGCGCCCCAGCAGGGCTAGAAAAGTTGTCCAGTTCAATCGCGCAAGCTCCTTCCGGTGTGATGCAGAAAAAGATTCTCCAGGCTGGGCTCCGAGATGTGCACATCGCACAATTCGACCGAAGCGCTGGAGGCAAGATTGGCAATCTCAGAAACCAGCGAGCCTCCGCGGTCAGCATACACGTCGGCGGAGTCGCCATTATTCTCGCTCGCCCGCACCTCTCTTACACCCGCCAAAGCCTGAAGGCGCTGCAGTAATTCCGGTGAGCGCTGGCCGAAGCGCAAGCGCAGCAGATAGCCGCCGGGAACCGAAGCCTTCAATTCCGCAGGAGTGCCCAATGCGATGTTTCTTCCATGATCGATGATGGCCACACGCTGGCACAAAGCGTCCGCCTCTTCCATGTTGTGCGTGGTCAGAAGGATGGTCTTACCGCTCTGGTTGTATTCGCGGATGATTTCCCAGAGGAGCAGCCGGGTCTGCGGGTCGAGTCCGGCACTGGGCTCGTCCAGGAAAAGTACCTGGGGGTCGTGCATCATGGCGCGCGCAATCGACAGACGCTGCATCATTCCGCCGGAGAATCCGCGGACCATCTGGTCGGCACGGTCGGTGAGTTTGAAGCGATCGAGCAGCGTCGTCGCCCGCTCGGCTCGCTCCCGCGAGTCGATGCCGAAATAAGCGCCGTGGAAAAGCAGAATTTCGCGAGCGGTGAGAGAAAAATCAAGGTTCGGACGCTGCTGCACCACGCCAATCAGCCGCTTGACCGCGACCTGCTCCGCCCACACGTCATGCTGGCCGATCCAGGCTTGCCCGCTCGTCGGACGCACACGGGTGGTGAGGACTCCCACGGTCGTCGACTTGCCCGCGCCGTTCGGTCCCAGCAGACCGAAGATCTCCCCGGGTGAGATCTCCAGAGAGATGCCGTCGAGCGCAACGATCTCGGGCTTCGCCTGTTTTTTCGCTTTGTCCTTGTCCTTGTCCTTGCCCTTGCCGGGGGCTGCGCCGAAACCGAAGCCGCCACCGGAGGCGAGAGGCGGCGGCGACGTGTAGATCTTGCGCAAGTCGCGAGTTCGAATGCCAGCTAACATGCTCAAATCCGCGCACAGTTTGCGCCAGGAAGATTCCGACTAGCATACCAAACCGGGGCAGCTGACCGCTCCCTTTGCTAAGCTCATGGCTGGAGGTTGCGGAAAAAGTCGAAACTCGACTCCCAGCCCCTAAAGGGGCGACTGATTTCGAAGCACTTGCGGTATCGCTGAAGCGATACCCTGATACGAAACCGGAGTTTTTCCGCAGCTTGCTAAGCAAACCAGTCTGGATAAATCCGTTCTGCATGAATCAGAAATACGACGTCATCGTTCTCGGAGCCGGTGCAGCCGGCCTGATGTGCGCCGTGGAGGCCGGCAAGAGAGGGCGGCGCGTCCTCGTGCTCGAACGTGCGGATCGAATCGGCAAGAAGATCCTGATCTCCGGCGGCGGGCGCTGCAATTTCACCAACCTGCACGCCAGCCCAGAGAATTTTCTTTCGGCCAACCCGCACTTCGCCAAGTCAGCGCTCGCCCGCTATACTCCGGCGGATTTCGTTCGTCTCGTCGAGAAGCATCGCATTCCCTATCACGAGAAAAAACTCGGCCAGCTGTTTTGCGATCGGGGGGCAAGCGATATCACTGCCATGTTCGAGCAGGAATGCCGCGATGCCGGAGTAGAAATCTTCTGCAACACTCAAATCAAAGAAGGGCGCATCACAGAAGCGCGCAACGAAGTGCAGAAAAACGATCCGTTCACCGTGCATGCCACCGTGCAATCCCAATCCAAATCCAAAGACGCGTGTTTCACATCGCCCCGTCTCGTCGTCGCCACCGGAGGCTTGTCCATCCCGAAAATCGGTGCCACCTCATTTGGCTACGACTTGGCGCGACAATTTGGCCTGGCGATCGTGCCCCCACGCGCCGCCCTGGTTCCCTTCGTCTTCAGCGAGCCGGACCGCAAGCGCTGGTGCGATCTGGCGGGAGTCTCTACCGAGGTGGTTGCTTCCACTCGCGGCACGAAACAGATGTTGCATTCGTTCAGGGAAAACATGCTTTTCACTCATCACGGCATCAGCGGACCGGCGATTCTCCAGATCTCTTCTTACTGGGATGGCAAGGCGCTGATTCGTCTCGACCTTGCGCCCAATCGCAATCTCGAGGCCGAATTGCGAATGCGGGGCCGTCGCGGCCCGTCGAGTTGGAAATTGCTGCTGAGAGATGTCCTGCCTCGCCGCTTCGCGGATCGCTGGCTCGAAACTTACCCTTTAGCCGGCAACTCCGATCGCGCCTTCGCTGACGCAGAACGGCAACTGCATGTGTGGGAAGTAAAGCCCGGAGGGACGGAAGGTTACGGAAAAGCGGAGGTGACCGCTGGCGGCGTCGATACCGATGAACTCTCCGCCAAGACCATGGAATCCAGGAAAGTGCCCGGCCTCTATTTCATTGGAGAAGTGGTCGACGTCACCGGGCAACTCGGCGGCTTCAACTTCCAGTGGGCCTGGGCGTCGGGATTCTGCGCCGGACAGGCGGTGTGAGGACTTGATTTGCTACTTTCTCACAGGGATCTTGCTGCCGGTCGAAAGGCCGCGGGTTGCGACTACTCCATCTTTTCCGGGGATCTTGCAGCTGAGGAAACCAAAGTTGTCGCCAAAGATAGATCCGCCGTAGCCGGCAAAGAGGATCCAGCCGTATTTCTTCGTGCTGCACTTCAGATTCGTGACCCTGAAGATCTGTATGCCCGTGTAGCTTTCCGAGATAGCATCGTAAATGTTGTCAGCATACGCAACACCGTCGATGGAAAAATCTCCAGCAGGATTTTCCGCCTTGGGAAGTTTTGCGGTAATGCCGATTATGGTGGCGTTGTGGTTGATGCCGCAGGCGCTGAGGTTATCAAAGCCCACCCATAGGTCGCCGCCGGACCCACTGAGCTGTTCGTAGTCGCAATATAAGTTGCCGCCAACAGATGCGAGCCGAAGGTTTGGGCCGACGCAAAGCTGCAGGCTACAACGAAAAGAGTGATTACCACCACACTTTTGATTTTCATTGAATTTCCTCCTGGAAGGGCCGTCAGGTCAAACCCAAAAAACAGTGCGATTGTCTGCCCAATTTCGGGTTGCGTCAATGTGAAAGGTTTTTCATCTCCGGCGAGAGTAGTTCTGTGGTGGGTTGTTGTCGAAACGTCGCGTCTCTGACAGCCGGTTTCTGACAACCGTTGGACAAGCCCATATTCGCACGCCTGAGTCAACTATCAGCAATGATCGTCAGAACAATGATCGTCAGGCTAAACGATGTGACCGCACGCGATGCGGCCTTGCATGTCTTCGGTTAGATCTGTCGCGGGTTAGATCTCCGCGCCGTCCTGCATGAAGGGCATGCGGGCAAGAATTTCCGCGGCTTGCTCCAGTTGCCTCAGGTCGTCATTGGTGAAATCTGCGCCCGAAACCGAGGCATCCAGCCCCTTGCGCGAAACCTGCACCACTCCCACCACGTCTCCCCCAGAGGACGCTACGGGAACGGACATAATTTTCTGAATCGGCAGTTGCTCCTGGCTTCGATCTTCTTCGTCGGCTCCGGCCCCGAGCTTGACCGCTTCAAACAAGCTGACATGTTTTACGCGCATGAAGGTATTCGACAAAAGTGGAGATCGAGTCGCTGCCGTCCGCGCTGCCACCGCTGATCCGGTTAGAGGCAACACGCCCGCCGATCGCAGTTCCGGCGGAAAAATAAATCGCAGACTACCCTTCTCTAACCTGAGCAGTGCGACCTCGCTGCGGCGCACGCTCAGGATCTGCGCCAGCTTCAGGCAAACCCTATCCGAACTCGGGGATTCCGAAAGCATGCGCTCCAATTCGCTGAGGCTGGCCTTGGCGGCCTTCGCTCCCAACCCTAGATTTCCAGTCGATGACATAGTTGTGCCCTTGAGGCTGTCCTTCACATATCGTGCAGGCACGAGCGAGTTTTCGACAAGTTACCAGAGTACTTTCTTCCAGTTTTTCGGAAATGCAAGCTTGGCGCTATCCAAGAGAGTGACTTTTCTTATGCGGCGGAACGAATTTTTCGATGGGTTGCACCACAATTCCACAGCCGTTCGGGATATAGTTAGATAACATCACTGCAAATAGTCGGATAGCGGCGATCGGAGTATGCGAATGTCGCTTATTCATTACCTACAACCATTTTTGGAATTGGGTATCTGTAAGGAGTACTGCATGGCTCGCAAGACGACCGGAAGCTCTATCACCAATCGCAGCAAAAAAACCGCAGCCACGATTCAGCCTGCCGCCGTGCAGGTTGCCGCCGAACTCGGCAAGGATGTTCCCAAGAATGGGAAATCGGTCAGCGTGGTTCCTGGCAATGTCGTTCCCTCCAATCTCAATCTCAATATCGAAGAAGAGATTCGGCGCCGCGCGTACGAACTCTACCTCCAGCGCCGGGCGACTGCCGGCGGCGAGAACGGCCATGGCGATGAGAATCAGGATTGGCTGATGGCGGAAAACGAGATCCGCTCGCGTTACGGCACATTGGCGCGGCACACGACAGCGTAGATCGGGGCGATCCGAGCTTGAATTCCGGCGAGAGCTGAATTTCGCCTAGCGAAGCGCGCCTACGAGCTAGTCGCCGGGCGCGACACAACCTGCGCTCGAAACCAAGTTTGAATATCCACAGCGCGGTGTTACTGCTGTACAGCCTGAATCAGCTTCGGTTTTACCTGTTCGTGCTGAATTTCCGAGGCGTCCCACGCGCCGCCCAGAGCCTTCACCAGGTAAACGGAAGTGGTCATTTGCTCACCGAGCAACTGCGTCGCCAGGCGTTCGTTGCTCAGCAGCGTAGACTGTGCGGTAATCACGTCGAGGTACGTCGTGAGGCCGCCGACGTAACGATTGTTGGCGAGTTCGAGTGCGCGGCGCGAGTCGGTAACCGCTGCCTGCTGAGTTTTCGCGGCCTGATCAAGCAGCGCCAGACCGGAGAGCCCATCCTCCACCTGCTGAAACGCCTCCAGCACGGATTCGCGATAGTTGGCGACTGATTCGTCGTAAGCAGCGCGGCTGATCGCCAGGTTGGCGCGGTTGCGACCGCCATTAAAAATCGGCTGCAGCAAATCGCCGCCCAGCGACCACATAGCGCTAGGAGCATTGACCAGCGTAGCGATGTCGCGGCTTTCCCATCCGCCACTTCCCGACAACGTGATGTGCGGATAGAACGCAGTCATCGCTATGCCGACTTGCGCATTTTCATACGCCATTTGACGTTCGCTGGCAGCCACGTCAGGCCGGCGCTGCAGAATCTCGGATGGAACGCCGCTGGGAATCGCAGGCGGGGCGGCAGTAAATGGCGCCTCCGCCAGACTGAAAGCCGAGGCAGACTTCCCTAACAGTACCGCGATGGCGTGTTCGTATTGCGCGCGCTGTTGCTGCACGAGCGAGAGTTGCGTCGCGGTCGATTCGAGTAACGCGGCCTGCTGCGCGACTTCCAGCCCATTCGCAACTCCGCCCTCGTGACGGTGATTGACCAGGTCCAGTCCTTTTTGCTGGATCTCAACCGACTGCCGTACTACTCCCGCCTCACGGTCGAGTTCGCGCAGGTTGAAATAGTCGGCAGCAAGTTCGGCGGTTAACACCAGGCGAACATTTTCCAGGTCGGCCGCGCTCGCCTGCAGCGAAGCGTTGGCCGCTTCCAGATTGCGGCGTACGCGTCCGAATAAATCAAGCTCGTAGCTAACGGAAAAGGGGACGGTAAAATCGTTCTCGGTGTCGACTTTGACGGTCTGAAGCGTGCCGCCATCAAGCGGACGGTTGCCGGAGATGCGCGTTCGCTGCCCACCGGGATCGGCGCTGAGCGTGGGAAAAAACGCGGAAGTTGCAATTCGCGCCTGCGACCGCGCCTGGGAGAGGCGATCCTGCGCCGCCGCCAGCGACTGATTTGCCTGCAGCAGATCCTGCTCCAACCGGTCGAGTTCCGCGTCGTGAAATATCTGCCACCACGCGCCCTTGGGAATCGCATCCTTCGGAGCTGCCGTTTGCCACGGCCCTTCGCCTTTCCACGTGTCGGGAACTTGCGCAGTGGGGCGCTTATACCCCGGCCCGACGGTACAGCCCAAGCCCGCGAGCAATGCCCCAGCCAGCAAAACGCAACACCCACCACGGAGACACGGAGTCACGGAGGAAGGTTTTTTCACGGCGATGGCTATTGCTTTATAAGCGGACAAAATCATGAATTTGGTTTTCTCAGTGACTCCGTGGTGAAGGATTACGAGTGCGTATCTCCCGCAACCGGCTTGGCGACATTCACCTTCTGCCCCTCCTCGAGTGAGTCGGACGGGTTGATGATGATCTGATCGCTCACGTCGAGCCCGCCCAGAATTTCAAGCGTGGCGCCAAAGTCGCGCCCAATGTTGATCGCACGCAAATGCACGTTGCCGTCCTTGTCGACGACCGCGACTTGCGGTCCCTGGGCGCGGAACAGCATGGCGTTTACCGGGATCGTAATCCTTGGAACAGAAGTTCCGGTCGCAAAATGCACTTGGCCGAAAGAACCAGGCAGCAGCTTGCCATCCGGGTTGGGAACATCCACTTCCGTGTTCAGGGTGCGAGTTGCGAGATCGATCGCCTCGGCGGTGCGCACCACCGTTCCCGTAAATTTCTGGCCGGGAAATTCCTGCAGCGTAACGTTGGCCTTCATCCCAACTTTGATATTCGGCGCATACGCCTGCGGAACGCTGACGTAGACGCGAAGCGGATCGACGCGGGCGATATCGAACAGCTCTCTGCCAGTTGCTTGCGCCCCAGAATTGATGAGCGCGCCCGGATCGACATTGCGCCGGGTCAGCACGCCGGAAAACGGAGCGTATACGCTCTTGAAAGACTCCATGTCCTCAAGGCGGCGAACATTGGCGTCCGCGGCGGCAAGGTTGGCTAGCGCCTGCTGGTAGCCGCTCGCTTGCTGGTCGGCTTCCTGCTGCGAAACCGAGTCGGTCTTGCGCAGATTCGCCCAACGGTCGGCGGAGATCTTCGCCAACGCCAGCGCCGCCTTGATCTGTTCGCGGGCGGCTCGGGCCTGTGACAGTTCCTGGTCAATTTCGGGAGTGTCAATCGTCGCCAGCAGTTCGCCTTTTTGAACCTTGCTTCCAATGTCCTTGTACCAGCGCAGGAGGTAGCCGTTGGTGCGAGCAAAAATCGGCGATTCTATGAAAGCCTGCAAGTTTCCGGGCAACACGAGTTCGTCGTTTCCGGGTTCGGTTTGCGGCTGCACCACGGCGACGGTGGGAATCGCTATGGCATCTGTTTCTTTGGCCAGGGCATCGGATTCGCTCTTCCGGTTCAGAAACGTAACCGCGCCAGCGGTGATCAGGACAAGCAGCACGGCCCCGACCAGAATCTTCCCGCGGCTCGCCGGAGCGGGAGGCAAGTCCGGAGGCCGCTCGATCTCCGGATGAACGTGCTCCGGGTGCGCGGGATGCGTCTCGTCCTGCTCTCTCGTTACGGGCGGCGATGGCACGGGCATGATAGCGATCTCCAACAAATTCTCTGCTCTTGCTTTTGCTCTACTGTTGTTGCTCCGATTGCAGCCGCGCTTCGCGGCGGCCATGAATAATGGTAAATACACTCGGCACAAAAAATAAGGTGGCTACGGTTGCAAACAGCAGGCCGCCCACCACGGCCCGACCCAGGGGCGCGTTCTGCTCCCCGCCTTCGCCGAAGCCCAAAGCCATGGGGAGCATGCCGATAATCATGGCGAGGGCCGTCATCAGTACGGGCCGCATACGGGTATAGCCCGCCTCGATCGAAGCTTGCAGCGCGGGAACTCCCATATCCATGCGATCGCGGGCGAACGAAACCAGCAGAATCGAATTCGCGGTGGCAACCCCCATGCACATGACCGCGCCGGTCAGCGACGGAACACTGAGGGTGGTGCGTGTAATCAGCAGGAACCAGCAGATTCCCGCCAGCGCTCCGGGCAATGCTGTAATGATGATAAAGGGATCGAGCCAGGACTGAAAGTTGACCACGATCAGCAAATAGACGAGAACGATCGCGCCGAGAAGGCCAACGCCCAAGCCGAAGAACGAGGACTCCATGGTCTGGACCTGACCACGGACCACGATTTGCGTTCCGCGCGGCAGATGGTCCTGAAATGGTTTGAGCGCCTTCATGATGTCCGACGCAACCCCGCCCAGATCGCGCCCCTGGGTGCTGGCATAGACATCGATGACCGGCTGCACGTTGTAATGATTGACCACTGCCGGAAGCGTCACAGGCTTAAGTTGAACCAGGTTGCCGAGCACCTGCGGAGCCTGCATACCTGCGCCCGTTACCGGCGTGTTCATCAACTGCTGCAGCGACGTCTCATGATACTGCGGCGTCTGAACCGCGATTGGATAAGTTACGCCATTCTTGGGATTAAGCCAGTAGTTGGGAGTCGTCTGGTTGCTGCTGCTCAAGCTGATTAAGACACTTTGCGCGACATTTTGGGCAGTCAGCCCGACCTGGTTGATGCGCGTGCGGTCCATATCCAGGTAGATCGCGGGCAGGCTCATCAACTGCTGCACATGGACGTCCGCCGCACCGGGAATCAAGCGCAATTTATTTGCGATCTGCTGGCCGATATCATAGTTCGTGCGCATATCGGCGCCAATGATCTGGATATCGACCGGGGCGGGCAATCCAAAGTTAAGAATTTGCGACACGATATCAGCAGGCTGGAAGAAGAACTCCACGCCCGGAAAACGTGCCGGTAACTCGCGGCGCAACCTGCGAATGTACTGCGCCGTAGGATGATGATGTTCCGGATTCAGCGAAATCAGAATCTCGGCATCGCTGGTGCCAATCACGCCCGAACTGCTATAGGAGAGATTCAAGCTCGAGTAGGGCAGGCCGATGTTATCCAACACCGTCTCCAACTCTTCCTTCGGAATTTCGCTGCGCAGCACGCGCTCTACTTCATCGCAGAGACGCGCGGTCTCTTCCACACGCAGGCCGGCACGGGCGCGAAAGTGCAGACGAATCAGGCCCGCGTCCACCTGGGGAAAAAAATCGCGTCCCAGAAAAAACACCAGCCCCAGCGACAAGAAGCAGAAAATCACGAAGCAGATGGAAAATAATTTCCGGTGTTCGAGCGTGGTTTCGAGCAGTTGCTGATAGCCGCCGCGGAATTTTTCGAACCACCGCTCGAATTTCCGTTGAAATTTCACGAATGGGTTCTTCGTCTCCGCGGCGCGGTGCTCGTGGCCGCGCATGATGAACATCACCATGGTCGGGATCAGGGTCCGCGACAGCAGGTAGGACGCCAGCATGGCAAAGGACACCGCTTCCGCCAGCGGCACGAAAAGAAACCTTGCGACTCCCGTCAGAAAGAACATCGGCACAAACACGATGCAGATACACAGGGTCGACACGAACGCAGGCACCGCAATCTGTTGCGCGCCGTCGAGGATGGCCGTCTTCATCTCCTTGCCCATGGCCAGATTGCGCTCGATGTTTTCGATCTCAACCGTGGCATCATCGACCAGGATTCCGACCGCGAGCGCCAGACCTCCCAGGGTCATGATGTTGATGGTCTCGCCGAGCGCGCTCAGCAGAATAACGGAGACGAAGATGGACAACGGGATGGAGACCGCGATGATCACCGTCGGGCGCCAATCGCCAAGAAAGATCAGAATCATGGCGGCGGTCAGACAGGCGGCAATCAGGCCTTCGCGGATCACTCCCTGAATCGCCGCGCGCACGAAAAGCGACTGATCAAACAGAGCCTTGATACTGAGATCGCGTGGCAGAGACTGCGCCGCCAAGGGCACCATCGCCTTTATGCCATTAACCACAGTCAACGTGGAAGATCCACCCAGCTTGTAAATCGACATCAGCACGCCGCGAACGCCGTCCTGACGCACGATATTGGTCTGCGGCACAAATCCGTCGCGCACGTGCGCAACATCGCGCAGGTAAAGGGTCGACGAGTTCGAAGTCTTCACCGGCAGATCGTTCAGTTCGGCAATGGTTTGCGGACTGCCGTTCATCTGCACCGTGTATTCTGTCGGCCCGATTTTCGTCGTACCCGTCGGCAGAATCAGGGCCTGCGCAGCCACCGCATTGACAATGTCGTTGGGCGACAAGCCATAAGCTTGAAGTTTGGCGGTATCGAGGTCCACCTGGATCTGACGCGGCTTGCCACCGTAAGGATAGGGAGTGCCCGCACCCTGCACAGTGCTCAACTGCGTGCGCAGAAAATTCTGCCCCAGATCGAACACCTGCTGTTCGGGAAGCGTCTTGCTGCTCAAGCCCAGTTGCACCACGGGCGTCGAGGATGCTGTGTAAGTAACGATCAGCGGCGGAGTCGTGCCCAGGGGCAGTGCGCGCAGCACGGTCTGGCTCATTGCCGTCACTTGTGTCACCGCCATGGAAATGTCGACACCCGGCCGGAAGAAAATCTTGATCACTGCTTTTCCGTTCACCGACAGCGACTCCTGATGTTCGATGTCGTTGACCGTAACCGTGAATCCGCGCTCGGAGTTGGTCACAATCCGGTCCGCCATTTCACTCGGAGACAGACCGTCATAGCTCCAAATCACACTGACCACGGGAATGTTGATTTCGGGGAAAATGTCGACCGGGGTACGCAGGATGGTGACGGGCGTGAGAATGATGATGAGCAGTGCCATCACCACAAACGTATAAGGACGGCGAAGCGCTAATGCGACGATCCACATAAGAGGAACGAAAACTGTGAGTGCCGACCTGAGCCGGGCCAAGAACGTACCGCCGCGAGCCCCACCAAAGCGCCAACTCCCAATTAAGATTCAAAACAGTACGTTTCGGATTTAAATTATATTAGACTTCAGCCATGGCTCAAAATCATATCCGTAGCGCGGGCAGCCGGAACGGAAGTAACGGACCCGGCGGAGGCAATGGAACGGGCGCGAAGCGCGGGCCGGGGCGGCCACGCAGTGAGGAATCGCGGCAGTCGATCCTGCGCAGCACTTTAAAACTGCTCAAACAGGACGGTGGATTCGCGGACCTGAGTATTGAGGCTATCGCCGCTGACGCCAATGTTGGCAAGACAACCGTCTACCGCTGGTGGCCGACCAAAGCCGCGCTGGTCGCCGATGCTTTCTCCGCCAGCGCCGAGGAGGAACTCCAATTCCCGAATACCGGCTCGGTGCAACGCGACATGAATCTGCAGATGAGGCGCCTGATTCGTATCTTCCGATCGCCGCGCGGCAAGGTCGTCGCGGCGATGCTCGCCGGAGGACAATCGGATCCGGAGTTGATCGAGGCCTATCGCGACAGATTTCTGTGGCCCAGACGCAGACAGGCCTATCAAACTCTGCAACGCGGCGTCGACCGCGGCGAACTTCCCGACGACAGCGACCTCGATCTCATCCTCGACTCGCTCTACGGCCCGATCTATATGCGCTTTCTGATCCGGCACGACAAGCTCAACGAAAGCTTCGCCGACGAAATTTGCGGGCTGGTGCTGCAGGGGTTGAAGCGACGAGCGCTGCGCTGAAACGAAGGCGAACTGGAGCCGACCGCGAACGTGCAGGCTCATGGCCCCCTCAGATAATATGCTAACTATGCCGACGCCTTTCGAGAGCGCGCAGTTGAACCTTCAGCTCTTTGATCTCCGCCGCGAACCTGTATTGCGAGAAGCGCGCGACTGGTTCGTGCGCGAATTGAATCCAGAGAGCTTCGCCGAATTGATCACCATCGTGAGCGGTCAGCGAAACGCAGCATTTCGCATGGTACTCGGCTATTGGGATATGGCCGCTTCGCTCGTAACCACCGGTGCGATTGATGCTGATGCGTTCCGGGCGGCACATGGAGAGATATTCGTAACCTTCAGCAAGATCCACCCGTATCTCGCGGAGTTGCGCGCCGCCAGTGGCGAGGCGGACCTCTTCAAACATATGGAGGTTGTCGTCCTTGCCGCTCCAGACGCAGAAGCGATTCTATCGCGGCGTCGCGAAGCAACCCGCGCGGCCGCCAAGGCGCGTGCAGCGGAAAAAGTGCCATATGCCAGCTGACGTGGTCCGCCACCAGACGAAATTTGCGGGCTGGTGCTGCAGGGGGTTGAAGCGACGAGCGCTGCGCTGAAACGAAGGCGAACTGGAGCCAACCGCGAACTCTACTGCGTCCCGAGGTACGCGCCACCCCAAGTAGGCGCTAACTCAGGACGGGATTCCCTCCGAGTGGGTCCGTCATCCCACCAAAGGAATCTTGCCGCCCGTCAAACCTCACGAGGCGATCCGCTCCACCAGTAGAAGGCAAGCACGTCTCGGCAGTATGATGTTTTCAGCTCCCGATGCGCCCCACGCCGATCATCACCGGGCTCCAGTTGGCGGCTCTCCCCGTTGTTTTTCTCGGACTGCTGCTAGGGCTGTCGGGCGATTGGCACTGGGTGGAGGGCTGGATCTTCGGTGTCTGGTGGGTATCCTTCTTTGCCGCCATTCTCTTGTGGCTTCGCTCCAGGGACCCTGCGCTGTTGGCCGAGCGCTTCCGCATGCCCGGCAGCGGCGGTGAATCGCGCTCCGATTTGGCTATCCTCATCGGGATAAAAGTGTGTGGCCTGGCTTTGATCGTTGTGCCGGCGCTGGATGTGCGCTTCGGTTGGACACCCCGTCTACCGCTGTGGAGCGAAGTATGGGGAGGCATCCTGCTCCTCGGGGGCAGTTTCCCGTTCTTCCGCGCGTTCACCGATAACACGTATCTGTCGCAGCTGGTGCGTATTCAGACCGAGCGTGGCCAGCACGTCATTGACACGGGCGTCTACAGCTTTGTTCGCCACCCCATGTATCTTGGGGCAAGTCTAGTGTTCGTTGGTGGCG
>Ga0187879_10001166_pt1 | contig 17979 bp, 12 predicted proteins | sample June2016WEW_19_1_FD_132423 | JGI IMG/M metagenome (GOLD analysis project Ga0187879, IMG submission 132423) | Peatland microbial communities from SPRUCE experiment site at the Marcell Experimental Forest, Minnesota, USA - June2016WEW_19_10 | ecosystem: Environmental > Terrestrial > Soil >... | reverse complement strand
TGGTCTCGGCGGTGAGCAGGTGGAACAGGGCGTTGCGGTAGCGCGGGTCGCCGTCCGGGACGGGCCTGGCCAGGACTCGCTCGTGGAACAGCGAGCTGGCTTCGTCCATTGGCGCCAGCACCCTGTCGTAGCCGCGTACCCAGGAGATGTTGCTGGTCCAGCTGCCGCCTTCCATGCTGAACCGCCCATCCTCGCCTCGCAGCTGCTCGATCACCGCGGCCAGCCGGTCCGGCCCGTCACCGGGGGCCATCTGGCCCCAGATCCTGGACTGGAAGAGGGGCTGGACCTCGGGCAGATCGTCAGGGCTGAGGCCGGCCGAGCGGAGTCGTTCAAGGTATTCGGTGACGTTCATGGCCGGAGTCCGGGTACCCGAGCACTCCCGGATAACATCGAAATACTTGGGCGGGAACTCGTTCATCATCACCCCCCCGTTTTCCCCGTCGGCGATCTGGGTAACTAGCGGCGGCACGCGGCTGCCGCCGAGTTCCCTGCGCGCAAGGCCCTTGGCCTCGTAATAGGGCTGTAGCTGGGCGACCAGCTTGGTGTCGCTGCCCTGGGTCTTGACCACAGCGGTGATGCTGGCGACGTCCCCCCGGGAGCTGGCGCAGACCAGCCGGCGAGGCAGGTGCGGCTGCTGGAGCCCGCGCCCATCGGGTTCCTCGACCGTGTGTTCCTGGACCAGGACCCACTGGTAGCCGCAGTCGGTAAGGGTCTTTACGAACTCGTAGGCGACATCCGGGTGGTTGGGCAGGGCCATCTCGGCTGGGGAGAAGCCGCGGACCCGGCTGAGGGCGTCCAGCCCGAAAAGAGCCGCGAAATGGTGCTGCCAGGCTCGCACGTGCAGCCGGTAGTCCTGGACCGGGGTGGAGGGCGCCACGGCGTGCCCCCACGGACAGCCCAGCCACTCCACCGCCTGCCGGTTGCGCGCGTCGGTCGTGATGCCGGCCAGGGCGTCGAGCACGTCGCCGGCGCCCATCTGGCGCAGGCCGTGCAGCAACGTACCCGAGTATTCGAGCATGACCCGCGGGGCGAGCCCCTCGCCGAGCAGCCGGGGAACGAACTCGCCCATCCGTTTATAACAGCTCAGGAAAACCGGGGCGTTGTGGTTGTCACCGATGCCGGGGTTGTCCATCATCCACTGCAAGTTGCTGATGATCGGCGCCGTGCGCAGATCAGTCCCGCCTGCCGGGATGAGCGGCTGGTGCATGTGCAAGGCGATAGCGAAAGCACTGTCCGTGTCGGCGAACCCGGTGGCCCCCGGCGGCAGGAAGACGGGATCAGTGCCCCTGGCCCGGATCGCCTCCTCGATGCGGTGCTCCGAGCCGCAGATGTTGGGAAGGCCATCGATGTATTCAGGAAGCTCAGCCATTGCTCCGGCTCCATTGTTTTACATGCCATATCGATCTCCGGGTTTCCAGACATTGTGGTCGATGCCGTTGAGGACACCACCGAACTTCTCCCGGTGAATGTGGAGCGTTAACTCGGGCGGGGAACCTATGAGCCCGCCACGCCGTGCGGAGGTACGGGCACCGGCCCGGCGTGCCAGATGTCGCGGCAGTAGCCGCGGACCGTCCGGTCGGATGAGAAAAAACCAGAGCGCGCCGTATTCAAGATCGACATCCGGCTCCACCGGTCCTGATCGGCCCAGGCTGACCCGGCCCGGTCCTGGCAGTCGACGTAGGACCGGTAGTCGGCAAGGACCATGTACTCGTCCGAGTGGAGGAGCGAGGCGATGACCGGCTCGACGGCCTCGCGGTCCCCGCCGGAGAAGGCACCTGAGGCAAGGGCATCGACGGCTGCCTTGAGCTCGGCGTCGTCACGGTAATAGGTGTATGGGGAGTACCCGCCTTGCCTGAGGCCGGTGACCTCGTCGGCCGTGAGGCCGAAGAGGAAAAAGTTGTCTTCTCCGACCTGGTCACGGATCTCGATGTTGGCGCCGTCGAGGGTGCCGACGGTTAGGGCCCCGTTGAGGGCCAGTTTCATATTGCCCGTGCCGGATGCCTCCTTACCGGCGAGCGAGATCTGCTCCGAGATATTGCCGGCAGGCACGACAAGTTCGCTGATCGAGACGTTGTAGTCGGGGAGGAAGACGACCTTGATCCGGTCACCGACGTCGGGGTCCGCGTTGACCACCGATGCGATGGAGTTGATCAGCTTGATGATGCGCTTGGCCAGCTGATAGTTGGGCGCCGCCTTCGCGCCGAAGATGACGGTGTAAGGCGTCACGGCGGCGGCCGGATTCGCCTTGATCCGGTTGTACACGGTAACGACGTGGAGCAGTTTGAGGAGCTGGCGCTTGTACTCGTGCAGCCGCTTGACCATCACGTCAAAGACCGAGCTGGGATCGACGGTGACGCCGGTAGCGGCGAGGGCATGGGCAGCCAGGTCGAGCTTGTTCAGCCGCTTCACCTCGCGCCACTGCTCCCGGAACCCGGCATCGTCGGCGAAAGCCTCGAGTTCCCGCAACCGCTCCAGGTCGGTCAGCCATCGTTCGTCCGCCAGCCGGGCCGTGATCAGGCTGCACAGACGCGGGTTGGCGAGACGGAGGAACCGGCGCGGACTGACGCCGTTGGTCTCGTTCAGGAACTTTCCGGGCCACAGGTCCGCGAAGTCCCGCAACGTCGTCTGGGCGAGCAGCCGCGACTGCAGCTCCGCCACGCCGTTGACAGCGAAGCTGCCAATGACCGCCAGGTTGGCCATCCGCACCCGGCGCTCGGGGACCTCCTGGATCAGCGACACCCTGGCGATGCGCTCGTCGTCGCCAGGGTGGCGGGCACGAACGTCGTCAAGGAACAACTGATTGAGCGCGTAGATGATCTCCATGTGGCGGGGTAGGAGCCGCTCGAACAACGGGACCGACCATGTCTCGAGAGCTTCGGGCAGCAGGGTGTGACAGGTGTAGGCGAAGGTACGGCGGGTGATGGACCATGCCTGGTCCCAGCCGACCCCGTTTTCGTCAACGAGCAGGCGCATCAGCTCGGGTACGGCCAGCACCGGGTGGGTGTCGTTGAGCTGGATGACGACCTTATCGGGAAAGACCTCCCAGTCGCTGTTGCGGAACCGGAACCGGCGGATGATGTCCCGCAGCGAGCAAGAGACCAGGAAGTACTGCTGCTTGAGCCGCAGCTCCCGGCCGGCCTCGGTGCTGTCACTTGGGTACAGCACCTTGGTGAGGTTCTCCGAGCGCATCCGCGCGTCGACGGCCTCCGCGTACTGGCCGGCGTTAAACAGGGCCAGGTCGAATGAGTTCCGGCCGGCGCGGGCCTGCCACAGGCGGATGATGTTGACCGCCTCGGTGCCATAGCCAGGGACCAGCATGTGGCTGGGTTCGCCGCGCACTGTCTCCCCCGGCACCCAGCGGGCCCGCAGCCCGCCCTGATCGTCGTCCACCGCCTCGGTGTGGCCGTAGAAGCCGACGACCTGGCGGTCGTCGGGGGCCGGGAACTCCCACGGGTTGCCGTAGAAGGCCCAGTCGTCGGGCTGCTCGATCTGGGAGCCATCCTCGAAGGCCTGCTTGAAGATGCCGAACTCGTATCGGATGCCATAGCCCACAGCCGGTATGTCAAGGGTGGCCAGCGAGTCGAGCAGGCAGGCGGCCAGCCGGCCGAGGCCCCCGGTTCCCAGTCCCGGCTCCACGTCCAGGGCCTCGAGCTCTTCGACGGAAACGCCGACGCTGGCAAACGCCTGGCGAGCGAGATCGGCGGTGCCGGTGTATATCGCGTTCTGGCCGAGCTGGCGCCCCAGCATGTACTCCGCCGACAGGTAGTAGACGAATTTCGGGTTAGTCGCATAGTGCGCCTCGGCCGTCCTGGCCCGGCGGTCTGCCAGCCGGTCGCGGATGGTGACGGCGAGCGTCCAGTAGGCGTCGTGAAAGCTCGCCGACTCCACCGTCGTCCCGCGCTCGTAACACAGGTTGTCAGCAAGGTCTCGCTCGAAATCGGCCGGCGTGTTACCCACCCACCGGCCCTGCGGTCTGGGCCCTATTGACATCATGAGCCGAATCTAGCCTCAGTGCCGGCGAGGACAGTGCAGTGCCTGTCCTCCGAGTGCGGAGCCTGTCCTCCGAGTGCGGAGCCGTCCTCCGAATGGGCCCGCCCGGCGGCGTTCGTTGGCAGGCTTATGGTGCGTCTCAGTTCTCGGGAGATAGCGGCGGGCCGAGGACCTCCAGCCCGTAGCGCGGGCTGGTCTCGATCCACCGCCCGATATCTGCAGCGAGCAGCTGCTCGTCGGGTTCCGGTAGCTCACGTTGCTCGGCTGGCCGCCCGACCTCGTCGTAGAGGGTCAGCAACGAGCCAGGGGTGACCAGGGCCAGGAACCTGGCCGGGCGGCTGCCGGTCACCCGGAAGGTGTGCGGGATGCCGCGCGGCAGGTAGATGAACGATCCGGCGCTCAGCCTGTAGGGCTGCCCGTCTGCGCTGTATGTCAGGTTCCCGTCCAGCAGGTAGAAGGCCTCGTCCTCGCGGGTGTGGACGTGCAGCGGAGGAGCAGTCCCGGCGGGCTGCGTGACCAGTGACAACCCGAAAGACCCGGCGGTCTCGGCGGGTGATGCCAGTCGCTCGAACAGGGATCCGAGCGCCCATGTAGCCGGGCCTTCCCCTGGCCCTCGAGCCAGGACGGCGGTCTTCGCCTGAGCATTCACGATGTGCTCCCGCCTTCCAGGAAAATTCATCCGAAGCCAAATCGGATCAATACAAGGTAACCTAGATCACATGACCGAGCCCGTCAAGTCCCGGCCCTACCGCTCGTCGGTACGCCAGGAGCAGGCCCGGCGGACCCGGCTCGCGATCCTGCAGGCTGCCCGGCGCCTGTTCCTCGAGCAGGGCTATGCCGCGACCACGATTGCGCAGATCGCCGCGGACGCCGGCATCGCTGTCGACACCGTCTATGCCTCGGTGGGAACCAAGCCCGTTCTCATGCGGCTGCTGGTGGAAACCGCGATCTCCGGCACAGACCGGGCCGTTCCCGCCGAGCAGCGTGACTATGTCCGGCAGGTGAAGGCCGCGGACGCGGCCGAGCGGAAGATCGGCATCTATGCCAGCGCGGTAACCGAGGTGAACTCCCGGCTCGCGCCGCTGCACCTGGTCCTGCGCGATGCCGCCGCGCAGGCTCCTGAACTGGCGCAGATCTGGGCCGAGATCGTGAGCCGGCGGGCCCGCAACATGCGCCTGTTCGCCCAGGAACTGGCCGCCACCGGCCAGCTGAGGCCCGGCCTGGGTATCGGCGAGGTGGCCGACGTGGTGTGGAGCCTGAATTCGGCTGAGTACTACATCCTCCTCGTGCGCGACCGCGGCTGGGCACCCGAGCGGTTCGCCCGGTGGCTTGCAGACACCTGGTGCCGCCTGTTCCTGGCCGCCGACCCGGACCCAGCCACCCGGCGGGGACCGACCGGCCGCTGGGAACATACCTCGGTTATCGGCGAGAACGTCCAGAGTGACTGATCTGCAGCGCCGATGGTTTTGTCATGGCCTGGTGCGTAGCCGCAGTGTTTGCAAGTCGTCACGCTCGATGCACTCGATCTGATCGAGCAGCGCATCAATATCGTCGGTGACCGTAAGATGGCGGCCGGTGAGGCGATCTGCCCGGCCGCCCGCGAGCGTGAGGATGACGCGGGCGGCACGTTCCGGGTCGGTGCCGTGCCCTGAGGCGAGCCGGTCACGAATCCAGCCGAAGACGCGCCCTTCAGGCGTTTGCCGGTCGGCGGTGCTGCTCAGCGCGACCTCACCCAGGCCGATCGGGAGCAGGCCGGGGTCGACACTGAACACCGATACGCCGTGCGCGCGGGTCTCCGCAGCGAGGGTCTCGGTTAGCTTCACAAGTGCGGCCTTGGATGCTGCGTAGGCGGACATCAGTGGCCATCGGTATGCGCCGGCGTAGCTGGTGATGTTGATGATGCGGCCGTCTCCCGCCGCGATCATGTCCGGCAGTGCGATGCGGGTCAGGGCGAACGCGCCGCCGAGGTTGATCTCCAGCGTGCGCCACCACTGGGCGGGGTCGGCGTCCCACATCAGCCCGGCTGGCCCGCTGATGCCGGCGTTGTTGATGAGCAGGTTGGCACTGCCCAGCTGCTGGCGCAGTTGCGCGACAGCGGCGGCCGTTGCGCGGTAATCGGTGACATCCGCCGTCGCGGCTGCCGCGGTCCGGCCCGTGCTCTGGATCTCCGCGACGGCCGTGGCGAGTTCGGCTGGTGAGCGGGCGATCAGCCCGACCGCTGCCCCAGCCTCGGCCAGGCTGGCGGCAAGCAGCCTGCCGATGCCTCGCCCGCCGCCGCTCACGAGCGCGACCATCCCGTCCAGGTCGCAGCCGTGATCGGCCGGGTATCCGCCGGCCGTTGCTGTGGCCGGCCGCCCGGCAGGGCGCACGGTGACCGTGCGGGCACGCGGCTGGTCTACCGCGCGGCGCTCGCGGTCGACGAGATGCCGCCGCAGGATCTTGCCCGACGGCGAGGTGGGGATTCGGTCAGTGAACTCGATCTGGCGCACGCGCTTGTACGGCGCGACCCGCTCGGCGACCCACGCCATCAGCTCGGCCGCCGTTGCCGGAGCGCGAAGCACGACGAATGCCTTGGGTACTTCTCCGGCCGCTTGATCAGGGCTCCGGACGACCGCCGCGTCCGCCACCGCAGGGTGGGTCAGCAAGAGACCCTCGAGCTCGGCGGGCGCCACCTGATGGCCCTTGTACTTGATCAGTTCCTTGACCCGGTCGGTGACGCGGTACCAGCCAGCCGCGTCGACGGTGACGATATCTCCGGTGTGCACCCATCCGCCGGTGTCGATGGTGGCCGCGGTTGCCAGCGGGTTGCCCAGGTAGCCGAGCATCGCGCCGGGTGAGCGGATCAGCAGCTCACCTGGTTCGCCGGGGCCGGCGCTGGTTCCTGTCTCAGGGCTGACGACCCGGCACTCGATGCCCGGCAGGGCGGGGCCGATGGACTCGGGCCGGTCCGGGCCGTCATCGGGCGCGATGTGCGTCGCGCCACCTAGCTCGGTCATCCCGTAGGCCTGCTTGACCCGGCAGCCGATCCGCCGCGCGCAGGCCCGCGCGAGTTCGGCGCCGAGCGGCGCCGCGGCCGAGGTGAGCAATCGGAGGCTCGACAGGTCGTAGTGGCCGACCACCTCGGCTCTCGCCAGCCCGAGCACTATCGGCGGGACGACCTCGGCTCTGGTCACGTGCCGTTCTTGCACCGCTCGCAGGAACGCCTCCGGCTCGAAGCGCGGCAGGATGACCACCGTCGCGCCCTGCAGCAGCGCCAGGTTCAGCGTGACCTGCAGGCCGTAGATATGAAACAGCGGCAGCGCCGCGATCACCACGTCGTCCTCGGTGACCTTGTGCGCGAGCCGCATCTGGCACAAGCTCGCCACCAGGTTCCGGTGGGTCAGCACGACGGTCTTGGGCAGCCCGGTGGTCCCACTTGAGCTTGGCAGGAACGCGACGCCGGAAGCAGAAACGGGCGCGGCGTCCGGGCCGGCGCTCATCCGGAGCAACTGAAACGCGGTGGCGCCTGCCGCAGCCTCGCCGATCACGAAGGGCTCAGCGATCCCGGCTTCGGGTATGGCCGGGCGCAACTTGCCGGCCAGCTGCGCGGAGGTGGTGAGCAGATACCGCGCGCCCGTCTGCTGGAGCTGGCGGCAGATCTCCGCACCGGTGCACTCCGGGTTCACGGTCGTAACGATCGCGCCAATCGACGCCGCCGCGAACCAGGTCGTGGCGAACTCGATGCTGTTCGGCGCGCACAGGGCGAGCACATCGCCCGGATGCAGGCCCCGGCCGGCCAGCCTCGCTCCGGTCTCCTGCACGGCGGCGGCCAGCTCTGCGTAGCTGAGCCCACGCCCGGTGGCCGCATCGGCCAGTGCTTGCTTGCTCCCGCGCCGGGCCGCCTGAGCCAGCACGAACTCCGGCAGCGTCAGGTCGGGAATGCCGGGAGGCTGCAGCGCATGGCCGGCCGCCAGGTCACCCTCGATGATGGCAGTACCCATCTCTCCTCGCTGTCTGATCGCATCCGTCCGGCCCGCCTGCAGGACCGACTGACTTGAGCCTCGCCTCATGGGCTTGAGCCTCGCCTCATGGGATGGCCTCCTCGCGGTCTGAGTGGCATGTTCCCGTCGGCGAGTCCACGGCCTCGGCCCTGACACGAGCGTGCGCCGGCCGCGGCGGGCGAACATCGTGCGGTTGACGGGTATCGGCGCGCGCGGTGTCGTAGTCTCGCCGCGCCCGGTGCCTACGCCAGCCCGCCGGGCAGGCACCTCGGGCCGGGTTTGATGAGTCAGACTGGTGTGTGTCGGGCCGGGCAGGCCATCGAGGAAAGCCAAGCGGGATGAGCACCAAGACCCAGACTTCACCGCGCGATGGGGCGGGCCACCGCGCCGGCAACCTGCCGGTGCAGCTGACCAGCTTCGTCGGCCGCGGCGCTGAGCTAGCGGAAGTCCGGGCGCTGGTACGCGCAGGCCGGCTGGTGATGCTGACCGGCTCTGGCGGCTGCGGGAAGAGCCGGCTGGCCCTGGAAGTCGCCGCTTCGCTCGCTGGGGAGCGCTGGCACGGCGCCTGGCTGGCCGAGCTCGCGTCGCTGACCGACAGCCGGCAGGTAGCCGGAGCTGTCGCCGCCGCCCTCCCAGTCCGGCGCCAGGCATCGATCGAGACCCCCGGCACGCTCGCCGCGGCTGTCGGCAACCGGGATCTGCTCGTGCTGCTCGACAACTGCGAGCATCTGCTGCCCGGCTGCGCCGAGGTGGCCGAGTGCCTGCTGCGCCGCTGCCCTGGGGTGCGGCTCCTGGCCACCAGCCGCGAGCCGCTGGCCATCCCCGGCGAGATCACCTGGCGGGTGCCGTCGCTGTCGTTCCCCGATCGCATCAGCCCGGTTTCTGTCGCGGAGCTGGCGAGGTTCGAGGCGGTGCAACTGTTCGGCGACAGGGCCAACGTCGCCCGGCCTGGATTCGCGCTTTCGGAGCGCAACGCGGCCGCGGTGGCCGAGATTTGCGCTCGGCTGGATGGCATCCCGCTCGCCATTGAGCTGGCGGCGGCGCGGGTCCGGGTGCTGTCGGTTGCGCAGATCGCGGCCGCGCTTGATCACCGGCTTGGCCTGCTGACCGGGGGGGCGCGGACGGCGGTGCCGCGCCAGCAGACGCTCGAAGCATCCATCGAGTGGAGTTACGGACTGCTTAGAGATCAGGAACGGCAGCTGTTGCAGCGGCTGGCCGCCTTTGCCGGCGGGTTCACAACGGAGGCCGCGGAGGCGGTCTGCTCTGGTGGCGGGATCGACGCCAGCCAGGTTCTCCACCTGGTGACCCAGCTGGCGGACAGGTCGCTGATCCAACCTTCTGCCGACGACAGCGACGAGGCACGGTTCGGGATGCTCGAAAGCATCCGCGAATACGCTGCCCGCCAGCTCGAGGCCTCCGGCCAGGCCAAGCAGGCCAGCCAGCGGCATTTCGCCTTCTTCTACCGCTACTCTCACCGCCGGCCCGGCGAACCGGATGAGGCGCACCGGGAGCGGCTGCGGGCTGATGACGCCAACCTGCGCCGGGCGCTGGAGTGGGCAGCCGACCGCGATGACCCGCGGCTGCTGGAGCTTGCCGCCCGCATGGTGCCGTACTGGGCGGTCAGCACCCGCCTGGCCGACGCCCAGCGGTGGCTGCAGACCGCCCTGGACCGCAGCCATGCGGCTGACCCGGCACTGCGGGCGCAGGCGCTCGGCGGCCTGGCCAGGATCGCCGGTCTGGCCTACAACTTCCCGACCGCCCAGGCGGCCGGCACGGAGAGCCTCGCCATTCTGCGCCAGCTCGGCGACAAGCCCGGCCTCGTGCAGGCGCTGACCAGCCTGGGATTCATCGCGGCCCCGCTGGCCGAACCCGACTCGGGACAGGCCTACCTCACCGAGGCGGCCGCACTGGCCGAGCAACTCGGCGACCGGGCCGCGCAGGCCTACGCGCTAGCCCTGATCGGCAGATCGGCGATCAACCAGCCCGCTGACCGGCAGGCGGCGCGTGCCGTCCTGCGCCGCAGCATCCAGCTGGCACGGGAGTGCGGTGACCGCCGTACGGAGGGAACGGCGCTCGGAGAACTCGGCATCCTGTCCGTACTCGACTGCGACCCGGCCAAGGCCCTGCCCCTGCTGGACCAGGCACTCCCCCTGCTGCAGGCACACGGCGATGCGTTCTTCCACTCCCTTGCCCTGGTCGGCCTGGCGCAGTGCCTGTCGTTGCGCGGCGAGATCACCGGAGCCCAGGCGGCCTGCCAGCAACTGGACGAGATCACCGGGGAACTCGGCCCGGCCTCCTTGTACTACGCGGCCTATGCCCGCGGCTGGGCGGCGTTCTGCCGCGGCGACTGGCCCGAGGCGATCCGTGCATTCCGCGAGCAGCTGACCTATCCCGGCCCCGTCGGACTGGCCGGCATGTGGACGGGGCACCTGGCCTGGGCCGAGCTAATCGCCGGCCAGCCGGATAGCGCCCGGCGGCGGGTGGATGAGTTCCTCGCCTCCAGCGACGCGGCCCGGACCAGCCCGGCCCTGCCGCTGGCGATCCGGGCCCTGATCGCCCGAGCCGACGGCGACCGGAACGGCGCGCACGACCTGGCGCATCGCGCCTTGCTGGCCTCGCCCGGCGACCCGTTCGGCCGGCTCACGATCTGGACCTGCCTCGCCGTTACCGCCGCCATCAGCGCCGACCTTGGCGATCACCAGCGCGCGGCACGGCTGGCCGGCGCGGCCCGCAGCTTCGCCCGCAGCATCGAGATGGCAGCGCTTCCGGCCGCCACCGGCCTGCTGGACCACGCCCGTCAGACGTGCCAGGCGGCGCTCGGCCCTGACCTGTGCGCTGGTGCCCTGGCCGATGGTGAAGCCATGACCCTGACTGATGCGGTCGGCTACGCCAGCCGCGGCCGCGGCGCACGGCACCGCCCAGACGCGGGATGGGACAGCCTCACCCCGACCGAGCTCAGGGTCGCCGCCGCCGTCGCCGACGGCCTTTCCAACCCCCAGATCGCGACCAGGATGTTCATCGCCAGGCGCACCGTGACCACGCACCTGACCAGCATTTTCCGTAAGCTCGGCATCTCCGCCCGCGCCGAGCTCGCCGCCGCCGCCGCCCGCCACGACCAACACCGGGCCCCGCGGCCCGCGGCACACAGTACTGCCCGCCCCCCGGCCGACAGGAACCCCAGCAAGGGCCGCCCGGCCTGACACTGGTTAGGAGTCCGGCGAGGGGGACGGTGGCCGATAGTCGGCCAGGGCGATGGTGACCTCGTAGACGCCGCTGCCGGCCGGGGTCCGGGTGACGGCACCCAACCGTGCCTGGATGGCGAACGTGGCGGTATTGTCCTCCGCGACGAGCGAGACCAGCCGGGTGACGCCGACCGGGCGGTGGGTCACCAGCGCCCGCGCGAGAGCGGAGCCGATACCTCGGCCCTGCCAGTCGTCCGCGACCGATATGCCGATGTCCGCGGTGGTCGGGTCGTCGGGGTTACGGGCGATGCGCCCAATCCCTACCGCGCGCTCGCCGGGCCGGCCTGCGGGAGCGAGCAGCACGACCGCAACGTGATTGATCTGGTCGACGGTGCCGAGCAGGTAGTCGAGGGTCGGCTCCGGCAACCAGGGCAGGGTTGCCAGGAACCTGCGATACCGCGAGGCCTGGGACAACGCCGCGTACATGTCCCGCAACAGCTGCCGGTCCCCGGCCACCAATGCCCGCAACCGCGCTGGGGTGCCGTCCGGAAGCAGAAACCGGTCGGCAACGTCCGCGGGGCCCGAGGTGTCGGCCATCGTGGTCTCCAGTTATCCGGGCCCCGGGCCGCTCACCCGCCCCATATGCGGCTCACGGTGCCGATCGGGCGTCGACGCCGCTGGCGGCGCTTATCCGCCTGGTGCCCACCGGCCTGCCCATCCTAAAGCCGGGACGCTCGCACCGATAACCCGCGTCGAGGCCAACATCCCCGACGACGAGCTACCACGGAGCCCGTCGGTGCGCCGCCCGGCGCCTGCTTCATTGGTCAGCCTGCAGGCGGCGCACTGTATGACTGACGAGCCGCGGTCTGTATGGCCCAACTTTCGACGGACTGGAGGCGCTGTCCTACCACTGTGCTACCGTTGTGGCGTGGCAGTCCGCAAGAAGCGTTCCATCTCTATGCCGCCCGACCTGGACGCTGAGATCGCCGCTGCAGCAGCCGACGCGGGCCTCAGCTACAGCGCGTGGCTGGCAGATACCGCCCGGAAGGAGTTCACCATCCGGGCGGGCCTGGCCGCAGTCGGCCAGTTCGAGCAGGACCACGGCGCCTTCACCGCGGAGGAGATCGCCGATGCTGACGCCTGGGCCGCCCGGGCAGTCGAGCGGTCCGGCCAGGCCCGGACCACCGCCGGGCGGCGGAGCGCCTGATGGGCGTCACCTACGACACCGGCGCGCTTATCGCCGCCGAGCGCAGCGAGCGGCGCATGTGGGCCCGCCACCGCGCCCTGCTCGGCCGCCGCGAAGTCCCGACCGTGCCCGCGCCGGTAGTGGCGCAGTCCTGGCGCGGATCGGCCCGGCAAGTCCAGCTCGCCCGGCTGCTAGTCGGCTGCGACGTCGAGCCTCTCGATGACGGCCAGGCGCGCTCGGTCGGTGCCTTAGCCGCGCGCGCCGCCACCACCGACATCGTGGACGCATGCGTGGTTGAGGGAACCCTGCGCCGGCGCGACCTCCTCGTCAGCTCTGACCCCGACGACCTGCAGTCAATCGCCGCCGCCACAGGCCACCGGCTCCAAATCGATCACCCCTGAGCTCTGTAACGCAACTCTCTTGGCGGTGCACCAGTAGAAGCCCCGGCCGCTGGCGGCGCCGATCGGCACGCTGGTGCCGGCCCACCCCCAGCCGCTCATCGCGGCAAGCAGTTGCTGGGCCTCCCGGAAGTACTTCACCACGACATGGCCGGTTCCGTCGCTGGTCGGGCGCACGCTGAGCGGGACCTGCTCGCCTCCGACCCGCTCCTGCCAGACCGGCTGCCCGAGCCAGGGGATCTCGCGGGCATCCATATCGAGGAACGCCAGCTGCCCGCCTGGGCGAAGCGCCTGCTCGCACCCCGCGAGAAAGGCGGGGAGCAGGGAATCGGGGATATGGGACAGCCAGTGCCCGAAGAAGATCACCTCGTACTGGGCCGGCACAGGGTTCCAGCCGTCCAGCACGTCCACCACGGCCGTGGTGACGTTGGCCAGGTGCTTGCGCCGCAACTCGGCGAGCATGGCGGGCGATGCGTCGGTGGCAACCACCCGCCGGGCGCGGGCAGCGATGAGCTGGGTGAAATAGCCGGTGCCCGCCGCGTACTCCCCCACCACATTCCCGTCGAAGGTGCCATCGCCCACCCGGGCGATGAGCTCGGGCCGCACGGGCGCCATGTAGCCGGTGATCCATGCGTCCCAGTCCGGGGCGCGCAAATGGTAGGCAACCCGCTGGCGGTCCAGCACCTCGTCCCGTCGCATCGGGCCCTCCGGCTGCTCCTGGTTTGCCCGCACGCTATGCCGACCGCCGGCGAATGTCTACCGCCACCCGGCCACGGGCCACGCCCGAACCAGAGCGGCCACGGCGCGCCCGGCCTCAGCAGGGCACTCACCGTGCGCAGCGTGGTGCTGACCTGGGACGACACCGCCTGACGACGCTGAGCGCCGCCCGGCCGCTCCTGGTGCCGGCTCCCAGACTGGCTGCCATTTCGCCCTGTCAACCTACGGGCATCTGGTGGCAGATCCGGAGCCCGCGCGCCGCTCGCGTGGAATGCTGGAACGATGCAGCTGGAGCTCAGTCAGGACGACGAGGCTGGATTCGGTCGGGTCCGGGTCCGGCTGCTGGACGGGTTCGGCGGCTGGCTGAAGGGGCGGCCCGGGCTCGACGAAGCGGCGGCGCACGATGCCACCGTCGACGCAGGCATCGCGCTGGACTGGAAGTTCGGTTACGGTGACGGCCACCTCGGCCGCTGGACCAGCGCCAACGTTGCGGAGTTCCTGCTCAGCTGGTGCCCGCGCAAGCTCAGCGTGTCGCAGGCGGACAGCGTGACCATCCCTGGCAGCATCGCCGCTTTTACTGACTACCTGGCGGCCGAGCGTCTCCTCGCGCCGGGATCGGCGTCTCCGGCGCGGCTGCGCGCTACTGCTACCGGCGCGGCCGGCGAGTTCGTCACGGCGATGGGAGACCCGGCCAACTTCGGGATGGCCAAGTCCATCTTCTCGGGCGCGCTCGCGGACGGAGCCGACCCCAGCGATCCGGCACAGCTGGATGGCTGGGTGACCAGGTTCAACTCGCTCAGCGACGAAGACCGAAAGGCAGTCCTGCCCGACAGCGCGTTCTGGACCGGCGGTGCCACGGACGGGAGGGCGCCGTCCTCAATGACGCTGCCTCCGGTGCCGCTGCCGCCGCCCGAGGCGGTCCAGGCGTCTGAGGCGGTCGCGCCGGTGCTGAGGATGTTTGCGGAGCTGGCTAGGTTCGCCGGTGCCGGTCGCCAGCTGACGCAGCGGGGGAACCTCACTATGGCCGACGCCCGGGCGCTGGTTCCGCTGCTCGGTAGCGGCGATGTGTTGGACGAGCGCATTGGCGGCCGCACGTTCAGGACGCGCAGCTCGGCTGAGCTGCCGATGCTGCATCTGGTCTTCACCTGGGCAAAAAAGGCCGGAATACTGCGCGTCCGGCACGGCAAGGTGCTCGCGACCAAGCGCGGCCTGGCACTGGCCGGGAACCCGGCCGCGGAGTTCGGCCGGGTCCTGGATGCGCTGCTGGCTGCGGGGCCGCTGACCGCACGGCGCATTCCCGGAGCGTGGCTGGACTGGCCGGAGGTCGACGAGCTGCTGGACAGCATGGTGCTGCACCTGCTCGTTCCGCCGTACGCAGGCCGGCGGCCGGTGCCTATCGTGAAGCTGGCCGAAGTGGCCACCGATGTAGTGCTCGGCACGTTCGTGTTCGACCGGCTCGCTGACGAGCACGTCGCCGGGCGGATCGGCTGGGACGTGGCCAGAATCGCGGACGCGCTCGAGCTGGCCGGCGTGCTGCGCCGCAGTTTCGCGGCCCAGCCGGAGCCCGAGGCGGGACAGCCTCTCCGGCCAGGCGGTGATGTAGAGCTCACCCCGGCCGGAGTAGCGGCCGTGCAGAAGCGGCTGCCCGCACTCGGGTATGACGTCCCGGTGTCCGGCCTGCTCGCCAGCGCCACGGCCGCCGAGCTGGTGGCCGGCCTTGATGCGGCGGACTCCGGCACGCTGACCGCTGAGGTCGATTCCTGGCTCGACCGCCGAACCCCTGAGCAGGCCGCGGCCGAGCTGGCCGCCGCCGTGGCGGAGCTGGCTGAGCCATCACTGCAGTACCTCGCGCTGGCGATGCTGACCGACCTCGGGCCCGAGCTGGCCGTCCCGCAGGTACGGCAGCTCGCCGAGAACCCGGCGTCGCGCGGCTTCGCGCTGTGCTGGCTCGCCGACAACGGGATGCTTGAGGTGCAGGCGCTGTACGACTCCGGGAACCCGGACAGCTTCGCCCAGGTGCTGTTCCAGCGGCTCGTCATGACTGACCCAGCCGGGATGCTGGGGACTCTGGCGCTGGCCGGCGACGACGACCGGCAGGCCCGGCTGGCCACTGAGCTCGGCCTGTTGCCGGCGCCGTCGGCCGGATCCGTGCTGGAAGCGATCGGCGCCCACCACCCGGTCAGGCCCGTCGCCAAGGCGGCCCGCAAGGCCCTGTTCCTGCGGCGCTCGCGGGCCGCCGCGCGCCATCAGTAATGGCGTTCGACCCTGGGCCGGTAACGGCAACGTCTAGTTCAGGGCAGTTTGCCGGATGCCGAACAATACAGGTCATTGGCGGGCCATCACGTTGCTGGCAATTGGTCCCGACTGGCCAGTCCGTCCGAAACCAGGCGGCGAGCCTCAGCGGTCATCCGGGACTGGGTGGTGATCATCGAAACGGTTGCTGATCTCCTCGGTCAACGGTTGCTACGCGTACTTCCGTCCTGGCTGTGCCAGGCGCCAAGATGGACGACGGCGCCAACCAAGGTGGCGCCACCAGGGAGGATGTGGGATGTCCAGTGTGAGCGAGTGGCCTGCTGACCGGCGGATCACGGTCGTTGACTTGCAGGCGGCCACTGACCGGGGTGAGCGCTGGTCGATGCTGACGAGCTATGACACGCTGACCGCCGCGGTGTTCGAGCGGGCCGGCGTGCGCGCACTGCTGGTCGGGGATACCAGTGCGGAGATGGTCTTCGGCCATCATGAGACGTTGCCGGTGACCATGGATGAGCTGATCCCGATGGTCGCGGCGGTGGTGCGCGGGACGCGGCGGGCGCTGGTGGTAGCGGACCTGCCGTTCGGCAGCTATCAGGCAGGTCCGGAGGTGGCGCTGGCCAACGCGGTGCGGCATCTGAAGGAAGGCGGCGCCCAAGCCGTCAAACTGGAAGGAGGGCGCCGGGTCGTCCCGCAGGTCAGGGCGCTGGTGCGCGCGGGCATCCCGGTCATGGGCCATCTGGGGCTCACACCGCAAAGCGTCAATGTGCTAGGCGGGACGCGCCGGGTCCAGGGCCGGGGTGATGCCGGGGATGACCTGCTCGCCGACGCGCGCGCTTTGGAAAGTGCGGGCGCCTTCGCCGTTGTGCTGGAATCGGTGCCAGCAGGCCTGGGACGGCGGGTTTCCCGGGCATTGCGGATACCGACCGTCGGCATCGGCGCGGGCCCGGGCTGCGACGCGCAGATCATGGTCTGGCAGGACATGGCTGGGCTGACTGTTGGCCGCGTTCCGCGGTTCGTCCAGCGGTATGCCGACCTGGACGACGTGCTGTTCAGCGCGGCCCATCGTTATGTGTCCGATGTCGCTGCTGGCCGCTACCCGGACGACGCGCATAGCTATGCGTGAATACCGGAGGCCTCATGACCGCACGAACCAGCCCCGGGAAGAGGCTTGCTGACCTGGGATTTCACCTGGGCGCCCCGACCGCGACTCGAACGCGGGACCTACTGCTTAGGAGGCAGTCGCTCTATCCACTGAGCTATCGGGGCTGACGGCACCTGGGCGTACAGCCAAGCTGACGCCAACCAGCGGCATCAAGCCTAGCCGGTCGTCAGCGAATCGCGGGTGCCAGCGAGAGGGTAGGTCCCCGGGTCGTCAGCTGACGAACTCGTCGGCATGGCCAGGCCTATCGTGAGACTAGCTCGACAGCTCACAGCACAGTCAGGAGCAGTGCGGTGCAGGTTCAGGATGTCATGACCCAGGCGACTGTCACGGAGTCCGCCGCAGACAGCCTCCGCAGCGCGGCGGAGCGCATGTGGCGCCAGCAGACGGGCTCGCTGCTCGTCACCGACGGCGGCCAGCTCATCGGCATCATCACGGAACGGGACGTGCTCAGGGCGGTGGCATTCGGCGCCGATCCGGACCGCAGCTCGGTGGACGAGGTCATGACCGCCGAGGTATTCACGGTACGGCCCGACATGCCGCTTCAGGATGCTGCCAGGGAAATGGCAGCGCGATGGATCCGGCACCTGCCTGTGGTGCAGGACGGCCAAGTGCTCGGCGTGGTCAGCATGCGTGATGTGACGGGGATCTTCGCCGCGCTGTCGCCGGGCAGGGTAAGCGTGGAGCACGAGTTCGACCAGCTAGTGCGAAAGCGCCGTCTTGCCAGGATCGAGCACGGCGACCTCGACTAGCCGCGAGCGTACCGGGGGACGAGCCAAGAGCCGTCGGCAGCGGCCCGAAGTGATCTTCCGAGACCATCTTGTACCGGATTTGGTGGGGAAAACGGTGACGAATGTCCGAAATATACCCACCAAATCCGGTACAAGCTAGATGATCTTGTCAGAAAGCTGGAATGTATCGATCGTTTAATGCCTGTTTACGAATTATGTCGCATTCAGGCGTGCGCTTGGCAGGCCGACGCGGCAAACCCAGCGCGGCACGGCGAGCGCGGCACGGCGAGCGCGGCACGGCGAGCGCGGCACGGCGAGCGCGGCACGGCGAGCGCGGCACGGCGAGCGCGGCACGGCGAGCGCGGCACGGCGAGCGCGGCACG
>Ga0187879_10001165_pt1 | contig 17984 bp, 10 predicted proteins | sample June2016WEW_19_1_FD_132423 | JGI IMG/M metagenome (GOLD analysis project Ga0187879, IMG submission 132423) | Peatland microbial communities from SPRUCE experiment site at the Marcell Experimental Forest, Minnesota, USA - June2016WEW_19_10 | ecosystem: Environmental > Terrestrial > Soil >... | reverse complement strand
CTGGAGTAGCGGCTCCGGGATGGGCGGCGAGCGCGGTGTGGTTCGACTACGACAACGACGGACGGCTGGATCTTTTTGTCTGCCGCTTCGTGGACTTCAGCAAGGCAAAGCATCACAATTGCCCGGCAACGAGCCCTGGGGCCAAAGGGCTGTATGAATATTGCTATCCGGGGGTGTACACGCCGATGCCCAGTTGGCTTTTCCACAACAATGGCGACGGAACATTCACGGACGTCAGCCAGAAGATGGGGATTACGGAGAATCCGGGCAAGTCCTGGGGTGTGGTGGCGACAGACATCAATAATGACGGGTGGATGGACTTGTTTGTGTCCAACGACACGACGGCCAACTTTCTTTTTATGAACCGGGCGGGACGGCGTTTTGAGGAAATCGGTTTTACCTCGGGAGTGGCCTACGGTGAAGGTGGGAAAGCGCGCTCGGGTATGGGAGTCGATTCCGCTGACCTCAACCAGGACGGGTGGATGGACCTGTTTGTGACCGACTTGAACCACGAGCTCGACGGCTTCTATCAGAACCGGCACGACGAAACGTTTGACGACATAGCAGGGCCTTCTGGAATCGCGAGCGCCACCATGCTCATGAGTGGCTGGGGACTGAAATTCCTGGACTACGACAACGATGGGAACCTTGATCTCATCATTGCCAATGGTCACCCCGACGACCTGATCGAAACCATCCGCAACAACGTGACCTACCGCGAGCGGATCCTGCTGTTTCACAACGCCGGGAACGGCCTGAAGAACGTAACGCAGGAGAGCGGCCCCGCCTTTTCCCATCTCATTTCGGCTCGCGGTCTGGCCTTGGGAGACTTCGACAATGACGGGGGGGTCGATGTGCTGATCTCCTGCAACGACGAGCCGCCGGTTCTCTTACACAACAACGTTGGCAGCCAGAATCACTGGCTGGGGATCAATCTCATCGGAAAGAAGGCGAACATCGACGCCATTGGCGCGCGCGTTGCCTACCAAGCTGGCGATCTGAAGCGCAGCCGGATGAAAGTGGGTGGCGGGAGCTATCTCGCATCACACGATCCGCGGATGGTGTTAGGAATTGGCAAGCAGACGAAGCTGGACTGGCTCGAAATCAAGTGGCCGCAACCCAGCAACCTGGTCGAACGCTTCACCGATCTTCCCATCGATCGTTACATCACGATCGTGGAGGGTCAGGGTAAGTGGAAGTGACGGTGGAGGGCCTTTGCCCCGAGAGTAAAGAGCGAGCATGAGGATGGCCTCCATAATCGTCTTGATTTCGGTGTTGCTGGCAGCACTGAATGTCTTTGGCCAAAGTAAGATTCAGTCGCCCCGTCCCGAGTCGGCACCAGTCGCGTCCCCGACTGGGCGCAATGGCTATGTCGGGGACGAGGTATGCGGCTCGTGCCACCGGGAAAAGGCCACTACCTTTCACCAAACAGCTCATTACCTCACATCCAGTCTGCCTGATAAGAGTTCGATCCTCGGAAGATTCGCGCCCGCATCAAACACGCTCAAAACGTCCAATCCGCAGCTATTGTTCCGGATGGATGAAAAGGAAGACGGTTTCTTCCAGACCGCGGTGCAGGGGATTCCTCCACACACCACGGAACGCACTGAGCGGTTTGACTTCGTAATTGGGTCCGGAAGGAAGGGGCAAACATACCTGTTCTGGAAAGGGAACCAACTTTTTCAATTGCCTGTTTCTTACTGGACTGAACTTGGTTGGGTAAACAGCCCTGGGTACCGCGATGGTGTCGCAAATTTCGATCGCGCGATCATTCCACGTTGCCTGGAGTGTCATGCCACCTACTTCGAGCCGGCTCCGTTTCCACCCAATCGATACGCTAAGACCGGCTTTATCGTGGGCATCACCTGTGAAAAATGTCACGGACCCGGACGCGAACACGCGGAGAGTGGGAGCTTGAAACCGTCAGGCTCTTCCGGCTCAGCCATACTCAATCCCGCAAGATTTACTCGCGACCGGCAAATGGACCTATGCGCCTGGTGCCATGCGGGCCATGGGGTGGCGTTTGCCCCGGCGTTCTCCTATGTTCCGGGCGAATTACTCGGTAACTACATCGAACTCCCTCCGCCAGACCCAAACGCGGAAGTCGACGTACACGGCAGCCAAGTCGAATTGCTGACGAAAAGCCGCTGCTTCCAGTCATCGGCAATGACATGTCTGACTTGCCACGACGTTCACACCGAACAGCGCGATCCGGCAGCCAATTCGAAGCGTTGCATGGGTTGCCACAGACAGGGATCCGCCATGTTCCCAAAGGCGGGCCACGACGCCGCGAGCAACTGTATTGATTGCCATATGCCTCTGCAGAAGACGAATCTCATCGTTTTCGATTGGAACGGGAAGAAGACTACGCCGCAGTTTCGCAGTCACTGGATAAGGATTTACGCTCCAACAACTCCGTCCAGGTGACACTACGTAAATCCGTCACTTGGCAGACTTCAGCATGGCCGAAATAGAGCCAGCGACATGCGCTGCGTATAGCCCGGTCACTGCGCCAGTGAAAACATCCATCGTGTAATGCACCCGAAGCACCAGCACGGCCACCACCTCAAAGAAGACAATCAGAACGCCAAGCCCGGTGAGCCAGCGCCGGCCCATGCGAGCCATTTCGGTCGCTGCCAGAACGGCGATCGCGGTATGTGCTGAAAAAAAGTAATCATTGGCCACGCCGTAGGTGACTAGCAAAGAAGGAAATCCTGGATAATGCCAAATCGCATTCGGTGGAACTGGAAGTGCCACCAGCGCCTGCATGATCTGGCGAAGCCCGAGCACAATCACCATTCCGAGGAATGGCCGGACCGAAGCTCCAACGATCCATTGCGAGAGAAGAAAGATTCCCAGCAGATCGATGATGGCGGAGCTCACAATCAAGAGTGCATTTGCCGCCGTTGGATGAGTGTGTAGATAAGAATTCGCCGACGCTGTGGCAGTGTGCAGGCGATCCCCGATGCCGGCGTCTGGGGCGTGGCGAGTGCCGATCAATGACTGGGTCCAGAACCAGATCACGAGCGCTACGGCGGTAACCGTCAGGCGAATTGCTAATGCTCGTCCGCTTCGGGCCGGACGTGAATGGTTGACGACGCGAGGGGGCGTTCCGGTTGAACTCATGCGGAAGATCCCGTCGCGATTTCCTTCAACTTTCGCAGGTCAAGCTTTCCAGTGCCGAGGTAGGGCAACGATTCTACGTGCACGAACTGATCGGGCCGCGGCTTCCAGAGTGACGGCAAGTCCGACTTGCCCAATTGGGCGAAGCATTCTTGCAACTTGTCATCGGGCAGGGTGTGCAACACGATCAGGCGTTCTCCCTTTCTCTCATCGGGCACGGAGGTCACGGCGAACATTTGTTCGGTCGCTCCGATCATTTCGTGGAGCTTATCCTCGACTTTGATATGAGGAACCATTTCTCCGCCAATTTTGCTGAACCGGGTCAGGCGATCGGTGACGCGGACAAATCCGTCCTCATCCATCGCGGCGATGTCGCCGGTGTTGTACCAGCCGTCGCGGAGAACCTCAGCCGTTTTTTCCGGACGATTCAGGTACCCCTGCATGACATTGGGGCCACGCACCAACAGCAGCCCGGTTTCTCCTTGAGGAACGGGATCGAAGGTTTCAGGGTTCACGATTCTCACGCTGATTCCGGGCAGAGGATGGCCGATGCTGGCACGCTTCGCGCCTACTTGCCGGAATTGCGCTGCCCGGAAGTCCCGCGTGTTCACAGTGACGGCGGGAGAGCACTCGGTGCAACCGTAGCCTTCCAGCGGCCTGATTCCGAAGCGGTCTTCAAATGCGATGGAGATTCGCTCGGGAAGTTTTTCCGCGCCCGCCATTACATACTGCAGGCTGCCAAAGTCTTCAGGAGAGCAACGCCGGGTATAGGTCTGTAGAAATGTCGGCGTTGCGAGCAAGAATGTAACCGCGTATTGGCTCACCAGCGCACCGATCGCGCGCGGTTCCAGAGGGTTGGGATGGAAGACGACGCCCATGCCGATGGCCGTGGGCAAGCCCAGCGTTCCGGTGAAGCCGAAGGAATGGAAGAAGGGCAGAATGCCCAGGATCTTGTCGTGCGATCCAAGCATGAAAACCTGGTTCAGTTGTTCGACATTCGACGCCACGTTGTAGTGAGTGAGCACGACTCCTTTGGGGTCACCGGTGCTGCCGCTGGAAAAGATAATCGTCGCGACGTCGTCAAGCCCCACTTTCTTCCCAGCGCCGACAGACTTTTCGACGAGTCGCACGGGCAATAGCCAGGAGATGAGGGCAGCGCTTAGACGCTCCAGGAATCGTGGGTTTTCGGCGAGATCCTCCAGCATGATGGCCTGCGCGGGCGGTTGAATGTGGACACGTTCCAGAAAGGCCCGCGAGGTAATCACGGTTTTCAGTTCGCATTGTTTAGCGCATGATGCGAGGATCTCGTTCGACGCGGTGTAGTTCAGGTTTACCGGGACCTTCCCCATCAGGAGCGCCGCGAGGTTCACGAGCGCGCCGGGAACGGATGGTGGGAGCAAGATGCGGTTCTTGTGGAAGCTTCACCGCAAAATTCCCTTCCCCGCTCGAAGCTGAAGACCGAGCCCCACACGCCACCGAGATTCACGGGGATGATCGGTACATCCACGCCCTTAACGATTCTTTCCATACCGCGCCGGAAGGGGAGCATCTGTCCGATTCGAGTCATCTGGCCTTCGGGAAAGATGCAGACAATTTCGCCATCCTGCAAGGCTTGCGTGGCTGTGCGCAGCGATTGAATCATTTCGCGCGGACGGAGCTGCGAGGAAATCGGAATCACTCCCATGATTTTGGCGAACGGCTTCACCAGCCAGTGGTCATAGGAACCCTTGAACATGAGAAAGCGGATCGGGCGGTCGATGGAGGCGATCAGCAGGACCGCATCCACCATGGAGACGTGGTTGGGCACGATCAATGCGCCGCCTTTTGCGGGAATATTTTCGCGTCCTGCCAGATGAATTCGATAGAGAGTGTGGGTTGCGATCCAGAGTAAGAGCCGGAGTAGACCGTCGGGCAGCAGGTATAAGACGTAGACGGTTGCGGCGACGGTCATTAGCGAAGCGGATAGAAAGATCGCGGGCGGGCTGAAGTGGACGTAATGTTGGAGAGCATAGTAAACGCCTGCCGCTCCTCCAATGCCGACGAATGAGAGCAGGTTGGCCGCTGCGATCACCCCGCCTTTGTCTTTTTCGTCGGGGCGATGCTGAATCAGAGCGTTGACGGGAACAGCGAAGAAACCTGCCGAGAATCCGAGAGTGGCCAGCAGTGCGAGCACATGAGCGAACGAAAGGCTTGGTCTGGAGAGCAGGACTCCGAATACGGTCATGCCGACAGAGCCCAGGGGAATTAATCCGTACTCGACCTTGCCGCTAGATAGATAGCCCGCGGCCAGGCTACCCAGCCCGATGCCGATCGCGACCGCAGCCTGAAGAATTCCCGTGCGCGTGGGGCTGATGTGGAGGACGTCGCTGCCGTAAAAGACGATGTTGGCCGTCAGCAGTGCTCCCAGAAACCAGAAATATGTGTTGCCGAGAACCGCGAGCCAGAGAACTCGATCCTTGCGTATCAGGAGTCCCTGCATCCAGAGATCGCCAATTGGTTCTCGAAACTCCTTGGTGGGATCGGCGGCGGGAACCTTCGTGATTCCAAGACTGAAAATTAATCCGACGAATGACAGACTCAGAAAGATCAGACCTGACCAGCCCTGGCGCGCTTGAAAGACGTCCGCCAGAAACGCGCCTGAAACGCCTCCGGCGATCACGGCCAGGAAGGTCCCGAGTTCAAGCACGCCGTTGCCCCATGAGAGCTTTGGCTCGGGCAGCAACTCGGGGAGCAGTCCGTATTTGGAGGGACCGAAGAGTGCCGCTTGCGTACTCGCGAGGAATACGGCAGCCATTTCGAGATTCAGGTTCTGCCATCCCAGTCCGGCGATGGCCAGCGCCATGACCGCCATTTCGAAGAATTTGGTCCAGATGGTGACGGTCCGTTTGCTGTAACGGTCGGCGAGAAAGCCTCCGGTCATGGAGAAGAGAATGAAGGGGACGGAGAACAGAGTCCCGACGATTAAGACCAGCCGATCGCGATCAGCTTTCTCCATCGCCATGCCAAGGACGATGAAAACGACCAGGTTCTTGAGGCCATTCTCATTGAAGGCTCCCTGAAACTGAGTGGCGACCAGCGACCAGAATCCCCGTCGCCACGATGCCGACACAATGGGCGTCGCAGGGTTCACTGTGGTTTCAGTTGGCGGAGCCCCGGACACAGTCACGGAAACACCTTCACTCATAGAGAAACCTTGATAAGCAGCTGAAGATCCTGGAGTTCTGCACATCTTGTCATGAAGTGGGTCCACGTTCCAGTCACAACCCGTAGAACGCTGGTTACTTCCGAGTTTGCACGAGAAGAATAAGTGCAAGACTGGCGTTACCGGACGTTCTACTATTTAGGCTTACAGGATCACGTACATACGGGGGAGTGCCGATCGTGGAGCCGACCTTGTGGCTCGTTCTCGTACTGTTCGGGTTGTTAGCCATCGCCACACCGCCATTGAGTCTTTACCTGCTATGGCGGCAGCACAAACTCCGCCAGGAACTCCAGCAACTGACGGAGATCAGCACCCAGCAGAATGATGCGCTGCATCGGGAGTTGATCGAACTCCGGCGTCAAGTGGCAGCCATGCCGCGGACGGCGGATGCGGCCGCGACAATTCAGGCCGCGCCATCTCACACCGCGTCGTCTCAGACGCCACCTTCTCACGAAGAAGTATTACGGCACGCGCCTTCCGTAATACCGCCGACGGCGGAAAAGCCTGCTGTTGCGGCCGCTCACTTTGTGGAACCCGTGGCAAAGCCAGTGCCAACCGAGCCGCCAACTGACAAGAGATTGCAACCCGCATTCTGTGCCTGGTGTGGCACGGTTCATGCCGGAGGCGTAAGTAACTGTCCGACCACGAAACCGGTTCCGGCAGCGCCCGCCGCCCAAACCGAAGCACCGCCCGTCAATAAAATTCTCGAGGAACATAAGCCTGACCAGCCCGAGCTCCCCGCGAAGCTGCCCCATGTTGCTGCACCAGTGACGCCAGTAAGTCCGCCACAGTCTGGACCGGCAGAGCCAGCAACACCGCCGCGAACCGTGACGCCACCCGTGCCTCAGCATCCCACCGCGCCGCACGTTCCGCCCCCGCCTCGCGCTGTGCCGCCCCCTCCGGCCGCTCGCGTCGTCGCGCCGCCGCAGTTTGCTCCGCTCCGCTCCTCGGCGCCGAAGCCTACCGCCCAGCAGCGCATGAAGTCGGTGTTCGCTCTCGAAGAAACGTTGGGCACGAACTGGCTCAACAAGCTCGGCATCATCATCCTCGTACTGGGCGTTGCGCTCTTTGGTATTTACGAACTCGGTCAGCTAGGTTCTGTCGGCAAAGTGTGCCTCTCTTATGTAGTCTCTTTGGCGCTTTTGGCCGGCGGAATTTTCTTCGAGAAGCGCGAGCGCTATCGCGTTCTTGGCCGCACTCTGATTGGCGGCGGATGGGCACTGCTTTTCTTCACCACATACGCAATGAATCACGTGCCCGCGATGCGTGTGGATATTTCGGAAACCTTTGATCTCATCCTTATGCTCGCGGTGGCGATCGCCATGGCCGTGCACACGCTGCGTTATCGCTCGCAGTTGGTTACCGGACTTGCGTTTCTGCTGGCGTACAGCACCGTGGCCCTCAGCCATGACGACGTCTATAGTCTTGCCTCCGGCGTGATCCTCGCCATTGGGCTGGTAAGCATCGTCATCAAGATGGATTGGTTCGAGCTCGAAGTCTTTGGCATCCTATCGAGCTATCTCAACCATTTGTATTGGCTGTATCGCCTGTTAGGGCCTGATGGCGCGAACGGACATGCGTTTCCCGAATATCATGCCAGCACCGCGATCCTTTTGTTTTATTGGTTGATCTTCCGGTTTTCGTACGTGGTCCGAAAAGTCAGATCTCCGTTTCTCGAACATATATCTACTGCAGCCGCGCTGACCAATACATTGCTGCTGCTCGGAGTAATGAAGTTTCAGTCGGTGCACCCGGAGCTGGCCTTCCTCGCGCTTCTGCTGATCGGTGCGATGGAGTTCAGCTTGGGACAGCTTCCCATCATCAAACGTCGTCGCGAAGCCTTTATTGTCCTGAGCGTTCTCGGCGCGGCGCTCATGGTTGCCGCAGTCCCGTTCCGCTATTCCGGCAACAACGTTGCCATTTTGTGGCTGATCGGAGCGGAAGCATTTCTGGTGGCGGGCGTGGTCGTCGGCGAAGTTGTTTTCCGGCGCCTCGGGTTGCTCACCGGACTTCTGGTGGGTGCGCATCTGGTCCGAGTCGACTTCATGCAGTTGATCTCGGTCCGGCAGAACAGCGAGGATCTTGTTCTAACCGTCGGGGTGATGTTTGGGCTGTGCGCGATTGTCTTTTACTTGAATGCTCTTTTTATGGGAGAGCGCTGGGCTCGGGCTTTTGGTGCATCGCCCGATGCACAGGTGCTTTGTGCACATTCTTATATTGGAGGCTTCGCCGCCGCCTCCGCTGCCTGGGCATTGTGTTCTCACGATTGGACGGCCGTGGCCTTCGCCGGCATCATGCTTGCTCTGTCGGCACTCGGATCGAAGCTGAAGTCCTGGCACCTGCAATTGCAGTACGGCATCATTGGCGCGCTCACCTTGTATAGGGTCATCGTGGTGAACGCACACACAGAGGTTCATCAATACACGCATGTTCGGATGCGCTTGCTGACATTGCCCGTGATTGCCGCGGCGTTTTACATTACGGCGAGGTGGGCCGCGTACCGCGACGACCAAAATCAGCGCACATTCCGCGGTTTGTTTGCCGTCGCCGGCACGGCGCTGGTCACGTTGCTCGGTTATTACGAGGTGCCGGAACTCTGGCAGCCGCTGGCGGCAATCGCCTTTGCTGTGGTGCTGCTGGAAGTTGGCCAATGGATCGAGTATCACGTACTTGCCTGGCACGCTCACGTGCTTACTGCACTGGCGGTGCTGGCGGCGGTGACTGCTGATCCGGCAGGCGTCCAACGTTGGCACACCATCCCACTGCATGCGTTCGGGGCGTTGCCGGTGGTTGCGGGAGCATATTGGATTGCGAAGCGCATAAGCCTGCCCAGCCGGAGTCACATCGATCCCCGGCACATCGATTTCGAACGCATCGCCTATAGCTGGGTGGGCACCGGCATGATGGTGTGGGTGCTCAACGAGGCTGTACCTGCCCCATGGATTGCCGTTGCCTGGGTCGTCTTCGCGGTCGCGCTTGCGCTTGCACTGCGCTGGATCGGTTACAAGCACCTCGCGTGGCAGGCAAACGCTGTAGCAGCGTGTGCGCTGGTGCGCGCCTTCAGTTACAACCTCACGCAGGAGCAAATGCTTTGGGGCGGCTTCTCCGTGCGGCTGGTTACGGTTTCGATAGTCGCTGCGGGCCTTTATTTCCTCTCGCGCCAGGCCACTGTGGCCGACTCTGAATCCAGGCGCGCAATTGCTTACCTGCATACGTTTGCCGCGACGGGACTGCTATCCCTCTTGGCATGGTATGAGGCTCCCGGTGGATGGCTGGCAGTGGTTTGGGCTGTGTTTGCTTTGGTGCTGGCCATGGTGGATCGCCAGTTTGAAGTCGAGGACCTCCGGTGGCAGGCGCACGCGCTGGCGGGACTCGCCATGTTCCGCAGTGTCACCGTGAACTTGTATGTGACGGAAACCTGGCATGGCATCGGCGTGCGACTGCTTTCACTCTCAATCGTCGCGGTCGTTTTCTACGCCTTGTCTCGGATCATTCGCATGCCCGAAGAGTGGCGAACCCGGGAGTTCCACCACATTTATTCGTGGGCCGCGTCGGCTCTGGTGTCGCTGCTCATGTGGTATGAATTGCAGCCACTGAGTGTTGCCGTCGGATGGGCAGTCTTCGGGTTGGTGCTCTTCGAATACGGCCTTTTGCGTAACACGCGCCAGTTTCGATTTCAGGCGTACGTCGCACTGGCGGCTGCGTTTGGTCGTATCTTCTTTGCGAACCTCACGGCGGGCAATCCGGGCGAGTTCTGGGGGCCCCGAATCTATACCGTGCTGCCGCTCACGCTTATTTTCTTTTTTGTCTATGCGCAGTTGGGTCCAGACGAAAAAAGTGTCCGGGATGATCGTCGGCTGTATTTCGATGTGCTTATGGGTTACATGGGCACGGGCAGCGTCGTTGCCCTGCTGTACTTCCAGTATGCGAACGACTGGCTTGCCACCGCATGGGCGGTTGTGGTCTTTGTTCTATTGGGACTCGCCCTTTTGCTGAACCGGTCGATCCTCCAGCACCAGGGATTGCTTCTGACGTTGGGTACCTGTACCCGGGGCGTGATGCACAATCTCTTCGGTGCAAGCTATTTCAGCGGCGGCGACTGGACCGGACGTTATTTTGTCCTGGGCTCTGCTGTGGCTGTCCTGTTCGCGTGCCTTCCGTTTGCCTTTCGGTTGCGCGATCGGTACAAAGCCGAGCTGGCCTCGAATCGGTCAAGTTCATATCGCTGGATAGCGGTGCTGGTGCGACATCCCGAACAGTTCATGTTCTTTGCGCCGGTGCTTCTGCTCACGCTCATGCTCGCTCTCAAGATGCGCGCGGGCATGGTTACCGTGGCATGGGGCATCGAGGGGGTGTTGATCGTACTGCTTGCCCTCGCGGTCGGCGAGCGCAGCTATCGGCTGACCGGCCTGAGCCTGCTGTTGCTTTGTGTCGGCAAGGTGCTGGCGCGGGACGCGTGGGGGCTGGCGCCGCGCGATCGCTACATCACCTTCATCATTCTTGGGGCGGCGTTGTTGCTGGTGTCGTTTTTGTATAGCAAGTACCGCGACGCCATCCGGCAATTCCTATGACGCAGTTTCTATGACGCAGGCCCTATGAAACGCCTGACCGCATTTCTTGCCGTGCTCCTGATCGGTGTTGCGGCGCTCTACTTCAGCCAACGCCGGCACGAGTCCACACCGGTTTCGGCCAATGCCATGGTGGCGATCGCGGCTGATGCTCAGCGTGACCTGAGCCGTGTGCCCATGCGGTTGACACATCTTTCCGATGACGAGGAGATTGCCATTGGCAACCACCTTGCCGAACAATATCCGGTCACCAATGCCGCGCTGGTTCCCGTCGAAGTAGGTCCAGAAGAGCAAGGGCTCGAAAGTTACGTCCGCCGCGTCGGCGACGAGGTTGCGTTGCACGCGCATCGGCGTCTGCCCTATTCGTTTCATCTTATCCATAATCGCAGCATGATCAATGCATTCTGCCTGCCGGGCGGCCACGTCTATGTCGGGGAAGGTCTGCTCGATGTGATGAGCAGCGAGGACCAACTCGCTTTCATCATCGGGCACGAAGTGGAACATATCGATCACTACCACTGCGCCGAACGCGTCCAGATCGAGGCCCGGCTGCACAATCTTAACCTTGGCGTTGTGGGCGCGCTGGTGCACATCCCGCTCGCGGTGTGGGAAGCTGGCTACAACAAGGACGAGGAACTCGAAGCCGATCGAGAAGGGATGCGCCTGGCAGTTCTCGGCGGTTACTCGCCGTATGGCGCAGTCAGCCTGTTAGAGAAATTCAGCAAGCTGCACCGCGAATACATCATTCATGCGGAGAGCCCAGAAGAAGAGCTCTCGCAGCTGGCCATTCAAAGCCTGGAGGGATATTTTCGCTCGCACCCGCAGCCCTCCGAGCGCCTTGCCCAAGCCAACAGCCTGATCGTCGAGGAGGGTTGGCAGGATCGCAAGGCGCAGAAGCCGTTCCGCGTTGAGTATGAAGTGCGTAACGGCAAGTTTGTAAAGTAAGCTGTCGTCTTGCCGCCATTCCACTTCGTGCTCTCATCTTCGTACTGTCATCCAAGACGAGGAGCTGAAGGTAGCGGCCTAGCTGGCTGCCGCTTCTGCAGCATTCGCAAGATGCAGTAACCAGCGGCGGCCCCGGCCAGATGCTTCAGGGTACGGCCACTTACGACCTTTGTTGCTGCAAAGATTGGCTGGTCGAGGGTTTCCAGGACCTTTGCGAGGACGTAGAAACCCACGACAATCTCCAAATCAAACGCCCGCGTGTACCGTGGTGGAAAGACAGGTGCCACCAAGAGCACCAGCGCGGCATACACTTGCACGGCGGCGTAGAAGCGCAAATCGCCAACACCTCGTATCTCACTCGAGTACCATTGCAACACGCTGCCTAATCCGACAAGCAGGAGGATCGGCAGCAGCCAGAGGCCGGCACGGAGACTAATCCTTTCTGCGATTACCGCCGCCACGACCGACATGAAGGCTATCGTCATTGGCAGCCTGTCCCATACGAGCCGCGCGTTGTTGGGATCGAGGTGATAGTAAGAGGAACCGAACGCCGTCAGCAGCAATCCGACAAAAACAAACAGATACGGCCAGCGTTCTCGCTGATCAAGAAAATGCCCGGTCATCTGATCCGGGTTGGTTCCCACCAAGAAAATCAGGCCCCACAATCCAATCACTGCGAAAGGTAGATTGGAGACCACATTGGCGAAGTTGGGGATACCGAGAAAACACCGTCGATCGGCGAATAGATGATATGCCTGCGGCTGAGGAATCCGCGGCAGCAAGAAAAAGACTAGAGCCACAAACGCAGTGAGAACGAGCAGCAGGCCCGCGCCGACTTTTTGAGAAATCAACTCATCCCCTTTTTAGATAACGTCACAGTCTAGCGCACGGTGATCGTCAGAGCCTTTGCAACTTCGCGAGCCAGACGACAAACCGAAACGCGAGCAACCCTCGGCTCTTCTTTTGCAACTAAAGAATTAGTTACCTATCGCTGTGGGAAGCGTCTAAGGCCCAGGAGGGGCATCCGGTGCCGCCGAGACAATCGGGAACTTTGACCGAAGCCGAACTGCGGATCATGAACGTACTCTGGGGGAAGGGATCGGGCACGGTCCAGCAAGTGCTCGATTCTATTACTGAAAAGCCTGTTCTGGCCTACAACTCTGTTTTGACCACCATCCGTGTTCTGGAAAGAAAAGGCTACCTCAAGCATTTAAAGGATGGACGGGCGCACGTCTATACGCCGCTGGTCGGGAAGAAGGAGGCAACCCGCTCGGAGATCCGGCATCTCGTGAGCCGCTTTTTCAAGAACTCTCATGAGCAGCTCGTCCTGAACCTCCTCGAGGACCAGGGCATTGAGCCAGAGGAAATCGATCACCTGCGGGAGATGCTGGTTCAGAAGGACACAACTCGGAGTGACGCGAAATGAGCTGGTTTTCCCTGCAGACAGTGGCACAGATCTCGGTCGAACGCATTCTCAACGCGCTTCCCGAAGGATTCCTGATCTCGATTTTTGCCTGGGCATTGCTGCGTGTTTTGCGGAGGCAAAATTCGGGAACCCGGTTTGCCGTCTGGTTTATGGCCCTGCTGGCGGTCGCTCCGCTTCAGATGCTGGGCGGTTTCGGCGGGGGACGGGAACTGCTGGCTGCTGGAGTGTCATCTGCTGTGCCTTGGGGAAGCTTTCGGCCTGCGATCACCGTACCCGGCCGCTGGGCGCTCTTCGTCTTCCTTGCCTGGGCTGTGGGGGCCAGCGTGGCGATGGCTCGTTTGGCGGTTGGGCTTTGGCGATTGCGTCAGTTGCGCCGGAGTTGCACTCCGGTCGTCGCCGCGGATCTTGATCCAGCTGTATGGAAAACCGCTGAAGAGATCGGCGCGTCGGGGAGCGCCGCCAGATCAGCCACCCCAAAATCAATAACGATCGCGATGTCAGAAGACGTGCGCGTGCCTTCCGCCATCGGTTTCTGGAACCGGACCATTGTCCTGCCAGCCTGGGCGCTGCGAGAATTGCCACCCGAAGATCTCAACGTCATCCTGCTGCACGAATTCGCACACCTGCGGCGCTGGGATGACTGGACAAATCTGATTCAGAAGATCATCCGCGCTCTGTTCTTTTTTCATCCCGCCGTGTGGTGGATTGAGAACCGGCTTGCGGTGGAACGCGAGATGGCTTGTGACGACGCCGTGCTGGCCACAACTGCCAACCCGCACGGGTACGCCAGTTGTCTGGTCTCCCTGTTGGAAAAGAGTCTGGCGCATCGTCTTGAGCACCGGCCATGGTCGATGGCGCAAGCCGCTGTGCGCCGCGCGCACGAGGCTTCGCTGCGGCTGGCGCAGATTCTCGACAAGAACCGGCCAGTGGCGACGCGAGTCTGGAGACCGGCGCTTGCTATAGTCGGCGCTTTTTCCGTTGTCTGCCTGATGGCGCTGCCGCTCGCACCGCGATTCGTCGCGTTTGATCGTGGGTCTGATCGCGATATGACGGCCGGCCATTCCGATTACGCATATTCGGCCGCAGTCAGCCAGCCCGCGTCCCAATTGTTGTCGTCCTCGAGTGGAGAGCCAGGGCTTGGCGGGCGAGACGCACGCCGCTCCAAGTCGCGTCCACATGCGGTTGCTGGACAGAAGCTTGTTCCCGTTCGCACAGTTGCCGCCCGATTGAACTCGACACCTCCGCGTGACCTGGTAGTCGAGGCAAGCGCAAATACGCATCCGGAAAGCGGGCCTCAATTTCAAACGCTGGTCTTTATTGAAGCCACGCAGTACGTGATCTCTGACTCGGCAGTGTGGAGCGTCCAGGTGTGGCGAGTGACGATGGTGACGCGAGTCCGCGAGCGGTTGGCGAGAGTTCCTGTCGCCAGTTCGATTTAGCGGCAAATTTTTTTGCAAACAACAACTAGATAATTAGTTGCATAGATCGTTAGTTACACATCGTTAGTTACACATCGTTAGTTACACAAGGAGAAAAGAAAATGAAGATGTGGATGGAAAGTTGTAAAGCACGGTGTAAGGCAGTGGTGACCAGGCGTCTGCTAGTGGCACTGGTTGCGGTCATGACCGTTGGGTCAGTGGCGACGTTCAACTTTACGAAGTCGGCAACCGCAGCTGCGGCACCGGCTCCAGCCGCGGCGCCGCTTGACGACAATAGTGTGGCAGCGTTGCTCACGCTTGACCGCGCCATGGAAACCCTGGCCGCACGAGTTACACCGGCGGTCGTGAATGTTACGGTGGCGTCGAAGCCTAACGCCCAGCAGCAGAGCGGAATGGAAGGAATGCCGGACATGCAGCAATTCTTCGGACCTGGCCCCGGAAATCCTTTCGGTCGGCAGTTCAATATGCCGTCGCAGCCGCAGAACCGTATGGAGCACGGCCTGGGCAGCGGCGTGATCATCTCGCCTGACGGATATATCGTCACCAACAATCACGTCATCGACGGAGCTGTCGATATTCGCGTCACCATGAGCAACAAGGAAGTGCTGCCGGCGATGCTGGTGGGCGCCGATCCACTGACTGACCTCGCGGTCATCAAGGTGAATGGACGTAACTTCCCGAGCGTGCCTTGGGGTAACTCGGCCAATTTGCACCCGGGACAGACGGTGCTCGCTTTTGGGAATCCGTACGGGTACCGCTTCACTGTGACGCGCGGCATCATCAGTGCGTTGAACCGTCCGAATCCTGACCCGAGCGATCGGCGCAAGCCGGGCGAGTTCATCCAGACCGACGCCGCCATCAATCCCGGGAATTCTGGCGGAGCGCTGGTTGACGCGCGCGGCGAACTCATCGGCATCAATACCTTCCTGATTTCATCCTCGGGATCATTCTCAGGAATGGGATTTGCGATTCCTTCCCAGATTGTCCAGCCCACCGTGGAGACGCTGATTCGCGACGGCAAAGTGACGCACGCGTTTATCGGAATTCAGATCTCCGATGTGACTCCCGACAACGCAAAGTTCTTCGAGATGAAGAAAGCTGAGGGAGCGGTGATCACGGAGGTTGAGCCGGACGCGCCCGGAGCCAAGGCGGGGCTGCGCACTGGAGATGTAATTACCGAACTCGACGGAGAACCCGTGACCGACGCGGGACAATTGCAAATGACAGTCGGACAAAAACGGCCCGGTGACACAATCCATCTGCTGGTGGTGCGTGACAGCAAATCAACCAGCATTCCGGTAACGCTCGAAGCGCTCGGTGGCGACAAAGGCACGGAGACCGCCGGCGGCGAACACGGAAAAGGGCGTTGGGGGCTGAGTCTCGCGGACTTGACTCCGGATGTCCGAAACGAAGTGCAAGCGCAACCGTCAGTTCACGGTGCCATCGTTGAAGACGTCAAGCCCGGCAGCCCGGCCGACAATGCGGGCTTGCAGCGTGGAGACGTCATCATGGAAGTGAACCGGCACGTGGTGAAATCCGCAGCCGAGGTGGCACAGGTGTTATCCAACGTGCCGAACGGTCAGGACGCACTCGTGCTGGTGTGGTCGAACGGGGGCAGCACATTCCGCGTGTTGCATCCGGCGCAAGGCTAGGCTAAGAAAGCGGTTTTTCTCACACTACAGAATTGCCGGTGGAGAGCCGGGCACCCCCCGCCCGTCGCTCCACCGGCAAAACCTGTAGTCGTCAGCGCCCGCTGATGCACTCCATCAACAATTCGAATTGGACCTAACGCCAACCGAAGATTAAAGTTTTGGTTGTTCACATATCGGGACTGGCGCAAATGCAATACAGCAATTTACCCATTCGATGCGCACCGAAGTAATCAACAATTCCGCAGCCGATGTGGAGCTCTTCCGTCTTCACCCGATAGAATGGCTTAGGGGAATGTTTTCTACCCGTCTTTGCGTCGCTCGCTTGGGGACTGGGTGAGCGGTTTACGGGCCTAAAGAATCTAAGCAAACGGAGACAAGATTTGGACCGACCGAATGAGCTAGTTCAGGATCAGGAGCACCCTGCCTGTTCTCTCGACGCCAGCTATGTGCTGACGTGGGAGGAAATCGCGAACCTGGCAGCGGAGCCCGGCAAACCAGCCGAGACCCTGATGAACGTTGTCGCCTTGATTGCCAGACGGTTTGGCACCGAGGTTTGCTCCGCCTACCTGCTGGAGCCCGACCGCGCCAATCTCGTTCTGGCCGCGACGCTCGGGCTGCGCCGTGAATCGGTTGGCAAGCTTCGCATGGCAGTCAATGAAGGACTCGTCGGGCTGGTCGCGGAACAGGTCCGCCCGGTGGCCGTTGAGCGGGTCAAGAATCATCCTCGCTTCAAGTACTTCAGCGAGGCCGGCGAGGATGCTTACCAATCGTTCCTGGGCGTTCCTCTCATTGATCGCGGAGTGCTGCAAGGCGTTCTGGTGATTCAAACGGTGGAGGCGCGGGTCTTTCCGGAAGATGAGATTCGTCTGCTCACGGAGGCCGCGAAGCGGGTTGCTCCCGTGGTCAGCGAAGCCCGTACGCTTGACCGTTTCATCGCGCCCGTTCAAGAGCGGCTCTGGGCGCTGGCCCGCAATTTATGGTGGAGCTGGGATCACGATGCCTCCAGCTTGTTCCGCGATATCGATCCTCAGCGCTGGAGTCAGCTCAATCACAGTCCCGTCTCGCTGCTGAACGAGTATCCTCTCGACAAACTCGAAAAGCGTGCCGCCGAGCTCGTTCTGCATAGCCGGATCAACTACGCCTATCGTCGCCTGCGCGAGTACCAGGACGCGGAGCGAACCTGGGGGGCGCGCCACGCCGGTGTGCTGCGGCCTCGTCCCGTGGCTTATTTCTCCGCGGAATTTGGCGTACACGAGTCTCTCCCGGTCTATTCCGGTGGACTTGGAGTCCTGGCCGGCGATCACATCAAGAGCGCCTCCGATCTCGGGATCCCACTTGTCGGTGTAGGCCTCTTTTATGGCCAGGGATACTTTCGGCAGCGCCTCGATCGCGACGGCTGGCAGCACGAGGAGTACCTCGAGACCGATGTCAACCAACTTCCGATGGAAGCGGCTATCGGGAAGAACGGCAGACCGGTCGTGGTGCAGGTCGATACCCGCCATGGTTCGATCCGCGCAAAAGTCTGGCGCGTGAAAGTGGGCCGTTGTGATTTGTTGCTCCTCGACTCCGACGTGGAAGGCAATACCCCCGAGGACCGGCACATGACGTCGCGTTTGTATGGAGGCGACG
>Ga0187879_10001164_pt1 | contig 17993 bp, 16 predicted proteins | sample June2016WEW_19_1_FD_132423 | JGI IMG/M metagenome (GOLD analysis project Ga0187879, IMG submission 132423) | Peatland microbial communities from SPRUCE experiment site at the Marcell Experimental Forest, Minnesota, USA - June2016WEW_19_10 | ecosystem: Environmental > Terrestrial > Soil >... | reverse complement strand
GAAAAGCGAATCGGAGTGCGCGAGGTCAAGGAGCGCTTCGGCGTCGAGCCGGCGGCGCTGGTCGATATCCAGGCGCTTACCGGCGATACGATCGACAACGTCAAAGGTGTGCCGGGGGTCGGCGAGGTAAAGGCCGTGGCGCTGGTCAAGAATTTTGGCAGTATAAAGGGAATCTACGAGAACCTGGACCGTATCGGTGAGGTTATTCACGGCGAGAAAACCGTCAAAGGAATTGCTGGCTGGCTCAGGGAGCATCGTGCCGAGATGGACCTCGCGTTGCGCCTGGTCCGCATCGACACCGACGTGCCGCTGAGCGTCGAGCCCGACGAATTCGCGTGGCGGGGCGTGGACGAGCACGCGGCTGCGGAACTGATGCGCGAGCTGGAGTTCCATTCGATCCTGCGCGAGATATCGCCGTCGCAGGTGGAGCTTCCCGGTCTGGAATCGGCCGCGAAGCCGGCCCCCGCCGTCGCCGGGAAGGATCTCGCCGACGCGCTCAAGACTCTTGGCCACGCGCCGCGCATCGCGTTTGACCTCGCCATCGCCGAGGCCGGTCAGGAGCGGTTGCAGCTCGCAAGCGCCGACCAGACAATCGTCGTCGAACATGACGGGATTGCGAGCGCCGCGCCAATTCTCGGCTCCGAGCGCCCGCCCAAATCGTGCCACGATCTGAAGACTCAAATCGGAGCGTTCGCCCGGCACGCAGTCGCGCTCAAAGGCGTCGATTTTGACACGATGCTGGCGGCCTTTCTGATCAATTCGGGACAGCCGGAGCCGCGGCTGGCCGATCTGTATCACGAGTACCTTGCTCCGCTAGGCGCCAGCGGCACGCCGGGCACGAATGCGGAGCTGGTGAGAAATCTTCGCGACGCGTTGGCGCCGCGGCTGGAAGCCGACGGGCTCAGTTCGCTGTTCGCCGACATCGAGATGCCGACCGCGCCGATTCTGGCGGCGATGGAAGCCGCGGGAATCGGCGTCGACGGCGACGCGCTCAAGATCATCTCGAAGGAATTTGCCGAGCAACTGAATCGGCTGGAGCGCGAGTGCTACGCGCTGGCCGGACGCGAGTTCAATCTCAACTCGCCGACGCAGCTGCGCGAGCTGCTGTTCAACGAGCTGAAACTTTCGGCCAAGGGCCTGAAAAAAACCAAGAGCGGATTTTCGACCGACGCCGATACGCTCGAGAAGCTCGCGGCGGTGCATCCCATGCCGCGCAAGCTGATCGAATACCGCACGATTTCGAAATTGAAGTCCACTTACGCCGACGCGCTGTCCGAGGTGATTCGCTCGGGCACCGGGCGAATCCACACCACTTGGCATCAGGCGCTGGTCGCGACCGGACGGGTCAGCTCGAGCGATCCAAATCTGCAAAACATCCCGACCCGCAGCGCCGAAGGCCGCCGGATTCGCCGGGCGTTCGTGCCGAAGCCGGGATGCGTCTTCGTGTCAGCCGACTATTCCCAGATAGATCTGCGCGTGCTGGCCCATCTGTCGGGCGACAAGACATTGGTGGACGCGTTCATCACCGGCGAGGACATCCACGTGCGGACCGCGACCGAGGTACTGGGAGTCACGCCGGACAAGGTCAATGCCGAAGCGCGGCGACTGGCCAAGGTGATAAACTTCGGGATCATTTACGGGATGGGGCCGCAACGGCTGGCGGGCGAGCTCGGAATTGCGTTGGCGGAGGCCTCGGACTACATCAAGCGATACTTCGAGCGGCTGCCGGGCGTGCGTGCGTGGCTGGATGAGACGGTTCGCAATGCGCGCACGACGGGCTACGTAACGACGATGTACGGGCGGCGCCGTTATCTGCCTGAGCTCAACGCCCAGCCGGGCGGGGCTCGGGCGCAGGCAGAGCGAATCGCCATTAACACACCGATCCAGGGCACGGCGGCAGACCTGATAAAACTCGCTATGATACGGCTGGATGGGGTGCTTCGAGAGCGCGGGCTGGGCACGCGGATGATTCTGCAGGTGCATGACGAATTGCTGCTGGAAGCGCCCCAAGACGAGTGGCGAGAGGCGGCCGAGATGGCAAAATGCGAAATGGAGGGGGTAGCCGAACTTAAAATTCCACTGAAGGTGGAGCTGAAATCCGGACCAAACTGGGCTGAGATGATCGGCGCGGCATGAGAAATCCGCTGAATTTAGTCGCCCGCACCTGCGTCTACTAAATTGAGAACACCAGGCCGCCACGACGGTGATGAAGCCGAGCTAATCGATCGCTCCCGCAAGGGCGATTCCGAGGCGTTTGGCGTTTTGGTGGAACGTTATCAGCGCCGGGTGGTCGGAGTGGCGCTGGCGGTAGTGCACAATCAGGATGACGCGATTGAACTGGCGCAAGAGACATTTATTCGCGCCTTCGAAAACCTTGCGAAATTCGAATCGCGGTCGAGCTTTTCAACCTGGCTGTATCGAATCGCGGCCAATCTCGCGATCGATTTCTGGCGCCGCGAGGGACGCCATGTGGTTCTTCATGGAGAAGACGCCGAAAACGAAATCGGCAAGATGCCGACCAGTCAGGGAGACTCATTCAAGGAAGTCAGCCGCAGTGAACTCTCAGCGCGCCTAAAGCAAGCGCTGGAGGAGTTGACGCCGGAACATCGTGCAGTGATACTTTTACGCGAAGTCGAAGGAATGTCGTACGACGAAATCAGCGACGTTTTGCAGTGTCCGAGAGGAACGGTCATGAGCAGGTTGCACTATGCTCGAACCCACCTGCGCAACATCTTGAAGGACGTGTCCGGAAGCTGAGCGCGATATGGCTGAATGCGGTGAAATAGGCATGATGCTCGGCGCGTTCGAGGACTCCGAACTCGAGCCCAACGAGATGCAGGAAGTCGCGTTTCATCTGGCGCGATGCGAATCCTGCGCCGCCGTCCTGGCCGATTACTCGACGCTCGGACGAGACCTCAGATCGATTGCGGCAGAGCCGTCGCTGGCCGGATTTTCGAGCGCGGTAATCGCTCGCGTCGATCGTCTGCCACAGCCCGTGCTGGCGAGACTCGCGCGTTTCTTGAGGCGCCAGGCGGATGCGGTAGGCTCGGGCTTCGCGTGGGGCGGCGCGGTAGCCGCGGTCGCCGTCGTGACGATAATTCTGATGACACCGTATGCCGAGCAGTTCGCCAATCGAGGGCCGCACTCGACGACTTCGATCGCCAACACCGGGCAAGAAGCCTCCGCGGGAGCAAATCAAGTGGCGCAAGCGGCGGCCAGCGAGCCGACAATGGCGGATAACGATTCTCACGCCGACATCTCGCGGCTCGAGTCGGAAAACCATTCGGTTGCAGTCTGGAGCGAGCCTCGCAGGGACACGACAGTCATTTGGTTACCGGATCAGCCTTAGGCCGCCATGACGCTGCGCCCCGGTAGCCTTAGCTTCCTTATTATCGCGATCACGGCCTTCGGGACGCCGGGTCTCACGTACGCTCAGGCGGGACCGAAGCAGGTGACCGTTTATATCGACTCGGTTATGGCCGCGGATACCAACGAGGGAACCGACCCGCGGCTGGCGCCGATGGGCAAGAAGCTGCAGGGCCTGTTCGGCTTTTCGACTTACAGCCTGATCGGTCACAACGAGGGGCAGACCGATTGCGGCAAGATGATCGCGTTCACGCTGCCGGGCGGCAAAATTCTCCACGTGCAGCCGCGCGCTATCGACGGCGACATGATCGCGATGGAGATCGTGCTGTTCGACGGAACTCGCCCGCTGATGACCACCGACCTGAAGCTCAAGAACAATGGGACGTTGATCATCGGCGGCCCGCGCTACGAGCAGGGGATGATGATCATCTCGATTGGCGCGAGCACCGGCGGATCGCATCCGATGCAGGCTCAAGTCGGCACCCCGGCCCAGGCAAATACCCGCTAGCAGGGCTGAGCCCTGCACCCAGTGTTAGGGCCGCGCTCCGTTGTCGCGCGCCCGTCAGAGCGGATCGAAATACGGCGCGATGCGGCCGCCTGAATGGAACTCGTGCGCGAGTCCAATCCACTTGCGATCGATTCCGTGCAAGGGCTCCGGCAGGCGGTCGAGCGGGAAGAAACCGGCGGCAATCGCCTCGAGCGGATTTGGTTTGAGCTCGCCACCGACGATTCGACAATAGAAAAGCATCGAGTAGATATGCCGGGCGGGTGAGCCGCACTTCCTGCTGTCGATTACGGCGATCAAGCGCTCGGGTTCGACGATAAGCCCGGTTTCCTCGCGCGCTTCTTTGGCCGCGTTCTCCGCGGGCGATACACCAACGTCGCAGAACCCGGTGGGATACCACCATTTGCCGGTCGGCCGCTGAATCAAAAGAATTTCGTCGCGCTCGTTGAATGCGATCACGCCGCATCCCGACGCCGCCGTGACGTATCCTTCGTAACCGGCGATCACCTGCTCGCGCCATCGCCGGCGCAATGCTTCGGCATCTTCGTCGTTCGCGCCGGCAAGGACCGCGTGCATTCGGGCGGCCTCTTTGAGCAATTCCTCGTAGCGTTCGGAGTCGAAGCCGTCGGGCTTGAACGCCAGTCCGGTCCGCGCGATCGCGGTTATGCGTTCTACGAAGCGCGCCAGTTCGGCGAGCAGATCAGAATCCGCCATTGGAATCGCTAGCCGCTCGACGCGGAGCCGCACACCGACCACGCGGCGTCGGCAAGCGCGGGTACCAGCTGCTTCATGCCGGCGAACAGAGGATCGTCGGCCTGTCCGAGCACGAATCGGGCGTAGCTGCCCTCCATGATGATCGCGAGCTTGAACAGCGCCAGCGCCTGATAGAAGGGAAAATCGCGCATCGCGCGCCCGGTGCGGCGCTCGTATCGATCGATCATCTCGCGCCGCGTCAGCCATCCTTCGGCGGCGTTCATGCTGGCGATCACGCCGCCCGCCGCGCGGTCGTTTGGGTCGGGCCAGTAGGTCAGCATCCAGCCGAAATCGGCCAGCGGATCGCCAATGGTGGACATCTCCCAATCGAGCACGGCGATCGCGCGGGCGCTGCCGGGGTCGAACATCACGTTGTCGAGCTTGTAATCTCCATGAACGATCGTGGGCGCCGGCGACTGTGGGATTCGCGCGCGGAGCCAATCCTTGACGTTTTCCATCACGGGCAGCGGGCGGGTGTGCACAATCGTGCGCTCGAGCTGATCGGTCCATCGCTTGAGCTGGCGTTCGAGATAGCCGTCAGGCCGTCCGAAACCCTCAAGACCGACCGCGCGCCAATCGACTTCCTGCAGCGCGACGAGCACATCGACCATCTGTTCGCTGACCCGGCGGCGAAGCTCGGGGGTTTGAGCGAAATGCCGGTTGTCCGCTCGCACTACCTCGCCGCGCATGTACTCCATCAGGTAAAACGGCGCGCCGAGATATGACGGGTCATCGCACGCAGCGTACACGCGCGGCACCGGCACGGCGGTGTTCTGGAGAGCCTTGAGCACGCGATATTCGCGCATCACGTCGTGCGCGGTCGGGAGCAGCGATCCACGCGGCGGACGGCGCAGCGCCCAGCAATGGACGTCGAAATGAATCAGATGGACCTCGTTGGAATGGCCGAACGAGATATTTTCGGAGCGAAGCGCGGCGGTGTCGCCGAGCTTGCGCTCATCGAGGAACCGCTTCAAGCCGGCGAGATCCACCGTGGCCGACGGTCCGGTTTTTTCCTGCGTTGAAGTACTCATCGAGCCGTACTGTTTTCGCAAACGCGGTTCGCGGTCAAGTGAAATTGACCTGGCTGTGCCGATTGGGCTGCCGCCGCCTCCGCTTTGGCGTCTTGCGACGGCAAAGCGCGGACCTGTACAAAGAAATGCAGTGAACGCAGCACCGAAGTTGAACGACAGCCAGCACACCGGGCAGTTGGCCGCGATGATCCGCCTGGCGCGGCCCCATCAATGGGTCAAGAATGCGCTGGTATTGGCGGCGTTGGTATTCGGCCAGCGTCTGTTCGTTTTTCACGATGTCGTGCTTGCGGTCATCGCAGTCGTCGCGTTCTGCGCGCTTTCGAGCGCCGGTTACGTTCTCAATGACATCGCCGACCGCGAGGCGGATCGGCTGAATCCCGAAAAATGCGACCGCCCGCTGGCGCGCGGCGATATCACGGTTGGCGCGGCAAGCAGGGCGGCCTTCTCGCTGGCAGCGATTGCGGCCGTGCTGAGCATCGTATTGGGCCCGGCGTTCGTGGGAATCGCACTGCTGTACGTCGCGCTCCAGTTTGGGTATTCGCTGTGGGCCAAGCATCAGGTGGTCATCGACGTGATCGCGGTTGCGATTGGCTTCGTGCTGCGCGCATTCGCCGGCGGCGTCGCAATCCACGTCGAGGTATCGCCGTGGCTGGTCTTCATCACGTTCGTGTTGGCGCTGTTCCTGGTGCTGGCGCGCAGACGCCACGAACTGATTGCGCTGGGCGACGACGCCGTCGCGCATCGCAGCGCGCTCTCGCAGTACAGCGTCCGGCTGGTCGATCAGATGATCTCGATCGTCGCCGGCGCGACGCTCGTCAGCTACATGATTTACACTGCGTCGGCCGAGGTCGAAGCGAAGCTCGGCACCCGGCATCTCTATCTGACGGCGCCGTTCGTCGCATTCGGAATCCTGCGCTATCTATACCTGATCGACGAGCGCAACGAAGGCGGCGACCCCGCCAGCGCGCTGCTCCACGATCGGCCGCTGATGCTCGCGGTCGCGCTGTGGATCCTTACCGATGTCGCGTTGTTGTACTTCTAGGGCTGCGGTTCGCGCGCGGTCTCAATAATTCGGCAGAACTCCGGTCGGCGAGCCAACCAGCCCCAGCTGCTGGAACGGATTGGTTCCAAATGGCCTTTGCCCATACGAGCCTATACCGCCGAGCGTCAACTGGAACTGGACCTGTACGTCATTGGGATTGTACGAATCGGTGACTCCGATGTCCGCCGCCCAACAATCGCACGGCGACTTCAGCCGCAAGCCATATTCAGTATACAGCGCTTGATTCGACGCAACGTCGTAGCTGGGCGCAAAGTAAACTCCCATGAAATCGAATATCTCTGTGTACGCGGCTCCCGATATGAACTCCGCCGCGTTTTTGTTCGTCCCGGGAATAACCGTGTCGGCGCGATTGGCGTAGTTAAATGCCAGCGTGAGGAACGAGCCTTGCAACGCCTTGCCCATAGCTAAATTCGACCCTTTGCTCGACCACGGCGGCTGATAACTCACCGCCGCGTCGGCAAACGTGACTCCGGCATGGTTTCGCGGACTGTAGTCAACCTGCGAAAGAAATGTCGCTACCTGGCTCGCATAGACGTGCACCAGCGCCTCGACGTCCGACATGTCCGATCCATTGGCCACTTGATGCCCAACATCGTAAGCCTGCTGTATCGTCAACGATCCAATTTGCGAGGAATGCTCGCCGTCCCGGACCATATTACCCGCGTGCGGCAATAACGAATCCGGGCCGAGAGGTTCTTCGTGCACCGGCCCAGCGGCCGAATCGGCATCGGATAATTCCTCGCTCGCGGTCCCGTCGTCGGTTGTCGTCTCCTCCGGAGGCAATCCGGCGGTCTTGGCAAACAGGCGCGTGGTGAACCCATAACTGAACAGGCTGCGCGAGTTCAGACGATCGAACGAATCGAACAATGGCATGTTGCCCTGGTAGATGTTCGGCACATAGTAATAATTGGCAAACGGTTCGATTACATTTTTGAGCTTGGCGATCGACTTCCATCCGACGTCGTAAACGCGATCGAGATCCGTTGAGATTCCGACTTTTGCGTATGGGACGATTCGTGCGCTCGTTCCTTCCGCGGTGAAGGAGCTCAGCGCAAGACAATTGTTCCAATTGAGCTCCTGACCCCCACCGCCAGCGCAAGTAGGCTGGGAAAACGCGGCGGGTGTGCTGCCGACCGGAATGACATTGATGTTGTGTCCGGCGGTGTCATAGAACGCCGCTTGGGAACCTATCTCCCCGTAACCCTGGAGGTAGTCGCCCCACCGCCATGGCAGTGTAACCCGAGGATTGGCGTCCAGCCGCGTTCCATCGATCCCTTTGTACCGGTAGAACTCGACCGCCTCCGCATCGTAATCCGCAAACATAAGGTTGTTGAATAGTTCCTGGCGTCCGGTCACCGTCAGATCGGGCAGCCGCTGCAACGCGAATTGTTGCGGTTGAATCAGATCCTGATTCCAAATGCCCCCCAGCCGCACGAACGCGTCTTCGAATTGGTAAAGCAACCCGAAATCCGACGGCGCATTTCGCATCGAGCTGAAGTTGCTGGTCTGAAAGCCATGCGACAACGTCCATACATCCATCTCGCGCAGGTACAGGCTGTCGCTGACGGAAACTGTGTCGCCGTATGCGATCAGATTGTCCGTGAGATGCTCCCGCATCATCCCGATTATCCCGTAGCGGTCCAGCGGGATGTGCGGATCGGCAAGCTGTGTGTCCACAATGTCGCGCACACGATTCGCATTCGACCGGAGCGACTCGTTGTAGAACGCGCCGTCCACCCAGAAGTAATCGTCCTTCCCATTAACCAGCCGATACTCGCCCAGGCCGCCGATTCGCTCCGAGGTCTCGACATCGAGCGCGAGCGTCGCGTCGGAACTCTTGTCAATCACGAGATAGTACGGCTGAAGCCACTGAAAGCCGCGCAGTCCCGATTCACCCTCTCGCCCCATCAGAAGGCCGCTGTGCCGCGAAGTATCAGCCGGAAAGATAAAGTACGGCGTCTTGATTATCGGGTAGCCGGCCACGTTGAAGGTGGCGTTGTGGGCGGTGCCGGTGTGCCCCATGTTCACTACCATCTGATCGGCGTTTATCGACCAGTCGGGCGTGCCCTTCTCGCATCCGCAGGTCGTAAAGAATCCATCCTTCACCTCGTAGCTCTGCCCCTCGAGCTTTACGATCTGCTTGCCTTCAAGATGGTAAATATCTTTTTTCGCCAAAATCTTGGCGTTGTTAAGCACCATCGTCTCATTGGTAATGTCGATCGTCCCGTCGCTCGCCCACATTTCGATTTCCGGATCGATCAAATGGACATGACCGATCGCGCGGGCCTGGCGCTGGCGGCGGTTTATGTCGATCTCGTCGGCCTTCAGCACGCTGCCGCCCTGGCTCATCACGGCGTCGCCCTTTACCACGAAGGTGTCGGTCTTGGAGTCGTAGATCGTTTCCTGGCCGGTGACAGTGACCGGTTCTGCCCCATGCTCGCTGCGGACCGGGGCCGGAACTGCAAACCCCTTCGAGCGCTTGGCGGGCGGGGCGGGCTTGGAACCGGCTGGCGCGTCTGCGTTGACGATAGCCGGCGAGAGCATCGCCGCCCACGCCAACAAAACCGTGATCGCAATTCGCCTAAGCGCCGGCTTCAGGAAACAACCCAATTCGCCCCTCGCGGGTGAGAAAATACGGGTAAACTTCGCCGATAAGATACACCGAACCCGTGATCAGCGCCACGTCGTCGGGCGCCATTTCAGACATCACTCGCTCGATCGCGCGGAGCGGATCGCGCTCGACGCGGGCGGGACAGTGTGCCGCGAAATGCGCCACCAGCTCCTCCGGTTCCAGCGGGCTTTTGGGTTTGGCCCGCGTCAAGGTAACGTCGCGCACCCGCGGACCCAGCATCGCGGCCATGGGTCGCCATTCCTTGGCCGACTGGCAGCCGAATATCAGGCGCGGCTTCACGCCCGGACCCAGCTCGACGCTCATCGTCTCGAGCAATGCCGCAATACTCATCTCGTTGTGCGCGCAATCAAGGATAACCAGCGGCCGCTTCGACACGACGTCGAAGCGCCCCGGCCAGCATATTTCCCGGATGCCGCGCCGAATGGCGTCCTCGTCGATTCGCCAGCCCTGCGCGCGCAACGCCTCGAGCGAGGCCACCGCAATCGCGGCATTCTCGTGCTGAAATGGACCCGCGAGCCCGATCTCGAGATTGCGGATTTCCAGCCCAAGGCCGTGGTAGTCCAATCGATGCGCCGGGGCATGCGACCGGTACGAGAAGTCGCGATCGATCAAGCGCACGGCGCTGCGGCGCTGCGCGGCGATCGACGTCAGCACCAGCCGCGCGTCGGGATCGCGCGCGCCAATCACGACCGGGACATCGCTTTTGATTATCCCGCCCTTCTCACCCGCGATCGCCGCGATCGTGTGGCCGAGATATTCCATGTGATCGAAACCGATCGGCGTGATTACGCTCAAAATCGGCGTCACCACATTGGTCGAATCGAGCCGCCCGCCGAGCCCCGTCTCGACCACCGCGCACTCGACGCCCGCCTCGGCGAAGTACAGGAACATCATCGCGACCGTGAACTCGAAAAACGTGAGCGCCAGCCCCGCGCGGTCGTAAATCGCGCGCAGCCGCTCGATATAATCGAGCATTTGCGCCGCCGGAATTTCGGCGCCGGAGACTCGCGTCCGCTCCGCCAGGTTTACCAGGTGCGGCTTGGTGTAGAGTCCGGTGCGGTAGCCGGCTGCGCGGAGGCAACTGTCGAGCATCGCGGCCACCGAACCTTTGCCCTTGGTGCCCGCGATATGCACCGCGCGAAGCCTGCGATGCGGATTGCCGATCAGTTCGAGCGCGGCGTCCATGCGTTCGAGTTTGTAGATCTCGCCGCGCGACTCCAGCGAATACAGCCAGTCGATAGTTTTCGAGAGCTGGTCCATTTCCAGCCCGGAGTTTACCGCCTGCCGCTCGACGGCGGAAGATTCCGCCCGGACCGAGTAGCGTCCTCATTTGAATTATCTGCGTGCATTCGTGCATACGATTGATAGGGCAACCGTTTAAGGAGGACTTGATGAGCGAAAGCAAGCGGTTCGATCAGGAGGATTTGCGGGGAGCCAAGTTCCACGGATGCGGTCTGGCGCAAGCCGAGTTTGAAGACGTGGACCTGGCTGACTCCAGATTCACGAACGTGAATTTCCGGGGGGCGTCCTTTGCGGACATAAACCTGCAAGACGCCAAGCTTACCGACGTGAATCTCGCCAACGTCAGCATCGATAATGCAAACATCAGCGGCCTCACCGTCTTCGGTTGGAACATCGCGGAACTGATAAAAGAGGCGCAGCAGAGAAAAGTTTAAACCTGGGACGCTCCTCTGCCCTTGCCCTTGGAGGCACCGTGCCCCGCGCCGCAGCGGCCGCGCGCGACAACGGAGCGCGGCCTTAACATTGGGTGCAGGGGTCACCCCCTGCAAACGTCCGATTCGCCCCGTCTAGGGTATTAGGCCGTTTCGTCGGAGCACATCGAGCGCGTCCCTGACCGCAGTCATATACCCGTAACGCCAGTAGACACGCTCGATCACTCCTTCTTCGGATCGTCGCTGTTCGACACTACCGAGTCCGGAGAGCCACGCATCGATTGCGGCGGCACGTTTTTGTAGCGAGTCAGCAACATCGCTTAGTTGCACGACGCTATTCTGCAACAGATTTTCTGATTCAAGCAGCATGGTTGGGAAATGGAGCATTTTGTATGCCAGCTGCCGGCGTGGCCCGCCGCCCTCATGATGGTGGCGCGGCCAGTTAACTACGAGTCAGTTTATTAGTGCCCGAGCTAGGGCACTTCCCCGCCGCGCTTGTGCTTGCCCTTCGATGCACCCTGCCCTGAGGCGCGGTTGCCGCGCGGCTTTGTCAGCATCGCCAGGATTCGCGACAGCGTGAAGCGCATCTGATGCCGCGGGACAATCGCGTCCAGCATCCCGTGCGCCAGCAGGAACTCCGCGCGCTGAAAGTCGTCGGGAAGCTGTTGATTGCTGGTCTGTTCGGTCACCCGTCGGCCCGCAAAACCGATCAGCGCTCCGGGCTCCGAGATATTCAAATCGCCGAGCATCGCAAACGATGCGGCGACGCCGCCCGTGCTTGGATCGCAGAGCACCGAAATATAGGGCAGCCGCGCGTCGCGAAACCGCGCGATCGCGGAGGAAACCTTCGCCATCTGCATCAATGACAGCGCACCTTCCTGCATTCGCGCGCCCCCCGACGCAACGAACACGATCACCGGAATCTTGCGCTCGCGTGCGATGTCGAACAGGCGCGCCAGCTTCTCGCCCACCACCACACCCATGCTCCCGCCCATGAATTCAAAATCCATCACGCCGATCGCCACCGGCCGATTCTCGATCTCGCCGATTCCAACCACCACCGCGTCGTTGCGTCCGCTGCTCGCCCGCGCCTGTTCCATCCGCGCCGGGTACGGCTTGGAATCGACGAAGCCGAGCGGATCGCCAATCGTCATATCGGCCATCAGCTCGCGCCACGTCCCGCGATCGACGCCGAGCGAAAGCCGCTGCGCGACGGTGACGCGGAAATGATATCCGCACTTGGGGCACACGTTCAGATTGCGTTCCACTTCTTTGCGGAACGCCATCTCCTTGCACGACGGGCACTTCGACCAGATGTCGTCGGAGGGCGCCGGCGCCGCGGCGATCGTCGGTTCGCGTTCAGCCATCTGAGTCCCCCAATCCGGGTGCGCGCTCGCCTCGGCGCGCCGACTTCATCGCATCTTTCATTGCGCCCACCAGTCCGCCCACCGCTTCGGGCACGTCGCCGGACTTGATGTGCGCTTCGATCAGCAGGGAAATCGCACTGCCTACCACCACCGCATCCGCCATCGTCGCGACCTCGGCGGCCTGCGCGGGCGTCGAGATGCCGAAGCCGACGCCGATTGGCAGATCGGTGACGCTGCGCAGCTCGCGCATATGCTCCGCGATGCCGGCGTCGAGATGCGCGCGCGCGCCGGTCACTCCCGTCACCGATACATAATAGAGAAAGCCACTGGCGGAGCGCACGATCGCGCGGCTTCGGTCCAGCGGCGTCGTCGGCGCGAGCAGGTAGATGATATCGAGACCGTTGGCGCGCGCCGGCCGCTTGAGTTCGCCGGCTTCCTCGGGCGGCAGATCGACCGTCAGCATCCCGTCGATACCCGCCCGCGCGGCGTCCGCGCACAACCGCTCGCATCCGTAGTGAAAGATCGGGTTGAAGTACCCGAACAGGATGATCGGAATCTGAGTCTGGGCGCGCAGCTCGCTCACCATCGAGAGAATCGCCGCCAACGACGCGCCCGCGCCGAGTCCGCGTGCCAGCGCGCGCTGGTTGGCCGGTCCGTCGGCCATCGGATCGGAAAACGGCACGCCCAGCTCGATCAAGTCGGCGCCGCGAGCCTCGAGTTCGAGCACCAGCCTGCGCGTGGTCTCCATATCGGGATCGCCGGCAACGATGAACGGGATTAATGCCGCCTCGCCGCGCGCGCGCAGCTCGCGAAATTTACGTTTGATTCGCCCCGTCGCTGCCATAACCCTACACCGTCACCCCGAGCGCTTTGGCGACCGTTTGCATGTCCTTGTCGCCGCGCCCCGACAGATTCACGATCATGATTTGCTCCTTTGGCAATTGCGGCGCCAGCTTGATTGCGTGCGCCACCGCATGCGCGCTCTCGAGCGCCGGAATGATTCCCTCGGTCTCCGACAGCGTCTTCAGAGCATCGAGCGCTTCGGCGTCGGTAACCGAGGTGTATTCGGCGCGGCCCACGTCCTTCAGCCACGAATGCTCGGGGCCGACGCCCGGATAGTCCAGCCCGGCGGCGATCGAATGCGTCTCGCGAACCTGTCCGAGCTCGTCTTGCAGCAGGTAAGTCTTGTTGCCGTGCAGAACGCCGACGCTCCCGGTCGTGATCGTGGCCGCATGATGCGGTCCGCTGATGCCGAGGCCGGCAGCCTCGACGCCGATCATTCGCACCCCCGTGTCTTTGATGAACGGATAGAAAAGTCCAATCGCGTTCGAGCCGCCGTTGACGCACGCGACCAGCACGTCGGGCAGGCGCCCTTCGTGTTTGAGAATCTGGCGGCGCGCCTCACGCCCGATGACCGACTGGAAGTCACGCACGATCATCGGGTAAGGATGCGGTCCCGCGGTGGTGCCAATCAGATAGTAGGTGTTGCGCACCGTCGCGATCCAATCGCGCAGCGCCTCGTTCATCGCGTCCTTCAGGCTCTTGCTGCCGCCCTCGACGGGAGTGACCTTCGCGCCGAGCAGCTTCATCCGAAAGACGTTCAGCGATTGACGCTCGACGTCGATCGAACCCATGAAGACTTCGCACTCGCGGCGAAACAGCGCCGCCATCGTGGCCGTCGCGACGCCATGCTGTCCCGCGCCGGTCTCGGCCGTGATGCGCGACTTGTTCATCCGCACCGCCAGCAGAGCCTGTCCGAGCGTGTTGTTCACCTTGTGCGCGCCGGTATGGCAGAGATCCTCGCGCTTCAAATAAATCTTCGCGCCGCCCAGCTGTGCGGTGAGATTCTCGCACAGGTAGAGCGGCGTCGGGCGTCCCACGAACTCCCGCGAGCGCCGCTCGAGCTCGTCACAGAATTTTGGATCGCGACGCGCCTGCTTGTAGGCGCTCTCGAGCTCGAACAGCGCCGGCATCAGGGTTTCCGCAACGTACTTTCCGCCGAACTGGCCAAAATGGCCGCGGCTATTGGGAACGTTTTGCATTTTTTACGAAGCTCCTCAGTTTATCGTGGTCCTTTACGCCCGGCGACGATTCGACGCCGCTTGCGCAATCGACCGCGTATGGGCCGAGTGCGGCCACCTCGGCAACGTTGTCGGGATTCAATCCGCCGGCGACAAACGCCCGGCTCAAGTCGAGCCGGCGAAGCTGATCCAGCGGGATACGGTATCCAGTGCCTCCATGGAGTTTCGCATCGAAGGCGTCAAAGAGCACGTAGTCCGCGCGGCGCGGCGTCACGCTCGACACTTCGCCCGGCTTCAGCCGGCAGGTGACGATCGATGGAACCGGCCAACCCGCGAGCGCCGCGTCATCCTCATCGCCGGAGAACTGGATCATGTCGAGCGACGCGGCGCGCAATCGGTCATCTATGTAGCCGCGCTCGGCGTTAACGAACACTCCAATCACAGCGGCGCGGGAGCCGATCGCCGCACGAATCTCTCGGGCGCGACCGACCTCGACGTAACGCGGACTTTTCGCGCAGAAATTGAGGCCGATCATATCGGCGCCGGCGGCAATCGCCGCGCGCGCGTCTTCGACGCACGTTACACCACAGATTTTGACGCGAACTGTCATCTTACTTCCGCGGCGGCGCGTCCCCGAACGCGTTCATCAGCTCGACAAGCTTCGCACCCGGCGTAGCGCCCCTCAGCAGACTCTCGCCGATCAGAAACGCGCGCGCGCCGGCCGCGTCGAGCCGCCGAATATCGTCGGGCGAATCGATTCCACTTTCGGTTACGATCACCGCGGCGCCACTGTAGCCCGCGAGCAGGCGCTCGGTTACCGCGATATCCGTCACGAAAGTGTGCAAGTTGCGGTTGTTGATACCTACCAGCCCCGAGCCGATTTTCCCGGCGAGCGCGAACTCGCCTGGATCGTGCGCCTCGACCAGCGTCGCCATCCCAAGCTCACGCGCGAGCGCCGCCAGCGATCGCAACTCCCCCTCTTTCAGCATCGCGGCAATCAGCAGAATGCAATCGGCGCCGGCCGCGCGCGCTTCGTAAACCTGGTACGGCTCGAAGATGAAGTCTTTGCGCAACAGCGGGACATCCACGGCGGCGCGCACGGCGCGCAGATCGTCGAGCGAGCCCTTGAAATGGACGTCGGTCAGAACGGAGATGGCAGCCGCTCCGCTGGCAACATACTCGCGGGCGACATTGGCCGGATCGAGTCCGGGCATGATGTCGCCCTTGCTGGGCGATGCGCGTTTGATCTCGGCGATTATCGCGGGACGCCGGGCGCGCAGCGCTGCGATAAAGTCGCGCGGCTTGGGCGCTCGCCCCGCTTCAGCGACGATCGCCATCGGCGACACGATTGCACGCCGGGCGCGCACTTCGACGCGTTTGGCGGCGTAAATATTGTCGAGGATCGAGGTCATTGAACTTCTTTCGGGATTTCTCCGTTGCTGGCGCGCCGCAGCTTGTCGAGGACTTCCAGGGCGCGGCTCGAGGCGATAATTTCGCGCGCCACATCCACGCCTTCTTTCAGCGACGCGGCCATCCCGCCGACGTAAATTGCGGCGCCCCCGTTCAGCGCGAGCACATCTTGCGCCGGGCCCGCGCCGCCATCAAGCGCGCTGCGCAAAACTCGCACGGCGTCGTCGAGATTCCTGATCACCAGCGCGCGATGGTCGCCGCGCGACACGCCGAGGCTCTCCGGCGTGATTTCATATTCCGTCAACTCGCCATTGCGGAGTTCCGTAACGTGGGTCGGACCGTCGAGCGCGATTTCGTCGACCCCATTGTCGCCATGTACGACCATCGCGCGCCGGGTTCCGAGTGCTCTGAGCGCGTGCGCCATCGGTCTGATCAGGCTGTCCTCAGCGACGCCCAACAGATGGAAGTGCGGACGCGCAGGGTTGCCGATCGATCCCATCAGATTGAAGATGGTGCGAATTCCGAGCGCGCGTCTGAGCGGCGCAAGCTGCTTGAACGCGGGATGATAGGCAGGCGCGAAAATGTGGCAGCATCCCGCCACCTCCAGGCATCGTTTCAACCCATCCGGATCGCAATCGATCTTCACGCCCATCGCTTCGAGCACGTCGGCCGTGCCTACCGTGCCGCTGATCGCTCGATTGCCATGCTTGGCGACCGGCACGCCCGCCGCCGCGGCGATCAACGCGGCGCCGGTCGAGATGTTGAAGGTACTGGCGCCGTCGCCGCCGGTGCCGCAGGTGTCGAGCACCTCGCCGGCGCGAAGCTCGAGCGGACGCGCGCGCTCGAGCATCGCACGCACCGCGCCTGCCAGCTCATCGGCCTCAGCGCCCTTGATTTTCAGCGCCACCAGGAACGCGCCGACGACGGCGTCGTGCGCGCCGCCGTCCATGACCTCGCCGATCGCGAGTTCGGCCTCCGCGCCGGTGAGCGAGCGCCCGTCGATGAGCGCCAGCAGCGCGCCATGGAGTCCGCTCATCGCGCGTCCCCGTCCCGATCGAGCCGGTCGAGAAAGTTTTTCAGCAGATGCTTGCCCTCGAAGGTCAGAATCGATTCAGGGTGAAACTGCACGCCTTCGATAGCGTGCTGTTTGTGGCGAAGCCCCATGATTTCGTTTTCCGCGGTGCGGGCGCTGACTTCCAGCGCCGGCGGAATCGACGCCGCGTCGACTACCAGCGAATGATAGCGCATCGCGTCGAACGGGCTGGGGATTCCCGCGAAAATCGTTTTGCCGTCGTGAATCACCGGCGAGGTCTTGCCGTGCATCAGGCGACCCGCGCGCACGACCTTTCCGCCGAACGCCTCGCCGATGCATTGCAGGCCGAGGCACACGCCGAGAATCGGAACTTCACCCGCCATCTCGCGCAACAGCTTCAGCGAGATTCCGGCCTGGGAGGGGGTGCACGGTCCGGGCGAGATGACGACTGCGGCGGGATGAAGCGCGCGAATTCCGGCGACGTCGATGGCGTCGTTGCGCTTGACCGTGACGCCGGCGCCAAGTTCGCCGAGGTGCTGCACGAGGTTGTAGGTAAACGAGTCGTAGTTGTCGATCATCAGGATTCGAAGTTGATCATTGCGCGCCATGCGACTTACCTCTTCGCCGCGTTTTCAAAGCCACGCGCGGCCTCAAGCGCCCGCACCATCGCGCGAGCCTTGTTTACCGATTCCTCGAATTCCGCGCCGGGGTCCGAGTCGGCGACGACGCCGCCACCGGCCTGAATGTAAACGCGGTTGTTCTTGATCAGCAGCGTGCGCAGCGCGATCGCGGTGTCGGTGTTGCCGGTGTAGCTGAAATAGCCGACCGCGCCGGCGTACACGCCGCGGCGCACGGACTCGAGCTCGTCGATAATTTCCATGGCGCGGATTTTCGGGGCGCCGGAGACGGTGCCCTGCGGAAAGGTCGCCGCGAATGCGTCGAACGCGTCGGATCCCTCGCGCAGCACGCCGGTGACGTTCGACACTATATGCATCACGTGCGAGTAGCGTTCGACGACCATCAGCTCCGTCACTTTCACCGAGCCGATTTCGGAGACCCGGCCGACGTCGTTGCGCCCGAGATCGACCAGCATCACGTGCTCGGCGCGTTCCTTGGGATCGGCGAGCAACTCGGCTTCG
>Ga0187879_10001160_pt1 | contig 18026 bp, 12 predicted proteins | sample June2016WEW_19_1_FD_132423 | JGI IMG/M metagenome (GOLD analysis project Ga0187879, IMG submission 132423) | Peatland microbial communities from SPRUCE experiment site at the Marcell Experimental Forest, Minnesota, USA - June2016WEW_19_10 | ecosystem: Environmental > Terrestrial > Soil >... | reverse complement strand
TTCATCGTACCGCAAGACCGATCCTTCCTCAAGCCTCGCCGGTCTGGAAAGTCTGGAACCTCCCAGATTGTTTCCTTCGAGCACGCGAAAGCGTCCGCCGCGCTAGCGGCTTCGTTCAAACGGGCTTCGGGGAAGTTGGCCGGATTAGTAGTCGGCTTGTAGGAAGTGTTCCCCGCATGTGGCATCGATTCTGTGCGGATTACGGGCAAACCGCAAGTGTTCCAACCCCGGACGAAAGCTGGTTTTGTGGACCGCAACTGAGCTACTCCGGCCATTTTTGCACCGCGTCGATTTTTTTCGCTAACCTCGCGACTGGGCCGGGCGGTGCGGGTGTGCTAGCGAAATAGCATGGTCAGTGCCTCAGCAATTCTGACGTCACTGCTTGAATCGAAGCATCCGCCGCTTCTGTTCATCAGCTAACCGAATCGCTATTTCCGGTTGCCTGCCACAGAGACTGCCGCATCGTACAATCGAACAAGAATAGACGATCAACATGAAGACCACCGGCAACACAATCTTAATCACAGGGGGAGGTTCGGGCATTGGTCGTGGCCTTGCAGAAGCCCTCCACGCCTTTGGGTTGCCCGAGACGCCGTATTTTGTGTGGGGAGCATTTGGGTAGCATGGAAATTCCCGGCCCGAGCGCCTTGGCTGTCCGCACCGAGAACGTTTGCCGCCATTACCAGATGGGGGAGGCGTTGGTGCGTGCGGTGGACGGGATTTCCATCGACATTGGAGCCGGGGAGTTTGTCGCTCTGCTGGGTGCCTCGGGGTCCGGCAAGTCGTCACTGCTCAACCTGGTTGCAGGCCTTGACCGGCCCACCTCGGGTGCGGTGATCGTCCACGGAAACAACCTGGCCGCACTCTCACGCGAGCAACTGGCCAAGTACCGCCTCCATACCGTCGGAATGGTCTTTCAGTCGTTCAATCTGATACCCAGCATGACTTTGTTAGAAAATGTGGAGCTCCCCATGCGCTTTGCCGAAGTCGATCGCCGCGAGCGTTCTGCACTTGCGCGCCAGTCGCTCGAACGCGTGGGTTTGAGCGGACGGCTTGCGCATCGGCCCACGGAACTCTCGGGTGGAGAGCAGCAGCGCGCCTCGTTGGCGCGTGCTCTCATTAATCGCCCCAAACTTCTTCTGGCGGACGAACCGACGGGCAATCTGGACAGCCACACCGGCACAGAAATTATGGAGCTCCTTCATAGCTTCAATCAATCGCTGGGCATGACCGTGCTGATGGTTACACACGAGCAGGCCCTCGCCGAGAAGTATGCCGGGCGGATGTTGCATCTTGCGGATGGAAAGCTCGTCGATGATGTATCCAACGCTGACGTACCCAACATCTCGTCAGTCGAGGCGCCCGCGCCGCGGGGGGAAACCCAATGAAGTTTTATGACGTCACTGACCTCGCTATTCGCAACTTGCGTGAGTCCGTCTTCCGTAATTCGCTGACGACGATTGGCATCTCCGTAGGTGTGGCCTCGCTGGTTGCGATGCTTTCGCTCGGCATCGGCCTGCAGCAACTAGCTTCTCGCCGACTGCAGAAGTCCGGGCTGTTTGATACTGTCGTAGCCACGTCCAGGCGCGACCTCCGCAACTTCCGCGAGCAGCGAGAGGAGGGGCCGTCACCGGCCGAGAGCCCTGCACTGGATGAACCGGCACGAAAAAAGATCGAGCAAATCCCCGGCGTGGTCGAGGCCTATCCTGATATTCGGTTCGTTACAGAGGTGCGCTTCGACGACAAACCCCACTTGACCATGGTGGCTGGCGTCCCGTTCTCCGCCAAGAACAACAATGATGCTTTCGATGGCATGCAGGGCAGTTTCTTTTCGTCGGAGGCGGGTGCGGAGGTCATCCTGCAGAAGTCGTTTGCCGAAGAGTTACTGGGCATAAGATCCAAGCCGGGCACGGACAACACAAGTATTGCCGAGCTGGCCAAACCTCTTCTCGGGAGAGAGTTGACGATGCGCTATGCCGAGCGCACTTCGCCTCCCTCTTCTTCATCTGTGGGGCAGAGCGACAGTGCGGCGTACTCGGTCGTTTCACGCCAGCAGGCACTGAAAATTGTGGGAGTGACTGACCTCGATCCAGATAGCATGCGCGGAACCGCCCGGGCACGTGTCTTCCTCCCGCTCAAGCTCGCGCAAGACTTGCACGTCATGCAGTCCAACCTGCGCGACACTGCGGCCAGCGACTCGCCCGGCTATACCTCACTCAGTGTGCGGGTAGGGAACCCCAATCAGGTGCCGGCCGTTGAAGATGCCATGAAGAAGATGGGATTCAGTGCTTTTTCCATCGTTGATGCGACCCGCAGCATGCGCCAATTCTTTGCCGTCCTCGACGGGTTCCTCGCGATCTTCGGCAGTCTGGCCCTGGCCGTTGCTTCAATCGGCATCGTGAATACGCTGGTAATGGCCATCCTCGAACGCCGGCGCGAGATCGGGATCATGAAGGCCCTCGGTGCCAGTGATGCTGACGTGCGCGGACTTTTCTTCGCCGAAGCGGGCGCCATGGGTCTCGTCGGCGGTGCAGTTGGGGTCACGCTCGGTTGGGCGATCGGACGCCTCATCAATTTCGGAATGAACACTTATCTCGAACGCCAACATTTTCCCCCGGCAGAGATCTGGTCCGTGCCGCTGTGGCTCGTTCTCAGCGCGATCGCTTTTTCCATCGTTGTCAGTCTGCTATCGGGACTCTACCCGGCGGCCAGAGCCGCGCATCTCGATCCAGTGCAGGCGCTGCGCTACGAGTAAACTGATCCGATGTGCCGTTGTTTGCGATGGCTCACGCTTTTTTGCGTCCCGTTCCTGGTCTCCCAAGTCCACGCCCAGGGCCGCATCGATTGCAACGCCCTGGAAAGTCGTGTCCTCAGTCAAATCGTTCACTACTGCGTTATGTTGCCACCCGGCTACGACCCGGCGACTGCCGGCCCTTCTCCGAGGCGTTACCCAGTGCTTTATTTTTTGCATGGACTCGGCGATAACGAACAGGCTTTGTTTAAAGGCGGTGGATGGGATCTGATCGAAGACCTCCGCCAGCAAGGACAGATCTCCGATTTTTTGGTAGTCGCGCCCGAAGGAAAGCGCAGCTTCTACATCAACTCCGCCGATGGCCGCGTGCATTACAGCGATTTCTTCATTCGCGAGTTCATTCCTTACATCGAGTCGCATTACTCGATTCGCCGCGAGCGCTCCGCACGAGCCATCAGCGGGGTGTCGATGGGCGGATATGGTGCGCTTCGGTTTGCTTTTGCCTGTCCGGAGCTATTCTCGTCGGTCAGTGCACAGAGTGCCGCGCTCATCGCAGAATCGCCGCGACAGACTGAGACTATCCCCGCAGGGACACCGCTGAGCGGGCTGCTCGGAGCGGTCTTCGGCAATCCCGTTGACCCCGAGCACTGGAACCAGAACAGTCCCTTCGTCCTTGCGAAGCGGAACCGTGCTCTGATACGCACTCCAGGGCTGTCTATCTATTTCAATTGCGGCCGTGAGGATGAATTCGAATTTGAAAAAGGAGCGGCCGAACTCCATCAGCAACTTCAGGCAGAAGGCATCCCACACGAATTTCACCTGTATCCCGGCAACCACGGCGCCGCGTATTTTCTCGCACACCTCGGGGAAACGTTGAAGTTTCATTCGCGTGTGTTTGCCGCGGGGAAGTAGTTCTCTCGCGGTTCTGCGAAGCAAAGTGGGGATCGAGCGTCGCGAGCCCAGAGCAGCCACCAATCACAAATTGAACCTCTCTCGGACGGGCCGTGTCTAATCAACAATGGTGACTGCTCAGTCGGAGGCCCAGGCGCCCCCGGGACCTCAGTTGCGTGCGGTTCTGCCCTTGGTGTGGGAACTAGTCCGTCCGCGTCGCGGGCTGCTGGCGGTTGGCTTCGTTTTGATGGCGATTAACCGGGTGGCCTCGCTGGTGCTGCCGTATTCCACCAGATACCTGATCGATAGCGTCATCATCAAGCGCAACATTCAACTGCTCAAGCCACTGGTGCTTGGGGTATTGCTAGCGACTGTCATTCAGGGGATTACTTCGTTCTCGCTCACGCAATTGCTTTCCAAGGCCGCCCAACGCCTGATCGCTGAGCTTCGGCAGAAGGTGCAAGCTCATATTGGACGGTTGCCGGTCTCATTTCATGATTCGACCAAAACCGGAGTTTTGGTATCGCGCATCATGACCGACGTGGAAGGCGTACGCAACCTGATCGGTACCGGACTGGTGGACCTCGTCGGAGGATTGCTCACAGCGGCGATCGCTCTGGTGGTTTTGTTTCGAATCAGCACGCTGATGACGGTACTCGCGTTCGGCTTCCTGTTGTGTTTCGGACTCGCTCTGAAAAAAGCATTCCAGACGATCCGTCCGATCTTTCGCGAGCGCGGCAAAATCAATGCCGAGGTGACTGGGCGTTTGTCGGAATCTCTTGGTGGCGTGCGGGTGGTAAAGGGCTACCACGCCGAGGACCGGGAGGAAAAGGTCTTCTCGCTCGGAGTGATGCGGCTGCTCGATAACGTGATGCGCTCGCTGACTGCGACTTCTGTCATGGGGCTTTCGGCAAGCGTGTTGCTGGGCGTGGTAGGTGCCGTCATCATGTTTGTCGGCGCGAAGCAGATTCTGGCCGGGGCGCTGACGATTGGCGGCTTTTTTACCTACACCTTGTTCATGGGCTTCCTCATCGCGCCCATTATGCAGATTGTTCAGATCGGCACGCAGATCACAGAAGCGCTGGCCGGACTCGAACGTGAGCACGAAATCCTGATCGAACCTGCGGAAGACAGCGACCCTCGGCGTGCCGTCACTCTGCCTGCGATCGCGGGCAACATTGATTTCGAGGCAGTCAGCTTTAGCTACGATGGCGCCCGCACCGTGCTGAACGACGTATCGTTCCACGCCGCCCCAGGCACCGTAACAGCTTTGGTTGGGTCGTCGGGATCCGGCAAATCGACGACCATCGGCCTGATTTCCGCGTTCTATGTTCCGACCCGAGGCAAGATCCTGGTGGACGGCATCGACTTGAGCACGGTACGGCTCGATTCGTACCGCACCCAACTTGGAGTTGTATTGCAGGAATCATTTTTGTTTGACGGTACCATCCGCGAGAATGTCGCCTTCTCCCGGCCTGACGCCAGCGAAGAAGCCGTAATGCGTGCATGCCGGATCGCTCGGGTCGATGAATTTGCGGAGAGCTTTGGGGACAAGTACGACACCATTGTCGGTGAGCGCGGTGTGAAGCTATCGGGCGGGCAACGGCAGCGGATCTCGATTGCACGCGCCATTCTGGCTGAACTCCGCATCCTGATTCTGGACGAGGCGACTTCCAGCCTCGATTCCGAATCCGAGCAGATGATCCAGCAAGGCCTCTCCTACCTGATGCAGGGTCGCACGACCTTTGTGATCGCGCACCGCTTGTCGACCATTCGGCGCGCCGATCAGATTCTGGTGGTCGAGCAGGGACAGATTGTCGAGCGCGGCTCTCACGACGAACTCTATGCGCTGCGCGGACGTTACTTCGATCTATACACCAAGCAGCATGGTCTGGAGAGCAATCTGTTCCTGGCACCGGGGGAGGGTGATGCCGCGCCGGTTGGCAATGACGTGGGAACATCCAAACAAAATGGGAATGAGCCGGCCGTCACCGAGCTAATGCGATTCGTCCGCTAGTGTCGAGCTGTACTCGCTGGAGATTCCTAGTTTGTGCGGCGGCAACCGGTACCGACTCTGGCAGCAGGAGTTGATTGAGCCTCACCGGTCCTATAGGGTTGGGTTGGAGCTGCACCTTGGACATCTATATTGTCGACGGCACATATGAACTGTTCCGGCATTATTACGCGCTGCCGTCCGCCCGTGATTCGGATGGGCGAGAGGTCGCCGCTGTCCGCGGCGTGCTGTCGTCAGTGCTGGGGATGATCCGCGGCGGCGCCACACACATCGCGGTTGCGACCGATCACGTGGTTGAGTCATTTCGCAATGAATTGTGGGCCGGGTACAAGACGAGCGAAGGCGTTGAGCCTGATCTGCTGGCGCAATTTCCAGTCCTGGAGAGCGTGTTGTCGGCGGCAGGCATTGTTGTCTGGCCGATGGTGGAGTTCGAAGCCGACGATGCTCTGGCTGCAGCAGCCGTGGTAGCTGCTCGCGACGCGCGTGTCGAACGCGTGATCATCTGCACACCGGACAAAGACCTCGCGCAATGTGTCAAGGGCACCCGCATTGTGCAGCTACATCGGCGGACGCGCGTTACGCTGGACGAGCCGGGTGTAGTCAAGAAATTTGGTGTGTCGCCGCAATCGATCCCGGACTATCTGGCGCTGGTGGGCGATTCCGCGGATGGCTATCCGGGCCTGCGCGGCTGGGGTGCGAAGTCGTCGGCCGCTGTCCTTGGCAAGTATGGCCATCTCGAATCGATTCCCGCAGACTGGCGCGAATGGCACGTGAACGCCACCAACGCCAGCGCTCTCGCAGATACTCTCAGCCGCGAGCGTGATCGCGCGCTGCTCTTCCGTACGCTGGCTACACTAAGAACCGATCTGCCACTTTTTGAGGACGTGAACCAATTGCGTTGGAACGGCCCCACACCCACTTTCGATGAGATCGCGGCACGATTGGACGCTGCAAGAACGGAGAAGCGCCGACGATTTGTTCGCCGGGAGCCGAGCGCAGTATAATCCCGCCAACTCCACGGCTTTCATTGACTTGCCCGTTTCACCCACGTAAGATTTGCCCCTGATGCTCGGCCAGACCATCTCGCACTACCGCATCGTCGAGAAGCTCGGCGGTGGGGGCATGGGTGTTGTCTATAAAGCCGAGGACATTCGTCTCCACCGTTTTGTCGCTCTCAAATTCCTGCCGGAAGAAGTGGCCCGAGATGCACAAGCCCTCGCTCGTTTTCAACGCGAAGCGCAAGCTGCCTCCGCGCTGAATCATCCCAATATTTGCATGATCTTTGACATCGGTGAGCAGGATGGGAAAGTGAGCCGCCCACAACGCGATCGTCGCGGACTGCGCTGATGAGAGAATGACGAAGCGCCGCAGAAAGCTTTGAACGTCATTGAGGATATTGGCGCCTTCCGCAGCACCCTCGAATAGTTGGGTCATGGCATCGTCGCCCATGACACCGATGTAATCGTCGGGGCCGTTGACGGCTTCGCCCGCGGGAAGATCAAGGGTGTGCACGTCGGCACCCTGCTTGAGAAACTGGCGCACTGAGCCACTTCTGGCGGCGAGCACCTTGGGATTGCTCGCGCAGTTCGCGTCTAGCAAGATGTAGGTGCGCCGGCCTCCACGGGCGATGCCGAGATCGCGAATCGCGCCCATCTCCGGCACTCGTTCGCCGGTCGGAGTTTCCTTGATGCCCGTTTTTCCAATCCATCCGTAACAGCCACCCATCGCAATTGGAAGAATTGCGCGGCCGGTCCGCGCCGCCCATGCTGTCATCGCCAACGAACTTTTTTCCGCCTCGACCAGCACAATCGGAACCGTGACGTCGGCGAATAATTCAGGGGTGGGAGGAAAGTAGAATCTCTTGCGGTCACCGTAAGGCGCGACATATTTCTTTCTTGGCTTGCCGTCATCGAGTTCGGGGTGATCGCGTCGTGTCCGGACATAAATGCGGCGCCGTCCGTTGCTCATGGTCTCAGGATCGAAATAGGGAAAGGCGATGCCGGCCATGTCGCCGCCGCCCTTGATGCCATAAGTCCTACGCGCTTCGCTGTCGCTAACACGCACGACGCCAGCCAAGTCGAGCAGTTTCGCGTGGATGGACAACTTGGCGAAGTCCTCCAGATCGGTCTGCGTTAATGGAGTCACTTTCCCCAGCTCCTGGGTAGTGTCCTAAACTCAACTTCGAGCTACGATCGCCGCGGTCCCCATCAGTGCGCCTCGCGGTTCGCGGTTGCGGGACTAATGGTGAGGATCCAGATGACCCCTGCACCTGGTCTGCTCTATTGACGAGACCCTACGATGCCGGACATCTGGTCCTTTGCCAACTGATCAATGCATTCGACACAGAAGTGTGTTATTTCGCCGATCGTGCCGTGGAAGCGCTACCCTACGACTCACTTCGGTTTGGGGTACGTCCAGCCTTGTACCAGATTCTCAAACACATGTACCTCGGGCGCGTCGGCGCACAAGTATGTCGCAATGATCGATGCCGCCAGTTCTTTGAGAGTAAGCGAGAGGGCCAGGTCTATTGCTCAATCGAGTGCTCCCAACGATACCGGCAAAGGCAGTACTGGACCACGACAGGCTCAGTGCGGCGCAATAAACGGCGGCGCGCGAAAAAGAGTTCGCTCAAACGTAAGAACCGCGCGCGCTGATAACAAAAGCCATGTTCTTTATCCCTGTCACCTGTTGGGCCAGCTTAAGGGCGGCATTGAACAAGAGGGCGGTCTTGTGTCAAGGAGTATGTGAGGAATATATGTCTCCAGTATGTCTCCAGAAAGGGCACCGTTGCCTGGTACCCCAATAAACATTGACGTTTGCCGACATTTCCGGCTTCTGCATCGGAAAATGAAGTGGCGTCGAGAGGGGTTCCGAATTCCAGCAAGTGACGCGGGCGTTCCTATTTCTCCCCTGAGACGCAGTCGAAGTGTTCCTCAACGACCTGCTTTCTCCGAGTAAGTCGGCAGGGTTCCGCACATTGGAAAACCTCCTCCGCCCCTTTCTTGTCTGGCGAGAGTTCTCCCGGTGCTTCGTCGACGGCATGCAGAAGACGGGAGTCCCACAACTTGTCAGGCGAGGAACCCTCGTTGCGTTTGTATCTTGTTTTGGTATAGATTCAGAGCATAGATGGCGGGGTGGCAGTGGTGCGTTCGATCTCGAAGCGGATAGCCTGCCTGTTGGTCTTGCTGACATTCTGGTCGGCAATAGCATCCGCTGCGCATCAACATTCCAGCGCGGTCGAGTCGGCAAAATGCCCGGTCTGTGTCGCCGCCTATTCAGCATCTCCCAAGGCCCCGTTCACAATAACGCGTACTATATTCGTTGTCGTATCTACCTTTCGGCCGCAAACGGTTTCCGCCAAGCAATGCCTGATAGCCTTCGCCCTGTGTGTCCGTCCGCCTCCGAGCGTCTAAAGATCAAGTTTCAGCTGCGTATAGGCCGGTTCTTGTCCTGTGAACCGTGTGCTTTGATCTTTATACGAACCAATTTCTTCTGGAGGAATTCATGCTGACTTCTTGCCAAAAGTCGCCCCATGCGGCTTTTATCGCGATTTTCTGTTTTGCACTGGGCCTTCACGCTTACGCGCAGTCGGGCGGAAGTTCGGGATCGATTAATGGCACCGTCCTGGACCCTTCGGGCGCGGTGGTTGCGAATGCGAAGGTTGAAATTCATCAAGCGGTCAGCGGCTATGACCGAACCACCACGACAGACAGCAAGGGGAATTTCAGTTTCACGAACGTACCGTTTAATCCGTATCACATGACGGTAACGGCCGCGGGGTTCGCTCAGTACGCGCAGGATGTGGAAGTCCGGTCGGTGGTGCCGGTAACTGCCAAGGTCAGTTTGACGGTGGCCGGCGGCATCGCCACGGTCACGGTCGAGTCGGCGGGAGATCTGGTGGAGAACGATCCCACCTTCCACTCCGACATCGACAAGGAGTTGTTCGACAAACTTCCCTTGGAAAGCGCGTCTTCGTCATTGAGTTCGCTGGTTACTCTGTCGACGCCGGGAATCGCCGCCGATTCCAATGGGCTCTTCCACGGGATCGGCGACCACGCTGAGAATTCGTTCTCCGTCGACGGCCAGCCGATTACCGACCAGCAAAGCAAAGTCTTTTCCAATCAGATCCCACTCGAATCGATCCAATCCATGGAAGTCATATCCGGTGCCCCGCCCGCGGAATACGGAGGCAAGACCAGCGTGGTGATTGTGGCTACCACCCGCTCGGGCCAGGGCGTAACCGCACCCCATGGCAGCGTGACCAGTTCCTATGGATCGTTTGGAACATCCAATGTGGCGGCCGATCTCGCTTACGGTGGTAAGAGCTGGGGAAACTTCGTCTCCATTGGCGGTTTGAACAGCGGACGATTCCTCGATCCGCCTGAATTCTCGGTAATGCACGACAAGGGCAACGAGGAGAACCTGTTCGATCGCGTGGACTACCAACTCTCGTCCGCCGACTCGATCCACCTGAACTTCGGCTACACCCGGAGCTGGTTCCAGACGCCGAATTCGTTCGATGCCCAAAACGCGACGCCCTGGAGCGGACTAAATGGCGTTCTTCCTGGGACGCCAGGAACGCTGGAGAACTACGGCGGTGTAGTTCCTATCGGCACTCCCACCGGCTTTACGGAAGGCGTTACCGTCGGAGCGACCGACCAACGATCCAAGATTGGGACTTTCAACATCGCCCCCTCGTGGACGCATCTGGTGAGTACGAACTCCGTATTCACTTTGGGCGCATTCGTGCGCCGCGACGATTACAACTACTACCCAAGCAGCGATCGTTTCACGGACCTCGGGCCGCCGAGTCTTCAGCGACAGTCCGTGGGCCAGAACCGGACGCTCACCAATGCGGGGCTTCGATCCGATTTCTCCTACGTCAAAGGGGTGAACCAAATCAAGGCGGGAGTCACCTACGAACAAACATTTCTCAACGAAGACGACACCGTCGGCATCGTCGACCCGATCTTCAACGCGCCCTGCATAACTCTGTCAACAGCAACGGTTCCTAACGTTCCTGTCCCGGGTTACACCGATCCCTCGCAATGCGCCGGCTTCGGCTACCAGGCGAACATTGCTTCCAACTCCCAAGGCTCCGCTTTCTACCCTAATTTCAATCCAGCCCTGTTTCCCTACGACTTGACCCGTGGCGGAGTCCTGTACCCCTTCAATGGCCATACGGACGTGAAGGAGCTTGCTCTCTACATTCGGGACGTGATCACGACCGGAAATTGGTCGTTGAATCTCGGCTTGCGCGGCGATCTCTACAACGGTCTGTCAATCGCGCGGCAGGCCGAGCCTCGTCTTGGGATCTCTTACAACGTCAAAAAGACCAACGCGATTCTCCGCGTCTCCTACGCGCGCACCCTGGAATCTCCCTTCAATGAAAATCTGATACTTTCCAGCACCGGATGCGGCAGGGGCAATACTGTCTTGTCCCCGCTTCTTCTCTGTTCCCCTGGAGTGAGCGGGGCGTTGAGTCCCGGCTTTCGCAATGAATTCCACGCCGGCCTGGAGCAAGCTTTCGGGCGCTACCTGGTCTTTTCCGGCGAGTGGATCACGAAGTACACGCACAATGGCTACGATTTCAGCGTGTTCGGCAATACCCCGATCTTTTTTCCGATTGAATGGCACAACTCGAAAATTCCGGGATACGCCGGCCGCGTGAGCGTGCCGAATTTCCACGGCTTTTCGGCGCTCATGGTCTTCTCCAGCGTGGCGGCGCGTTTCTTCCCGCCGCAGGTTGGCGGCGCTGGCGCGACCGTGGGAGCTCCGGGGGCTCCCTTCCGCATCGACCACGACGAAAAGTTCAACCAGACCACCCACTTTCAATATCAGCCCTGGAAGCGCGGCCCATGGCTGGGCTTCAACTGGCGGTACGATAGCGGTCTGGTGGCCGGCAACGCACCGTGTTACGGGCTAGGCCCAAGCAACGATTGCCCGCAATCGGTCCCAACGGGTCCGCCAGCCGTCCTAGTGCAAGATATTTTCGGAAACCCCTTGAGCGCCGATCAGGAGTTCCAGGCCGGGTTCACCTGCAATGGCGTCCGCGCAACCCCGACCACTCCGCTGCCCTCCCCGTGCCCGGCACCGCTCGGATCCAGTCTTATACAAGTACCGGCGAATGGAGCCGAGAACGACGACCACAATCCGCCGCGCATCGCATCACGCAGCCTGTTCGATGTTTCGGTGGGCGACGACAACCTGTTCAAAGGCGACCATTACAAATGGAGTCTTACGCTCACCGCGATCAACGTGACTAACAAACTGGCGCTCTACAACTTTCTTTCGACCTTCAGCGGGACGCACTATGTCACGCCGCGGGCACTGACGGCTCAGCTCGGGTTCCACTTCTAGCCCGCCGTGCGAGAGGGCTCTGGTCGATTCAGGACCAGGGCCCCCGCATTTCCCGACACGGCAGAGGTCGCGTTGCAGGTTTTCGAGGGCCGAGCAAATGAGGGCCCGAAGAAATGAGATCTCGTCAGCTTACTTGCCCAGAGGGCATTGCTCAGTAAGTCGGCTTCTTTGCGAAGGCCGCAAGAGTTCCGAGGAATTGCCGGATTCGCTCGAGATCCGGTTCAGAAATCCTGTTGAACATCACGCCAGTTCCGAGTCCCGCTGTGCTGTAGGCGACCTGGCAATCCGCCCAGCACTTGGTTTCCCCGATCCAGATACCCACTTTCAGCTTCGTTCCCGGCGGCAATGGGATCGACATTTCAACGTAACATCCGCCGACACTGAGATCTGAAATAGTTGCCCAAAAGGAGGCTCCGTCTTGGGTATGAACCTCCACCGAATTATGGCACTTGAACCGGGGTTGCTTCCGCTGCTCAGCGACTTGTGGCTGGTGATCGTCGGGTGCAGGAGAGGGTAGCGGAAAATCCCAGAGAGGCTTTTCCGGGGAAGTGTTGAGCAAGCCCACGTGACCCGCTTTTGGTGTGCCGGGTTCGCCTACCCACTTGACGCGAAAATGCACGCGGTTCTTGCCATAGGACAAGCCGATGATCTCGTCGAGGTTGAGTTTGGCTTGGACACCGCTCAACTCGGCCCCTTGCTGGCTAATATTGACGGTAACCGCTTTCTCGGAGAAAACTTGGCCACTGCTGTCGGTGCCGAAGATGCGTACTGGCGCCTGGATCTCTTTGCGTGGCTCGCGGCGTCTGCCCATCCCGTGGCAATCCCCCGTCGTTCAAGGTAGGAGTAATAGTGAAACGGACGATGGCCTAAAAGCAAGCTCGCTAATCCCAGGTGACCGGAACTCTGAGCACTCTAACGGGAAATCGGAAGCTCTTCGATTCTCCGCGAGACGAGAGCTTCGAAGCCAGGAGCAAATACTAGGACTTCTTCGCGTGCTATGCATGCACACATGTCATGATGGGAGTTGGACGCGAGCATCATCACCAATTGGCTAATCGCCTTGGAGTCGGGATCGCGCTTTTGACCGATTGTGGCGTCTGATCCCAAGTCTCACAGCAACCGGGAATGCGGCTGCTGCCCAGATCGAGAACAGAAGCAGGTAGACATCTTGCAGGGAAATACCGATCTTCTCAAGGGACCAACGAACCACGAACGCGCCCGTGAGTCCGAGGAGAATGTCGGCCCCGGCCCCGAAGCCGTCGTCCCCTGCGATCTTGCCACCGGCCCAACCGGCCACTGCTGCGGCAAGTAACCAAATGGAATAGAACATCCCCAGCCTCGATAAAACTTGTCACGCTAAGTCGTGGAGAACAACATTAAACAACGAGCTATGGACTTGCAGCCCGCCATTGTAGTGAATAGAGCCCCGCACGGGGACCCATTACGTTCCCCTCGGCACTAATATCAGATGCCAACGTTGATGGTCTGTTGGGCATCGCACAGACGCAGAGGATTCTTGTTTCGTTCGCACGCGCTATTTCATGGGCCTCGTTTGAAGCGGGCGGAATCGCTTTAGGTGTCACGCTTCGTGCGTCGCGATGCTCGCGCCATTGCAGCGGCGTCTATGTAGGATGCGCTACAGAAGCGCGCTCGGAGACCCCACCGATCACCTGCACAGCTACTAGCAACATTTGTCAGAGTGATGCACGGACACTCTGACAAATGTTGTCAATCCAGGCTACAGCGGGCACCAGAGGACCCTCTCGAGCACAGCCAGCGCCAACGTTTCCTTCGGAAATCTCAGGTTTGAAGCTGTATGAAACTTCCGTCACCTCATCGGAAACCTGGGCCATAAAGTGCAACGGGGTAAGGGGTATCGTGGCTACCTCGGACTCGGATGGAGGGACCCAAACAAATGCAGAGACAGAAGGGCTTTTCGCTGATCGAGTTGCTGATTGTGGTGGCGATCATCCTGATTATTGCGGCGATTGCTATCCCGAACCTGCTACGGGCGCGCATTGCGGCGAACGAGTCGTCCGCAGCGGCGTCGATTCGCACCATCAACACGGCGATGATTTCATACAACTCCAGCTACCCGACGGTGGGCTTTGCAGCTAACCTGACCGATCTGACGGGCACCTGCACCGGCACCGTCGTTCCCACCTCAACTAGCGCTTGCTTGATCGACTCGACGCTGGCGGCGGGCACCAAGAGCGGCTATACCTTCAGTGTGCAGGGCACGTCCGGCGGCTATGCTGCGTGGGCAACCCCGCAGCACGTGAACACTACGGGCGTACGCGCTTTCTGCTCGGTCGCCGATGCTGTGGTGCGCACCAACACCGCTCCGATCAGCACCTGCGCTGGAAGCGAGTCCCCGCTGCAGTAAGTTTGGATTTGGCAAGGTACCTGGACGGCAACTCCACGGCTTTCGTTGACTTGCCCGTTTCGCCGACGCTCCACCCCATCACGCCAAGAGCGGGCGTGCTGGGGGCCCCGGCGCTGCGCCACTTAAAATCCCCAATCGGCGCATGTGAGACGTACGGAACTTTTATACCCTCCGCAGGGTCAGCAGCGTGATCTCTGGCGGGACACCGATGCGCACCGGGAAGCCGAGGGTTCCGAGGCCGCGATTCACATAAAGCGCTGCTTTCTGTTGGCCATTGTTCGCGGGCGCGCTATTGGCGTGCATTGGCAGATGATAAAGCCCGGCGACGAATGGCGTGATCAAGCGAGCCGGGCTGACACTGTGATCCACGATCTCAAACCTTACCTGGCCGCCGTGAGTGTGACCGGCCAGGCTGAGTTCGATGCCGAGCTCGGCCGCGCGGTGAAACGAATTCGGATTGTGCGAAAGCAACACGTTCGGCATATCGCGCCGGATCAAAGGCTCGATTTCCTGCAACATGGGCCCAGGAGGATCGCCCTCGCTGCGCGTCATGTGATCGCGCTGGTAATCGACACCCAGAAGATTGAAGCGGGCTCCGTTGTGCTCGACGACCGCGCTCGCGGCACGCAGCAGCCGCATTCCTTCTTCGCGGAAGAGCCGTTCCGCGTCCTCCTCAACTCCCGCATAGATTTCGTGGTTGCCATTGCATCCCCAGACGCCGAGCGGAGCGCGGAGCCGGCTCAACTCGGTGATGCAAACGTCCAGCGGATCGCCAACACCCGAGATGAAGTCTCCCGTAACAAAAGAAATGTCAGGGTGCAGGCCGTTCGCCATATCGACGGCGCGCGCGATTTCGCGAGGCGGCATGTAGTCGCCAATGTGGATGTCGCTAAGCTGAGCAATGCGCAGCCCATCCAGCGCGGGCGGAAGGTTGGCCACGGGCACGTCGACGCGCTCGATGGTGTAACGCAATCGGCCGGCGGCAAATCCGTAGGTGGCAGCAAGAAACGGAAAGCCGCCAGCGAAAGCGGCGGCATATTGAAAAAAGGTTCGGCGCGAGGGACTGAAGCCATCGGCGACCGCTCCGGGACGAAGCCGGGCCGCGGCATTGGTGACCCACTCGATCACTCCCACCGATTCGACTGCCAGGAATCCAAAGAACGAAGCAGCCAGCCACAGGCGGGCAAAAGTGGAAAGTGCTTTGCCGAGGTGGAAGCTGCCCAAGCTGAGCCGGGAGACGCCGTGACCGAGCAGCGGATCGAGAAGCGTAGCCAGCAGGACTGCGGCCAGAGCGATCAGCGCAGCATGAAGCCCGAAGCGCCAGTTGCCGTTCGAGAACGAGCCAATCGACGTCCACGCGCGCAGAAACCAGAATCGCTGGACGGCGTAGACAGCTAAGAGAAACAGCGCGAAGAAAAGAACTCGGGTAAGAATCAGGGTCACGACTCCGTTACGAAACTCTTTTGGTGGTTAGATGCATTGCGGGCAGAAGAAGGATCGGATGCATAGGTGAAAACGCCTCACAATAAAGAAAGCAGAGGATTTCTCCTCTGCTTTTCTCCGGCTTGTACCCTCCCCCAGGTACTTTGCCAAATGCAAACTTATTTACTGCAGCGGGGTCTCGGTTCCGGCGCAGGTGCTGACCACGGTGCCGGGAATTTCGCGCACCACTGCATCCGAGACTGAGCAGAAGGAGTTCACGCCCGTAGTGTTTATAGTCAACGGGCTTGCCCAGGCAGCATAGCCGCTGGACGTGCCGGCCGCATTGAAGGTGTAACCGCTCTTGGTGCCCGCTGCCAGCGTCGTATCGATCAAGCAAGCGTTAGTCGAAGTGGGCAATACGCTGCCGGTGCAGGTGCCCGTCAGAGTGGTCAGGTTGGCCGCAAAGCCCACCGACGGGTAGCTGGAGTTGTAGGAGATCATGGCCGTGTTGATGGTGCGAAGCGACGCCACTGCGGACGACTCATTCGACGCTATACGCGCGCGCAGCAGGTTCGGGATAGCAATCGCGGCGATGATCAAGATGATCGCGACCACGATCAGCAGTTCGATCAGTGAGAAGCCCCTTTGTTTCCGCATCTAAGAATGTCCTCGTCTCCGTTTGGCTGTCTTGGTTGGATGACCAACACACTTGTACTATGGCACTCTGGGGGCCAGAGACCAAATTACGGAGGTCAGATGCCTTTGGATGAAATTTCAGTCTATTCTAATCGCGATGGCTTCGCTTTTCATTCCCCCAGGAGATCGCGATGCATAGAGTCATAAGCCTTTCGGGTGGCTGGTGATAGCTAGCGGGCGGCGAGCGGCTCTTGCGTGCGCAGCGATGCGGCGCGGTCACGGGCGTTCTGGAGGGCGCGCTTGACGTGACGAGGCGCAGTGCCTCCGGGTATGTCGTGCAGTCCGAGCACCTCAGTGAGTCCAAGGCAGGAGTGGAAACCTGCGTCAAAGCTGGAGTGGATGGCTTGCAAGTCGGCGAGGGGCAGTTTTTGCAAATCGCATCCGCGCTCCACGGCCAACTGCACGGCCTTGCCGACCGCTTCGTGGGCGAGGCGCGAGGGCACTCCGCGTTCGACGAGGTATGCGGCTGCGGCCCAGGCGTTCATATAACCTGAAACTGCGGCCTGATTCATCCTGGCTTCGTTGAATTCCACGGTGTTCATAAATCCGGTCACGAGGGGCAACATGCCGATGACCGTGTCGGCGGCGTCGAACAGAGGTTCCTGCGTTTCCTGCAAGTCTTTGTTGTAGGCGAGGGGCAGGCCCTTCACTAAAGCTTGCAGCGCGGCGGCGCAACCCATGACGCGCGCCGCTTTGCCTCGCACCAGTTCGAGCAAGTCGGGATTTTTTTTCTGGGGCATGGCGCTGCTGCCGGTGGAGTAGGGCTCGGGTAACTCTACAAATCCGTACGCGGACGTGGAGAACAAGATCATCTCTTCAGCCCAGCGGCTAAGGTGGAGAGCGAGCAGGGAAAGCGCGTCGACGAATTCGATGGCGAAGTCGCGGTCGCTGGTGGCGTCCATGCTGTTCGCTGTCGGGCCATCAAAACCCAGCTCCGCGGCCATGGCTTGACGATTGAGGGTGAGCGTGGCTCCGGCCACGGCGCCCGATCCGAGTGGACAAAGGTTGGCGCGCTTGCGGCAGTCCGCGAGGCGGGAGGCGTCGCGGAGAAACATTTCTATGTAGGCCAGTAACCAATGCGCTACCAAGACGGGCTCCGCCGGCTGCAGGTGGGTGTACGCTGGCATGGCTGCGCTGCCCGCAGCTTCGGCGCGCGTGAGGATCGCCTCGATCCAATCGGCGATCAAGGTTCGCAGAGTATCGATGTTTTGGCGTACGAAGAGGCGGAGATCGGTTGCGATCTGTTCGTTGCGGCTGCGGCCGGTGTGCAACTTGTAGCCGGTGGCGCCGATCAGCGCGGCAAGTTGCTTTTCTACGAAGTGGTGAACGTCTTCGGCTTCCGGATCGTTGAGAAACTCGGGAGACGATTTAGCGCGGGTGCCGATTTCCTCCAGGGCTTTCACGATTTCGGAAAGCTCTTCGGAAGAAAGCACTCCGGCGTGTTCGAGAGCGTTGGCGTGGGCGCGGCTGGCCGCGAGTTCGAAGGGCAACAGCCGCTGATCGTA
>Ga0187879_10001157_pt1 | contig 18033 bp, 16 predicted proteins | sample June2016WEW_19_1_FD_132423 | JGI IMG/M metagenome (GOLD analysis project Ga0187879, IMG submission 132423) | Peatland microbial communities from SPRUCE experiment site at the Marcell Experimental Forest, Minnesota, USA - June2016WEW_19_10 | ecosystem: Environmental > Terrestrial > Soil >... | reverse complement strand
GTTGAAGGCGGCAAGGACGTGTTCGTGCACGCCTCTGCTTTGCAACGTGCCGGGGTGACCCAGTTGGCCGAGGGTCAGACCATTTGGATGGATGTTGTGCAGGGCGCCAAAGGTCCGGAAGCAACCGGGATCCGCATCAGCTAACGCCCGGTTCCGTGGTGTGGGCGGCTTACAGGCGGCCCAACCACCAGCCGAACCATACAGACAGCAGGCACAGCAGCACGGATCCGGCGGCATAGAGCAGGCCGGCAACCACATAGCCTGTCTGTAGCAGTTCCAGCAGCTGCAGGCTGAACGCCGAAAATGTGGTGAAGCCGCCGCAGATCCCGACCATCAGAAAGATCCGCACGTCCGGGTGCATCGCCATGCGCGCCGGCGTCAGGGTGAGGCCGGCGACCCCACCAATCACCAACGAGCCGAGCACGTTGATCAGCAGCGTCCCCCAGGGAAACCGCGGGCCGGTCAGGGCTGTGACGGTGCCGGTCAGCCAGAACCGGGCCATGCTGCCAAGCGCGCCGCCGACCGCAACCGCGAACCATGTGCCGAGACTGCCCATCACTGTGCTGTTACGTCGTGCAACACCGGAAAGCACCCTTTCTGCAACCGGCCTGGAGTGTCCGCATCGGGCCGCGGGATGGCGTTACCCTAATGGCACGAAAACGGTGGCTGTGCACACCGGCCTGGATGGCGGAACGGCGCTGCATCAAACCTCGGTGGCCATGTTGGGGCGTCCGCCAACGGTTCGGCGGCCTGCGTTATCGCCAGCAGCTGCAGGACCGATATCGCAGCCACGCGCGGCGGGGGCGCGTCGCACGCATGGGAGACCCCATGGCCAGGACATCATAACGTTGCTTATAATGAGGCGGTCTTTGGAAAGCTCCCAGGTGGATTTCGAACGCGATCTGCTGTTTCTGCTGAACGACATCGCCCGGCTGTTACGGGTGGATGCCGACAAGCGGGCGCGTGCCCATGGCATGACGCGGGCGCAGTGGGGCATTCTGGTCTGGCTGGAACGCCAGCCTGGCATCTCGCAAAAGGAACTCGCCGAGTTGCTCGAGGTGGAGCCGATCACCGTGGCGCGCCTCGTTGACCGGCTCGAGCGCCGCGGCATGGTCGAGCGGCGGCCGGATCCGCGCGACCGCCGCATCTGGCGTTTGCATTTGTTACTACCCGCCCATCTGGTGCTGCGGGAAATCAACCAACAGCGTTCCGAAATGGCCGCAACACTCACCGGCGGCATCGACGACAACAATCTAACGATCATGATCGAGGCACTCGTGCGGATGAAAGCCACACTGACACGCGACTCCCACGCTGGCCGCCGCGCGACTGACCTGCGTCAGCCGGACGGGGTTCAGCCAAAAGCGAACCGCCAAAAGACCCGTCAAACTGAAGCCCGGGAGGTCGTCTGATGTCGCAGGCGACGGCGACCGAAACCCCTCGCGTGGGGGAGCGGGTTACCACAGTTCCAGCCAGGCGACGCGAACTCCGCCGCCTGCTGCGCCCGTTGTTGATGTTGGGCGGCATCGCCATCGTCATCGTCGGGTCGTTGGTGTTCTGGATCTCGGGCGGACGGGTCGTTTCTATCGACAACGCCTATGTCCGTTCCGCCAAGGAATCGATTGCGACAGATGTCTCCGGCATCGTGCTGGAGGTTCCGGTAAAGGAGGGGCAGCAGGTCAAAAAGGGCGACGTGCTGCTGCGACTCGATCCGGAACCGTTTCAACTGGCGGTGATGGGGGCGAAGGCCAATCTCGGCGGCATCGTGTCCGATCTGAACGCCATGAAGGTAGACTACAAGCGGATGATGCAGGACGTTGACGTCAAGCAATCTCAGGTCAATCTGGATCAGGTGAACGCCGATCGTTACGCCGGCCTGGTGCAGAGCGGCGGCGTCACGCGTGCCGAATATGACAACGCGCGGTTCCAGTTGGCGACCGACAAGCAGGCGGTTGCGGCGCTGAAGCTGGCGACCGAGGTGCAGCTTGCCAAACTCGGAGGCAACCCCGACGTCGATGTCCACACCATGTCCGACTACCTGATGGCGAAAGCGAAGTTGGACGAAGCGCAACGCGAGCTCGACCACACCGTCATCTATGCGCCGTTCTCCGGCATCGTGACGATGGTGGATACTGTGCAAAAGGGTATGTATCTGGCGGCCTCGACCGCGGCGTTCGGCCTGGTCTCGACCGAGCGGACCTGGATCGAGGCCAACCCCAAGGAAACCGAACTGACCTATGTGAAGCCGGGCGATCCGGTTGACGTGACCGTCGATACCTATCCGGGCCGGCAGTGGGACTGCCACGTCGACAGCATTGCCCCCAACAGCGGTTCGGAATTCAGTGTGTTGCCGGCGCAGAATACCTCCGGCAACTGGGTCAAGGTGGTGCAGCGCATCCCGGTGCGTATCACCTGCGACCGCAAGCCGGACGATCCGGAATTCCGCGCCGGCATGAGCGTCATCGCCAATATCGACACCGGCCATCACCGGACCTGGAACGAACTGTTCTGATCCGTGGCGTTGCCGGACCAGGACCGGGTACCGCACAGGCTGATCATCACGCTGTGCACGGTGGGTGCCACGTTGATGCAGGCGTTGGATCAGACCATCGCCAACGTTGCGTTGCCGTATATGCAGGGCAGCCTGTCGGCAACGACGGATGAGATCACCTGGGTTCTGACCTCGTACATCACTGCGGCGGCGATCATGACCGCACCGGTCGGCTGGCTGGCGGCGCGGTTCGGCCGGAAGTATTTGTTCATTACGTGTCTGGTCGGATTTACCGTTGCCTCGATGCTGTGCGGTGCTGCGCAGTCGCTGGTGCAAATGGTGGCATTCCGGATTTTGCAAGGGGTATTTGGCGCTGCACTGGTGCCGTTGTCGCAGTCGACGATGATGGACATCTATCCGATGGAAAAGCGCGGCCAGGCCATGGCGATCTGGGGCATGGGCGTAATGATCGGCCCCATCCTCGGACCAACGCTCGGTGGCTATCTGACTGAATTGTACAACTGGCGTTACGTGTTCTATATCAATCTGCCGTTCGGCATCCTGGCCACCTTCGGGCTGATCGTGTTCATGCCGCGCAGCCATCCGAACTTCAATATGCGCTTCGACTGGATTGGTTTCGCGGTATTGTCGCTTGGCATCGGTGGCATTCAGATGATGCTGGACCGCGGCCAAAATCAGGACTGGTTCTCCTCGCGCGAAATCATCATCGAGCTGGTACTCGGTTGTCTGGGCGTCTACCTGTTCATTGTGCATATGCTGACGGGTAAGAAACCGTTCATTCCGCCAGCGATATTCCGGGACCGCAATTTTACCACCGGCGTGGTGGTGATGTTCGCCGCAGGCACCGTGCTGGTCTCCAGTTCCTCGCTGATGGCGCCCTGGTTGCAGACGCTGGGGAACTACCCGGTTGAGGCAGCCGGCCTGATTATGGCGCCGCGTGGCATCGGCACCATGGTTGCAATGATGACCGGAGGGCGGCTGACCTCGCGTATCGACCCTCGCAAGCTGATGGCGTTCGGCATTATGCTGCTGGTGTGGTCGATCTATGACATGACGGCCTGGACGCCGGATGTCGCGCAATGGCGGATCATGCTGACCATTACGATTCAGGGCGCCGGCCTCGGCTTCCTGTTCATTCCGCTGCAGGTTTTGGCTTTTGCCACGCTGCCGAGCCATTTTCGCACCGATGGCGCCTCGCTGTTCAGCCTGTTCCGCAACATCGGTGCGGCCATTGGCGTGTCGGTAACCTCGTCGATGTTGGTGCACAATACGCAGATCATGCACGAGCAGATTGGCGACCAGGTGACTCCGTTCAACCGCGCACTGACGAGTGGCGGCGCAATCGGGCACTTCTGGGATCCGGCGACACGGCATGGCGCAGCAATGCTTGATCAGGTGATCAATCAGCAGGCGCAGATCGTTGCCTATGTCGACGATTATAAGATGATGATTTTCTCTACGGCGCCGATGCTGTTGCTGTTGCTGTTGATGCGGCGGAGCCGGCCGGCGGCCGGCAGGCCCGAAGCCATGGAGCCGCTGGATTGAACCGGTTGGGACGCTGCGTTCCATGACCGCGCTGCTTGGCATCGAAGGCCTGCGTACCACGTTCCAGACCCGTTCCGGCGAGGTTGCTGCGGTGGATGGCGTCGACCTGTCGATCGCCCGCGGCCGCACGCTTGGCATTGTCGGTGAGTCCGGCTGCGGCAAGTCCGTGTTGTCACTGTCGATCATGCGATTGGTGCCGCCGCCTGGCCGGATCGCGGCGGGCCGCGTTGTGTTTGACGGCCGCGATCTCGCCGGGTTATCGGCAGCGGAGATGCGTGCGATCCGCGGTGGACGCATTGCCATGATCTTTCAGGAGCCGATGACCAGCCTGAACCCGGCGTTCACCATCGGTGATCAGATCATCGAGGCAATGCAGGCCCATGAACGCCATGCCTCGGCCGCAACGTTGCGCACCCGCGCGATCGCTGCGTTGGAGCGGGTGCGTATTCCCGCGGCGGCGCGCCGGTTCGATGATTATCCGCATCAAATGTCCGGTGGCATGCGCCAGCGCGTGATGATTGCCATGGCGCTGTGCTGCGCGCCCGATTTGCTGATCGCCGATGAACCGACCACCGCGCTGGACGTGACCGTGCAGGCGCAAATCCTCGACTTGCTGCGATTGTTGCAGCGGCAGACGGGCATGGCGATCATTTTGATCACGCACGATCTTGGTATCGTTGCTGAAATGGCCGATGAGATTGCGGTGATGTATGCCGGCCGTGTGGTTGAACGCGCGCCCGGCCCGCGGATTTTCGACGACCCGCAGCATCCCTATACGCTTGGCCTGCTGGGTTCGATCCCGAAGATCGAGCAAGATCGTGACCGGTTGCTGGCAATCGAGGGTTCCGTCCCATCGCCGTTTGATCTGCCGCACGGCTGCCGTTTTCATCCGCGTTGCGTATTCGCCGAGTCGGCCTGTGCCGATGTCGATCCGGCATTGCGTGAGATCGCGCCTGGACATCAGGCAGCGTGCCGGTTGGCGCCAGTGGAAAATACCGCGGCATGACCACAACACAAACGTGCGAAACGAGTGGTTTTCGGTCAGACTCCTGATGTGCCGGCATCCTCGATGATTTCATAATGTTGAACCGTTGCATCGAACTCAGGTAGCGCAGCCACGGCATCAGGTTCAACGACTGCGCTGGTGATGTCATTTGCCGCAAAGCCGTGAATTGCCTCAAACGATTGCCAACGTGTCAGGACCGAAAACTCAATCGTATCATTCACTTGTCGCTGGCTGAGGCAGGCGCCGAGGAATTCGGGGAGGCGTGCAATTCCGGCAAAACATTGTTACGGAAGTGCGCTGGATACGCATCTTGGTTCGGCTGGCTGGCACGGCCGCGCCACGCCCTGAGGATCATGGTGTTGCTCCGCCCAACGGATCGATGCCGCCGCTTTGGCAGAATGCAGCGTTCAACGCGGCACATCGCCCGCCAGGGTGATCCGGTGCATCAGCCGCCGCTGCCCCTGATAATCATTGATTGCCTGGTGCTGCGCGCAACGATTATCCCACAGCGCCAGCGCTCCGGGCGACCAGGAAAACCGGCAGGTGAACTCCGGCCTGGTCTGATGCTGCCACAGATATCGCAGCAGCGGCAGGCTTTCTGCTTCGGTCATACCGGCGAAGCGGGCGGTATGCGCGATGTTCACATACAGCGCCTTGCGGCCGGTTTCGGGATGCGTGCGCACCACGGGATGTTCCTCGATCAGAACCTCACTGCCGGTACCCGGTTTTTTCGCGCGGTCCTCACGCGTCCGGCTGGCCTCCGCCTTGTCCGAACGAGCCACCCCGCGCAGGCCGGCCAGTACCGATCGCAAGCCATCCGACAACGTTTCATAAGCAAGATATTGATTGGCGAACTCGGTATCGCCGCCGGACGCCGGCAACTCACGGGCCAGCAACAGGGTTGCCATTGGCGGCTCGGGCAAATACGTCGTGTCCGAGTGCCAGACGCCGCCGAAATTGATCGTCTGGTCCGGTCGTTTGAGGACCGGCGTGATCTCGGGAAAGCCCTCGATCCCCGGCACGAACGGGTACCGCATCGGCGTGCCGATCCGCGCGGCAAAGGCATGATATCGCGCAGATGTCAGATTCTGCCCGCGGAAGAACACCACCAGGTGATCGAGCAATGCCTGACGGACCGCTGCCACCGTCGCATCGGGCAGGTCGCGCGACAGGTCAACACCACTGATCTCGGCGCCAATGGCGCCGCCAACCGGGCTGATCGCAATGGTCTGACCTTGCATAGGCGGCATTCCTTTTTCTGCATTGCGCCACGCCGATGGCGCCCGACAGAAAGGAACCGCTTTGCCGCGGTAGATCAAGCTGTCGCAATTCACCAGGGGCGGCAGCAATCAGGCACGCAACTGCGAAGCCAACCCACAGGAAAGCATCTGCGGTTCAGGCAGCTCTCACTGCGGCGATATACCGGCCCACCTCGCTGTGCAGTTCGTCGGCTCGCCCTGAGAGCTTCCCTGCCATGTCCAGGACGTTTGCGGCGGTTGTTCCCGCGTGGTTGGCGTCATCGCTGACACCGGCAATGTTGGAGGTAACCTCCTGCGTGCCAATGGCGGCCTGCTGCACGTTGCGGGCAATCTCCTGGGTCGCGGAGCCCTGTTCTTCCACTGCGGCGGCGATGGAGGCGGCGATTTCGCTGATCTCCCCAATGGTCGAGCCAATACCCTGGATGGCGCTGACGGCTTCCCTGGTCGCAGTCTGAATTTGGGCGATCTGGCGTCCGATATCCTCGGTTGCTTTCGCAGTCTGGGTGGCGAGGTTCTTGACCTCGGAAGCGACGACCGCGAAGCCCCTGCCGGCCTCGCCGGCCCGCGCTGCCTCAATGGTGGCATTCAGCGCCAGCAGGTTGGTCTGGCCGGCAATGCTGCTGATCAGGCCAACGACCTCACCAATTTTCTGGGCGCCTTCGGCCAGGGCGTGCACGACACCGTCGGTCCGCGCCGCATCGCTTTTCGCCCGGCCCGCGATCTGGGCGGATTGGGCGACCTGGCGCGAGATCTCGGCGATCGACGAGGCCAGTTCCTCGGCGGCGGAGGCGACGGTTTGCACGTTGGCGCTGGCCTGCTCGGCCGCCGCCGCCACATTGGTCGCCTTTTGAATGGTCTGTCCCGCGGTGTCGCTCATTGACCGGGACTGACCTTTCATTTCGGTGGCGGAGGCGGAGAGGTCGCCGACCATTTGCCCAACCCTGGCTTCGAAGGCCCGGCTCAGGGTGTCCACGCTGGCAGCTCGTGCCACCCGTGTCTCCTGCGCCGCGGTCTTTTCTGCGGTCATGGCATCGGCATTTTTCAGTCCCGCACGGCAGTCCTCCATGGCGCGCGCCATATCGCCGATCTCGTCGGCCCGCCGAGTGTCCGGTAGCTCGAACTCATAGTTGCGGGCCGCAAGTTGCCGCATGCTTCCCGCCACGCGCACCACCCGGGCCGTTACGTGCCGTTTCAGCCACATTGCCAGTGCAACACTCAACACCGCCGCAAAGGCGGTCACCATCCCGATCACCCAGACCGATAGCGTGAATGTGGTGCCCGCCGTCTCGGAGGCGCGCTGACCCATCCGATCGTTGTATTGCCGCTCCGCCGCCAGAGCTTCGCGCAATTTCCCCGCGGCCGGCACCATATCAACGCTGAAGAATTGCGCGGCGGCAGCCTTGTCGCCGCTCTGAACGAGCGCTTCCAGCCGCGTGTCCTGCGTCAGATAATCTTTCCAGGTGGCGTCGACGGCGGGGGCGAGGCGCTCCCGCTCTTCTCCCGGGTCAACCAGCGGCTGGTAGTCCTGCCAAATGCGCTGAATGTCGCTGAGCGTGGTGGATTTATACCGCTGGATGCCGGCCTTGATCTCAGCATCAGGGGCGAGGATGGCGGATGCCTGCAGTTGGCGGAAACGGCTCGTTGCCTCCTCCAAACGCCCGAGCGCAACCACACTGGGCAGCCGATTGAGAGCGAGGTCATCCGAAGCGTCGTGCAGTTGGCCTGCCTGGTACAGACCAATCCCGCCAACCATCGCCAACGTGAGGAACAGGCTGGCGAATGCGAGATGGATCCTGCCGTTGATGCTGTTGGTTGTGAAGAAAGTCATACCCCGTCAACTCCGCCATACTGCGGCCTTACATAACCGGCGTCGGTTAACATTGGGTAAAGCACGGCGGGTTGAGTTCTCGACCGTGGTGACGGCCAGCGCCCGGACAGCAGGTCAGGCGGCCACCGGGTATGGCAGCTCGGCCAGCACCGCTTCGGGTTCCAGCGACGCGAGGTCGGGCCGGCGCAGCACCCGCACATCCGGGCCGCTGGGCGCGCACAGCGCCGGATCGGACGCACGCGAGAACAGCACGACCACCGGGCTGCCCACCGCCGCCAGCAGGTGGGTTGGCCCGGTATCGTTGCCGACGGTGAAACGGGCGGATCGGGCAAGATCGGCAAGGTCGCCGAAACTGGTCTGGCCAATCAGGTTCAGCGCGGCGGGGATCTCACGGGCGATCGGCGCCTCGGCGGCGGAGCCCACGATGACAGGCGTCAGCCCCTGCGCGCGCAACGCCAACGCAAGTGCCTGAAAGTGCGCTGCCGGCCAGCGCTTCTCCGGCCGGTGCGGCGCGCTGCCGGGGACCAGAACGACGAAATCAGTGGGCAGGCCGAAGCGGCCGATATCGCCTCGGCACCAGGACAGATCGGCGGACGGCATGGTAACGATCCCGGCCTGCCGGAGTTGGCTGGCCTGACGGTCGATGTCGTGCCGATGTGCACGGTTCGGGTCGCGGTCCGGATGCGAGCCGCTCGCTACGATACCGGACCATTGCGGTTTCGCAGCATGCGGGAACAGCCGAAAGTAATGCGACGAGCGGCCGGAGGTTTGCAGATCGTAGACCCGGGTGAAGCCTGGCCGGCGTAAGGTTCGGCACAGCCGGTACAGACCGGGAAGGTTCCACCAGGCGGGCCTGGTGTCGACCAGGATTTCATCAAACCAGGGGGCCTGGCGCAGCCAATCGGCGTACGGCGCGGTGGTCAGCAGGCTGATCCGCGCCGTCGGATGAAACGCCCGAATGGCGGCGAACGCGTTCATCGCCAGCACCACATTGCCAAACGCCCCGAGTTTGATGATCAGGATCCTCGGTTCAGGCATGCCAGTGGCTCGACGGGGCTGGGTGCCGCACGCGTAGCAGCAACGTTGCATTCCCGGCAGAATCGTCGCGTAGAAATAACGATTTGGTGTCATTATGAGCGCAGCGAAGCAATCTCCGTATTTCCACTGACGGAGATTGCTTCGCTGCGCTCGCAATGACACGATGCAACAGGCCAATGCGGTGCGACCGTTTGGCGACCGGGCTGCGGCCGGTCAGCGTGATCAGCGCGACCACGGTTCAGGGCTGCGGCGCGGGGAAGTTGGCAGCCCAGTGGCGGGCGATGTCCAACCGGCGGGTGACCCAGACGCCGCGGTGCCGGTAGATGTGATCGAGCAGCCGCTCCAGGCCTGCCGCGCGTGCGGGATGCCCGATAATCCGCATGTGCAGTCCGATGGAGAGCATTTTCGGCTGGGTGGCGCCCTCGCGCCAGAGGAAGTCAAACGCGTCGCGGCAGTAATGAAAGAAGTCGTCCCCGGTGGCGAACACGCCGCGGCCGAATTTCGAGTCATTGGTCGACATCGTGTAGGGCACGATCAGATGCGGTTTGCCTTCGACCCGGGTCCAGTACGGCAACTCGTCGTCGTAGGCGTCAGAGTCGTAAAGGAACCCACCTTCTTCGACGATCAGCCGGCGGGTGTTCACGCCTGGCCCGGAGCGGCAATACCAGCCAAGCGGACGCTCGCCCATGGTGGTCTGGATCGAGGTGACGGCGCGGGCGATGCGGGCGCGTTCCGTTACTTCGTCGAGTTCGAAGTGTTTTTCCCAACGCCAGCCATGGCAGCAAATGTCGTGACCGGCGGCTTTGATCGCAGCGGCAGCGGGCGGATTGCGCTCCAGCGCCAGGGCGCAGCCGAAGATGGTCATCGGCAGGTTGCGTTCGGCAAACAACCGCATGATGCGCCAGAAGCCGACGCGGGAGCCGTACTGGAACATCCCCTCGGCCGCCAGGTCGCGGCCTTGCACGCCCGGGTTGGCGCCGAGGTACTCGGTGAGGCCCCATTCCGAGGCGGGATCGCCATCGCCGATCGACGGCTCCGAGCCTTCCTCGAAGTTGAGCACGAAGTTGACCGCCAGGCGCGCGGCGCCGGGCCAGTTGGGGTTGGGCGGGTTGGCGCCGTAACCGAGCAGATCGCGATCCATGACGGAAGGTTTAGCGCGGAGTGACGGCCGCGTCATGGTGGGCCTGCAATGGCGATTTCCGGCGCCGGCTTCCGGTTCGTGGTGAGGTCTCGTTACGCCGGCGGTCTGCCGCTGCCAGCAGGATCGTTATTGGCCAACAGCGGGCATCGTAACGGTGTAGCCTGGGATCCGGTACGGCTGGGCTGACGCAGTGGCTGGGGCCGGTGGCGCAGCAAACGGATCGGCAGCGGCTGCCGGCTGCTCGCCGGCCTGCAGCGCATGTTGCGCGACGATCTCCTGCCACAGTCGAAGGATGCTGCGCATGGTTGACTCGGCGACCAGACAATGGCCCTGGTTATCGAGACCGTAGAACGCTGCGTCGGCGTCGCCTTTCACCTGGCGCAGCGCCTGCGACAGAACGTCGAGACATTCGATCACTTGCTGCGGCGTATGGAGCCGGCTGCCGCGTTGGATGTCGCCCAGACGGAAGGCGCGCATGGCGCGGACAGGAATGCTGTTCGCCTCGCGGCCCAGTTCGAAGAATACGCTGACGACGGGGAGCATGTTCTGCACCAGGGACAGGATTTCGCGGGCCTCTTCGACATTGCAGCCAACCAGCGGCGGCGTGGCGGCCTGTGCGGCGAACTCGTGGCCAGGCTGCAGGCCGAGGGTCCGCATGATTTCTTGCTCGAGCCAGCGGCGCACCTCTTGCGGCGCGCTGCGGATTTGTTCTGCGGACAGGGTGAGACCGACCATGGGCTGCTCCTCGTGTGCGTTGGTGGCGGGATTGTTGGCCGACCAAGGGGGAGGCCGCATTGATCAGGGTCAATTTGGTCAGGACGTCGTGTGCTCATTGCGATTTTCGTGCTGGGATCCACGGTATTCGTGACCCCTGCACGAAATCTGACGGAAATGGAACCTCGTCGGCAGCATCATGGTGCAGACGTGAAGCCGGCCAGCAGTCGTACATGCTGACAGTAATACCCCGCCTGGGAGCACCGCCGATGCCGACCATTCTTCGCACCGGCGGATATCGCGTATACTTCTACAGCCACGAGCCGGGAGAGCCGCCAAATGTGCATGTCGATCGCAGTGGCGCTACGGCCAAGGTCTGGCCCGATCCGGTAGCTTTGGCCAGCAATTCGGGATTTTCGGCCAGGGAGTTAGGCGATGTGTTACGCTTGGCTCTGATGCGGCGAGAGGAATTTTTCGAGGCATGGCATGGCTTCTTCAACCAAGGTTGAGACGGTCGAAACAAGGGGCCGGGACGTGTCGCTGACCGACGATGAGTTGTCGGTTGCACTGACGGACGGCCGTACCATCACAGTGCCGCTGGCCTGGTATCCGCGCCTCGCGAATGCGACGCCGGAGCAGCGCGCGCATTGGGAAACGGCGTGCGCTGGCCAGGGTATTCATTGGCCTGAGATCGACGAGGATTTGCGCACCGCGGGGGTTCCCCGCCGCCGCGTGGATCGGAGACGTGGCGGTCGCCGTTCATTGAGCAGGACCTGCCGGATGGCAAAGTTGGCTGAAACTTCGCATGTAATGGACGACTCAGCGACAGCCGCGGCAGTATCAGTGCCGCATTGGAATGTTATGGTAACGTACCATTTCTGCTTCGCCGGGGAATTGAGCTGAGTGAGCGGTTTTCGGAGGAAACCGAAGCTACCCCGCTCCTCGGCCCTTCAATAACCTCCCGCCGCATTCCCCCGTCGCCACGCCATTCTCGAACGCCACTGTCCCGTTGACGATGGTCGCGGCGATCCCCTCCGCCTTCTGTACCAACCGTCTCGCACCCCCTGGCAAATCCGACTCAACCACCGGCATCCCTGGCCGCACCGTCGCTGCATCGAACAGCACCAGATCCGCCGCAAACCCGGTGCGGACCAGGCCGCGATCGTTCAGTTCCCACGCCGCGGCGTTATCAAAGCTCAACTTCCGCACCGCCTGTTCCAACGTAAAAGCCTGTTTCGCGCGCACCCAGTAACTCAACATATGGGTCTGCAACGACGAACCCATTTCCTGGCACACATGCGCCCCGGAATCCGAAAACGTGGTCAACGTCCACGGATGCCGCAGCATGTCCAGCACGTCGTCGCGGCCCTCGTTCACCAGAGGTTGCACGAATACCTGATCCTCATTCGCCAGCATCAGGTCGAGCATTACCTCCACCGGATGCTTGCCCCGCTCCCGCGCCAGGGATTCAACCGTCGGATCCTCCCACGCCACGTCCTTCATCGCGAACAGATTGGCATAATCCGGCTTCCGAGGGTCCGTTGTCGCCGCGCCGCCGCCCTGGAACACGTTATCGCGCGGCTTCATGCCGGCCTCGTCGGCAACCAGGCGAGCGCGAACGGCTGGATCCGCCATGCGCCGCTTCTGCTCGTCCAGCGGCAACCCGCGCAACGCGCGCCATTCCGGCAGCACATCGAACGGCAGATACGATTTCAGCGCGAAGATCGCATTGATCGACTTTGTCGTCGTCTGGCCGAACATCCGGGCTCCGGCCGCAACACTCTGATCCAGATAATCCAACTGATAGCGATACGAATTCGGCGCCTCGCCCTGTCGTGTCGCGATCGTCCCGAACATCACCGGCCGGCCCGATTGCAGGGCCACCTGACGCAACCGGTCAAGAAACACGCGTTGTCCCGGCCCGCTCGACACGTCAGGGCCAATTTGAAAAATTCCCGCGTCCAGTTCCGCCATCGCGCCCACCAGGGCATCGATCTCGCTCCATTCCGCGATCCGGCTGGCCACTGGCGTGTCGTCCGGCGTGACATGCGTGCCGGCGCGAGAACTGGAAAATCCCATTGCCCCGGCGCGCACCGCTTGCTTGACCGCGTGCACCATGCGGGCGACATCGTCCTCGGTCGCCGGTTCGGTCAGTGCGCGCTTGCCCATCACATACATGCGCAGTGCGGAATGGCCGATATATGCACCGTAATTCAATGCCTTCGGCAGCCGCTCGACAGTCGCAAGATATTCCGGGAAGGTTTCCCATTGCCAATCGATGCCGGCGAGCATCGCCTCCAGTGGGATATCTTCCACCGCGGTCAGACAGCGAGCAAACCACTCGCGGTCCGCCGGCGGGCAGGGCGCCAGAGCAAACCCGCAATTGCCCATGATCACGCTGGTCACGCCGTGCCAGCAGGAACACGTCCCCTGCCGGTCCCAGTTCACCTGCGCGTCCATATGGGTGTGGCCATCAATGAAGCCGGGCGCCACGATCAGCCCATCGGCATTGATCGTTCGTTGCGCCGGGGCCCGGATGCGGCCGATCTCGACGATACGTCCATCGGCGACGCCAACATCGGCGCGATACCGCCCCATGCCGGAGCCATCGACGATGGTGCCGTTCCGGATGACGAGGTCCAGGGTCATGGCGATTCCTCCTGCCGTGTTGGTCTGCCAGGGACGCTACCAGCCAGCCCGCGGTTCGTCACCCACGCCGGATTCATCGTGACGGCAAGGCAACATTGAGTTCCCGGAGCAGCCGCAGGTCCCCGGCGATATCGAAATCCGGCAATTGAGTAACGCCAAACCGCACCACGACAAGCCGTTGCGACGGCAGAATGTAGATGCGCTGCCCCAGGCGGCCCGAGGCAAAAAATGCATCCTCGGGCATACCGGCACGTATGCGCCCTTTCGCCGGACCATTGGCGCCCGCGTTGGTGGACACGCCGGCGCCATAGTCGGTGTTAAGCGTAGGACGCCGTGTGTAGCTGACCCAGCCATCAGGCAGCACGCGGTGTCCTGCCACGACGCCATCGTTCAGATACAGCAGTCCAAGGCGCGCCCAGTCTCGGGCGCTGGCCAATATGAAGGTTGAACCGACCGGCGTGCCGGCGGCGTCGGTCTCGATTACCGCGCAATGCATGCCAAGTGGCCCGAATAATGCCGTCCGTGCGAAATTCAACACATCCGCTTCGGTTCCGCCGACGGCGTCGGCGATCATGCGCGCGGTCAACAGCGTATTGCCGCTGCTATACGCCCAGACCGACCCCGGCTTGTGCTCAAGCGGCGCCTGGGCGGCAAAGCCGGCCATATCAGGCTCAGTGTACAGCATCCGTGAGACGGCATCGAGGCCGGTATCGGTCTCCGGAATTGCCAGACCGCTGGTCATCCGTAACAAATTGTCCAGAGTAATGGCGTGGCGGGGATCATCGCCGGCAGCCCAGGCAGCGATCGGTGCCGGAGTGTCCAGGTGCAGCCGACCCTGGCCCACGAGAATGCCGGCCAGTGCGTTGATGACAAGTTTGCCGACGGAATAACCGAGCAGCGGCGTATCGATGCCAACACCAGGCGCGTAGCGCTCGGCGACCACCTGGCCATCCTTGACCACAACGATTGCTTTGATGTCGCGGGCCGGCCCGGTCGCGGGGTCGGCGAATACATTGTCCAAGGCCCGGACCAACGCCGGGTCGGATGGTTCGACGATTTGTGGGCCGGCAATCTCGGGCTGCCATGCTGCTGCGAAGGGCGCCAGCAGCGGGGGCGGAGGCGGAGGCTGGTGGCCTCGCGAGAGCAGGCATCCTGCCGCTCCTCGGTATACCGCGGTGCTCGCGAACCGGCCAAACCAGGTCGCGGTGACCGTCCGATGCTGGCGGTCCGCCGACCAATGCACATGGTTCGCCATGAGGCCTGAGCCCAGAGCGGGAGCGAGGGTTTCGCGGTACACATCCTCCGCAGCCAGATGCGAAACGAAGACCTCGGTGCAAAGTACTTGCGCTATCGTTCCGGTGGCGACGCTGACCGGACGCATCCGACGGACGTAGAGGAAGCCCACGCCAAGCGCGGCGACCACCGCAATCGCGGCAACGAACCACAGCCCTCGCCTGATGCCGCCAGATCGCATGCGATTCGCTCCAGGTGGGTTCGGCGATGAGGGTGCCAAAGGACCCGTCCGGAGTCACTCCTGCTGTCGCCGATCCGGCTGGAGCCTGGCGCCACCTTGCGCTGCTTTCGCGCGGTCGCTTCTGCGACCCTCATGCTCCGCCAATACCCTGTATCGTTGAAGCGCAGGACGTTCGCTTTTACGGTCATTGCGACCCAGTGGGGACACCGGGATTGCCTCGCTGAGCTCGCGATGACAGCGTGGCCGCAGCGACTTGCACTTCAGCCATAGCGGGTACCAGGTGCGTCAGATTATGCGATCGATCGGACTCTGCGTTGCCGCGCTGGTGGCAGCCGGTATTGTCGCGCCGTCATGCAGGACATTGGCAGACGACGCAAATTCGCTTTACCAGGCAATGGAGATCGTCACCGGCACCGATCTGCGTGAGCGGCCGCGTGGCTTCGCTCAATGCTTGCAGGATGTGCTTGTCAAAGTATCGGGTGACCCGCGTTTGCGCGCCGATCCGCGCGTCATCGCGCTCGCGCAACATGCCGGCGATTATGTCGTGACCTTCAACTATGTGGACCCGATTGCCGGAACCCGGCCGAAAGACGACCAGGGAACCTACGACCGGTCGGAGAACCTGACCATCACCTTCGATCCGGCGAAGATCGATGCGTTGCTGACCTCGCTCGGCGACCCGCCGTGGCATGGGCCGCGTCCGGTCCTGGTCCCTGTGCTATCCGTCCATGGCCGTAAGCCGCCGGCGTATCTGTTGAGCACAACTGAACCTTTGGCAGCCGAGCAACGTGATGCCTTCGAACGCATCGCCGCTGAGGCCGGCATCCCGCTGCGGCTGCCGACCGCGTCCGGGTTTTCAAGATTGCGCACCCGCAATGACAGTGTGGCGCCATGTGGTCCGGACGGGACGATCGTTGTACTGGGCCGGCTCGACTGGAGCGAGACAGCGCCTGGTTGGATCGGCACCTGGCACACCTGCTGGCAAGGTCACCAGCACGTCTGGAGCCTGCACGGCGGTGGCTACGACCTCGCGTTTGCGAACATCGTCCAGGGTGCGATGTTGCTCGCCTCCGGCCGCGGCACCCCGGACATGCTGCAAGTAAACGGCCACTGATTGCCGCCAAAGCGCTGTCGGTAGCATAATCCCCAGGACGGGAGGTAAAGCCATGCCAAACACACCGCAACTACGCCCTCTGGGCGACACCCTGGGCACTGAGGCCCTCGGTGTCGATCTGTCAAAACCGCTCGACGCGGCGACATTCACCTGGGTCGCCGCAGCCTTCGCCGAGCACCCGGTGCTGGTGTTCCGCGATCAGAACCTGGATGCCGCCGCGCTCGCCGAATTCGGCCGCCGGTTCGGCACGCCGCGCAAGCATGCCCTGATGAAGTATCGCCATGCCGAGCATCCGGAGGTCTCCTGGCTCACCAACGTCGAGGAAGACGGCAAGATCGACTGGTATGGCGTCAAGCGGGCCACCGATTGGCACACCGATTCAACCTTTGAGGACAACCTGCCGCTGCTCGCCATTCTGCACGCGAAGCAGGTGCCATCGGACAAGGGCGGCACAATGTTCGCCGACATGGTCGCTGCCTACGCTGCGCTGCCGGAGGCGAGACGGGAGCAACTCTCTGGCCTGACCGCTTTGCACGGCCGCCAGACCGGTCCGGGCGGGGAGCGGCTGTATCCCGGCGATAAAGGGAAGACCGACAAGGTGTATAAGGAAGTGTCGTGGCCGGCCGTCACGCGGCACCCGGTGACCGGCAGGGAGATACTGTTCGTCAATCCGATGCATACGCATGGTTTTGCCGGCATGACCCAGGAAGAAGCCTGGCCGCTGATCGAGGAACTGGCCGAGCACGCCACCAATGATCGCTTCGTTTATTACCACCATTGGCGGGTGGGCGATGTGCTGATGTGGGACGAGCGGGCGACGATGCACCGCGGCGCCGGCGACTACAGGCCCGAGGAGCCGCGCGTCATGTTGCGCACGATCGTGTACCCGAACTGAAGTCGTAACGCCCCGCACTGCTCAGACCACCGGACCGCTCAGACCACGAGGCCGCTGCTCTGCACCGCGAGTGAGGTCAGACTGGCACTGCTGTTCGCGTTCGATTGATTGTTCAACTGCTGGTTGATCAAATACTGGTCAGTCAGACTGGTGACATAAGCCGGATCCTGCAACTTCGCGATGTCGAGGCTGGAGGCCTTGATTGCGGTCTCCTGCGCCGGCACATCCTGGTTGATGATGTCCGGGTCAATGCCAAGTGCGCCAGTGATCACGAAGAAGTTGGTCGCATTGTCCAGCACGTCGCTGACCGATTTGATCGAACTCGCCTGGGCGATGAAGTCGAGCGCATTCGAGAGGCCAGGAGTCGCCGCGTTGAGCGACTCGCGCCACATTATCTCGGCGTAGCCATTGGTCAACGTCGACATGATCTTCGGATTCTGCAGCTCGGCGAGGCCGTTTGTTGCGAAGTTGTAGGTTTGCACGGTGCTCAGCAGCGTGCTGTCGCCGAGTTGATTGGCCACCGAATTAGGGTCGGACAGGTTGGACATGAATGCTTTCGTAACCAGTCCCGTCTCCCCGATATAGTTGGAAAGACCGCTTGCGGTCAGCAGGACCTGCTGCACGTTCGGGTTGGCCAAGGCACTTTGGATGCTGGTCGCACTGTTTACCGCCTTCGTGAACGCGGCGATCGTCTGGGCTACCTGCGGCACCTGCGCTTCCTTGGCGGTGTCGGCGGTCTGGTCCGCCTGCGCCAGCTTCAGGTCGAGCAATGGATTGCCGGTTGAGGCAAACCCTGTGTTGGAAACTGGCGCCGTGTTGTAAAGCGCGTTCAGGATCGCCGCCGTCGCGTTGTTGGAC
>Ga0187879_10001153_pt1 | contig 18049 bp, 16 predicted proteins | sample June2016WEW_19_1_FD_132423 | JGI IMG/M metagenome (GOLD analysis project Ga0187879, IMG submission 132423) | Peatland microbial communities from SPRUCE experiment site at the Marcell Experimental Forest, Minnesota, USA - June2016WEW_19_10 | ecosystem: Environmental > Terrestrial > Soil >... | reverse complement strand
TCCGCGGCTCAATGCACTGAGCTTCTGGCTGGCGCTGGTCGCGGGAATCCTGCTCCATCTCGGCTGGATTCGCGGCGGACTTCCCGATGCGGGATGGTTCGGTTACGCGAACCTGACCGAGCGTTACTTCACGCCGGGCCTCGCGATCGATTGGTGGGTGATCGGGCTGCTTGTGTCAGGCACTTCGACGGTACTGACTGGCCTGAACTTCCTGACCACGATCATCGCGATGCGCGCGCCGGGCATGACGTATATGCGCATGCCGATGTTCATCTGGTCGCTGATGGTGACGTCGATCCTGATTCTGATCGCGTTTCCGGCGCTAACGATCGGACTGATCTTTCTGCTCTTCGATCGTTTCTTCGACACGCATTTCTACGTCGCATCGGCGGGCGCTACGCCGATTCTGTGGCAGCACCTGTTCTGGCTGTTCGGTCATCCCGAAGTGTACATCATGGCGCTGCCGGCCTTTGGGATCATCTCGGAGGTCATCCCGACGTTCTCGCGCAAGCCGCTGTTCGGCTATCCCATGATGGCGTATTCGATCTGCCTGATCGCATTCCTGTCGTACGGCGTTTGGGGACATCATATGTTCGCGACGGGAATGGGCCCGGTCGCGGACTCGGCGTTCGCGGTTACTTCGATGCTGATCGCAATTCCCACCGGGGTGAAGATCTTCAGTTGGATCGCGACTGTTTGGGGCGGCTCGCTGCGCATGACGACCGCATTCTATTTCGCGCTCGGAATGCTGCTCGAGTTCACGCTCGGCGGACTCAGCGGCATCATGCACGCCTCGGCGCCGATCGATCTACAGCAGACGGACTCGTACTTCGTCGTCGCGCACTTTCACTACGTGCTGTTCGGCGGCGTGATGTTCGCGATCATGTCGGCATTCTATTACTGGTGGCCGAAGATCACCGGCCGCATGCTCGGCGAGCGGCTTGGCAAGTGGCACTTCTGGCTGACGGTCGTTGGGTTCAACCTCACGTTCTTCCCGATGCATATTCTCGGGATGTGGGGAATGCCGCGGCGCACCTACACGTACGGCGCCGACATGGGCTGGACGCGTCTCAACCAGCTCGAAACGATCGGCGCATTCATTCTCGGCGTCGCGTTCCTGCTTTTCTACTTCAACATTTTCAAAAGTCTCGCCAGCCGGGGAGAGCGGGCGCCCGCTGATCCATGGGACGGACGCAGCCTCGAATGGTCCACCGCGTCGCCGCCGCCTGCGTACAATTTCGCGACGATCCCGCAAATCCGCGGCCGCGACGCGTGGTGGATTCTGAAATACGGGCGCGCCGGTTCGCGCGGCGTCGCAGCCTATATGTCGGGCCAGGCGCCTTCGCAACCGCAGCCCAGTCAGCCGGTATCCGTCGAGGACATCCACATGCCGGCGCCTTCGATCTTCCCGCTGGTGTTGAGTCTTGGCGTGGGAATGATGGGTCTCGGTCTCATCATCGACTGGTATCGCATCATCCTCATTGGCGCGACGGTCACGGTCCTGTCGATTATCGGGATGGGATTCGAGTACGCGGACTTTGGCGAAGAATCACACGATCCGGAGCACGCACCGTCGTCGGGTGGAGTCGATGTACGCAAAATCGGCGTGTGGTCGTTCCTCGGCTCGGAGTGCGTGTTCTTCGCGAGCTTGATATCGACGTTCATCGTTTACAAATCGCGCAGCGTTACCGGACCCGGGCCGAAAATCCTCAACATCCCACTGACCTCGTTCAGCACTTTAATCTTGCTGATGAGTTCGCTGCTGATGGTGCTGGCACTCGCCGCCACGCAGCGCGGCGACAAGCGATGGGAGCGAATCTGGCTCGGCGGCACCGTCGCATTCGGGCTGACTTTTCTTGGCGGCCAGGTTTACGAGTTCACCAGCTTCTACCACGAGGGCATGGGGCTGACGACCAACCTGTTCTCGCAGTCGTTCTTCGTGCTGGTCGGATTTCACGGCGCGCACGTCGCGATCGGAGTGCTGTGGCTGTCGGTGCTGTTGGCGGCGGCGATGACGGGCAAGCTCGGCCAGTCGCGCGCGCTATCGGTCGAGCTGGCGGGACTTTACTGGCATTTCGTCGACGTCGTGTGGATCATCATCTTTACCCTCGTCTATCTGATGCAGGCGGTGCCTGGAGCATGAGCGACATTGCAGACGCCCACGGCGGGCAGATTCAACATCCCGGTGCGGCGACCTACCTGATCATCGCCGCGTTCCTGCTCGTATTGACGGCGATGGAGATCACGGTCTTTTACGTGCATGCGCTCCATCCCGTGCTGGTGCCGGTGTTGATGGTACTGGCGGCCGCCAAGTTCGCGCTGGTCGCGATGTTCTACATGCATTTGAAGTACGATAGATGGCTGCTGACGGGAGTGTTCGTCTTCCCGTTGATGATTGCGACGCTCTTGCTGGTTTCGTTGATTTTGCTGTTCGCATATCTGTCCAATCACATGGCGCCGATCGGATAGCCGCTGGGCGAGCGTCTTTGACGATGGACATCTTCGGAGAACATCCGAGCATACCGATAGGCGTCGCGATCCTGATCGCGATTTACCTCGGCGCATGCCGCGCGGCCGGCCGCAAACCGACGCGGCGTCAGGCGATGTGGTTCGCGCTCGCGATGGGCGCGATTTTGTTCACACACACCGAGCTCGATGAACTTGCCGACGCGCGAATCTTTTCGATGCACATGCTGCAGCATCTGATGCAGACTTTTGTGATTCCACCGCTAATCCTGCTGGGGACGCCGGGCTGGATGCTGGAGCCGTGGATGCTCAGCAGGCCGATCAAGCCCGTCGCGCGCTTGCTCACGAATCCGGTAATCGCGTTCCTGATTTTTTCGGCGGTCTTCGTCACCGCGCACTTTCCGCCGATCTTCGATCGGATGTGTCGCGACGAGAATTTTCACATTTTCCTGCACCTGCTCTTCATGGCGTCCGGCATGCTGCTGTGGTGGCCGATTCTGAGTCCGATCCCCGAGCTGCCGCGGCTCTCGTACCCGGCGCAGATCCTTTATCTGTTCCTGCTGATGATCCCGATGACGGCGGTGGCTGCGCCGATCACGCTGGCGACGACAGTGATTTATCCATGGTACACCGAGGGCGCGCACGGATGGGGCCTCAAGGCGATCGACGACCAGGTGCTGGGTGGGCTGATCATGTGGATCGGGCAGGGCACCTATCTGATGATCGTTTTCACATTCATCTTCTACAGGTGGTCGCAGCGCGAAGACCGCGATATTTCAGTTCCGCCTGCAGCGCCCGCGCCGGAGCTTCGCGTGCTGCGATCGCGCCGCGCCGCCGGCTCGTAGAGTCGCGGCTACGAAGGAAGGATGCGCAAATCCGTTCGCGCGGCGGACGGCATCGCTGCGCGATAGGCGAAGCTGAGGGTCCAAAGCGTCACCGCCGAGTACACGAGTCCACCGGCCGCGACGCATGCCGAGCCGGCGACCGCGAGATCGATCGACCCGGCGAGCAAACCGCCGGCAACCATCGCGACCCCGAGGTTGTACGCGATGAATACGAACGGCCGCGTCCGCGCAATCGACAGTTCCGCTATCGTAACCGCCGGCCATCCAACCCCGGTCCGCGCACGTGCAACGAATCCCGGAAAGAGCTGATACGACATTCCGATGATGAAATTCGAAATCCAACCGAGCAGACCCATCACGCCGTAAGCCGACGCGATGCGGCTGCCATATTCGCCGTCGGCGCCGGTGACAGTGAGCGCGAGCCCCATCGCGATCGCAATCACGAGCCAGCAAACTCCGCAAATCGCATGACGTGACGTCCAATCGAGCGGCATCCGTCGCGTGCGCACCAGCCGTCCGATGGTGAAGATGTACGCGAGCAGGGACGCTGCGATCACACTGCTCCATAGGGTCACGCCGGCGGCCCCGGTCAGCAGAGTCACTCCCAGTCCGACAATTCCAATCGTCAGCGCGTAGAGTTGCCAGATCGCGGCCGCGGGGAGTTCGATCTTCGGCAGCAAAAACGCGGGTAGCATCCGGTAGGACACGGCGCAGATGGTCAGCGTTACCCATCCGAGCGCGGCGAAATGTACGTGACTGGAAAGATTCGTCAGCACGCTGCCGCCAAGGAAATCGTAAGTCTTGTCGAGGCCGAGCGTGAGTCCGATTGCAGCCGCGAGTACCAGAAAGCACACGCCCAGAAACATCCCCGTTTCGGCAACACCGCGTCCGACCTGCGCCCACAGACACGGGACGATCTCAGCGGCGAACATCAAAACGCTTATCACCACCGCGATCGCCGCGAGCCAGAGTCCCAGCCATATTCCGATCTCGAAATGCGCGATCATCCCCGAAACGCCGATCACGTAGAGCACGAATTGCGCTAACGCCATGCGCGGGTACGGGACCGGATGGTGCGTGAGCGCCGGAACGTAGCGATACATCACGCCCATCATTGCCGCGGTGATCCACCCGAGCGTGAACGTATGCACCAGCGCAAGCGGCCTCATTTGATAGAAAAACGCGGCGACGTCCGTGATTACCAATGGCATCGCGGCGACGCCAACGGCGAAGAACGCGACCGCGGCCGCAAAGAAATGGATCGGTGTGCGGCCGATCCGGAGCAGGTCGGGATGATTCAGATGCTCGTGATGACCAGCGGCCCGCGCTGCTTTGGGAGCCGACGCCGGCGAAGAGCCCGAGGCTTCGGATTGCGCTGTTGTTTCAAGTCTGCCGGGCATGACGCGAAAACCGTTTCATCTTATCCTGCAGCCGTCCGCCGAGCTAAGTCCGCGGCCAGGGCGAAAGACCGACAGAAGAGATTCGCGGTGCTTGCCGGTTGCAGATCTTGTGCGTTACTAGTGGAATAGACGCGAGTTTATCCTGGCCTGCATGGGCCGGTCGCGTGACGAGGAAGATGCCACACTCGAGGGCGCGGATCATTGTCGATGGAGCGGTCGCGGGAATCATCGGCGCCATTGTCGTTGCCGTCTGGTTTCTAATCTTCGACGTAATTCGTGGCCACGCATTTGAAACGCCGGCTCTGCTCGCGGCGACGATTCTGCATGGGTCGCATAGTCACGAGATCCATCACGGGCTGAAGCTGCTGGCGCTGGAATACTCGCTGATCCACTTTGGCGCATTCATCGCGTTCGGCATAGCTGGAGGATTGCTGCTCGAAGCCTGCGAGACCGAGTCGTCGCTGCTCTTTTCGCTGGCGATTTTTTTCGTCGCATTCGAAGTTTTCTTTATCGCGGTAGTTCTGTTCCTGGGCCCGAACCTGATGGCGGAACTGACCTGGTGGGGCATCATCGTCGGCAATCTGCTCGCCACGGCCGCGATGCTTTCATATTTCTTGTGGCGCCATCCTGCGCTTGCGTGGCATCTGCTGGGTGGCTGGATCGCTGTCGCGCGCGAAGGTGTGACGGCCGGACTGGTGGGCGCGATCGTCGTCGCCATCTGGTTCATGGGCTATGACGTCGCCTCGGGCATTTCGTTTCACACACCGGCGATTCTCGGCGCGATGGTATTTCGCAACGCGGACGTGAGCGACGGTATCCAAGCGACGTTGCCGCTGGTGCTCGGCTACTCGATTCTGCATTTCTTCGCGTTCGTCATGTTCGGACTGGCACTGGCGATTTTGCTTGCGGCGTCGGAACGGGAACCGTTCATGGTGCTCGGTGCGCTGCTGCTGCTCGCGGTGTTCGAGGTTTTCTTCGTCGGATTCGTTTCGCTGATCGATCAGTCGGCGCTCGAGGCCCTGGGATGGTGGAAAATCGTCGCGGGAAATATCCTGGCGCTGATCGCGATGGCGGCGTACTTCATCCGCGGCCATCGCGGACTCGGCATCAAGCTGGTTGAGCGGTGGGCGATGCTCGATCATGAAGGCGCCGAGATGGGCGATCAGCCGCCCGCGCCGCCCAAGCGCGAGCCCGACAGTCATCCGACACACCTTTGACGTCAGGTTAAATTCCGAGCACGTCGCGCATCGTGTAGAGGCCGGGCTTGCGGCTTACGAGCCAGCCGGCGGCACGAAGCGCGCCGCGCGCGAGCGAGTCGCGGCTCTGCGCGCGATGAATCAACTCGAGGCGCTCGCCCTGCCCGCCGAAAATCACGGTATGATCGCCGACCGCGTCGCCCGCGCGTATCGCGAGCACCGCAATCTTGCCGTCGGGCCTGACGCCGGTGATTCCTTCGCGGCCGAACACCGCGTTAGAAGCGAAATCCACGCCGCGTGCCGATGCGATCGCCTTGCCAAGCGATAGCGCGGTGCCGCTGGGCGCGTCGATTTTGGTGCGATGATGAATCTCGATAACTTCGGCGTCGAAGTCAGGAAGGATCGCGGCGACTTCGGCGACGATCTTGGCGAGCACGTTGACCCCGATACTCATGTTGGGTGCGATCACGGTGCGCGTCTTATCCGCCAGTTCGCGCGCGCGCTTTTCCATTTCGGGCGTGAAGCCGGTCGAGCCGATTACGATCGCAGCGCCCGCTTTCGATGCGACTTCGAGATGTTCCATCGAGGCGGTGGCCGTCGTGAAATCCATCGTGACGGTATCGGGCCGCGCGAGCGACGCATAGTCGTCGGTGATTTTTACACCGAGCGGCCCTACGCCGGCGAGCTCGCCCGCGTCGGATCCGATCGCGCTGTGGCCGTGCGCTTCGAGCGCGCCGATGATTTTGTGCGCCGGATCGCGCGACGAAAGCGCGACCAGCAGGCGGCCCATCCGGCCTGCTGCTCCAGCCACGATTAGATTAGCCATCGGAATTCACTTTGCGCGCGCAGGTGGGGATGCGGAAGCGGTCGCGGGTCAGGAAGCCGGAGCCTCGGCCGGCGCCGCTTCGGGCGCGGGCGCTCCTTCCGCGGGCTTGCCATGCTTGGCCTTGAAGTGTTCGTCGCACAGGCTGCTGGTGCCGTGGCGATGCTTGCGGCATTTCTCGAAGGTGCAGGTTTTGTAACGCGCCTTGGGCATCTCGCCGGCTTTCCAGAGCCGAAAGTGCATCCGGCAGTAGCCCTTGCCTGCCGCCTCGCGTGCGCAATCTTTCGCTTTGCAGTTTCCTTTGTTCGCCATGAATCCCTTCTTGGAGGCCGCTTTCCGACTCGAGCGCGGGAGTTTGCGGCTGAGCAATTCATCTACAATAGTGCTTGGCGCCGGGGCTTCATAGAGGGCTGTCTTGGTGGTGAAATATTTCAAAATCAATCGTGCGCAGCGAAAGCGCCAGCGCCGCCATCGCGATCGTGGCCGCCAGCGCGACCTCCATGCTTGCGCGCGCGCTCACATCGGCGATCGCATGGCCCATGATCCACGGCGCGACGATCCCGCCGAGCGCGCCGCCCGCCACTACGATCGAAGTCATCCTGCCGACCTCGGCCGGGAACCGCGCCGCGCCAACCGCGATCATGTTGGGGAAGACCGGCCCGTATCCGAAGCCGATCAGGAACACCGCCGACGCCGCCAGACCGCCCGCCGTCGGCGCCGCGATCAAAATCACCAGCGCGGCCGCCGACAGTGCAGAGGCCAGCATCGTGAATTGCGGCAATGCGATGCGATGCCCCAATCGTCCGCCAAACGCGCGCCCGCATACCAATCCCAGCCAATACAGCGAGACGCCCGACGAAGCGAGCAACGGGCTGAGGGCGCCCGCCGTGCGCAAGTAAAGAAAGAGCCACGCGCCAATCCCGATTTCGGCGCCTACGTACAGGAACATCACTCCGCTGATCGCCCAAATCAGCGGATGCGAGAGCATCGGGATAAATCCGTCGCCGGGCGCTGGCGCCGTTCGAACTTCGATCGCCGGAGTCACGCCCAAACGAAATGCGATCGCGGCACACACCAACGCGCCCGCGCCGAACACCCACCAGTACGGCACGCGGCTCGCGAAGGCGACGCTCACGATCAGTGGTCCGAGTAACGCTCCGACACCGAACAGCACGTGCAGATAGTTCAGCGCAGAGGCGAGCCGCTCGCGATTGAGCTCTGCGATCAGGGCATTGGCGCCGATATCGATACCGCCATTGGCGAGGCCGATCAGAAATCCGGCGAACAGCAGTCCAGCAAGTCCCGGAGCCACGGCGAGCCCTGTAAGACCCGCCGTGAAGAACGCCATTGCACCGACGAGGATCTTCTGCGCGCTCAGTCGTTGATTGATTTCGCCGGCGATCAGCACCGATATGAAGTAACCGGCCGCTGCGGCGCTGACGATCAATCCAGCGCGTTCGATCGGCAGATGGGCGGCATGAGAGATCTGCGGCAGAAAGGGGCCGATCCAGCCGCTATGGATGCCCACCATCAGCAGGCACGAATATGCCAGCCGGGTGATCGTTCCCTCGCGGCTCATCATCCAACGTCACGATGCGACGGAGCGCAGCACGCGGTAGAGCGGTTCGAGCTCGCGAAAGGCGTCGAGTACTTCGGCGCGATCGACTCTCAGCGCGTCGCGCACCGGCCATCCGAAGCCGACGTCGATACCGCCGGTTTTTTTCGCGAGCGCATCCCCGAGTCCGTCGAAGAAGTCCGGGCCGGCCGCGCTCGATTCCGGCAATATCCGGCAGTCCCAGTTTCTGTACTGCTGGATCTTGGCGCCGCGAAAATATTTTTCCAATTCAGCCGACTTCGACTTGATCAGCCGCGCCATCTCGGGGCGCTTGTCGGCGTCGGATTTCACGACCGCGCGCGCGTGGATGCCCGCGCCGGAGATGCATAGCGCGAGATATCCGTAGCGCTTGTATCCCCTCGGCGACGGCCCGAATGCTGCCCATGTCTCATCTGGAGGATTCACCGTGCGCCGCATATGCTTGGCGACGTGCGCAAAGAACTCCATGTGCAGTTTTCGCGACAGTTCGGGCGCCAGTTCGATCCCCAGCCGGACCAGCCGGGGCCTGATACGCTCGTAGATCTTCCCCATGCGAGCGTTGAAACCCTCGATCGCGAACACCTCAAAATCGCCGCGCGAAAAACCCAACGTCGCCACTAGTCCGACCTCACTTCGCGACTCGGCCGCGCTCGATCCCCTTGTGCCCCACCATACTCTGCTCCCAGTTGCGTCCGTCGAAATGTTCGTACTCGAGCCGGCTCAAGTCCACACCCTCGAGGCATCGCGCATTGACGTCGATGCCGTCGGGATCGGAGCGCGGAATATAGAACGATGCGACGCCGCAATTCGGGCAGAAGAGATGCTTCGCAACTTTTGTGTTGAAGGTGTAGGCCGCGATGTTATCGGACGGTGTGAGCAACCGGAACGCGGCCCGCTCAACGATCCAGTGGAGGTAGCCCTTCTTCGTGCAAATCGAGCAGTTGCATTCCGAGACGCGCTCGAGCTTACCTCTCACTTCGAAGCGGATGCGTCCACAATGGCATCCGCCGCGGTAGGTTCGTTCGTTTATTTTTTTTCTCATGAACGCTCTTTTAACGCAGCCCTTGCGGCGAGGAAACCGGGCTGGCGTACGAAATTGGGATGTCGCCTATACGATTTGGAACGCGTAAATTTGCCGGGTTACATTTTCGCATCATCGAAAAACCGCTGATTCCTGCGGAAAAACTATCGCCATCGGCACGGCACGCAAATCGCTTCCGCTATTATGCAACAGTATGCATTGAAACCAGATGCTATCAGGGTCGTACTAACCTATGCGGGCGGAGGTCCATGAAGATGAAACGAGGAATGACGATATTATCGGCAGTGGCACTGACATTTGCGATGACGGGTCCCGTGATGGCACAGGTTCCCGTCACTCACGGAGCAGTCGCAAACGCGGACTACGCGTTTTTCGATTCGCATCCTGGCCTCGCGCGGACTCTCGCGAAAAATCCGGCACTGATCGAGAATCAGTCGTTCGTGGAGGAACATCCGGAACTCCGCGAGTATCTGAGGACCCATCCGAACGTGCGCCGCGAATTCAAAGCGCACCCGTACAAGTTCATGCGTCGCGAGGAGGGCTTCGAAGCGCATCACTAACTAGAACTGTCCCGGCCAGTTGATTCCCCCCCAGTAGCGCAGGAGGCCGGCCATCCGGTCTCCTGTTTTTTTGGCGTTCGCGGTCCGCCGACGCTACGATTTTGCCGGTAACGATCGCGCGACGCGCGTGTTAGAATCACGCGCGATGGCCGCCATATCCGAATCAGTCTCCGGTCCGCACTTCGACGCGACGCTGGCGCGCCACGGAATTCCCGCACTCAGCCGTAAATCCCCCGCGACCATCCAGGTAAACGTCGGCAAGCTGTGCAACCAGACGTGCCATCACTGTCACGTCGATGCGGGCCCGCGGCGCACCGAACAGATGACGCGTGCAACCGCGGAGCGAGTGATCGAAATGCTTGCGGCGAGTCCGCGAGTCGGGACCCTGGACATCACCGGCGGCGCGCCGGAGCTGAACCCGAACTTTGCGATGCTGGTGGAACGGGCGCGTGCGCTCGGCCGCAAGGCGATCGTTCGATGCAATCTGACGGTGACGCTGGAACCCGGGATGGAATGGCTGGTGGAATTCTACCGGCGGTCGGGCGTCGAATTGGTTTGTTCGCTCCCATGCTACACCGCGGAGAACACGGATCGTCAGCGGGGCGCCGGAGTGTTTGACAAGAGCATCGCGGCGTTGAAGCAACTGAATGCGGTCGGATTCGGGCGCGGCGAGCTGCGGCTGGATCTTGTGTACAACCCGATTGGCGCGTCGCTGCCGCCGCCGCAGGCCGCGCTTGAAGAGCAATACCGGGAAGAACTCGCGCGCAATTTCGGGATCGTTTTCGACCGGCTGCTGACGATTACGAACATGCCGATCGCCCGCTTCGCCAATCAGTTGAGAACTGCCGGGATTCACTCGGCGTACATGAGCTTGCTGGTGAATCACTTCAACCCCGTGACCGTGGATGGGCTGATGTGCCGCAGTCTGGTGAGCGTCGGATGGGACGGGCGGCTCTACGACTGCGATTTTAATCAGATGCTGGAAATTCCGCTCGGTGACCGTGCCATATCGACGATCTGGGACGTCGAAGATGTCGGCGGACTTGCAGGCGCGCGCATCGCGACCGGCTCGCATTGTTTCGGATGCACGGCGGGCGCGGGATCGAGCTGCGGCGGCGCGATCGCCTGAGCCGGCGGGGAAGGGCAAATCATCTTATTGAATGTGAAACCCGACGTGGGTTTCACCTTCCTTGGGCAGGGGTGATCCCTGCATTCAGTGCAAAAGTGAAAAGCGCGCGGTGGAACTGATAGGGTCAGCGTAACGAAGGAGGACTCGTGCTGTCCGAGGCTTTCCGCTCCCTGGTCAAGCCGATGGAAACTGTTCATCGGTTTATCTGGATGGCGTTCATCGCCGCAGTCCCGATCGATGTCTGCATCCTTTACACGCAGCTTGTGTGGACCGCGCCCGGCGTCATGCCGGGGGGATCAAACTTTTTTACAATTTCCCTGGTTGTTCTTTCCTTGCTGGCCGCATTGCTGGCGCCATATATGCCTGGCCTGCTGTTGTCGGATTCCCGGCTCCGACAATTCCTTGCCCAACAGCCTGACCCAGAAGCCATGGCTCGCAACTATCAGACCGGCAAAGTCGATGAGGATCGGCTTGCTAGGATCAAAACCATCTCGCCCGACGAACAGCGCCTGCTCGCACTGGTTCCCTACTTCTTTGTCGGCTTTATCGTGCGCCTCGCTTTTAATGAATCAATCGCTCTGTACGGCTTTGTACTGGCTTTTTTTTCGAGGTCCTTCGTTGCCATTCTGCCGTTTGCCATGATTTCGCTCATACTCAACTGGACCGTGCCGTTTCCGCTGGATTCAGCCTTGGACCGGGCCGCGAGCCTTGGCCTTAAACTGGGTGACATACCGGCGCAGCCTCGATGAGCCGCTCTCACCCGGCTTTCGACGGTTGGCTTCAGGACGAGTTTGGAGATGAACTGTTCAGCCTGACGCCGGCGTACTTGGCGTGCTACACGTACAGAATGGTCGACCGCCAAGAAACTCCACGCTCGCCGCGCTCGCCCGCAATCGAGCGAGGGCCGCTCGCGTCAGAAACAATTTTTGACGGAACAAAGCTACCGATGGTAGTGAAGCCGTCCTAAAACCACAACTAATGGTATAAATTGCTTGTTTCCAACTCTATTCTATCAGCCAAAATCGGGCCGCATAAGGCCGCAGTGAGCAGCTAAGCCGCTCGCTGAACGGGATTTGGTGAGTGTTCGGATTGCGTGGTATGTCGAGGGTCGATCGTGACACTAGGAGAATGTTCATGGCGGTGAAAATCGAAGGCACCTGCGATCCTAAATTCACTCGTGTGAAGGATGCGTTCGCCGAGAATTTCGAAAAGCGAGGCGAGGTCGGCGCTGCCGCCGCAGTTATGCTCGACGGCAAAAGCGTGGTGGACATCTGGGCCGGGCATGCCGACCAGGCGAAGACCAGGCCGTGGACGCGCGACACGCTCGTCAACGTTTACTCGACCACCAAGGGCGTCACCGCGATTTGCGCGCATCGGCTGGCCGACAAGGGCCTGCTTGACATCGACGCGCCGGTGGCGAAGTACTGGCCGGAGTTCGCGCAGGCGGGCAAGGACAAGTTACCGGTGCGCTTTCTGCTGAGCCATCGCGCGGGTCTCCCCGCGGTGCGCAAACCCCTCGACGACGACGCGCTCTTCAACTGGAACAAAATGACGACCGCGCTCGCGGAGCAGGAGCCGTGGTGGGAGCCGGGCACCAAGCATGGTTATCACGCGATCACCTTCGGATGGCTGGTCGGCGAGGTGATTCGGCGCATCACGGGCAAGACGCCGGGCGTGTATCTGCGCGACGAGATCGCCGGTCCGCTCGGTGCGGATTTTCACATCGGTCTTGACGCGAAGCATGATGCGCGAACCGCTGACATAATCGCCTTGCCGCCGCCGGGACCGGGCGAGCCGAACCTTTTTGCCGAGGTGATGAAGAATCCGGAGTCGGCTGCCGCCAAGGCGTTCATGAATCCGCCGGGTGGCATGAGGCCAGGGCTGGTCAACACGCGGCAATGGCGCGCGGCCGAAATTCCCGCGGGCAACGGGCACGGCACCGCACGCTCGCTGGCGCAATTGTACGGCGCACTGGCGCGCGGGGGCGAATTGAACGGCGTTCGCGTGATGTCGAAGGCGCAAATCGCGCAATGCTCGATTGAGCAATCAAGCGGCCCCGACGAATTGCTGATAATCAACACGCGCTTCTCGTTGGGCTTCATGATGTCGCAACCCGGCGGAGAGCTGGGTCCGAATCCGAAGTCATTCGGCCATCCGGGAGCGGGCGGCTCGCTCGGATATGCCGATCCCGAGGCGAAGATCGGGTTTGGCTACACGATGAACAAGATGCAGGCGAGCTTGCTGATCGATCCGCGCGCGACTTGGCTGATCGAGGCGGTTTACGAATCGCTGTAAGCGCTGCGGGCGCCGGCGGTGCTAGAACACGACCGGCAGGGATTGCGCGCGCCCGCGAGAGTATAGGCGTACGGTATGTGCAAGGTCGATCGCGACACGAGTAGACGGGAAAATATCAGTAAAGATCGCCGATCGGACCGGATTGAGGGTGCAAGCTGATGAAGATCAAAACCAGCATTAACGTAGTCGTGGCCGCGACCGTTTTCTGGATCGCGCTGATGGGTGCGGCTCGCGCCGCAAACATCCCCGTTCCCGGATGGGATCCGAATGCGTTCCGCGACCAGAGCACGCTCCAGATCATGACGATCGGCCCCGAGGAGGGCGAGCACTGGTCGAGGCTGTGGCTGGCCGTTATCGACGGGCAGCTATATGTCCGGCTGGGCGATCGAGCGTTCGGCAGAATTCAGAAAAATTCGGCGGGCCTCTACGTAAAGGTCAAGATCGGCGACGATGAGTTCGACAAGGTCCGATTGGAGGCGGCGCCTGAAATGACAGACAAGGTCGCAGCTGCGATGGCCGACAAGTACTTCCTGGACATCCTGATTCGGCACGAGTCTCATCCGATGACGGCGCGCCTGGTTGCGGAGCCGACCCCGTCGCCAACGAAATGACGGGCGAGGTAAGAGTCGGACGCTCAGCCGCGCGCGGGAAGGGCAAATCACTTTATTGAATGCGGAACCCACCCTGGGTTTCACACCTCCTTGGGCAGGGGTGACCCCTGCACCCAATGTTAAGAGAAAGATGCGGGCAGAGTTTACCCTGAGCGAAGTCGAAGGGTCCCTGTTAGAAGTGGGTAAGGGGGAGGACGCTATGATCGACGGCGCGGCGCATCGCTTTTCGACGCGATGTTCGCGGCACTCTGAAGCCAGCAAATAAAACGATGCCGCCCGCCTGACCTCGGCGAGCGGCCGCTTTGTCCCCTTTTGTGAAGTTCAGACCCCGGCCGATTTGTAGAGCGCGCAGCGCAGCTTGAAGAAGTGAGCCATCGAGGTGAGGTATCGGACGCGCCACGCCGCCGCCATCTTGCCCTTGGTGAAATCGAGGCCGTAACGCGGTCCGATCAAGTCGTAGGCGGACTTTATCCGGTTGAATAGATCCTCCGAGAAACCCGACCTGAGTTGCGAAAGGCCGCCGATCTTTTTGATCAATTCCGGGCTGTAGGCTGCGAGCGCGACCAGACTGTCGGCAAACAGTTCATCCTCCTCGAGCAGATGATTGGCGATGGCGCCTTCCATGAATGCCGTGTGGGCGGCTTTTTCTCCCATCAACGAGCCATATATGTAGTGACCGAGTTCATGGCCGAGTGTCGCGGCGACCGCGCCGGGATGATGCGCGGTGTTAACGAAGATCACGAACTTGTTTTTGTCGCCAAGCTTGGCACGGCAGTAAAATCCGCGCAGCGCCAGCCCGGCGCCGGCGCGATAAGGTTCGGCCCGCAGCGCGACTTCGCGCGGCCCGAAAATTTTGGCCAAATGACCGAGCAATTGCGGGCTGCCGAGAGACGCCAGGCCGCCGTATGCCGGAGCGCGTTGCTTGATGTCATTGTCGACTATCTGCTCCAATTCCCTGAGCAGAGGCATCGACGGAAGCGCGGGCATGTGTTGCTTGATGTCATTCTCGACGATCCGCGCCAATTCCCTGAGCAGAGGCTTGGATGGAAGCGCGGGCACGTCCATATAGTCGGCGGAGAGAATTTTTTTCAGGTCAGAAAGCTGATTGAGGACCCGGGTGCCGAGCGAATCGAATGGAACCTTGATCTCGGCGAGCAGCCTGGAAACGAGATGGTCAACTTCACGAGTTTCCAGCGCCGCAGGTTCTCGCGACGGCATCCCTTTAGCCGCGGCCGGCGATGGCGATGAGGTCAGCGCTGCACTCATAAAACGACCACGAAGTCGAAATGCCAGACTAGCCGCATAATCGATGTTTTATTTTAAGTGAATCGCGTAGCTTTTCAAGTCTCATCTATATCGGCCTAAAATGACCAAATCGTATGCCACACTACCTATAGATAGCGCAACTAGATGCCAGCCAATAATAGTGTGGGGAACTTCGCTACGCTGCGCCCTTGCAACTTGTCAAGTGCGTTTTTGAACCAATTACCCGACGCCGCGACCATCCGGCGCTGTCCGAAAGCCAAGGTCAGCCGATTCTCTCGCGTCGTCGCGCCCGCGAGAGCTTTCCTACTCACTCACTTGCTACGCGATATTGCTCTGCCCGGCGCTGTCATGGGTACTGTTTGACGTTGTCTACGATCGGTCAAGCCCTTCGCTATGAACTTAGGGCAGTTTTATTGCCTTTTGGCGTGCCAGACCGTTGGCGTCATGGCCATAACGTCGAAGCCTGTCCCGCGGGAGAATGCGGCGAAATTCGTTGGCATCCAGTTCACGCGCGCGTCGTTACGGGCGCAACGGTTGCCATCATCGGTACGGCTTGCCATTAGTGTCATTTTCAAAATGCCGAAAACCAAATTTGAAATCCTGCCCGGCGTGCCGTATCCGCTTGGCGCGACCTGTGACGGTGCGGGAGTGAACTTTTCGATATTTTCCGAGCACGCGACCGGCGGGATGCTGTGCCTGTTTGGTGGCGCCGCTGTCACTGGTAACGGCGAGATCGCGCGAATACCGCTCGTCGAGCGCACCGAACACATCTGGCACGCCTACGTTCGCGGCGTTCGGGCCGGTCAGCGTTATGGCTATCGCGTCAGCGGTCCCTACGATCCGCCCGCGGGGCATCGCTTCAACTCCGCCAAGCTGCTGCTCGACCCGTATGCGCGAGCGCTCGATCGCACGCCTCGATGGCACGATTCGATGATCGGCTATCGCTCGACCGCGGTCGACGCTGCGCCTCGTCTGGATCTGCGCAACAGCGCGGCTGCGATGCCCAAGTGCGTGGTTGTCGATTCGGCGTACGACTGGGATGGCGATCGCAAGCCCGCAATTCCGTGGGAGGATCTCGTCATCTACGAGGCGCACGTGAAGGGGATGACCGCGCTGCATCCCGAAGCGCCGCGCCGGGTTCGAGGCAAATTTGCGGCGCTCGCGTCGCCGGGCGTCATCCGGCACTTGACCTCGCTCGGCGTGAACGCGGTTGAATTGATGCCGGTGCATCAGACCGCCCCCGAACGCCGCTTGTCCAAAACCGGCCTAAATAACTATTGGGGATACAATACAATCGGCTATTTTGCGCCGGACATCCGCTTCGCATCCTGCGGCGCGCTCGGCAGTTGCGTCACGGAATTCAAGGCGATGGTGAAGGCATTGCACGGCGCGGGGATCGAGGTGATCCTCGACGTCGTTTACAACCATTCGGGCGAAGGGGATGAGCGCGGACCGACGATTTGTTTTCGCGGAATCGACAACGCTACTTACTATCGGCTGCGCACCGACGGCAGCGGCCGATGCGAGGATTACACGGGTACCGGGAACTCGCTCGACATGACACACTCGCGGGTTCTCCAAATGGTAATGGACAGCCTGCGCTACTGGATACTCGAGATGCACGTGGACGGATTCCGCTTCGACCTTGCGACCACACTTGCGCGCGGACCGGGTGGCGAATTCGCGGCCAACAGCCCGTTTTTTGCGGCGATTGCGCAGGACCCGGTGATATCGAAGGCCAAGTTGATCGCGGAGCCGTGGGACGTCGGCGATGGCGGCTACCGGGTCGCCGGCTTTCCGGTCAACTGGAAGGAATGGAACGGCAGATACCGCGACAGCGTGCGCGATTTCTGGCGCGGCGCGGGCTATTCGATGGGCGAGTTTGCATCGCGCGTCACCGGCAGCTCGGACCTGTACCGCGCCGGCGGCCGCGGGCCGCTCGCCAGCATCAACTTTGTCACCGCGCACGACGGCTTCACGCTCGCCGACCTCGTTTCGTACAACGACAAGCACAACCAGGCGAATGGCGAGGATGACCGCGACGGCGACAGTAACAATCGATCGTGGAATTGCGGCGCCGAAGGGCCGAGCGAGGATCCCGCAATTCGTGCGCTTCGCGAGCAGCAAAAGCGCAACTTCCTCGCGACGCTGTTGCTGTCGCAGGGTGTACCGATGATGCTGGCCGGCGACGAGCTCGGCCGCACGCAGCGCGGCAACAATAACGCCTACTGCCAGGACAATCAGATTTCATGGATCGATTGGGTCAGCGCCGACGCGACGCTGATCGATTTCACCAGGCGGCTGATCCGCCTCCGCCGCGAGCATCCGATCTTCCGGCGCCGGGGATGGTTCACCGGCGCCGCTCCGAAGGGCAGCCGGCTGAAAGATCTCGAATGGTTCCGGCCCGACGGCGCCGCGATGACCTCCGCCGACTGGGGTGTCGGATACGCGAAAACGCTCGGCGCGTTCATGAATGGAGACGCGATAAGCGAACGCGATCGCGCCGGCGCTCGAATTGCCGACGACAGCTTCTTTGTGATGTTCAACTCATATCGCGAGCCCATGGAATTCAAGCTGCCGCCGAAACAATTCGGGCACCAATGGACGATTATCCTCGACACCGCGGATGCGACGGCGCCGCAGCGCGTGCGATCGTACTCATTCGAAGAGCGGGTTCACCTCGCGGGACATTCGATGGCCGTGTTGCGGTGCGTGGCGTGAATCGCGGCTTCGCGATGCCTGCCCGCGGGCTACGAGATTTTCATGCCCTGAGCGCGAAAGACTTGCGCCATATCGACCGCCGGATGAACTTCGAACGAGAC
>Ga0187879_10001147_pt1 | contig 18087 bp, 16 predicted proteins | sample June2016WEW_19_1_FD_132423 | JGI IMG/M metagenome (GOLD analysis project Ga0187879, IMG submission 132423) | Peatland microbial communities from SPRUCE experiment site at the Marcell Experimental Forest, Minnesota, USA - June2016WEW_19_10 | ecosystem: Environmental > Terrestrial > Soil >... | reverse complement strand
TCAGCAGTCGAGCTCCGCCTCCAGTCGCGCCAGCCACTGCTCGGCGTAGGCGTAGGTGTCGGCGCCGAGCCGCGCGACGAGCGCTGGATAGCGGGTGCCGTCTGCCTCGAGTGCCTGCGCTAGCGGGACGATCTCCTCGCGCATGTGGGTGCTGGCGCGGTCGGCGCGTACGCGCAGGCGCTGTGCCTCGGACGCGACCGCTGAGATCCCTCACGGCACCGGCCCGGCCGCCGACGCCCGCGCGTGCTCGGCGTGCAGATGGTCGGGCACCTCGCCGGCGACGTAGCGGGTGCCGCGCGACCACGAGGCGGCCGCCGCGAGCAGGCAGGCGACGATCGCGAAGGCGAACGCCGCATGCAGCCCCGAGTGGAACGGGTCGGAGATCAGCTGCGGGAAGAACGAGCGCCCCGTGACGGTCGCCGCGTTGGCCGGCGAGAGCTGGCTGAGCGCGTGCGAGCCGAGCAGCTTCTGGATCGGGTTGTAGCCGAGGAACGCGGCGAACAGGATCGACACCGGCGGCTGGCGGCCAACCTGGCGGGCGAGGGTCGCGGACACGCCGTGCGCGCGCAGGCCGCTCGAGAGGCTCGCCGGCAGCGTCGAGGCCAGGCCCGCGATCATCAGCGTGAAGAAGATCCCGATCGAGAGCACCTGCGCGGAGTTCTGGAAGGTCTGGTTCATGCCGCCGCCCGCTCCCCGGTCCTCCGGCGGCAGGCTGTTCATGACCCCCGCGCGGTTGGGCGACGCGAACGAGCCCATCGCCAGCCCGTTCAGCAGCAGGATCAGGGCGAACGCGGGGTAGGGGAAGTCGATCGGCAGCAGCTCCAGCAGCAGGAAGCTGACGGCCGCCATGAGCATCCCGCCGGTGGCGAACGGGCGTGCGCCGTAGCGGTCGGAGAGATAGCCGGACGCCGGTCCCGCGATCAGGAACCCGAGCGTCAGCGGCAGCATGTAGATGCCCGCCCACAGCGGCGTTTCGGTGAAGCTGTAGCCGTGGCGGGGCAGCCAGATGCCCTGCAGCCAGATGATCAGCATGAACATCAGCCCGCCGCGCGCGACCGCCGAGAGGAAGCTCGACATCACGCCGAACGTGAACGCGCGGATGCGAAACAGCGGCAGGCGGAACATCGGGTAGCTCACCCTCCGCTCGAGCACGGCGAACGCCACCAGCAGCGCCGCCCCGGTACCGAGCTCGGCCAGCACGCGCGGGTTGCTCCAGCCGAGCGCATGGTGGCCGTAGGGCTGGATCCCGTAGGTGATGCCGACCATCACGAGGATCAGCCCGAGCGCGAACACGATGTTGCCGCGCCAGTCGATCGGCGCCCTGTGCGGCACGCCGCGTTCCTCGAGCTTGAGGTACGCCCACACGGTCCCGAACAGGCCGATCGGCACCGACACCAGGAACACCAGGCGCCAGTCGATCGGCCCTAGCAGCCCGCCGAGCAGCAGCCCGATGAACTGGCCGCTGATCCCCGCGATGTTGTTGATCCCCAATGCCAGGCCGCGCTGGTGGGAGGGAAACGCGTCGGTAAGGATCGCCGCGGAGTTGGCCAGCAGGCACGCCGCGCCGACGCCCTGCACGACGCGAAACGCGATCAGGTAGGTGGCTCCCGACCGCCCCGTGAGCCAGTCGACCGCCAAGAACAGCGACGCGGTCGTGTAGATCACGAAGCCGAGGTTGTACATGCGCACCCGCCCGAACAGGTCGCCCAAGCGGCCCAGGCTGACGACCAGCACGCTCGTCACGACCAGGAAGCCGAGGATCATCCACAGCAGGTAGAAGCTGTTGCCCGGCGCCAGCGGTTCCAGGTGGATGCCGCGGAAGATGTCCGGCATCGCGATCAGCGTGATCGACGCGTCGATCGTCGCCAGCAGCACGCCCAGCGTCGTGTTCGACAGGGCCACCCACTTGTAGCCGTCTGCCTGCGGCCCGCGGCTGGCGTGCTCCGAGTCCATGCCCACGCGACACTAGCTCGCGAGCGTCCCGGCGATGGCTGTCGTCAGCGCGATCGACGCTTAAGCGCCGTCGCCGACCGCGACGTGCGTGACCGGCACGTCCAGCTCGCGGCGCAGACGCTCGAGCTCTCCGTGCTCCTGCCACGTCTCCCGGTCGCGCGGATGCGTGACGACGATCACCTCGTCGGCGCCGAAGTCGCGCAGCTCGTCCTCGATCGCCGTCGTCGCGTTCGGGTCGCCGACCTCGCCGCGAGCGGTTATGCCGTGATCGCGCGCCCACGCCAGCGAGCGCTCCAGGCGAGCGCGAGCCTGCTCGAGCTCGCGGTCGATGTCGGAGACTCCGTAGTGAACGTGCGAGGTGAGCACCGGCGCGAGCACGTCGATCTCGACATCCACCGGGCCCTCTCCGAGTAGCAGCTGGTGCAGGCTGCCAGCGCCCGAGAGCGCCTCGTTGGCGATCACCAGCACGTGGCGCTTGCCTGGCACGGCGCCGTGAGGATGCGGCTCGGCCGCCGCCTCGCGCAGCGGCGCGCGGCGGTCGGGGTTGGCCGCGCGCAGGTACGCGATGCCCGCGATCACGAGCGCGAGCACGAACACCGCCACGCCGACCAGCGGCTCGGTGAGCCAGCCGATCAGCACCGCGCCACCGACCACCGCCACCCCCGCGACCGTCAGCCGGAAGGCGTCTCGCTCGGATCGGACTGGCACGCGCATGGTGTCACCAGCCTACGCCCGGCGAGCCGCATGTCATCGGTGTTAATCACGGTCGCGGGCGTGGTTTTCCCTCCGTGTCGCACCTCGGCCGACGCTTCCGCGATGATCGGGGCATGGTCGATCACGCGGGCTCCGAGTCGCCATCGCCGATCCCGCGGATTCCCGCCTCCGCCGGCGCGCTGATCTTCGACGACGCCGGCAGGCTGCTGATCCTCAGGCCCAGCTACAAGGCGGGATGGACGATCCCCGGCGGTCAGATCGAGGAGACCGGCGAGTCGCCGTGGCAGGCGTGCCGGCGTGAGACGCTCGAGGAGTGCGGCCTGGAGCTCGAGCACGGCCGGCTGGCGTGCGTCGACTTCCTGCGCCCGCGGCCCGGCCGGCCCGGCGGCATGCGCTTCCTGTTCGACTGCGGCGCCCTCCCCGACGAGCAGCTCGCGACGATCGTCGTCGACGGCGCCGAGATCGACGAGTACCGCTTCGCCGAGCTGGCGCAGGCCGCCGCGCTGCTCAGCGGCCCCGTTCGACGCCGTGTCCGGGCGGCCGCCGGGCGCAAGCGCTGCGTCTATCTCGAGGACGGGCGGCGCGTCGAGGAGGTGCGCGGCTGACGCCGGCCGGCGCGCCCGACGGCCAGCTGGGTCCGGCATTTCCCGCAACGCCGGCGCGGGCTTCCTCCGATGCGCCCGGCCGCGGCACGGGCTAGCGTCAGGCCTGCCGGGACAAGAGACAGCGACAAGAGAGCAGGAGGCGCATGTCGAAGGAGCGCATCATCGCGACGCTCGGCGAGAGCGAGCTGCTGCTGCCCGATCTCTTGAGCCGGGCGCTCTCGGCGAACGACCGGGTCAAGTACCTGCTGACGCTGCTGCAGAGCGCGCGCGCCGCGGCCGACGGCGACGTGGACGCCTCCGATCTGCAACAGGAGCGGCTTGCGAGCGGAGTCTCGGACCCCAGTCTCGATCGTGTCGTGCACACCAGCACGCGGCGCGCGAATGGCTCCTACGCCATACCCGGGGCCGCCGAGCTGGTCCACGCGGCGTTCGGCGAGGTGGACACCATGCTCGTGCCGCTGCGCGTGGCCGGCGTGGAGGCATTCGAGCCGCTCGACGAACGGCTGCGCCGGCTTGGACAGGAGGTGCGCCCGGACGGTGATGCGATCGCCGGCGAGGGCATCAGCCGTCTGACAGCCGGCCGCCGGCGCGACCAGGACAGCGTTCATCTCGTCGTCATGGACGCCCATCGCGAGCTCAACCGGCTGGCGGGGAGCATGGCCACCGAGTCGATCGGAGGGGCGCTCGTCTACGGGATCCAGACCGCGGATCGTCCGCTGGTGGGCGCGTTCGCGCGTGGCATCGAGCGCACGCAGCGCCTGCGCTTCGACCATCCGGGCCTGGGCACCGTGGCCACGCGCAGCGGCGAGGAGCTCGTGGTGCAGAACGACATCGGCGAGACCGACGCGCACGTCGTGGTGATCAAGATCCTCGAGCGCGCGGTCACGGTGATCTACACCGACGTGCACCTGCCGCGGCTGTTGTTCTTCCAGCGGATGCTCGCCGGCCGGGAGATCGGCTGGGAGGACACACGCTCGCGTCGCGGCGGCGCGGGCAGCGAGGATCTCTACCACCTCGCCGTCGGGCGCTTCGACGCGGATTCGCAGGCCGATCTCGAGCAGTTCCTGGAGCTGCTCGGGTCGCGCATGGTCTTCCTGATCGACTGGAACCGCGCGCGCAAGCGTCTGCGCGGCCTCGTCGGAAACCGCGCCGCGGTCGAGCTGCTGGACTGGGCCGCCGAGCGCGAGCACGGGCACATGGCGTTCCTGCTCGCCGGCGGCGAGCAGCTCGTGTACGACGCGCTCAACTTCGCCACCGGACGGGGCACGCGCGCGGGCGAGTCGCTGCTCGACGTGCTGGGCGCCGCGGCGGCCATCTCCTACCTGCGTGCCGTCCTGCACATCTGCTCCGAGGGTCTGCTCGCGGGACGATCGCTGTCGCTGATCGGCGACGAGGTTCGCGCGGAGCTGATCGGCTACGTGCGCACCGCGCGCCAGGAGCTGTTCGATCTGGTCGGCGCCCACGCCGAGCTGGTGGTGGCGATCGGCGAGGCGGCGCGCGACGCGCTCGAGCAGGCGGCGCTGGAGCATCCCAGCCGGGATCGCTCGGAGGTCGCGCGGCTGGCGCGCGACTGGGAGCAGCGTGCCGACGAGCTGGTCAACGAAGTGCGCGCGGCGTGCGCGCGCGACGCGGATCAGGCGCCCTTCCTGGACCTCGCCCAGGAGGCCGACGACGTGGCCGACGCGCTCGAGGAAGCCACCTACTCATGGTCGCTGCTGCCCCAGGCGCGGGTGCGCGGGAACGTGCTCGCCGAGTCGCAGCGGATGATCGCGCTGGTGCTCGACGCGGCTCGCAGCCATCTGCGCGCCGTGCGCCTCGCTCGCGACGTCCAGCGTGGCAGCCCCAGCGAGGACATGGACTCGTTCCTGGAGGCCACGCACCGCATCGTGGCGCTGGAGCGGGATGTCGACGAGGCGCGGCGTGAGGTGCAGACCGCGCTCGTCAGGGAGGTCGATGCGGCCGGCGAGCTGTTCGTGCTCGCCCAGGCGACGCAGGCCTGCGAGGAAGCGGCCGACGCGCTGATGCGGGCCGCGCAGATGCTGCATCGCCAGGTGCTCGGGAACGTGGTGCGCTCCGAGCCGCCGCCCGCCCGGCCGGAGCCGCCGGCGCCGCGCACGGCGCCGGCGCGCGATGAGAGCGCGTCGATCGAGGACCTCTACGTCGTCGCCGACGGCGATGGCCCGCTGCCCGAGATGGCGTCGATCGGCGCGAAGGGCTACGGCCTCGCGCGCATGGCGCGCGCGGGACTGCCCGTGCCCGAGGCGGCGATCCTCACCACCGCGCTCTGCCGCGGCGTGGCGGCGGGCGAGGACGATGTGCGACTGCGGACGCTCGTGTCGGCGGCGGTGGGCGCGCTGCGTGTCCGCACCGGCCTGCGCCTTGGCAGCGCGCGCCACCCGCTGATCCTGTCGGTGCGCTCGGGGGCTCCCGCGTCGATGCCCGGCATGCTGGAGACTGTGCTCGACGTCGGGCTCTGCGACGAGAGCATCGAAGGCCTGGTCGCGTTGACCGGCAACCCGCGCCTGGCGTGGGACTCCTACCGGCGCCTGGTCGAGTCCTTCGCCCACGTCGTCGCCGGCTGCCCGCTGGAGCCGTTCGAGCAGGCGACCCGCGCGCACATGCAGGCGGCGGGGGTGCAGCGTCCGCGCGACCTGGACGCGCGGACGCTGGCGGAGATCACCGCCGAGCACCTGGAGCGCTACCGCGAGCTCAGCGGCAAGCCCTTCCCGCAGAACCCGCTCGATCAGGTCGAGGCCGCCGTACGGGGGGTGCTGAAGTCCTGGGACGCGCCGAAGGCGCGTGAGTATCGCCGCCTGCACGAGCTGCCCGAGACGCTCGGCACGGCGGTCATCCTGCAGCGCATGGTGTTCGGCAACGCCGGCGGCGTGTCGGGCTCGGGCGTCGGCTTCACCCGCGACCCCGCCACCGGCGAGCGCCGGCCCTACGTCGAGTTCCTGCCCGACGCGCAGGGCGAAGACGTCGTCGGCGGGCGCAGCACGCAGGACGGAGCCGGGCAGCTCGCGCTGCTCGCGCCCGACGTGAACGAGCGCCTGGATGAGGTCTGCCGGGTGCTGGAGGCCGAGTTCCGTGACGCCCAGGAGTTCGAGTTCACCGTTCAGGACGGCGAGCTCTTCCTGCTGCAGACGCGCACCGCCAAGCGCACGTCGTGGGCGGCGCTGCACATCGCGGTCGATCAGGTGCGCGAAGGCCTCGTCTCCGAGAGCGAGGGCCGCGAGCGACTCGCCGGGCTGGACCTCGAGGAGATCCACCGCGCGCATGTGCGCGACGGCGACGACGCGCACGCGATCTGCCGGGGGCAGCCGGTGAGCATGGGCGTGGCGAGCGGTCCGATCGCGCTCGACGTCGAGGCCGCCGAGCGCATCGCCCAGGAGGGTCGCGCGCCCGTGCTCATACGTCGTGACACCAGCACCGAGGATCTCGCCGGGATGATCGTGGCGGCGGGCCTGCTGACCGCCAGCGGCGGGCGCACCTCGCACGCCGCCGTCGTCGCCCGCGAGCTGGGCAAGCCGTGCGTGGTCGGCGCCGCGGGGATGGACATCGACCTGCTCCGGCGCCGGGTGAAGATCGGCGATCGCGAGTTCGCGGAAGGCGAGGAGATCAGCGTCGACGGGGAATCCGGCCGCGTCTTCGCCGGCGCGGTGCAGGTCGAGGAGGAGCGCCCGACCGCCGACCTCGCGGCGGTCGCGGCCTGGCAGTCGGGCTGAGCGGGTCAACGAGCCCGAGCGGGATATGACTCGCTTGCGACCGACCTCGTGCAACACGCGCCGGCGCAGGTTCTCGTGCGGGCGCGCCGGCGCCTGGGTCGTGTCCGGCGTGCTCGTCGGGCTGGCGCTGGCGGCCGGGCTGGCGCTGGCGGCCGGGCTGGCGCCGGCGGCCGGGCCGGCGCCGGCGAGTAGCGCGTGGCGCTCGGAAGCGCTCGCGCCCGCCGGCGCTGTCAGCCCGGTCGCGCTGTCGTTCGACGCGACCGGCGACGGGCTGCTCGTGTGGGCCGGCAACCCGTACGCGATGCAGCCTCCCCGACCGTTCGACGGTGGCGAGTGGCGCCCGTCCGGCGGCGGCTGGAGCCAGACGCCCGAACCGCCGTTGACGGCGATCGAGCAGCTGCAGCTGTACGGCAGCGGACGCGCCATGCTCGTGGGCTCCGAGGCGGTGACCGCGCGGGGCGGCACGCCGCCGCCGGGCTCGCCGCCGTGCTGCGCCGGCTATCCGGGCACCGTCCTGCGCGTACGCGTCCTCTATGCGGACGGCCTCGCCGACGGCGTGTTCGGCCCGGTCAGGGTGCTCGACCAGAACGGCAGCGCGCCCGTCTCGGCGGCGGACGAGCGCGGCGACGCGATCGTCGCGTGGGTGCACGGCGGGCGCTTTCGCCTCGCCGAACGCAGCGACGGTGGCGCGTTCGCGACACCGGTCACGTTCCCCGGGCGGGCGCTGGCCGGCGATCCGTTCGCGGTCGCGTTGAATGCGCGCGGGGCGCGCGTGCTGGCGTGGATCGATCGCGGCCGTCTGTATGCGCGCGTCCGTCCCGCGCGCGGTCGCTGGGGTTCCCCGACGCTGGTGGCGCACCTGCCCGTCCCGACCAGGCCGGTCCCCACGCTCGAGCTGCGTGCCGCGATCACGCCGTCGGGGACGGCGGTGCTCGCGTGGGAGGCCGCGAGCGGCTGCGAAGGCTGCGCGACCGTCATGCGCGCCGGCGCGGCGTGGCATGCGCGGGCGGGGCGCTGGCGGGTGTTCGAACTGGAGCGCTCGTCGATCGCCGCCGGCGCGCCCGGCGGCGCGGTGGGGGACGGCCTGGCCGGCATCGCGGCGCTCGTCGACAGCTTCGGCCGCGTGTACGTGACCTGGACCGGTGGGCTGCAGGGCGCGCCGATCGTCAAGCTCGCCCAGCTCACCGCGAGCGGGATCGGCCTTTGGACGCCGCTCTCGGACTCCCTGGTGGGGGCCGCGCTCGACGACGCGACCGCCGGACCCGACGGAGCGCTGCTCGTGTCGTGGTTCGACGTGCGCGACTCGACGTCCGGCATCGGCCCCGTCTACGCCTCGCTTCGACGTGGCGGCGACCGCTTCGCGCTCGCGGTGCGTCTCACCGGCGAAGCCGTCACCGCAGGCTCCGGCCTGGTGGCCTTCCAACCGGTCAGCGGCGAGGCGCTCGTCGTGTCGGGAGCGATCGTCGCAGGCGCGACCGAGCTGCAGGTCTCGACCGACGCCGGAGGCTGAGGGTCCTCGGCCCTGAGTTGAGGACGGTCTCATGCACGCCTTACCTCGCCCTCAAGTGGGCGCGCAACCCTTCCGATGAGGATCGACGTCAACGACAAGCCTCAACGAGGGAGATCTCATGGCCAGGATCATCGTCACGACCGACCGGACCGAGCGAGCCGACACTCCGGTGCTGCTCGAAGAGCGCGTCTACCCCGTGCATCTCGCCAGCGACCACGCCGCGACGCAGCTCATGGAGCGCCTGGCGTGGGCGATCGGCGACGCCGAGAGCAGGGAGCAGGCGAGGCGCTAGCATCGGGCCTCGCCCGATGTCCCAGACCGATGACATGCTCGCGTGGGCGCTCGCCCGCGGGGAGGATCTTGCCGCGCCGGGGCTCGCTCCCCGGCCGCGCCGCAAGGTGGCGGTGCTGGCGTGCATGGACGCGCGGATCGACGTCTTCGCGATCCTCGGCCTCGGTCGCGGCGACGCGCACATCGTGCGCAACGCTGGCGGCCTGGCCACCGACGACGCGCTGCGCTCGCTGAGCGTCTCCCAGCGCCTGCTCGGCACCGAGGAGGTCGTCGTGGTGATGCACGACGGCTGCGGCCTGCACGGCGCCTGCGATGAGCGGTTCGCGCGGGAGCTCGCCGCCGACGGCGCGCACCCGGCGTGGCGGCTCGGAGCGTTCGAGGACATCGACGCGACGCTCGGCGCCAGCCTTTCGCGGCTGCGCTCGAGCCCCGAGCTCCCCATGCGCGACTCGATCAGGGGCTTCGTGTTCGACCCGGAGAGCGGCGCGCTGCGCGAGGTCGATCCGCTCCCGCCGGCGACCGCTCCGCGGGCGCACGCGCTCCCGGACGGCGAAGGCTCGCCCTAGCGGCCGCGGACGTGGCGGCGCTGCCGACGTTCGACGGGCACAACGACGCGCTCACGCGCGCGGATCACGACGGCATCGTCGACGGTCGTCCGGGCGGGCACCTCGACCTGCCGCGGATGCGCGCCGGCGGCGTGCGCGGCGGCATCTTCGCGATCTTCACGCCCTCCGACGGCGCCCGCCGCGAGCCGCTCCCGCGAGCCGACGGCGTGCTCGAGTTCGAGCTCGCGCCGGCCGTCGCTCACGCCGAGGCCGCCGCGCACGCGAGCGCCGTCGCCGGGCGCCTGCTGGCGCTCGAGCGCGCCGGGCACGTGCGCGTCGCGCGCGAGATCGCGGACGTCGATTCTGCGCACGGCGATGACGGACCGCCGGTCGCGGTGCTGCACCTCGAGGGGGCCGAGGCGATCGATCCGGGGCTCGAGGCGCTCGATCTCTGGCACGCGGCCGGCCTGCGCTCGCTCGGCCTGGTGTGGAGCCGGCCGAACGCGTTCGGCTGCGGCGTGCCGTTCGTCTCGCCCTCCTCGCCGGACATCGGGCCGGGCCTCAGCGCCGCCGGAGCGGCGCTCGTGCGCCGCTGCGCCGAGCTCGGCGTGCTCGTCGATCTCAGCCACCTCAACGAGGCGGGGTTCTGGGACGTGGCGCGGCTGGACGCCGGACCGCTGGTGGCGAGCCACTCGTGCGCGCACTCCCTGTGCGCCGCCTCGCGCAACCTCACCGACGCCCAGCTCGACGCGATCGGCGCCTCCGGCGGCCTGGTCGGCATCGTCTTCGCCTGCCCGTTCCTGCGCGCGGACTTCGCCGACGATCCCGATACGCCCCTGAGCCTGATCGTCGAGCACGCGCGTTACATCAGCGAGCGCATCGGCGTCGCGCACGTCGCGCTCGGCTCGGACTTCGACGGGGCGACGGTGCCCGCCGCGCTGGGCGACGTCGCCGGCATCCCGCGGCTGCTCGGCGCGTTCGCCGACGCCGGCTTCAGCGAGGAGGAGATCGCCGCGATCGCCTGGAGCAACTGGCGGCGCGCGCTCGCCGCCTGGTGGTGAGCCAGGGCCGAGGGCATCGGGAACCACCGGTGTATCCTGCTGCCAATGGTGGGGAGATGAGGAGGCCCGGGGCGCTCGCGGGGCTCGCCGCCTGGATCGTCGGGGTCGCGTGCACGGGCTTCGCGCTCTCCCCGTCGCTCGCCGCCGCCTCCTCGCAGCCGGTCGACATGGCCGCCCCCTACGAGTACCTCGGGTGGGGCGATCCGCAGCCGCCGGCGAGCGTGATCGAGAGCACCGGCGTCCAGGATCTGACGCTCGCGTTCATCCTCTCCCACGGCGCGTGCAACCCCGAGTGGGACGGCCAGCGCCCGCTGCTGGGCGGCTCCGACGCGGCGGCGATCGAAGGCGTCCGCGCGGCCGGCGGCGAAGTGGACGTGTCCTTCGGCGGCTGGAGCGGCAAGAAGCTCGGCAGCTCGTGCAAGACCCCCGCCGCGCTCGCCGGCGCCTATCGGAAGGTGATCGACGCGTACTCGCTGAAGGCGATCGACATCGACATCGAGCACGGCGAGTTCACCAGCAAGAAGGTGCGCAAACGCGTGATCGAAGCGCTGGCGATCGTGCAGGGGGAGGACCCGGGCATCGAGATCTCGGTCACGTTCGGGACCGAAGAAGCCGGGCCCGAACCCGACGGCAGGAGCCTGATCGCCGACGCCGCCGCGATCGACTTCCAGCCGAGCGCGTGGACGGTCATGCCGTTCGACTTCGGCCGGCCGCTGACCGACATGGGCCACGCCTCGATCAGGGCGGTCGAAGGCCTGCAGCGCGACCTGGTCGCCGCATACGGCATCTCGCCCGCCGCCGCATACGAGCACGCGGGCATCTCCTCGATGAACGGCGAAACCGACGAATCCTCGGAGCTCGTCAGCGTCGAAGACTTCGAAACGATGCTCGCGTTCGCGCAGCAGAACCACCTCGCGCGGTTCACCTTCTGGGCGGTCAATCGCGACCGCCAGTGCGCAGGCGGCGAGAACGCCGGCGAAGACTGCAGCGGGATCGCGCAACAGCCATACGCGTTCACCGACGTGATCGCGCGCTACCACGGCTGAGGCTCGCGCCCGGGTGGCCGAGCCCCGGTGGGGATCGGTGGCGGCGCGGCTGCCCGCCGCCGCGCGCGCTCACGCCCGCGCGCTCGTCTGCGGGTCCAGCCGCGACATCGTCACCGCGGCGCTCAGCTCCGAGCTGGCGCCGCCCATGTAAAGCCCCTTGACGGGCGGCACGTCGGAGTAGAAGCGCCCGTGGCCGATCTTCACGTGCGTCTCGCCCGTCAGGCGGCGGTTGGTGGGGTCCGCGCTCACCCACACCGGCTCGCCGTGGCCGTCGCTGCTCGGCAGCAGCGCCTCCAGCCACGCGTGCGTTTCGACCTCGACCGAGTCCGTCCCGTGGTCCTCGGGCGCCGCCCACAGGTAGCCGGAGACGTAGCGGGCGGCGATGCCGCGGCGGCGCAGCAGCACGAGCGACAGGTGCACGAAGTCCTGGCACACGCCGGCGCCCATCTCCAGCAGGTCGCGCACGGTCGATCCCACGTACGTCGCTCCCGGCCGGTATTCGAAGCGGTCGGGCACGAGCTCGCACAGCAGTTCGAGCGTCTCCAGCGGGCTGTCCGCCGCGAGCGCGTCGTGCAGGCTCTCCAGGCCGTGGAGGGCCGGCTGGTCCTGCCACGGCAGCGCGAACTCGCCGGCCGCGTCGACGTAGGCGGGGCTGAGCAGGCTCTCCCAGGATCCCTCCGGGGGGTCTGGATGGGGCGAGGTGACCACGCGCGCGCGCACGTCGATCGTGAGCTGCTCGTGGCTGGTGGGGATGCCGAACTCGAGCACCTCGGTGCCGAAGTAGTCCAGGTGGCGGCTGACCCGGGCCTCGGGCTCGATGCGCGTGTGGAACTCGTCGCAGCGCTGCGTGGAACTCGTCGCGGGGCGCACGCGCAGGGCGTTCAGGTTGTCGGTGACGGGCGCGTCGTAGTGGTACTCGGTCAGGAAGCGGATCGCGAAGTGCACGCTCGGCTCACCTCCTCAGTCCGGCGGCCGCGGCGCCCGCGAAGTAGCGCTCGGCCACGTCCTGGTCGATGCGCGCGAGCTCCTGTTGCGTCTGTTCGCATATCCCGGTCAGCTCCGCCCCGTCGGGCAGGGCCCTGCGCTGGAAGTCCAGGTCGGCCGCCAGTCGGCTCACGCGCAGCACCGGCTTGGAGTTGCGCGGCCCCGCGTCGGCGCTGGTGAAGACCTCGTGCAGCGAGTCCACGCACGCGGCCACGCTGTCGGGGTACGCCCGCTCGAACAGCAGGAAGCGCGCGACCGGGTGCGCGTTGGGCGGCGCGGTGACGGCGCGCAGGTAGGCGTGAAAGCCGCCGACCGCCTGCAGCAGGATCAGCGCGTGACCGTCCGCGGGGGCCGCGTCGCCGGCCGGCAGCGCGACGCGCAGCATGCGCAGCACCATGTCGGAGATCTCGATCAGGCCGCCCGCGTCCAGGAAGCACTTGGCCTCGTCGCGCAGCATCGAGCGGTTGGCCACGCCCCAGATCAGGGCCGTCCGTTCCTTGACGTACTGGGAGGCCAGCGACGGGCCCGACGGCGCCGGGGAATCGAATCCCGCCCGGGTGGGCGGGCCCCAAACACTCCCGCCGCGCAGTCCGAGCGCGGTCGTGTTGATCGCCTCCCACATCTCCGCGCTGATCACGTCGCGCACCGTGCGCGCGCCCTCGCGCGCGCGCTCGATGCTGGCGAGCATCGAGCCGGGCCGCTGTGGGTCAAGCGTGAGCTGGCCGAGCGCATGTCCGCCGAGCACGTGGCCGTTGCGCGGGCGCGTGGGCTCCTCGTCGACGTCGCCGAGCATCGCCAGCAGGCCGCCCGAGCCGAAGCTGACGCCGGGCGTGGTTTCGGAGGTTCCCTGCAGCTCCGCCTGGAAGACCGCCTCGACCGCGCGCGCCGTGAACTCCGCCCGCGCCAGGTTGCGCCCCAGCCAGTAGAGCTCGTGCGCGATGCGCGCCAGCATCAGCGTTGCTGCTGCTGTTGTTGCTGCTGCTGGCCGGTCCACGCCCCGTAGCGCAGGTCGGGCAGCGCGGGCGGCTGCGTGTCGGCGATCGGCGGCCCGGCGCGGTCGGCGTCGTCGCCGTCCTCGAGCACCCACGTGTCCTTCGAGCCCCCGCCGCGCGAGGAGTTGACGATCAGCGAGCCGTCCTCGAGCGCCACCCGGGTGAGCCCCCCGGGGACGATGTCGATGCGCTCGCCGAACACCGCGAACGGACGCAGGTCGACGTGGCGCGGCTGCAGCACGGCGTCCGCGCCGACCGTCGGCACGGTCGACAGGCGCACGACGTCCTGCGCGATCCAGCGGTCGGGGTGGGTGCTGATCACCCTGCGCATCCGCTGCAGTTCGACCTCGTCGGCGTGTGGGCCGATCATCACGCCTTTGCCGCCGGACTCGCCGGTGGGCTTGACGACCAGCTCCTGCAGGCGCCCGAGCACGTGCTCGAGCACCTCCGGGTCCGACAGCAGGTAGGTCTTGACGTTTTCGAGGATCGGCTCCTCGCCGAGGTAGAAGCGGATCATGTCCGGCACGAAGCAGTAGATCGCCTTGTCGTCGGCGACGCCCGTGCCGAACGCGTTGGCGATCGCGACGCTGCCCGCCCGGTAGGCGCGCACGAGGCCGGGGACGCCGAGCAGCGAGTCCGGGCGGAACTCGAGCGGGTCGACGAAGTCGTCGTCGAGCCGCCTGTAGACCGCGTGGGCGCGCTCCAGGCCCCTGGTGGTGCGCATGTACAGGACGTCGTCGCGCACGACCAGGTCGGAGGCCTCGACCAGCTCGACCCCCATCTGGCGCGCGAGGAAGGCGTGCTCGAAGTACGCGGGGTTGGCCGGACCGGGCGTCCACACGACGACCGTCGCCTCGCTCTCGGCCGAGGGCGCGACCGAGCGCAGGGCGCGCAGCAGCAGCTGCGGGTAGTGGTCGACGGGGCGCACGCGGTAGGAGGCGAACAGCTCGGGCACCAGGCGCGCCATCGCGGCGCGGTTCTCCAGCACGTAGGAGATGCCCGACGGGATGCGCACGTTGTCCTCGATCACCTTCCACGTGCCGTCGCTGTGGCGCACCAGGTCGCAGCCGGCCACGTGCGTGTACACGCCGCCGGGCGGGCGGATGCCGTGCACGGCGCGCGCGAAGTGCGGGCAGGAGGCCACCAGGCGCCACGGCACGAGACCCTCGCGCACGATCTCGCGGGCGTGGTAGACGTCGTCCACGAAGTGGTTGAGCGCGCGGATGCGCTGGGCCAGCCCGCGCTTGATGTCGCGCCATTCCTGCCCGCTGAGCACGCGCGGCACGAGATCCAGCGGGAACGGCCTTTCCTTGGTCCCGCCCTCGCCGTCGTCGCCCGCGCCTTTGGTCTCGAACGTGATCCCCTGCTGCATGAAGATCGCGTCGCGCCGCCGGCCGGCCTCGATCAGCCCCTCGGGGCCGAGCCGCCTGAGCTGCTCGACGAGCGCGCGAGCGGTCGGCCGCGGCGTCCCGTCGTCCTCGAACAGCTCGTCCAGGAACGGCGCCTGAGGGCGGTATGCGTCGATCGCCGGTGTCTTCACCCCCGAGCTCACCACGAGATTCTCCCGCGGATGCTGCGTATTCACCTTCGACGGATGGACAAACCGGGGTTGTCCCCGGTGTTCACTCGTAACAGGCTCAGCGCGGCCAGCGGCCGTGGCGGTTGAAGTAGTCGCGGGCGGCCTGCTCGGCGTCGCGCTCGCGATCGCCCTTGGCCCCGAGGCGGAAGAGCCAGTTGAGGAAGTAGATCGCGAGGCCGGCGCTGACGAGGCTGGCGCCTCCCTCGAGGTCGGTTTCGCCGCCCAGCGCCATCATCACGAGGCCGGCGATCGTGACGACGGCCGGCAGCACGTAGCGGATGCCCACCAGCAGCCACGATTCCAGGCGCGCGCGTGTCATGCGGGCTGCAGCGGCCCGGGAGCCGCCTCCTGCTCGAGCCGCTCGGCGCAGCGGCGGGCGGTGCCCTGCGCCCAGCGTCCGGTGGTGGCGGCCCCGAGCGCGAGCACGACGGCGCCGCAGCCGGCGATCGTCCACCACGCGGGATGGCTGGCGCTCGAGAGGTGGACGCTGATCGCGCTCCCCGCCGCCGAGCCGAGGATCGAGCCGGTCACGGCGATCCCGAGCGCCTGCCCGACCTGCCGGCTGGTGGAGGCGACCGCGGCGGCGACCCCGGCCTGGTTGTCGGGCATGCCGGAGACGGCGGTGTAGGTGATCGGCGCGTTGACGGTGCCGAAGCCGACGCCGAAGAGCGCGTACACGCCGAGCAGCAGCAGCAGCGGGGTCGTGGACGTGAGCGTCGTCAGCACGAGGGCGCTCGCCGTCATGCAGAACCCGGCGACGAACAGCGGCAGGCGCGGTCCGCGGGTGCCGACCGCGCGCCCGGACCGCGGGCTGCACACGAGCGCCGCCGCCGCCATCGGCAGCGTGCACAGCCCCGCCTGCAGCGCCGAGTATCCACGCACGTCCTGAAGATAGAGGGTGTTGAGCAGCAGGAACCCGCTGAACGCGGCGAACGCGCTGATCGCGATCAGCGTGGCGCCCGAGAACGGGGCGCTGCGGAAGAAGCGCAGCTCGATCAGCGGGTCGGCGCGCCGCGGCTCGTACAGCACGAGTCCCGCCAGCGCGAGCGCCGCGAGGGCGAACAGGCCGACGCTCTGCGCCGAGGACCAGCCGGCGTTCGGCGCTTCGATGATCGCGTACGTGAGCGAGGCGAGCGTCACGATCACGAGCAGCTGCCCGACGGGATCGATCCGCCGCGGCCGCGGCGCGCGCGACTCGGGCACGAACAGCGCGCTCAGGACGACTGCGGCCAGGCCGATGGGCACGTTGATCCAGAAGATCGCGCGCCAGCCGACGGTCTCGGTGAGCGCGCCGCCGACGATCGGCCCGAGCGCGAGGCTGATGCCGACGACCGCGCCCCACGCGCCGATCGCGCGGGCGCGCTCCCGCGGGTCGGTGAACACGTTGGTGATGATCGACATCGCCACCGGGTTGAGCATCGAGCCGCCGACGCCCTGCAGGGCGCGCGCGGCGATCAGCCAGCCGAGCGTGGGGGCGAGGCTGCACAGCAGCGAGCCGGCGACGAACACCAGCAGGCCGGCCTGGAAGGTGCGCCGGCGCCCGAGGCGGTCGGCGGTCGAGCCGGACAGCAGCAGCAGGCTGGCGAGCACGAGCACGTACGCGTCGATCGTCCACTGCAGCCCCGACAGCGACGCGTGCAGGTCGCGGCGGATCGACGGCAGCGCGACGTTGACGATCGTGTTGTCCATCGCCACGATCAGGAGGCTCATGCAGCAGATCGCGAGGATCGTCAGGCGCCGGCGGTCGCTCAGCTCGGGTGTACCGTTCACGCCGACTAGTTCTAGCGTCCCCGTCCGCGCGCTCCGGGTCCCGGCCCGCACGCGCCGCCGAGATCAGGCCATGCCCGCACCGACCATCGATGAGCTGACGATCGCCGACGAGCCCGCCCGCTGGGCGGCGCTCGGCTTCGACGTGGCCGGCGGGGGCTGCCAGATCGGCACGGTGCGGCTGCGCTTCGTCGAGCCTGCCGCCGTGGCCCATCCGCCCGGGTCCGACCAGCCCGGGCCCGGTCCGTTCGGGTCCGGCCCCCCCGGAATCGTCGGCTGGTCGCTGCGCGATGCCGCGAGCATCGAGCTCGACGGGCTGGCGACGACGATCTCCGAGGGCCCGCCCGCGGCGCCCGCGCCGGCGCATCCCAACGGCGTGCTGGCGATCGACCACGTGGTGGCGGCGTCCCCCGATCTCGATCGCAGCATCGCGGCGCTGCGGGCTGCCGGCCTGGACCTGCGCCGCGTGCGCGAGGAGCCGACCCCCGCGGGCGCGCCGCGCCAGGCGTTCTTCCGCCTCGGCGGCGAGATCCTCGAGCTGATCCAGGAGCCCGAGCAGGCGATCGCATCGTCCCCGGAGGGGGAGCGCGCCGGCGGGCGCGAGCGCGAGGCCCGCTTCTGGGGCCTCGCGCTGCTGGTCGAGGACCTCGAGCGCACGGTCGAGCTGCTCGCGCCGCACGTCGGCGAGGCGCGCGCGGCGGTGCAGCCGGGCCGGCGGATCGCGACCGTGCGCCGCTCGGCGGGCCTCGCGGTGCCGCTGGCGCTGATGAGCCGCGACGAACGCGCCGAGGAGCGGCGATGAGCCGGCAACAGCTGTGGACGGACGTCGACGACTACGTCGAGGAGCGCGTGGTGGGCGAGGACGAGGCGCTGCGGGCGGCCGCGCGGGCGAGCGCCGACGCGGGCCTGCCGCCGATCGCGCTCACGCCCGCCCAGGGCAAGCTGCTGCACCTGCTCGCGCGCATGCTCGGCGCGCGCAGCATCCTCGAGCTGGGAACGCTCGGCGGCTACAGCACGATCTGGCTCGCCCGCGCGCTCCCGCAGGACGGCCGCCTGGTCACGCTCGAGCTGAGCCCGCACTACGCCGAGGTCGCCGCCGCGAACATCCACCGAGCTGGCCTTGCCTCCTATATAAAAATAGATGTCGGCCCCGCGCGCGACAGCCTGCGCGCCCTAATCGATCAGCACGCCGGCCCCTTCGACCTGGTGTTCATCGACGCGGACAAGCAGAGCACGCCGGAGTACTTCGAGCTGGCGCTGCAGCTCACGCGCCCGGGCAGCGCGATCGTCACCGACAACGTCGTGCGCGACGGCG
>Ga0187879_10001145_pt1 | contig 18117 bp, 15 predicted proteins | sample June2016WEW_19_1_FD_132423 | JGI IMG/M metagenome (GOLD analysis project Ga0187879, IMG submission 132423) | Peatland microbial communities from SPRUCE experiment site at the Marcell Experimental Forest, Minnesota, USA - June2016WEW_19_10 | ecosystem: Environmental > Terrestrial > Soil >... | reverse complement strand
TCACGCAGCGGCCCCAGGCCGAACGCGGTGGGCTCACCCGCGACCGCTCCTCGGGGCTCACCTCGCCGCAGCGCACTGGATCAGCTTGTGCGGTGGCATCCAGCCATGTCGTCTCGGCCATACCGCCCGCGGCCCCGCCGCCGACCGCGACGACGTCGTACTCGGTGTTCCTGGTCACGGCGGTCATCCGGTCTGGGCGGGGCGGATGTTCTGGTTGAAGCGGAACCGGTTGCCGGGATCGTAGTGCGCCTTAACGGCGGCTAGCCTCGCGTAGGTCTCCGCCGGGTAGGACGCGCGGACCCTGTCCTCGTCCCCCTCGCCGGTGAAGTTGACATACATCTGGCCTGCCCCGAACCTGGCCATCGAGTCCCGCGTACCGCGGGCCCACGCGCGGTTGGCCTCGAAACCCTCCGCCGTGGGTGTGCGCGCGATGCAGTTGATGAGATACGGCGGCTGCCGCTGGCTGAACGCCGTCGCGCCGGGCGCCGTCCGCGCCATCGCCCCGCCGAGTTGATGGACATGCAGTTCGCAGGTGGCCGGGAGCCCTGCGGAGCGCCGGTGGGCATCGGCAAACGTCTCGACGGCCGGGTCGGGAAGCTCGTCGAGGAAGGCCGAGGTGAAGTAATTCGCCGCGCCCGAAGCGCCAGCGCCCTTTCGATCAGGCCGATGGCCTGCCCCGGATGGCCAGTGAGGACCTCGGCCACAGCCAGGTTGTTCATGGCGCCAGCGTGGCCAGGAAGATCTCCAGACCGGTCCAGCATGCGGCACGCTTCATGACCGAGCGCGCGCGCCCGCTGGCCGTCACTGAGGGCCGCCTCCGCGAGCGCGACGCCGGTCAGTGCGATGGCGGTGCCGCGCTGGTCGGGGATTTCCGCCCGCAGGTCTGCGGCCGACCGGAAGCATTCCCTAGCAGCAGCGGGATCGCCGCGGCGGCGGAGCAGGTGCCCGCGTTGCGCCAGGATGTGTGCCTGGCCCGTACGGTCCCCTAGCGATTCGAACATCCGCAGGGCCCGTTCGAGCAGCGCCCCCGCCTCGTCGAAGCGTCCGCCCATCAGGGCCGCCAGTGCCTGGGTGGCGAGGATGTAGCCGCGGCTCTGCGCCGCGCCAACACGCCGGCCGACCAGCATGGTCTCCTCGAAGACGGGAAACAGCAGGTCATCGATGGAATCAACCGACCAGCCCACGGTGCACACCGTAAAGAAGGGCGGTGCGTCGGGTGGCACCCGGCCCAGAGCACTCAGCGAGTTGTCGAGCAGGGCCTGCGCCGCGGAAGTTTCACCGCGGAATAGCGCCATCAGGGCCCGCAGGTGCTCGTGCGAAGCCCGCACGCTGGCAGTGCCGCGGGCCGCGGTGTCCGCCTCGCTGGCGAGCCGGACCGCGTCATCCCACTCGCCTGCCATCCAGGCGAGCAACGACTGCTGGTGAAGCGACTCGGCCATCGAGCCGGGATCGCCGAGGTCGCGCCCGAGGGCCGCGATCTCGGCGCCGATGGCGGGGCCACGCCACGGCCGGCCCAGCCGGACCTCCAACACGGCGGTCGCGAATAGCCCCCGGGCCCGCAGCGCCGATGGCGCTGGGCAGGCTTCCAGCGCTTGAGCCAGCCATCGCAGTCCCTCGGCGTGAAGCCCGCGCGCCATCCACGAGCGCCACATCGCAACCGCCATCACGAGCGCACGGTCTGGCATCTCACGCAATGACGTCGACAGTGCTGCCCGCAGGTTGCCGCCTTCGGCCGCGAACCACGGGCTCGGCTCACCAACCACGCCACCGCCAAGGTCAAGGTCAAGAGACTCCGCCCGGCTGGCGTACCACAGGGCATGCCGGCGCTGGTGGCAGGCCAGCTCCCCCGACGAGGCAAGACAGCCGGCCGCGTACTGCCGGATGACCTCAAGCAGCCGGAAACGGGCCCGGTCGCCGCCCGTCTCCACGGTAACCAGAGACTTGTCCACCAGCCGTGACACCACCACGGCGACCGGTTCGGACAACCCACCCGCACACACCTGCTCAGCCGCGTCGAGGGCGAGCCCTCCAGCGAATACCGACAGCCGGCGAAGCACCGCACGCTCATCATCGGCCAGCAGGTCATGGCTCCAATCCAGCGTCGCCGCCAACGTAGCCTGCCGGTCCGGCACGCCATGGATCCGCCCAGCCAGCGTGGCCAGCGCGTCATCCAGCCGGGCAGCCAGCTCCGCGGCCGCCAGATGCGCAATCCTGGAAGCGGCCAGCTCAAGCGCCAGCGGCATGCCGTCGAGGCGCAGACAGATGCGTGCGACCGGCAGGGCAGTCGCAGAGTCGAGCCGGAACGCTGGTGATGCGTTTCCCGCGCGCTCGAGAAACAGCTGCACAGACTCCAGGCGGGCCAGTCGTGCCGGGTCGGCGGGAAGCCGCAGGTCCGGCAGCTCGAGGGACGGGACCCGCCAGACCACCTCGCCCGGCAGGCGCAGAGGCTCGCGGCTGGTGGCCAGCACAGCCACGCCGGCACAGCGCTCAAGCAACGCCATGGCGAATTCTGCACAGGCCCCGAGCAGATGCTCGCAGTTGTCGAGCAGCACTACCATTCTCCGGTCGGCAAGCTGCTTCACAACGGCGGCCGTGGTGGGCCGGGCGCCGGTCAGCGCCAGACCAAGAGATGCCGCGGCAGCCGCCGGTATCAGCCGCCCGTCCCGGATCCCCGACAGGTCAACGAGCCACACGCCGTCGGGGACCGGGCCGGCGTTCGCCAGCCGCCGCGCGACCTCGATCGCCAGCCGGGTCTTGCCGGCGCCGCCGGGCCCGCTCAATGTCAGCAGCCGTGTGCGGTCGGCGAGGGCGAGCAACTCGGCGATCTCCCGCCGGCGCCCGATGAAGCTAGTCACCGCAGCCGGGAGATTGCAGACCACTGCCGGGCCAGCAGAACTCTGCCCAGACAGAATCCGCCGGTAAAGACTCCGCGTCGCCGCCTCCGGAGCCGCCGCATACTCCTCGTCCAGCACCCGGCACAGGCGCTCGTAGACGTCGAGCGCATCCCACCGGCGCCCGGCCCGGTCCAGCGCCTCCATGAGCACCCGGTGCAGCGGTTCATCGTGCGGGCGGTCTGCGACCAAAGGCTCAAGCAGAGCGACCGCGTCTTCCGGGCTTCGGCGTTCCAGCAGGGCACGGGCCAGCCCAGCCGCCAGCGCCTCATGCAAAGCCGCCAGCCGTTCACGATGAGGTGGCGCCCAATCGGCGTAGCGGTCCTCCGGCAAAAGCTCACCGGCGTAGAGCTTCAGGGCCGCCCCATAATCCTCCACAGCACCCGAACGCAGCGCTCGCTGCGCCGCCGCCGCGAACACGTCCGCATCGACGATGAGGTCACCGTCGGGCCACAAGATCACCATGTCGTCCCGCAGGCACAGCGCGTCGGCTGAAGGCGAACCATCCGATGCCAGCGCCCGCCGCGCCGCATGCAGAACCTGATGCAGATTGTTCGCCGCAGCGGCAGGGTCCAGCCCGGGCCACAGCACCCCGGCAAGCACATCACGGTGAGCCCGGTGGCCGCCGGCGAGAGCCAGCAGCTTAACCAGCGTCTTGGACTTGCGCAGCCGCCACGAGCCAGGAACCGAGCGGCTTCCGACACGAACGCTGAAGCCGCCCAGCAGCGCCACATGCAGCATGCCGGAAGCGGCCGCCACATCCGCACTGCGTTCGCCTGTCATACGTGGAGTCTCCGCCCACAAGGTCGCGCTTGCCAATCCTGCGTACCCGTGGCCTACTAAGCTGCAGGGCCTGCGGCAAGACTTCGACGCTCAGATAAACCTGATCTGTATCGCCCGGCATGGTCCAGTTGGTTCACCGGTGAGTTATCTGCCTGGAAGCCAGAGCGCCAGGGAGATCTGATTGCCTCCAGCTGACCCATGCGGATGTTGTGCCGCTTGAAAATAGGACTCGGGTCTGATGGCCTTCGCTTTTCTCGCGATGTCAGGCGGCTTGCATGTACTCGTTGATCAGGCCGCTCACGACAGTTTTCGTCGGATCCGCTGGGCGCCGAGGTCTTCTGCGGCGATGCGGGGAGCGTGGTCTTCACTGCCGGGGATGCGCTGGGCGATGCCCTGGTGTCATGCGACAGGCTGGGGACCCCTGGAGAAGGGCGTGCAGCGTTGTAGTGCATCTGGTACTCGGCTAGGACCCTCCGCAGGTGCCGTTCTCCGAAGATTGGGTCCGATAACACAAGGGGTCGGGCACAAGCAGCGCAACGTTACAGAAGCTGGCCGACCAAGGATTCGAGCTGACTCAGCGATGCCGGAGTGGCAGTGGCGACGATATCCACGAGAGTCGATCCCTTCGTCGCTACGACGCCCTCGTTGTCCTTCCCACCGCCGAGAGAGACCGAAAAGGAACGAGCCTGATCTCCCACCCCGGACACGCTCGTGAACGTAACCGGGAACTTGGTGCTGAACTTCGCGATGTAAGACGGACTGATGTTCCTGATCAGCTCGATGATCACATTCAAAGACTGGCCCCGGTACTCGCACGCCACGCCCGTCGCGCCGACCGGAAGTGGCGATCCTCCTCCGCCATCGACAACGGTGGGTGCCGGGAGGGTGATCCCCAACGCGGATCCGATCGTGGCGGCAGTGGGGCACCCGGGCGCCCCCGGGGCCGCCGCGGAGGTCGAGACTGGCGCGGCGGTGGCCGATGGGGTGGTGGCGGTGGCGACGGCCGCCGGTGAGCTGGTGCTCGTGCTCGAACCTCCGCACGCGGTCAACGCCGTCACCAAGAAAAACGCCGCCAGCGCCAAGCGGAGCAATCTGGCGCGTGACGTGCGAGATGCTTCACGCGCAAGCACGTTCGATGCGATATCGCTCTGCATACAACTGCCCTCCGAACACTGCATCGAACGATTTGCGTTGGTGAGATGGTCGATCATGGCATGGTTTTGCCGTAGGACTGGCCGTGATAGTGAGATCGTTCGCGCAAAATGGCGGCGGCGGAGGTCGATCACTCAGGTGAGCATTCTCTAACTGGCAGCGCTGACGTTGGGCCATGGCGCGGAAGATGGCACGGACGCCAGGCGCGAGGACGTCGGCGGCCTCGGCGGAGGCGTTGTCTCCGCCGCCCTGTTTGATGGCGGTGAGGGACCAGGCTGGTCGGCATCGGGTCTCGGGACGGTGTCGGGGGCTATGGAGGGTGACCTTATAGCCGAGGCGTTGCAGGCCCAGGACGTGGTTGCGGGCCTGGCGGCGGACGTGCATGCGCTGTTCGTAGTAGCTTCCGTAGCGGTCAAGGCCGCCGAGGCTCACGCGCGACAGTTGCGCAGGCGCCGCGTACTGGGTGAGCGCGCCGCCCAGGATCAATCCGATCCAGGTGCCCGCGGCCCCCTACCTGTTCCAGTGTTGCGAGGCCTGAGCTGCCGGTGCTCCGCGTCCGCCGCCGCGCGGCGCTACCTGCGACTCGGGGAGCGCAGCGTGGACGCGGAGCACGGACTGGTAGGCGCGGTCGATGTCAGCCCGGTCGGATTCCTCCTCCACCGAGGACAGGCTGAGCCGGTCGATCATCGCGGCCTGGTCGAGCAGCAGCTGGCGGTCCTTCGCCGCCGTGGCCCGTTCCATGATCTTGGCGAGAGTATCGAGCTGGCGGATCATCACCGCCGGCATGCCCCGGCCGGCCTGCCGGATCTTCTCGAACGCCCGCTGGACCAGCCGCTCGTAGGTGGCCTCGGCGGCGACCAGCTGCACCGCCCCGTCGCCGTCCGGGTAGACACGGATGAGGTGCCACTGGCCGGTTACCTTGCACAGGCTGTCGCCGATCCAGTGGATGCAGGTGAGCGCCGTGAAGGTGTCGTTGACCGCCGGGGACAGCGCGCGGATCGCGATCTCGACCAGCTCTGGTCGACGCCGAAGGAGACATCCTGGGCGAGGGTCCGGTACGGTCCGGTGACATGTGCGCGGGCCAGTTTCCCGCGCCACCCCCACGGCGGCCTCGGCCGGCCACACCGTGGCGTAGGCGTGGCCCTGCACCAGGAAGCGGCCGGGCCGGTAGCGCACATGAATCACCACGTCGAGCTCGGACGCCAGCCGGAACCAGCAGCCGGCGCTGGGTGTACTGCAGGTAGCCGCTGCGCGCCGCCGCGACGTCGCCGCCGGGCCCGTCCATTTCTTCGAGCGCCTGCGCGGCCGAGCGGGCGCCCGAGCCCTCTGCGCCGCGACCGGCGTCGATCGCCACGCTGCGGAAATTGCCGAGCGGTTTGACCGTGGCATTGCGCCGCGGGCGCGCAAGGCCCCGTACAACCCCGACACGCTCTGCAGCTGCCGGTACACATTGGGCTGAGTGGGCGGAGTTCGGTTCAGTCGGCGGACGGGAAGAAGTGGGTCTTCGGGCGCTCCAGCTGCTGGCCGTCGAGAAAGATGTCTACCTTTTCGTTGTAGAAGGCGATGAGGCCGGCGATGGGCTGCAGCTGGCGGGTGGGGAAGTCGTAGGACCAGGCGAGGTCTGGGTGGACGCTGCCGCCGGCCTGGACAGACCAGTAGCCGCTGGTGGTGCCCTTATAGGGGCACTCGGTGACGGTGCCGCCGGGGATCAGATGCTCGAAGTTGGTCTCGGTGCGGTTGAGGTAGTAGCGGGTCGGCAGCCCGGTCTCGAACACCATGACCGGAGATGATGATTCAGCCAGCACCGTCCCGTCGAGTTCGACGCGCACCGTTCGCGTGGACCGCAGGGCGTCGACCCGGACGTAGGGGTTGCGGGGGTGCACGAAGACCCGCTCGTCCTCCTCGAGCCAGGCGTCCATGGCGGCCCACTCGAAGCGCACGGTGCCGCTGAGCCCGTCAACGGGCGAATCACGGAGGACCTTGGCGGCCCGCGGCCGGTGCGTATCGCCGACGCGCAATCCGTGCAGGTCAACGACGCCGCGGGCGGTGTGCTGACTGTGATCCTCCGGGACTAGCAGGCCGGGGCGCACGTCGGCCAGGGGAATGTGGTACTGCGGGTAGTTCGGCCATTCCCATACGTACAGGGCGCGGGTGGTATCGAAAACGGTCTCGCCGGCGAGCCAGGCGCGGACTCGCCGCGGGACCGGCTCGACGTGGTTGACCTGGGCGATCATCGCCGGGTAATCGTTCATGGAACGCTCCTTTGTGCATCCGGGTGGCTCGTGGCGTGGCTGTCAGGGTTGTGAGTGTGTTCCCGGGCACGGTGGTTCGGCCGGCCCGCGGCTTACCGTGGCGGCACACGCAGCGCCCGGGAGCGCAGCCCTGTCGAACGGTGATCGTATGCTCGACGTTTCCTGGCGTGGCGACCGAGCAGAGGCAGTGCTGCTGCGCCGGGGACATCAGGCGCTCCCAGGACATCGGGTCCGCGGCCTGCGCGGGCGGAAGACGAGGTGCGAGCTGGTCGCAGGGCGGGGTCGTGGGCCCAGTACGGCACACCTGCCCCGCGCGGCGGATCGCCTGACGGCAGCGGGCTTCGAGCCCAGAACAGCGCGTCCCGGACCGAGCGCCGGAGGGCGTGAGCGCGCGCTCGGGGTCGTCGTGTGCGCGTACGGCGGCGCAGAGCCCGATCACCCGGCGCCGCCAGTCGGCGAGCCCGGCTTCCGCGGCCGCCGTCAGGCGCCCGCGGTGGCGTGCTCCCGGATGTAGCGGACCATGCCGATGACGTCATCGGGAACGAGCCGGCCGATGGCGCCGCTGGAGTACACGCTGACGATGACCCGCCCGGCCGGGTCGAGCACGAACCCGGTGGACTGCAGGTACAGCGGGTCGTTGTTGACGAACGCGCCGGTGGCCGCGGCGACGGCGCGGGCGTCGGCGCTGTGGCCGACCGGGAACTGCAGGCCGTGCCTGGCGACGAGGGCCTGGGTGGCGGCCTCATCGTCGGCCGACAGCGCGACAACCTGCGCGCCGGCGCTGGCGAGGCCGTCGTGGGCGCGCTGGAAACGCGCGCAGCTGGGCGTTGCAATAGGGGCACCAGGATCCGCGGTAGAGCAGGATCACGCCGTAGTGGCCGGCCAGCGCGCCGGGCAGCTGCAGGGTGCCCTGGCCGGGCAGCGCGACGGCGAGGGCGGGCAACCGGTCGCCGGGGTGCAGCAGTGTCATCTCAGTCATGCACGGTTAGTGCCTGCAATGCCGACGGGTCTTACCTGCCGTCGCTGGCGCGCGCCGTCTGACGGCTCACGGCCGAAGAACGCCTCGTTCACCGACCGAGTGACAGGGGATGCGCAGGTGGGCTGGATTGTCGGTCTGCCATTGGGCACTCGCGGCTGGGTGGTCATCAGCGGCTTTTGCGCTGGTCGAAAGCCCGACATCACCCTACGACGCCTCGGCGGGGCAAGGACCGGTGCGGGCGGCGCCAGCGCCGAAGAAAACCCCGAAAGGCTCTTGACACAAAGAGGCTTCGATCCGTCGCGTCCACCCGAAGGCGCGGCGTCGCTCTTGCCGTTCAGGTGCCCCTGGCGAGGGCGCACGCTCGGCGGACTGGCCGGATCCTGACAAGCTAGCGCTATGAGCAGGTGGCGCCGCTCACTCGTGTCCTTGCAGCCCGGCATGGCCTGGCCGGGGCTCGTCACCCGCAGCCAGGTGTTCCTGGCGGCCAAGACGGCGATCGCCGCCGGCCTCGCCTGGGTGGCGGCCGTGGCGTCCGATCCTCACAGCCGGCCGTACTTCGCGCCGCTTGCTGTGCTCCTGATCGTCCAGCCGACCGTATACGATTCCCTCTCGCGGGCCTTCCAGCGCGTCGTCGGGGTGGTGGTAGGGGTCGCTGCCGCGCTGGCGGTGAGCCGCGTCCTAGCCCCGAGCGGCTGGAGCATCGGCATCATCATCTTCGCGGGCCTGCTGCTGGGCTGGACGGCTCGCCTGGGCCCGCCGGGCGTGGTGCAGGTACCCATCAGCGCATTGCTCGTGTTCCTAGTCGGGCAGGTCACGCCCGGTTACGCGGGCGAGCGTATCGTCGACACCTTGATCGGCGCGGGAGTCGCCGTGATCGCCGTTCTGCTGAGCCCGTCCGCGCCTGCGCCCGACGCCGTCATGTCGCAGGCGCTGGCGCCGCTGCATCGTTGTACGGAGATCCTGCGTGCTGTCAGCACGGGCATCGGGTCGACGTGGACCCCCGGGCAAGCGGACTCATGGCGCCTGGACGCGATCGCGCTGATCGACACCATCGCAACGGCTCGCCGCGAACACGAGGGGTTCCGGCTGAGCACCCGGTGGAACGCCCGGGCCCGCCGGGAACGAGCGGCGCTCGGCCGGGCGGACGAGGCGCTCCGTTCGGGCGAGCGGATCGCCATCTACACCCGGTCGATGGCCCGGGCACTGGCAGACGGATCGGGCAATGCCCGTCCGATGCCGGCTCTCAGCGCGATGCTCGCGAAGACGGCATCGGCCACAGAGGCCTACACCGCGTGGGCGGCCTCGGCCGACACGCCAGCCGACCGCCGGCTTCTGGCCAAGGCGATTCACGCCGCAGACGACACCCTCGACGGCGCGCTCGCCCGGGTACAACAACGATGGGGCAACGACCCCGCTCAATGGCTCACCTTCGGGATGACGCTGGCGATGAGCCAGCGGATCCTGGCCGAGGTCGGCCGCCCTCTCGACCCAGCAGAACGCGCGCCTGCCTGACCGCCGGTACCAGTGGTCACCGTACGGAGTACGAGAGCGGCAACGGCGGCAACGAGCAGCGCCACGGACAGCGTGACGTGCCAGTCGCGCTTCCGCAGATGTTAGCCGATTACGCCGGCAAAGCACGCGATCACGCCCCTGGCCGCACCAGCGCTGTCCGCGCCAGGAAATACCCCGAAGCGATGCCGGCTCCGCAACACCCGGACTTACACAAATCAGGGTAATCTGCGCGCCACCAGCTTGCCGTGAAGTCCACTCCGATGAGCGCGCGTAATCGGCAGGGAGGGACGGGCTGAGCGTTTGGACAGTCGGCGGTTTCGTAACGTTGCGTCCTCGTGAGCTGTGCGCTGGCTTGCGATGGAAGATTCGGCGGTTCTCGCCGGGTCGCGTCGGCCACGGTGTCCTGCCGGCCCGGCCGAGCTACCGCTGAGCGAGAGCAACCGGAGGACCGCGGCTTCCGGCGCTGGCGGCACTGCGTGGATGATCTTGGTCGCCGGGCCTTCGCTGTGCCAGTGCGGATCTGGGTAATCGCGGTCATGTGCGTAGCGTCGTTTGCGGCGCCCCGTTCTCGCGCGGCGCCTGCCGGGGGTCTTGCAGTTGCGGGGGAGACCCTCGACCGGGTGCCGCTGAAGACGCGGCGAAGCGGTCTCAGGTGACGGATCGGGGTACGCCCGGTGACATCACCGATCACGGTGGCGGCGGTGTTCTTACTTACCTCTGGAGCATCGCTCGGCGTTCCCGGCGGGTGCCGTGCAGCGGGCCTTTGGGCATTCGAACAGATTGCTTCACGAGGAGATAGCGGACAGCCAAGTGGACAGCCAACGCGCAGCGCCCGGCAGGCACTCACAGGGACGCGGGTGCATTAGATCGGCAGGTAGAAGCCGGTGTTGCCGCTGGCAGGCGGGCTGCCTGACTTGCATGGCATGCAAGAGGTCTGGGGTTCGAATCCCCATCGTTCCACCCAGGTCAGACAAATTTTTCGAACAGCCGAGTTGCCTACTTTCGAGGCGTACAGCAGCAAAGTACAGCAGTAGCACTCGCAGAGAGCCGCGGAGCTCCCGCCATCAGCGTCGTGCCCTGCCTGCGGGGCCGACGAGGGTGTACGTCAAGAATGTCGGTGGTTCAGATCAGGCGGCGCCAGTGACCGGGAGGTGGCCCGGGCGGTTCAGCTGTCGCGGATGTCGGCGAACCGGTGGCGGCGGGCGCTGGCCGCAGGCGGGCGGGCGGCGCTGGCCTCCAAAGGCGCGGGCGGGGCGAAGTGCAAGGTCAGCCCGGCGCAGCTGCGCGAGCTGGAGACGGTGCTGGACGCCGGGCCGGCGGCGTCGGGGTGGGATGAGGATCAGTGCTGGACGCTGGCGCGGATCACCAACGTGATCGCCGCCCGGTTCCGGGTAGATTACACCCTGGCCGGGCCAGATTTGCTGCTGCACCGGATCGGGTGGAGCGTGCAGGTCTCGGCCCGCCGCGCCGCCGAGCGGGACGAGGCGCGGCTCGCCGCCTGGCGGGAGGAGACCTGGCCGGCGGTAAAAGGACAGCGGCGGACCTGGGCGCCTGGCTTTGTTTCGAGGATGAATCTGGCCAGGGCCTAAGGCCGAGGGGGCGCACCTGGGACGGCGTGGCTGCACCCCCGTGGTGACGGTGACCGGCGCGCACAACACCCGCGTGTCCCTGGCCGCACTGGTGTGCGTCAAGCCCGGGTACCGGCCCCGGATGATCTGCCGCGTTCATCGTGGCCGTGGGAACGGCACGGACCGGCGCAAGGGCTTCACCGAGACCGAGTACGCCGGGCTGCTGGACGCCGCGCACCAGCAGCTCAGCGGCCCACTCGTGGTCGTCTGGGACAATCTGAATACTCACCTCGGCCGTGCGATGGCCGAACTGATCGCAGCCCGGGACTGCCTGACCATCTTCCAGCTCCCGCCGTACGCGCACGAGCTGAACCCGGTCGAGCTGGTGTGGTCACACCTCAAAAGATCGCTGGCCAGCCTGGCCAAACGCGACATCAGCCAGCTGACCGCCCTGGTGAAGACCCGCCTCAAGAAAATGCAGTACCGGCCCGGGCTCGTGGACGGGTTCCTCGCCAGCACCCGCCTGGATCTCACGACTTTCTACTAGGGCGCTGGGCTGGCCCTGCCCCATGGCCCAGACGATTTCAAATGACCTATTGTCCGGCAGATGGGGATTCAGTATCGTCCTTCTAGCGCTAGGAGCAGCAGTCTTAGCAGTCGGCAGAAGGTGTCGCGAGAACGGCGTGTGATGCAGGTGGATCGGGTGCGATCGGGCCTGCGACGGGCCGGTGTAGAAGGGGGGTGCGCGCCTTTTCCCTGCTTCTCCCGGCGTGGAAGCCCGCGATTGCGGGAAATGGACCGCTAATTGGGGAGAAACGCATGCAAAAGGGTTTATTGCGCAAACGAATCGCACTGCTGTCGTTGCTGTCGCTTCCGGTGCTGCTGCTCAGCGCCTACGGCGGAGCGGCGGCGGTCAACGCGAGCACGGCAGCTGCCATGGCGAGCGCCGTGACCACATCGAGTCTAGGAGTCTTCAAGCCAACGTTCGCCGGCCCGGCCGCCACCGGGTGTGCTATCGGCTGTCACCTGCTCAGCGGCCCGCTCAACACGCCGTCCACCGCGGCCGCCGCCTCGGGGCACGCGGCCGCAGGCGTGGCAGTCGGCACAGCGGACCGTGCGCACGCCATGCCGGGGCCGAATCCCCGGCTTGCCCTGCCAGCCGCCCGGCGCGCTCTGTCGGCTAGCCCCTCTAACCCGCTCCCGTCGGTCAGTTGCGTGCCCCTGGGGCCGGGCTGTGACAACATCAGCACCTCGGTGGGTGGCGCCACCGGCGTGAAGGGCCTGAATGCCGTCGACAGCGCCGAGCACACGACCAACACTTTCAAGGACGTAGAGCCACCGGACCAGGGCCTATGCGCCGGTAACGGATCGGCGGTCGAGATCAATAACATCGGCGAGATCCTGGTCTTCAACACCGCCTTGCAGCGCACGTCCGCGCCGATCTCGCTCGACACGATCATGGGGCTCACCGGCCTGAATTGGAGCAGCGGCGGGGACCCCTCCTGCCTGTACGACCCGGCCAACGGCGGGCACTGGTTCTTCACCGAGATCGTCTCGGCCAGCCCGGAGTCCGCGGGCGGCGCGTTCACTGGCTGCTTCGCGGGGGTGGCCAGCGCGTGCAACGAGGGCATCGCGGTAACCGACGGGTCGAGCCCGTTCGGCCCGTACCACGTGTACTTCTCGAGCGCCGACTACAACCCGGCCGAGCCGGGCTACCCCTCCCTGCTGAACGACTTCGCGAAGATCTCGGTGACCCGGGATGCGTTCTTGATGTTCTACGACGAGTTCCCGCTCCTGCCCAGCACGCTGCCCGGCTTCGGCGGTGGTTTCTTCAACGGCGCGCAGGAATTCGCGTTCAGCAAGAACGCGCTGGAGCGCGGCCTGCCCGTCAAGCTGTCCAACGGGAAGCCCAATCCCTCGTTCACGGTGGCGCGGGAGAACATGGGCCTGATCCCGACCCCGGACGGGACCTGCTTCCGCGACAAGGTGCTGCACGAGGGTGGCATCACCTGCTGGGTGGCGGCGATCCCGGCGCAGCCGGTCGCGGGTCAGTTCGACAACAGCCACGGCGGCACCGGGTTCATGCTGTCCTCGCTGGACTTCTACGGGTTCGCGGCGGTCTCGCCGACCTCGGGTGACAACCGGATCGCGGCGTGGGCCTGGACCGGGCTGTCCGCACTCAACAGCACGGGCTGCGCGGCGTGCGGCAGCATCCGCTTCAGCGGCCAGCTCTTCTCCGGCGTGGATCGCTACTACGATCCCGAGCTGACAGAGAACGGTTTCCAGGCCTCCGTCGGCGCGCAGAGGACCGGCCCGATACCGCTGGGCGACGAGTGCGGGGCGGCCGGGCTGAGCGTCTCCGTTGGTGGCGCTCCGCCGCCGGTCTTCTGCCCGGAGGGCGGGCTCAACTCCAACGGCGACTTCATGACGCAGGTCGCTCAGGCGCAAGGCCAGCTCTGGGGGGCCACCGCCACCCAGATCGCGCAGACATACACCAGGGCCAACGCGGAGATCCACCAGGGCGCGGTGTACTGGGTGGTCGGCACGAACTCGTTCGACAAGACTGGCAAGTTCACCCTGACCAGCCAGGGCTACATAACCGCGAAGCACGAAGACCTGGAGTTCCCGGCCATGGCCGCCACGCCGGGCAGCGGCGGCCGGGCGATCATGGACTTCACGCTGAACGGCAACGGCGGACTGACCGGTGCCGACCACGGCGGCTTCTACCCGAGCACCGCCTTCGGCCGGCTGACCGGCACGTCCGGCGGCCTGCTCAAGTCCACGATCAACATCGCGGACCTGGGCCAGTCACCGCAAGACGGCTTCACCGAGTACCAGGGCTACCCAGGCCCGACCCGGCCCCGCTGGGGGGACTACAGCTGGGCGCTGTTCGTGCCCGGCACCAGCGGGCGGATCTACTTCGCCACCAACTACATCCAGTACCCGAACTGCACGGGGGCCGCGTTCAACCCCAATCAGATCGGGACCTGCGGCGGGACCAGGGACGGTATGGCGAACTGGGGAACGTCGGTGAACTACGTCGTTCCATAACTCTGCGCCGCACTGCAGGCTGACCAACTGATCCAGCCGCCGCCCGCCCGAGCCAATCGGGCGGGCGGCGGTTGTCAGCCCCGGCCCGCGCGGGAATGGCTGCCATGCCCTGAATCCTTCTTAGCTAACTAACCTGAGACTTGGCACCGGCTGGAAATTTTGAAGGCCATCCTGCGGCTGCGCCGGGCCGCCGGTCAGGGCGAGCTAGCCAGCTCGGTTTACGCTGGCGTGATCTTTCTGCCTCGGTAAGAGCGCTTGTTCTTCATCAGAGTCCATCGGGACCAATGCCTGGAGGAGAGCCGCATTGGGAGGGCGGCCTGCAGCCATGGCACGATCTCGGCCAGATCGGCGTCCGACGCTCGCGGGATACTCAGGCTCAATCCCATCGAACGCGGCCGCCAGGGCAGCAGGGTCCATCACCTCAAGGAACTGCGGCCCGGCTCGGCGGGTCGGTCCGAGATCAGGGTGCTGTTCGCGTTCGATGCCACCCGGTCGGCGCTGCTGCTGCTCGGCGGAGACAAAGCCGGGAACTGGCAGCGGTGGTACCGGCAGAACATCCGAGCGCCGAGCAGTTGTACCTGGAGTACACCACAGAGCAGGAGGAGTAGCCCATGCCTAAGCGCACCCCCTGGATTGGGAGGACCTGGAGCGGGAGCTGCGCGCTGCTGGGGTCTCCCCCGAGGAAATCGAGGCTGGTGCGCGCCAGTTGCTCGCCCAGGCGCGCGGGCACCAGCTCGCCCAGACCCGCAAGGATCTGGGCCTTGGCCAGAAGCAGATCGCCGCCGCCATGGGCGTGAGCGTCGCCCGGGTATCCCAGATCGAGCACGGCGAGGTCACCTCCTTCGAGGTCATCGCCCGCTACGTCGAGGCCCTCGGCGGCCGGCTGGACCTCGTCGCCGATTTTGGCGACAGGACCGTCCGGCTGCCCGTCACTGACACCGCGACCGCCGCATAACTCGTTAACAGCCTCTGCACGGGCGTTGTGCGCAAAGGCTGATCGTCCAGTCATCCTTGCGTGCCGTGAATGCAGGACCCGCTTCTGGGAAGAGAATCGAATACATGCTCGAGAATGTGCAGGCTGACGGCTGAAGCACCACAAGAAGATCATTCCGGGGGGCACCGCGAGGGGCAAAATGGCGCTAGCGAGCGCTCGTGTGAGCCAGTCGCAGCTCATGTGAGCTAGCGAATGGCCTGATCAAGCTGCATATGGCCTGGTCGGGGGATATGTGAGTGATTCATGGCATGCAAGAGGTCTGGAGTTCTAATCCCCATAGCTCCACCCAGGTCAAAAGCATAATTCGAAATACCGAGCCCACGGTTCCAGGGCCTCGTACAGCAGCAAAGTACAGCAGCCGCCGCGGCGAAAATCATCGCACGCCAAGTCGGAGCTGGCTTCCGCGCGGCTGACGGCGGCAGTTTGGTCGGCTGCGACCTGAGCCTGGAGATAAGCCCAGAGTGAGCCTGACCAGGCAAAACGAGGCTCTTCCTCGTGCGGCACCGGCCGAGGTGTCAGTGAAATAGCGCAAACCGGTCCAGACTGGCCGGACGTATGTGCGGGTCCCTTTGCGACCGTGCAACGGGTCAGGCCCATCACGCCAGGGAGCTTGCGGGCCATGCTGATTACCTGCGCGTAAGGATGGGCGCTGGCGCGGCTGGAGAGCTGGCGCACGCGCGGCGCTGGGATGGTGGCGCGCTCGGTGCGCCGGGGGGCGGTGCTGGTGCCTAACGCGGCCCCGCGCGCGGAGGTGTTGAGCCGGTGGCGCGACGTTGCCACGGCGTGCGGCCAGCCCGGCATCAAAGCGCGCCGTTTTTGCGGGCTGGGCGCGGAGGGGCACTGGCTCGGCGGTGGCGGTGCCCGGAGCGGCGCCTTGCGTCTACTTCTCGGGCTGACGTACAATTTCTTGTACGGACCCCGGGAGGTGGATGGTTGAAGACGATGACCTATTCAGAATCACGCGCGAGGTACGCCGAGACGCTGAATGCTGTTACTGACGACCGCGAGGAAGTGATCATCACGCGGGCTGGCCACGAGCCGGTAGTGATCGTCGCGCTCGACGACTACGAGTCACTGAAGGAGACGGCCTATCTGCTGCGGAGTCCTGCCAACGCACGCCGCCTGCTGGCCTCGATCGACCGGCTGGAGAACGGGGGCGGCACGGAGCACGAGCTGGCGGAATGAAGCTCGTCTGGGACGAGTCGGCCTGCGACGACTGCGAGTGGTGGCAGGCCCAGGACCGCAAGGTGCTGAAACGCATCACCGCGCTGCTGAAGGACATCCAGCGGAACGGCAACGAGGGGATCGGCAAGCCGGAGCCGCTGAAGCACGGGTTCCAGGGCTACTGGTCGCGGCGGATCACTGACGAGCACCGGCTGGTCTACAAGGTGGCCGAGGGCGAGATCCGCATCGCCGCATGCCGGTACCACTACGACTGACCTACAGCCGCGGCCGGCAGTGCCTGGCTGGGCAGTGCCTGCTAATCCGCGGACCGCAAGGCCAAGTTTCGTCGGCTCGCCATGACTCGCGGGCGAACTCAGCGGCGGCGGAGCTCTCGCCACGCTCCGCTCCCTCACGCTTAACTGCATACCGGATCATCGCGGCGGCCAGCCGGGACGCGGCCTCCTCATGCGCGAGGTGGGTTCCTCGAGGGGCGTCCGGGCTCGATGGGCAGGCTAAGAGACCGCGCCGGATTGCAGCCGGATGCCGGCGCCTGGTGAGCGCTCGCGCCGGGGAATCGGCGGAGAATGGTAGTGAGAACCTGCCATCGCGCCGTGGGCGGCCCCGGTGCGATCGGGCAGCGGAGGTGCCGCGTGAGCATCGGCGAGATCCTGACAGCGGCACGGCGGCAGGCTGGTCTGACCATTACGCAGGTCAGCGCGCGGACCCGGATCAGGGAGACGATCATCCGGGGGATCGAACGGGACGACTTCTCCGCCTGTGGCGGGGACTTCTATGCGCGCGGGCACATCCGCGCCATCGCCGGTGCCGAGGGCGCGGACCCCGAGCCGCTGATCCGGGAGTACGACGCCAGCTACGGCACGCCGCAGCCCAGTGCCGCTGGCGGCGTGCCCGGGCCGGCCGCACCCCTCCGGCTCACCGGGCGGCGCCGGCCTAACTGGGGCGTTGCGCTGCTAGTAGTGCTCGCGGCGGTCATCGGCCTGGTCGCCTATCACCTGGTGGCATCTCAGCCCGCTGGCCGCGGAACGGCCGCCGGCCGCAGGCCGGTCGCCGCGCATCAGGCCGGTCGCAGGCACCCGGCCGCGACGAACACGGTTGCGCCGCCTGCCGCGGGTCATGGCTCATCTGACGTGGTGATCTTCCTGACGGCGGTGAGCGAACCGTGCTGGGCCGACCTCACCACATCGGGCGGCGCGGCGATCTTCCAGGGCATCATTTACCCGGGCACCTCGGAGACCTGGACGGAACGGCGGGCAGTCACCCTGCGGCTTGGCAACCCCGGCGCGGTCACGCTGACCGTGGACGGCAAGAGCCGCGGGCTCGGGTCGGCCCCGGTCACGCTGAGCCTGGCACCCGGTCAGGGAATATCCGGGTAACGCCAGCGGACCTCCGCCCCTGTCGTTGGAGGCGCTTGGCCTGCACTTCCTCCGCCTTGGGTACCAGGATCAGCAGAACGCCGTCCTGGGCTGAGGCTTCGATCGCATCGCCCATCACGTGGCTGGGAAGGGTGATCGACCGGCGGAACGCGCCGTAGCGGCGCTCGGCCCGGTGAACCTTCACCCCGGCGGACTGGTCAGCGGGCGTCTGTTCGATGACCTGCGCAGCCCGCAGGATGAGCTGCTGCTAATGAGCCGGGCGCTGACCCGCGAGCGGGTCGTCGCCGAGGCCCTCGCGGTCATCAGCGCTGAGGGCGTGGACGCCCTCAGCATGCGCGCCCTCGCAGCCCGCCTCGGCGTCGTTCCCGGCGCGCTGT
>Ga0187879_10001142_pt1 | contig 18138 bp, 17 predicted proteins | sample June2016WEW_19_1_FD_132423 | JGI IMG/M metagenome (GOLD analysis project Ga0187879, IMG submission 132423) | Peatland microbial communities from SPRUCE experiment site at the Marcell Experimental Forest, Minnesota, USA - June2016WEW_19_10 | ecosystem: Environmental > Terrestrial > Soil >... | reverse complement strand
GGGCGGACCTTATCGAGGTCCACGTGGATCAAGCGCGTGTTGGGATGCAGCGCTTCCTTTTTTTCCCGGCACTCTTCGTGCAGGCGGAACAGCTCAGCCTGGGTAAGCGAATCGCGCTCCGCCGCCGAAATGCCCGCCGAGTCGAGGACGAGTTCGGCCAAGGACTCGTCAAAATCGTCGCCCCCGAGAGATTCGATTCCTTCCGAGGCCAGCACGGCGTGCTCTCGTCCGCGGAGTTTCACCAGGGAGGCGTCGAAAGTGCCGCCGCCCAGGTCATAGACGAGAATATGCTCTTCCTCTTCGGTGGAAGAATCGCGGCGTCGGTGCCCAAATTCGATGCTCGCCGCGGAGGGCTCGTTCAGGAGACCAAGAACCTCGAAGCCGGCGCTGCGAAACATGTCCGTGGTCAGGAATCGTTGGTTGCTGTTGGCGTTCGCAGGTACGCCCAGCATCGTTTCAAAGGGTTCGGATTCCTGGGCGGGCAGGTTGGATCGTTTCAGTAGGCTTTGGCGGAGCGAAGAACACAATCCCACCAGCAGGGTTTTTAGCGGCATGACCTGGCCCGCAATCTCGACCTCGCTCGAGAGGCTGGCCGAACCCAGCACGCGCTTGAGCGAGCGGATGACCGTCCAGCCGGGCTCTTCCTGAACCGCCCAGGCGTCCCAGCCGAACAGCATGCGGGAGCCCTGGACAGCGACGAGCGGCGGGAACCAGTCGCGCGCCTCGCCGTCAGGCGTTTCGAAAGTGACCACCGGATAATTGCCGGAGTCCACAAATGCCACCACGATCCGGGTGGTGCCGAAATCGATTCCGAGTCTCATCGTTTTGCCGTGTGAAGCAGCTTCCTAATTATTATAGTGGGATTTGCGATTCTTGCCAGATGGAATTGCGTTAAACAGGTTTCACGCAAAGGCGCAAAGAACGCAAAGCTCGCAAAGAAGACGCCTGAATTCGACCTTGCGGCTCTTTGCGCCTTTGCGGCTTTGCGTGAGATGTTCTGATTTTTCGACGCCTCGGGTGCATTGACCGAACTCGCAATTTGGGTAATCATCTACGCGGCCAACGAGGAGAGATCATGAGCGCGCGTCGGAAGATCATGGGTGTCATCCCCGCAAGGTTGGGATCGACCCGGCTGCCGGGGAAGGTGCTGCGAGAAATCGCAGGCAAGCCGATGGTCTACTGGGTGTATCACCATTCCCGGCGCTCACCGTTGCTCGATGAACTCGTGGTGGCGACGGAAGACGAGGAAGTGAGGAGCTATTGTGAGTCACAGGGAATTCCCGTTACCCTGACCGGACGCCACCCTTCTCCAACCGATCGCGTGCATGAGGTGATGACACGCACGGATGCGGATATCTACGCAAATATTCAGGGAGACGAGCCGATGTTGCGGCCCGCCCACTTCCAGTTGCTGCTCTCGCCATTCTTCGAAGGAGACGTTCAGGTCACCACTTTGAAGGTTGCCATGGATGCCGTGGCGGCGCAGGAACCCGGCAATGTCAAGGTCGTCACCGATTACGCCGGCCGCGCGCTCTACTTCTCACGCTACCCCATTCCTTACGACCGCGACGCCCAGGGCGGCATTCAGCACTACAAGCATATGGGAATTTACGCTTACACGCGGGCGGCGCTCGCCGAGTTCCACTCCTGGCCGCAATCCTCGCTCGAACTGGCGGAAAAGCTGGACCAGCTACGCTTCCTCCAGAATGGCATTCCCATCATGGTTGCCGAGACGCCGTACGACACCATAGGGGTGGACACCGAAGCGGACCTCCAGCAAGTTAGTGCGTTGTTCTCCGCCGGCCACTTTGAGTGAAACTGGAAAATGGAAACTGGAAATTGGAAAATGGAAACTTGAAATTAGGCCCCGCGAGCCGCAAACCCCTGAGACCAGTCCAAATTGTGATGCCGAGGCCGCACGCCATCGCAAGAATCAAACGTGAAACTTAAGCGCAGCCTGCCCGATTGCCCTAGGATTTCCGGAGGTTTCGATTTTCCATTTTCCACTTTCTAATTTCCATTTTCCATTTTCTATTTTCCGGTTTCCGCAACTGCAAGCATCACTCCTCCTGCCGCTTGCGCTCTTTCACCCATCCCTCTTTGTTGACCTGGCGGCTGCGCGCGATGGCGAGCGAGTCGGGGGGCACGTCTTCGCTGATGGTCGAACCGGCGGCAGTGTACGACCCTTGTCCGACGCGCACCGGGGCCACCAGCATGTTGCCGCTGCCGATGAAGACTCCGTCTTCGATGACGGTAGGATACTTCTTAACGCCATCGTAATTGCAGGTGATGGTTCCCGCGCCGATGTTGACCTTCTGGCCAAGCGTGGCGTCGCCAAGGTACGTCAGGTGCTGTGCCTTGCTGCCCCGGCCCACGCGCGATTTCTTCACCTCCACGAAATTGCCGATGCGCGCGTTCTCCTCGATCACGGCGTTTTCGCGCAAGCGCGCGAAGGGCCCGAGGGCAGCGCCGGCGCCCACCTCAGAGTTAGAGATCACGCAAAAGGGCCGCAGGATGACGCGGTCGGCGAGCGAAGAATCGGTGATCACGCAGCCCTGTTGGATGTGGCAGTCGCGTCCCAGGCGAGTCCGGCCCAGCAGGCTCGCGCCCGGCTCAATCACCGTGTCCTGCCCGACTTCCACGTCGGGGTCGATGTAGGTGGCCTGGGGATCGACCACCGTCACGCCCTGGCGCATGAGCGCCACAGCCTTGTGCAACCGCAAATGCCTTTCGATTTGCGCCATTTCGACGCGGTCGTTGGCGCCCAGCACCTCTCGCGAGTCAGCCACGGGGAAGGCCGTCACCTTCAGCCGATGCCGGTTGAATATCTCAACGAGGTCCGTCAATAGAAATTCCTTCTGGGCATTGTCCGCCGTCAGTTCGCTGAGGTGTTTCAGCAGATGGGTTCGCGAGAAGCAAATAATGCCGGAGTTGATTTCGCGGATTCGCTTCTGGTCGGGCGTTGCAACTTTCTCTTCGACGATGGCTCGGACGCGGTCGCGGTCGCGTACGATGCGCCCGTAACCGGTGGGGTATTCGAGGCGAGTGGTTAGAATTGTTGCAGCGGCGCGCGCCTTGCGGTGGATTTCGACCAGATGAACGAGTGTTTCCGGGCGGAGAAGGGGAGCGTCGCCCACCAGCACCAGCACCGTGTCGCTGGGGCACTTTTCCAATTCTTCGCGCGCCATCATCACCGCGTGGCCGGTGCCCAGTTGCTCGTTCTGCTCGATGAAAACAAGGCCCGGGCGGGCGAAAGTTTTGCGTAACTCTTCCTTCTCGTGCCCGATCACCATGTAGAGGCAGTCGGGATTTGCCGCCTGCGCGGTCTGCAGAATGTGTTCGCCTAAGAACCGCCCCGCCAGCCGATGCAGCATCTTCGAGTGTTCGGATTTGAAGCGCGTCGCCTTGCCCGCGGCCAGGATCAATATGGAAAAGTTCTGGTCAGACATTTCACTCTCCGTCGCCTCGAGATCGGTCAAACCTGTAGTACAAGCTGGAAACCAAGGCCGCCGTGATTATTATACACGCAGCAATTGAGCCGGTTTCGCGCTGGGACGCAGAGCGAATCGTAGCGCGGGCGTCTCGCCCGCGGTCATGGGAGCGTCCCGCTCCCACAGGCGGGCAGGATGCCCGCGCTCCAGCGGGCGAGACGCCCGCGCTACGCCTTCCGGCTTGCGTCGGCGGGGCGCCCGCAGTATAACTGTGCGGCAAGCGCGGGGTGTCCCGCGAACCGGCCCCACATCAAGCAGGCGTAGGGGCGGTTCGCGAGCCGCCCCTACAAGTCCAGGCAGGAGGAATCCTATATGCATCCGACTCGTCGAGACTTTTTCAGGGCCGCGTTATTATTCCCGGCCGGAGCGTATCTGGCAAGGTTTCAAGCCCTGGCTGCGCCTTTGCGCGGGGCGGTGAAAATCACCGCCATCAAAGCGCTGCAACTGGACTTTCAGGGCGACGGCTGCCTGGTGAGAATCGAAACCGACGCCGGAATTACCGGCTACGGGGAAACCGGCGTGGACGTGAAGACGGCGCGCGCGCTAATCCCGCGGTTGAACCTGATGGGCGCCGACCCGCTCGCCATCGAGCGCCATTTCCAGGCGATGACCGGGATCATCCACCCCTATCGCCCTAACTACCCCTTCATCAGCGGCATTGACATCGCTCTGTGGGATGTGGCGGGCAAGATCCTGGACCTGCCCATCTACAAGCTGATGGGAGGGCCGCTGCGTGACGCGGTCGAGATGTATTCGCACGGCGACACACTCAAGAACATGGGTAGCCCGGAGTCGTGCCGCGAGTGGGCGGAATGGATCAATGACCAGCCCGAAGGTTTCAAGACGTTCAAGATCGAGCCGCTTCAGGCGCTCGGGGGTGAACACGCGGGCCCCGAGATCACCACCGCGCAACTTGCGAAGGTCGAGCGAGGGTTCGCCAACGTCCGCGAGGCGGTGGGGGAGGGCATCGACATCGCCGTGCATTGCCACAACCAGTACGATGTCCCGAGCGCTATTGCCGTAGCCAGGGCCACCGAGGAAATCCGCCCTGCTTGGATCGAAGACCCGCTGAACAGCGTAGAGTTTTGCGAAGGCTGGATGGCCGTGAAACAGGCGACGCGCACGCCCGTTCTGACCGGAGAAAAAGTTGAGATGGTGAAAGAGTTCAAGCCATTTATTGATAATATGGCGGTAGATATCATCCACCCCGATATTTCCTTTGCGGGTGGCTTCACCGGCTGCCGGAGGATTGCCGAATACGCACAACTGAATCGGGTGCCCATGGCGCTGCACAACGTCGGGTCGCTGGTGAGGACGTTTGCCTCGGTTCACCTCGCCGCCTCGATTCCCAATTTCTACCGCTGCGAGAGCCGCCTGGGCCACGCGGAGCGCATTGTCGAAAACATGGTCGCGGGCAAGCCGCAGCTCATCAAGAAATCGATGTTCCGGCTTCCGGAAGGTCCGGGCTTGGGCCTCGAGATCGATCCCGGCTTCATGCGCGACCATACACCGCGGGGAGAAGACTGGGGCTAGCACCACTCTGCGCTGCAGGAGAGTCTCGGCCCTTCTCGTGAGGATGCTACAATGGAGGAATTGTAATCAGGAGCTTTAGTAAGGAGAGCAGGATGCATGTCAGGGCACTGAGAGCGAAGCAATCCGGAGCGGTTTCCGTGAAGAAGGTGAAGGGAAGGCCAGGGAGGGGCAAGCGACTCTCCATTCGCGACTTGGGGTGGACACGCGAGCAGGCTAGGGAAGTGCGGGCCAAGCTGGCCACGTTTGCGGTGGATTGGGACGACCCAAGCATGGACGTCTACAATGAGCCTTAGACGCGGTGACTTTGCCTTAGTCTATTTTCCGCACTCTGACCTTAGAACGGTAAAGCTGCGTCCCGTCCTGGTAGTTCAGGCAGAGAATCTCAACACCGGACTCCCCCAGGTCATCGTGGCCATGGTAAGCAGCAACCTTAGCCGCCTCGGGCACGTTAGCCGCGTCCCCGTGCTGCTGAAGGACCTTGCCGCTTCACAAACCGGGCTCAAGTCTGACTCGGTGATCATGACCGACAACCTGGCGACTATCGAACTCCAACTAATTGAGCGAACGATCGGACACATGCCCCGCACGGAGCTTGTCGATCTCGCGCTCCGCAACACGCTTGCATTATGAGATGGACAGCGTCCCGCCATGCTTGGCAGCGTCTCGATCTCTCTGGGCAATCGGCAGCAACGGGATTGGCCTATCCACCTCCCCCTTTGAGGTGAATCATATCGCAACTTCAGGCCAAAGGCCGGGCGGGCTCAGGGTTACAAATTCCAAAATTCTCCACACCTTCTCACGCCCGCACCATATCCAAGGCTGTGAAATCGACCTCGAGCGATCCGCTCTGAAAGGCCTTGACGAACGCTTTCACCACGCTGGGGTCAAAGTCACTTCCCGCGCCCTTGGAGATAGCCTCTTTGGCGGCTATCGGCGACATCGCCTTGGCATAAGGCCGATCGCTGGTCATGGCGTCGTACACGTCCGCGACCGCAATGACACGCGCCTCGAGCGGAATGTCATCCCCCTTGGTCGGATGGTATCCGGAGCCATCGAATCGATCGTGATGGGCCAGGATAATCGGGATGATGCGGTTTAGCCTGCCCCTTACGGGCGGTATCTGCATCGCCCCCTTCTCCACGTGCTTCTTCATCTCTTCGTATTCGCTGGCCGTGAAGCGTTCTGCCTTGTAAAGAAGTTCGCGGGAGGTATCCAGCTTGCCGAGGTCGTGCAGTAAGGAGGCGTCCCAGACATCGTCCACGCGGTCTGAATCGAACCCCATACATTTGGAAATTGTCGTAGCGTAGGCCGCCACACGGAAGGAATGGTCGTGCGTGTACTTATCGTGTGCGGTCATTGAACGCAGGATGACCACAATACCCTTATAGGCCTCCCGTAACTCCACGATCTGCGATTGCTTTTTCTCATACAGGGTGCCCATAGCGTAGGCAATCACCAGCAAGGTTCCGCCCCAGACTGCGATGTCCCACCACTTCTCAGCCACTATTCTTACCCGCCCCTCGATCGTGAATAATCGTGGGTTCGTGTATACGATCAGCACTACCAGTAAGAGGCTGAGCAAGGCCGTCAACGTCGCATGACGGCGCCCGCGAAAGTAAGCGGCATATACCGAAGGCAAGACGTAGAATCCCAGGAGCATTCGTTCGGAAGATATCAGATAGTTCACTCCCGCGAGGATGGCGAACATCATCAACAACAGCCACAGTTCTTTGTTCACCTCCTGGAGTTGACGTACGATTTTCGACCTCATAGATTAGAACCTCCTCACGCGACGGGTAATGTACACATGATTACCTCTTAATGCAATGGTACTAAAGGCCCTTCTGACGGGGTGTCCAAATTACGCCACAAGCCGGACTCCCTGGGCCCTTATCTCCACATTGTTCGCCCGCGGTTTCGTCATTCCCGCGCAAGCCGAAGCTCAAAGCTGCACTCGTGTCAAACACGTCATTCCCGCGCAAGCGGGAATCCATCGTTGAGTCGGAGAGCGGTTGGTTGCGAATTCGCCATTAGAAACACGGCGTAGGAGGGGCTTGACGAGGTGGGGCGTAGCATAGTACATTGTACATGTACATTAGACTATGTCGGAACATCCTCCTGTGCTTCAGATCGACTTGGCCTCCGAGTTGCCCGCTTCTGAACAGATCGTTCGAGGCCTGCGTGCTACGCTCTTGGCCGGCCAATTCCGGCCCGGCGACCAGCTTCCTTCGGTCCGTCAGCTCGCCCTGGATCTCGGGGTTCATCACAACACCGTAGCCGGGGCCTACCGGCAGTTGGCTGAGGAGGGCTGGCTCGATTTGCGGCGCGGGCGCGGGGCCACGGTGATTGAGCGGCCTCGACCGGAGCCTACTCCGCGCGCCGAAGCGGAGTTCCAGCAGCGGGTGAATGAAGTAGCTGTGAAAGCGCTTGCGGAAGGCATACCGGTGGAAGCGGTGGTTCGCGAGCTCAAGGCTCTGATCAGGAAGCTCGAGAAAGGTGAACGAGGATGACGCGTGCACAGGTTTTGGCAGCAGCAACACTGGCTTTGCTTCTGGGGATGGCTCCGCAGCTTTGCGGGCAGGACTTCCAAGCGCTGGCAAAAGACGTCGCGCAGGAATTGGCGGCGCGACAATACGACAAGGTGGAGGCTCGGTTCGATGCCACGATGGCCTCTGCCTTGCCGCTCGAAAAGCTCCAGAGTATCTGGGACGCGACCGCCACAAAAGTGGGCGCGCTCAAGACAATGAAAGGCGCGACCATGGTTGAGACACAGGGCTATCACGTGGTCACACTCGCCTGTGACTTCGAAAAAGCGCCTCTCAACTTGAGGCTCGCCTTCGACAAGGATGGCAAGATCGCGGGCTTGTTCCTTGTCCCGCCTGCGGCTGCCTGGAACCCACCTGACTACGCGAGCCCCAGCGCCTTTCACGAGGAGCAGGTGACGATCGGCGCCGATCCATGGCAACTGCCGGGCACGCTCACCGAGCCGAACGGCGCCGGACCGTTCCCCGCAGTTGTACTTGTGCACGGATCAGGGCCAAACGATGCTGACGAGACGATTGGGGCGAACAAGCCGTTCAAGGATTTGGCCTGGGGATTGGCCAGCCACGGCATCGTTGTGCTGCGCTACGACAAGAGAACCCACAAGTACGCTGGGCAATATAAGAAGGAGTTGGGAAACTTGACGGTCAAGGAAGAAGTCATCGACGACGCCCGTGCGGCGGTGGCGCTGCTCGCCGGACGGCCCGAGGTGCAGAAGGCCCGGATCTTCGTGCTCGGCCACAGCCTGGGCGGAATGCTGGCGCCGCGCATCGCGGAAGGGGACAATCAGATCGCCGGCATCGTTATCATGGCGGGCAGTACGCGGCCGTTCGGGCAGATCGTTGTGGAACAGGTCAAGTATCTGGCCTCTCTGAGCGGGCCGGTGGGGGACGGGGCGAAAGCCCAGGTTGAGGCAGCCAAGAAATTTGCTCAGGATTACGACAGCCCTTCGCTTAAGCCCGGCGATACGGTGAGCATGATGGGAATTCCGCTGCCGGCTGCGTACGTGCTCGATTTGCGCACCTACGACCCATCGGCCACGGCGGCCCGTCTGACGATTCCGATTCTGGTGCTGCAAGGGGAGGGCGACTATCAGGTGACGCGCGCGGACCTCGAAGGCTGGGAGAAGGCGCTGGCCGGGCATAAGAACGTCACGATCAAATCTTATCCTGGCCTCTGCCATTTGTTCATTCCGGCTGGTAACCCGCCCTCGCCCGCCGATTACGAGAAACCCGGCCATGTGGCCAAGGGAACGCTGGACGACATTGCGAATTGGATTGCAGCTCGCTGATGTCGTGTAACGAAATTCGATGGCGCGGGCACGACATTGTAGTGCGGGCGTCCCGCCCGCAGTCGCGGGAGCGTCCCGCTCCCGCGCGCGGGCAGAGCCTGTCCTGAGCGCAGCGAAGGAATGCCCGCGCTACGTGAACGGGCAGCAACTGGAGCCGGCCCCGGAGGAATAAAATGAGTACCGAATGGTTTTTGATGCCGAACCTGATCATGGCTTTTGTGATTGTGGTCTGCCTGGCGTTGTTTTACCTGATGCCGCGGATGACGCGTCCGGACGTCTACTTTGCGGTGACGGTTCCCTCCGAGTTCCGCGATTCGGAAGAGGGTTGGTCGATTCTCAAACGTTACCGTGTGGAAGTAACGATCATCAGTGTATTGGCGCTGCTCGTCGTCCTGACTCCGGCGCGACATGGTGAGTCCACCTACGCGCTGGTTTTGACGCTCGGCGGCCTTTGCTTGCAGGGTGCGGGTGTTTTCTTCGCGTATTATCGAGCCCGGCGGCAGGTGTTGCCCCACGCTGTCGCTCCGATAACTATTAGGGAGGCGGCGCTCCAGCCGCGGCCGGCGCGCTTGCCGGGTGGGTGGCTTCTCCAGTTTCCTCCCTTCGCCATGCTGGCAGGGGCAGGAGTGTGGCTGCAGACGCACTGGGTCGAGATTCCCGCGACATTTCCAGTCCATTGGGGGGCTCACGGGCAGCCCAACAATTGGAGCGCTCGCACTTTCACCGGAGTCTACGGGTCGCTGCTGATGGGTGTCGTGATGTGCGCCTTTATGGGGATCCTCGCTTATGCTTTCCTTCGCTGGTCGCGTCCCGTACAAGCGGCCGGCCCGCAGGGGGAACGCGAGCGCCGTTTTCGGAGGATGGTCGGCTCGATTCTGGTGGCCACCCAGTATCTTCTGGCACTGCAGTTTGCCTGGATCGGGCTCACGCCGTTGTCTCGCCCGCAGGCAGGTCCGCCGGGCGTCGTCCCCATACTCGTGATCGCACTCGGCTTCGTGGTGGTGGTCGCGGTGTTGATGATGCGTTACGGCCAGGGCGGTACGCGCCTTGCCGGCGCCCCAGCCTCTGCCGCCGGCGGCAGAGCCCCGGTCGGTGACCGCACGCCTGACAAATACTGGAAGCTGGGATTGTTTTACGTCAATCGAGAAGACCCAGCGCTGTTCATTGAAAAGCGGTTTGGGATTGGCTATACACTCAACTTCGGCCACCTCGGCGTTTGGATAGGCTTGGCCGTATTGGTAGCGGTCACAGTGGCGATAGCCCTTCTTGCCCCGTCGCAGCACCATCCTTAGGAGTCGAGAGTCGAGAGTCAAGAGTCGAGATTTGAAAGTTGAAGTCATGTGAGTTTAGAAGGCGAGTTGTCAGGACTCTCAACTCGGTAGTGGGTCAGTTTGAGGTAGAGGCGGCTTTACGCCGCCACTTGGCGAGGTAAACTCGCCGCTACGATTTCAAACTGACCCACTACCCTCAACTCTCGACTCTTGACTCTCGACTCTTGAATTCTTGACTCCTCAACCGGAGGGCTTATGAAACAGCAGTGCTACATGGCCGTGATTTATTTGAATTGGCTCGTGCTGGCGGTTGGTCTGGGGTTCTTTGTCATCAAAGGCCATTATGGATTGGCGTTGTTATGGCTGGTGTTGGTTCCACTCGCGATGTGGACGTATATTCGAGTTTTTCCGTCGATCTCCCAGGTGATGGGCTACGGCCGGCTTGACGACCAGCCGGCCCGGAACCAGGGGCACGCTCGCATCAAGGTCAGACTCTACACAGCGTTAGGTTGTCCCTTCTGCCCGGTGGTCAAGCGCCGGCTGATGGCGCTGCGCGAAACAATGGAATTCAGCCTGGAGGAAATTGACGTCACGCTCAAGCCAGGAGTTTTGATGGAGAAGGGCATTCGTGCCGTGCCGGTCGTCGAGGCCGGAGGTCGGGTCTTGGGTGGAAATGCCACAAGCCACCAGCTCGCCGAAATGATAAGCGGAGTTGAAAGTCGAGAGTTGAGAGTCGAGACTCAGCTTGGCTTCTCAACTTCTTAACTGCTTGATTCTTGACTTTTCGACTGCTCGACTCGCCTTTCGACTAACCGCAACAGCAACTTCGCCAATTGGGCCGAGTCGTGACGGGCGACTCGGTCTTCGAGAAGGACATCCGCCAGCACCGGCACGACTCCCAGAGTGCGCACTTCCGCCAAGTCATTCTCGACCGGCGCCGCTCCATCCGCGGCATATCGCTTGGTCAGCGCGGCCGAGACTTTACAGGTGTTCAGGATCACGGCGTCAAAGAGTTTGCGCCCGGCATGCTCGTGCAGGGCGCGCACGTGGTCGGCGGCGGAGTAACTGCGCGATTCGCCTGGTTGGGTCATGAGGTTGCAAATGTAAACCTTGAGCGCATTCGAGCGAGCGATCTCGCCGGGGATGCCTCGGACCAGCAGATTCGGTATGAGCGATGTGTAGAGCGATCCGGGGCCGACCGTGATGAGGTCGGCCTGCCGGATCGCGGCAAGGGTTTCGCGCAAGGGGCGGCAGCGGCTAGGGACTATGTGCAAGCGCTTGATCGGAATTGGAGTCTTTGTGATGCGCGATTCCCCGTAAATAACGCGGCCGTTGGCCTGTTCAGCCTTCAACCGGACGTCGGAAAGAGTGGAAGGATAGATTTCGCCTCGGATGGCCAGGACTTCGCTCGAAACCCGTACTGCCTTCGCGAAGTCACGTGTAAGGTGGGTGAGGGCCACCAGAAACAGATTGCCGAAGCTGTGGCCGCGCAGGCCGTGGCCCGAGGAAAAGCGGTAGTTGAAGAGTTGAGTGAGGAGACGTTCGTCTTCAGCCAGCGCCACCATGCAATTGCGGATGTCGCCCGGCGGGAGAATTCGGAAGTCGCGCCGCAAACGGCCGGAGCTTCCCCCCTCGTCAGTCACTGTGACAACCGCGGTCAGTCTGAAGATCTTTGCCTGGCGACCGAGGGGATTGGTGATTCCAGGAAGGTAAGCCTTTAAACCGCGCAGGAGGGTGGACAGACCTGTACCACCACCAATGGCTACGACTTGCATGACACTCCCGCGCGGCGGCGGCCGTCCGGCGCCTCGCTCGCAGGCTATGGCGGCTGGTAGTCGCCGCTATAACCGGAACTAAAGCCCCGAATTGGAGACTAATTCCCGAAAGCGGACATCGGCTGCCAGCGCCTGGAAGTCTTCGTCGCGCTTGGCCTGGATGCGGTTCTGAGGCCGTAGGGCTATGGCCTCCTTCAGATTCTGCAAAGCGTCTTCCGCATTTCCCCGCAGCGAATAAGCAGCGGCCAATGCGTAGCGAACGTGCTCGAGCTTGGGCGCCGACTTCTGAGCTTTGTTGAGATACTCAATGGCGTCATCAAGACGGCGGGAGTTTAAAGCTCCCACCCCCAGCGTGTACAGGTCTTCGGGTTTCTTCGGCGCCGGAGCTGGGCGACTGAGTCTCTGCTCGCACAGACGCAGGTGGACCCGTGCCCTCTCCGCCACGCCTGCCACTCCACTCGATGCCAGTTTTTCGAATATTTCCCTGGCTTTTTCAAAGTTCTGTTTGTGGAAAGCACGCGCGCCGAGTTCGTAACTCTTAACTGCGCTTTGAAACACGGAATCAGGTTGCCGAAGATCGGTTGCTTGCGGGTTTGGTTGATGACCGATAGCACGAGCCACTGAGCGAACGAAGGCGCTTGAAGCCACTCGAGCATGAGCAGTTCCATTGGAACGAGCGCGGCCGGTTGGGACAGATGAGCTACCGGCGTGAATCCTCCGCTTGCCTGAAGTTCCGAATGCCGCCTTTCTCTGTTGGCTAAGGCTTTTCATTTCAAAATGTTCCAACCAATATTGGAGGGTCCGATGAGGCGCCTCACCGGATTCCTCACCTCTATCTATAACAAAAGTAGTGGAATATAGTCAAGTGGAGATAAGCAGGCTAGGCCATGACGGGGTTGGATCATCGCAAGTCACTGAAAACAATAATCAAATTCACAACTAAGATCCAAGCTCCTGGTCTTTCAACCCTCGTCCATCGAGTAATCCGCCGTCTATCTCGTGGCAGACAGCCAAGCCGTGAATGGTCTTTGCTTCAGGCGCTTCCTTGGCTTCTCACCGCAATTGATAGCAATTCCTCTGCTCTGGCCCGTGACTTCCTTGCCGTCTCACGTCGCCCTAACGCATTGTCTAGCGCGCACCTGACTACGTAAACCAGGTCCACACCTTCGAATGGAGGGGCGATGTAGTCAAAAGCTCCGACTTCGATGGCCGAAGCGTAAAGGTTGGCGTCAATTGTTTGTCCCACGACGATAACATTGACTCGTGATGATGCTTTCTCGGAAAACGATACAATGTCAGACCACTTCCCGTCGGGTAACTCGCTTTCCGTCACCGCCAATAGGGGTGGATTGGCGTCAGACAAAGCATCTTTGGCTTCAGCGAGGGTTTGCGCCTCCTCTGTGGGGACAGCCATTTTCCCTAAAGCAGCCTTGATCTCATCGAAAGGCTTCGTTTGATGAAAAACCAGTAAGGCAGTGACTTTTCCGCTCATTGGTGAACCTCTCACTGATCGTTACGTTTCACGGCAGCAGGGTTTTTCGAGCTTATACAAGCTGGACCTTATCGGCAAGATTGGCTCGAAACGCAGAGAGTGCCCTGCGCCGCTGCACACCGGCCCCAGCGGACTTATCTCAGCGCGACCTTAAAAGCCTTCTTCTCTTGCACAATGTCGACCTTGTCTTCCCGAGCTAGCCAGCCCAAAGCGAAGCTGAGAAGTTCGCCCGAACCATTCAGTTTCTTCTTAAGTTGCGGAATTGTATGAGGTCCCCCCTCGTTGAGCAGGTGCCAAATCTTGCCGGCTGTTTCGCCGACCTGTCCGTTAAGTTCCATCTCTTGCGTCCTCCTGACTTGATTTCAGATTAGCTCGTTCAGGGCTGTTCCGTCGCTGCCGTTGGCGGTTCCCACAAACTACGACATTTGGTCGCAACGGCGTGCTTCGACCACTTCTCTGAATGCCGGATATTGCTTACGCCCCGAAAAAGGATTGCTTGCTGGATCCAAATAGCCGAACTTGGTGAGGGTCAGCGGGCCCTTCAAACTAAATGAGGCCGGCCACCCCCGGAATCAAATCACCGATAGGAGTATAACCGATCGTGGTGCGGTGAGGAAAGCAAAAAATTACTATCGTGGTGATAACCAAGTCGTCTAGGAACGAGGCGCGCCATTCTCACTCCTCCTGGTCGAACCACGAAGGCTGCCTGTCGTGTCGGTGATCCGCGTCTTCTAACGGTCTCCGCGCTTCAGCACGAAGGTCACCAATTCGATCAGCCCGTAGACCACCAGACACAACCAGAAATCCACCAGGGTCCCGAGGTCTAATTTAAAGGGATGATGCCTGGCTGGTTCCGGCAGATAGGGGTTGAGGGCAAAATACAGGCCATTGCCTACCAATACGGCAACCAGGTACTTTAACCATCTGGCAGTTATGGGCTTCATTGTCTCATTTTCGCGCTGTCGCTCGCACCGGTTGGATCACTGGCACCCGGAAACCATGAAAGGCGAATCCCCCCATTATCTGGTTGTAGGGGGACGGCTTGCCGTCCCCTAATGTAACGGGTAGGGCAAGCCCTACCCCTACGCGAATTCAGAGCCGACGCTGGAAACTCCTGGACCGCTGCCAGTCCTGCCGGAAACTGTATAATAGGAAACGCAGAACCGCGATGCCAACTTCAACCCTCACACCCGCCTCGGAAGTAATGTACCTGAAGGGTGTGGGCCCGGCGCGAGCCGAGCTTCTGGCGGCGCGAGGAATCCGCACTGTCGAGGATCTTCTTTACTATACGCCTTTTCGTTATGAAGACCGCACTCGCATAACCGCGATTCGTGACCTCGTTCCCGGCCAGACCACGACGATCCTGGGGCAGGTGCTGACCAGCGGCCTTACGAGGACGCGGAAGGGCGCCTACATTTACGATCTTGCGGCTCGCGATTCGAGCGGCATGATCCGCTGCATATGGTTCAACGCAGTTTACCTCGAGAAGGGCAAGGTTTTCCGGCCAGGCCAACGGGTTTTCTTCTACGGAAAGGTGGAGCGCGATTTCCACGGCGCGGGCAATTTACAAATTGTTCAGCCGCAATTCGAAATATTGCCGGAGGCGGAATCCGAGGGCGGAAACTCCATTGAAGTGGAACGGGTTGTGCCGATTTATGAAAGCATGTCCAGGCTGGGCACGCGAGTCATCCGGCGGTTGATCTGGACCGCGCTGTCTCTTCTCGGCAACAACCTGCCGGACCGCCTTCCCCCGTCGGTACGTGAGAAGAACCGGCTGGTAGACCGCGCCACCGCCTTTCGCCAGACCCATTTCCCAGACTCCGGCCAGTCCCTCGAACAGTTGTCTAATTTCCGCACCGCAGCCCAGGTGCGCCTGATCTTCGAGGAATTCTTCAACGTTGGCGCCGGCCTTGCCCTGCGGCGGCGCAAGGCAAAAGCCACCAAAGGAATCAAGTTTGAGCCCAAGGCCAGCGCCCGCGCTGCAATTCGCAGCATTTTGCCCTTCCATCCCACCGGCGCGCAGAAGCGGGTGCTGAAGGAGGTAGTGGATGACATGTGTACTTCCCGGCCCATGAATCGTCTCTTGCAAGGCGATGTGGGGTCCGGGAAGACCATCGTTGCCCTCCAGGCGGCGATCCTGGCCATTGAGAACGGCTACCAGGTGGCCTTAATGGCGCCCACGGAGATCCTGGCCACTCAGCATTACCTCTACACCAAAGCGCTGCTGCGGCCGTTGCCTTACGCGATCGACTATTTGATCAGCGCGCGCAAGGCATCGGATAAGGCGGAGATCAAGGAGCGAATGGGGCGGGGAGAGATTAATCTCATCGTGGGCACCCACGCGTTGCTTCAGGAGGACGTGGCGTTCTCGAAACTCGGCCTCGTGGTGGTGGACGAGCAGCATCGCTTTGGCGTCCTGCAGCGATTCGAACTGATGCGGAAAGCGGTCAACCCTCACGTTCTGGTGATGACCGCCACACCAATTCCTCGCACGCTTGCCCTGACCCTTTACGGCGATTTGGATTACTCCGTCATCGATGAGTTGCCGCCCAACCGGACGCCCATCGAAACACGCCTGGTGGAGGAAGACGCTCGCGCGCGGGCTTTCGAGTTCATTCGCGATAAGGTGCGCGAAGGCGGGCAGGCTTACGTGGTTTATCCGGTGATCGAGGAGGCCGGAAAACTCGATTTGAAGCCCGCCGTGCGCATGTTCGAGCAGCTTTCGCACAACGTCTTCCCTGAGTTCCGTGTGGGGTTGCTGCACGGGCGCCTGCCTAGCGAGGAGAAGGAAGACGTGATGCGCCGCTTCAAGCTCGGTGAAGTCAAAGTGCTGGTATCGACTACCGTAATCGAGGTGGGCGTGGACGTTCCGAACGCCACCGTGATGCTCATCGAACATGCGGAGCGTTTCGGGCTTTCCCAGTTGCATCAACTCCGCGGTCGCATCGGCCGGGGCGCGCAGAAATCGTACTGCCTCCTGGTTGCTTCCCCGTCACGAAACGAGTTGGCCCAGCAACGGCTTCAAACTATGGTGGAGACAACGGACGGGTTCAAGATTGCCGAAATCGACTTGCGGTTGCGCGGCCCGGGAGAGTTCTTCGGCACCCGCCAATGGGGAATTCCGGCGTTCCGGATTGGCAACTTGATCCGCGATCAGGAGATTTTGGAATGGGCTAAGCGGGAAGCCTCGGACTTTGTCGAACACCCTCCATCTCACCAGGAATTGGAGGCGTTCGCAAGCTACCTTCGGGCCGAGTGGCCGCGGCGCTACCGCTTGGCCAGCGTGGCGTAAGGAAAGGCAGAAGGCAGTACCCGGGAGCGCGGGCATCCTGCCCGCAGCGTGCGTGTAATTGCGGCGCGAAAGGCGGGCAGGATGCCCGCGCTCCCGGATATCCTCAAAGCAGAAAACAGAAAGCAGAAGGCGACGCTCGGTGGCTGGCGCGCGAGAGTGCTCAAATTGGCGGCAGCCAGCACGTTCGACGCGACCCCAGCGCCCTAAGCACGTGAGTTTAGGGCGGCGGTCCTCTGTAGCCGACTTCTTGTCACTTGCCCGGCCTTGCCTTGCCGCTCGGAAGCCTTGACATCGTTTGCACAAAATGCGCTGTTTTTGCTCAATTCAGGCTCTAATTTGTGCTAAATTGCGCTCAAAACGCGGATAATTTGCACCATTCAAAAAAGTGATGTGCTTTGTTTTTAGGTACTTCTTAGCTTCGTTCCCACTATTCTTCATTTCTTATAGTTCCCAACATTCCCCCATAGCCGGGACCCTTTCGCTTTCCCTTGCACCTCGGCGCCCGCCCACGACATTCTGTCGAGAACAAGGTCATAACAATAGGCTATCCCAGCCCTGTGAGATTGTCAAGTGGAAAGTGCAGGAAAAGTGCGATTCAGACGGCAGAAGTGGATCCGCGCGAATGACGTGTAGTCTGGGACACCCGTGTTATTCAAATGACACCAGTACGATGCCCGGCATAGGGTGTGAAACAACGGATCAGTGATAGAATGAATCAGTCCTTTCCATGAGAGTAATCTCCGGCACATACCGCGGGCTTCATTTGGCAACGCTGAAGGGCGGGAACCTCCGCCCCACCTCCGATCAGATGCGCGAGACTCTTTTCGACGTGCTTGGCCCCAATGTGGAGGGCGGGGCCTTCCTGGACGCATATGCCGGAAGCGGCGCCGTAGGGATTGAAGCGCTGAGCCGGGGGGCAAACGACGTGGTGTTCATCGAGCACCACCGCGCCGCCCAACAGCTCATTCGCAAGAATCTCGAGGCCCTGGGCATCAAGTCCGGCTATTACCTAATCCGGACTACGGTCACGAAGGGACTCGAGCGGCTGGAGCAGGAAGGCTCGAAGTTTCGCTACATCTTCCTGGACCCGCCTTACAACGAGATTGCCGAGTACCATCACGTCCTGCGGCTTCTCGCACGCTCACATTTGCTCGATTCTCAATCCCTGATCATCGTGGAACACTCCCGGCACTGTCTGCTCGAAGAAGCCTACGGAAGCCTGCGCCGGCACCGACTGATTCGGCACGGCGAATCGCAACTCGGTTTCTACCGCATGGAATAGTCCGCTCGCTGGATGAAGCACCACGTCACAACTATACCCCGGCCGCGTAGGGGCAGGGCTTGCCCCATAAGCGTTCACTTAACGCCTCAACTGGTCAAGTGGTGGCAATTTGGGTCTCGTTCGCCACTAAATTCAGGCCCGGAGGGCCGACAGGGAGTAGCCCACGGCGT
>Ga0187879_10001139_pt1 | contig 18154 bp, 20 predicted proteins | sample June2016WEW_19_1_FD_132423 | JGI IMG/M metagenome (GOLD analysis project Ga0187879, IMG submission 132423) | Peatland microbial communities from SPRUCE experiment site at the Marcell Experimental Forest, Minnesota, USA - June2016WEW_19_10 | ecosystem: Environmental > Terrestrial > Soil >... | reverse complement strand
CCCGTCCGTTCACGCTTTGTTCGGGGGCATCCGGGGAAGCCGTGGCTTCGATGGGATCTCGGAAGCAAACTGGCGTTTCGCCATTGGACTCGGTGGCGAGGTTGATCTTAGAATAAACGACAAGATGGCGTTTCGCCTTGTCCAGGTCGATTACATACCAACTCACTTCCTGGATTTGCGGCAGGATAATGTCCGGGTTTCAGTAGGGTTCGTATTCCGGTTTCCTCGTTGGTAGGAGCTCGTTTTGAGAACCCGAGGGGCGGAATTCCGCCATAATCATAAGAGAGGTTCGGAGGCCTGTGGAGCAGGAGGCACCAAAATTCCTGGCCCGCAAGAGCCCAAGTCACCGCCCGCTCAACCAAGTGCTGGCGATGATCTTGGAGACGGATACGCCGTTCCAGGCGCTTGGGCTCCAAGGCTCGCAGCCCTGGCCTAAGTACCACCGCGTTGTCCCCGGCTTCTTATCATCTTCTCTCCTCCATCTTTCTGTCCTCTTCTTACTGGCTCGCTTTCCCGTTGGGAGGCTGTTAGCTAAGCCCGAGGTTGCGGAGGAGCACCACACTGAGCACTTGGTGTATATGCTCCCTCCTCAGGCCCTCAAGGACCGCCTACCAAACTTGAAGCCGCCCGGATCAGGCGGTAAGCCGGGGCAGGGACACCGCCCGGAGCGCCCCCCGGCGAAAGGTGGCCAGTCGTTCCATCCCACCCTGACCATCGTATCGAATCCGCCGCATCCCGACAACGACCGGCAGACAATCATTCAGACTTCTTCGCCGCCTGAGCTGAAGATTCCTAAGGAGATTCGCCTGCCCAACATCTTGATCGGCAATCTTGCTCCGCCTCCGCCCGTGCCCAAGCCACCTCCTCCTCCGCTGAAGCCGATTGAGACACATGTTGTCGTGCCGCCTCGCTCTGCTGTGACACCGCCTGTGGCTCCTGCGCTGGCTCTCGCGCCTCCACGCAACCCTTTGCCGAACCCTTCGCTGACGGTCCCTTTGCCCGCCGCGCCTGCGCCACCTGCACCACCTGCGCCACCACAACCTGCGCCTCAACCCGCTCCGCAACCGACTCCGCCACCACAGCCCGCTGAGAAGGCCGAGGCAAGAGGCCTGGCTGAACTCGATACGCGGAAGACTTCCGCCGCATCGGCCGGACTACTCAGCCTCAGCGTTGACCCCGCGCCACCGACCGCATCCTTGACCCTTCCTCCGGGTAATCGTCAGGGAGCCTTTTCCATCTCCCCGGAGGGAGGCAAGACCGGCTCGCCAGGCGGCGTTCCGGGCGGGGATCCGCTGGGAGGCAACGCCGGCGGGAATGGACCGCCGGGCGACGCGAGCGCGGGCGTTGGCTCTGGAAAGAAAGGCGGCGGTGGTCCGGGTTCGTCGGAACCGGGCCCGGGACCGAATGTTAGTATCTCGGGCTCTGCCGGTGACGACGCTGATGCACTCTTGCCCTCCTTCTTCAGCGCCGCTGCGGTCTACCCTGTAGCTCAGCCCGGCATTCGGCGGCCGATGATGGTTGTCACCACCGGACCAACCGGAGGCGGCGGCCTCCGAGTCTACGGCGTGTTGAAGGGCAAGAAGATCTATACCGTCTATCTCCCCATGCCCGAAAAAAACTGGATTTTCCAGTATTGCGCGCGCGATGCCTCGGGCACAGGCCAAGAGGCCACACCCACACATCTTAACGTAGAGGTCAAGCTGGAAATCCCCGTCGCCCCGCCCGCAGTCGTGGAACAGTTTGACTTTCGGCGCCCTCCCTTGCCGCCCTCGGAGCCGACCAAGAGAGAAACGATCATCCTGCAGGGCGTAATCGAGGAAGATGGCTCGATTGGCGAGCTGAAAGTTTATAAAGGCGCCGGGGGCGCCGAGAAGTCCGCGTTGGCGGCCTTCAGCCGCTGGAAGTTCAGGCCCGCTCAGCGGGAAAGCAAACCGATTGCCGTTGACTTCCTGGTGGGCATCCCGATCGTTTTGCCGGCGAAGTGAGGGCGCGTTCCATGCCAACTAGTGAGCCTCGCAAATAGGGTGACATATGGAGGACCCCCTCACCCGGCTCGCTGCCCTCGCCACCCTCTCCCCCAAGGGGGCGAGGGTTAATAACGGGAATCGCTGCCCTCGCCCCCTTGGGGGAGAGGGTGCCCGAGGGACGAGGGCGGGCGAGGGGGTTCACTCGTCGCTCTATACTGCGAGACTCATTAGGCGGCGGCATCGGTTGCGCGTTCCAGGCGCGCTGTCTCTCGCCGCAGTGGTCCTTCTTGCGCTGGGCGGATGCAAGCACGCGCCTGCCTCTCCTTCAAGCCACATCGCCAACGATCAACATTCCCAGCCACCGGCCGCGGCGACGGCGCCCGACGCGGCGTCCGCCCCCGTTCAGGTACCTGTCCAGGAGCCGCGCTTCGCCGTTCAAGTCGCGGCATTCGATGACCGGCCCAGCGCCGAAGCCTTGGCCTCAAGGCTCTCCGATCACTTCGGTCTTCAGACGGTGGTCGCTCCGGTGGACTCACACGGCGTAACTCTTTACCGGGTTCGACTTTTGGCTGGAAGTAAGGATGAGGCTGAGAAGTTGGCCGAGACGTTTCTGAACACCGAAAAGCTCAAGGTTTGGATTGTTCCGTTGTAAGGCCGGCTGTTGCGCCCGCCCTCGGTCAGCCGGGCCGTGTTCCCTATTTAGGCCAGCATTTGCCGGCCCTCCGCTGCGCTCAGGGCGGGCTCTAGAGGACGGCGCTAGCTTCGAATCAGAACGCTATTGTAAGGCCTACATGTCTTGCTCTAACGGACCCGCCCCTAAGGGTTGCGGCCGGAAGCCTTTAAAGGCATCAACTCTCCGGCAGCGCGCCGGATCCGGCGCATGCAGTTCTCCCATTCCCCTTCGAAACACTGCGGCTTGCGGCAGTCGAATTCGCAGAGCGCATCCTCGGAAGGAACCTCCCGGGAGACTTGCCCCGCCACCCAACGCCAGACGGTACGAAAAAGGTTCATGCCACCACCTCGACGCGCTCCAGATTCTCTAGCCTATTGGAAATGCACCCTCTCTTGCATCCGCGCCAATCCAGGAAACCGAGGTCCAGCATCCAATTATCGAATCGGCAATCCAGCGCCAAACATGAGCTAAATCTGTTGTTTCTTCCAGCTTTGCGAACATGTTAGCACAACTTCAGGCAGGTCAAGGACATTTTTTCCGCACGACCTTTTTTGCGCTGACTTCGAGGGTCGTGCAGGGAAGACTTGTTCGCGCCTCCCCGCGGGCGTAGCCGTAACGGCGAGGGATTGCCATGGACGCGTTTAGCGAGCCTGGGAGTACGACTCCCGGAGTGCTCATCGTCGACGACGCCTTTCACCATGCCCAGGCGTACGCCTCGACCCGCGGGTCGGCGCCGGCGCTGAGCACGCCTGACCTCATATCCACAATGATCCCCGCGTTCGAACCCAGCGACCACGGACCCGCCACGCCCAGCTTGTGCCCACGCGCCACGAGCGCCTGCCGTGTGGCTTCTGGGATGCGCGCCTCGACGGACGCCGCGCCCGGCTCCATGGTGTGGGGAAACACCGAGGAGGGAAAACTCGAGGTCGACCAGCGCGGTGCTTCGATGGCTTGTTGAATGTTCATGCCGAAATCGACGACGTTGATGAGCGTTTGGATGGTGCGCATCACCTGATCGTCGCCTCCGGGACTTCCCAGGATTCCAAACGGTTCGCCGTCCTTCATGATCAGCGTGCTCTGCAAGGTGCTGCGCGGCCGTTTGCCGGGCTCGAGGGCGTTCGCCTCCCCTCGCACCAGAGAATAGTAATCGCCGCGGCAGTTGAAGAGGATGCCCGTATCGCCCATCACCACGCCGGTCCCCATGCTGCTGTGCAGGCTCGGCTCAAAGCTCACCAGGTTGCGGTCCTTGTCGACGACGCCGATGTAGCTTGTGTCGCCCTCGTAATCGGCCTTGCCCTCGCGAACCACGACGGCACGCCGGCGAGCGGCCGGAGCATCGCTCATGTATTTCTCCGGCGAGCCCGGCCGCAACTCGAGCGAGGCCGCATTCATGTCGATGAGCTTTCTTCGTTCTGCCGCGTAATCCTTCGAGAGCAGCCCGGCATAAGGAATCTTGATGTAGTCCATGTCGCCAAGATACTTTTCGCGGTCCGCCATGGCAAGCTTCATAGCCTCGATATTGACGTGCAGGAAATCCGGGCTGTTAAGGCCCAGCGCCTTGAGGTCGTAACCTTCCAGGATGTTCAGGGCAAAGAGTTCCGTCGGTCCCTGGGTTGCGGAAGGGTTCTTGAAAACCTGGTAGCCGCGGTAACTGATCGAGACCGGCTCCTCGACCTCCGCCGTGTATTCGGCAAAATCCTCGTAGCGGAACAGTCCCCCATTCGCCTCGGAGAAAGCGGCGAATTCGCGCGCGATGTCGCCTTTGTAAAAGCGGTCGCGCGCCGCCTTGAGCGCCTCGTGCCTGCCCTTCGCCCGGGCGGCTCTTTCGGCTTCGACCAGCTTCTCCAGAGTTCGGGCGAGATCAGGATTCCTGAATATCTCGCCGGGCTTGGGCGGCTGACCATTCGGCAGATACACCTTCACAGTGGTCGGATACTTGAGGATCTTCCTGGTAAAGGCAATCGCGTTGGCGCGGCCTTCGCTGATGGGGAATCCGTCGCGCGCCAGTTCGATGGCCGGTTGCAGCACCTGCGCGAAGCTCATCGTGCCCCAGCGGTCCAGCAGAATGTACCACGCGTCGACGACGCCCGGAATGCCGCCGGAGAGCAGGCCGTCGCTGTCGGGGATCTTGCCGCCGTTGTTCTTCTCATACCATTCGATCGTCGCGAGCTTCGGAGCGCGCGGCTCGGCATTAATCGAAAGCACCTTCTTCTGGCTCGCCAGATAAACCAGCAGCTCAGCGTCCGAGCCCACGCCGTTCGAAGGGAAGTCCGTCACGGCCAGCGCCGCCTGCCCGCCCACCGCCGCGTCAAAGGCGTTCCCGCCTTCTGCCAAAATGCGGCGGGCAGCCTCCGTGGCTTGAGCTGTCATCGAGGAAATTGCCGCCACCCGTCCCCGAATTACGGGACGCATCGTGCGCGCCGGGGCCGCCGGACTTTCCTGGGCCAAGCCAAACGGCGCGAGGCCCAGGCCGAGAATCAATACATAAAAGCCGAGAACCTTTCGTGAAGCTGCCATTTGAACCGTCCTTGGACCAGAATGCCCCCTAGTCCCAATCGCTCCGGCTGGCGCAGGGCAAAGCCCTGCGATCCGTGCGGCCGCAAAATCGGCAGACCGCAGTCCGTGGTTGTGCGCCAGCCACGGAAGGGCGGACTTCAGAGACTGCGGAAGAACCCTCCCGTCCGTCATTCCGAGGAGTCGCGGGCGACGAGGAATCTCGCAGTGCGTTGAAAACACTCAGAGCGAGATTCCTCGCTCCGCTCGGAATGACACTCGAAAGGAGGTTTTCACACAGACTCTTGCATTAAATCCATTGGGCGCTAGCCGACTCCTTGTCGCTATTTCCGGCCGCGAAGCCTTGACCTCGTTTCGCTCAAAGTGCGCTGTTTTCGGGCATTTCATGCCTCGATGAGTGCTAATTGGAGCGCAAAACGCGCACAATTTGCAGCACTCTAAATAGTGACATCCTTTGTTTTCAAGTACTTCTTAGCTTCGTTCCCACGATTTTGCATAATTTGACGTAGCGGGCTTCCCCCGCCTCGCCGGGGCCATTCTGTTCCTTTTTGCGCTTCGGCGCCGAGGACGCTCGTCTAGGGCAAATTGTCCATAACACGACCACATTTATAGGCTATCAAAGGGCGGAGAACTTGTCAAGCGAAAAATAGGGCAATAACATAGTTGGCTAACCACGACTAGAGTCGGGGAGTTTTTCCCTTCGCGTGCCCTGCGATGCGAACCACGGGCAAGTTTGGGCAACAATTACCGATAATCTGGGATTTCCTTGAAAAATTCATTGGGCCTCGAGCACTGTCACCTTTACGCGGATTCCACACAGTTGATGGGCATCGTTTAGAACACTTGACTGGAGGCTGTTGATTGTCACGCCGCCATCTGCGAACTTCAACAACGTTACCTTGCACAGTTGGCTTCTTCCGCATTTGCCGAGCGTTATTTCCTTGGGTAGTTCGCTGGCATCTACGATCTTCCGTGACGGTTCAACAAGCACCCTTTTGGGAGTCCGAAGAAAATTTATCTTTTGATCTTTGCTGCCGTCCGTAACGAATGAGGAGAAGGTGCCGCCATGTGCCTGCACCACGGTTGGTGATATAGATTCCGATGTGCCACTGGTCGTAATTGGCCGACAACCAACGAGAGGAAGCTCTGGCAGTGTCGCTTCTTCCTTGGGTAGTGCCTCCGCCGCTGTTTCCTCCGGCTTCGTGTCTGTGCTTGTCCCTAATTGAGGACCGACACCGCTTGTGCTAAGTTCGCTTGGGCAGGCATCTTGATTAACAGCTATTGTCTCAATGAGCGGCACGGTTTGCTCTTGTGTTTTATTAATACCTTCAAACCGATAGTACAAAGCTCCCGATATCTGCTTATAACCAAAGGACTCATTTTGACTTGCGTAATGATCTCTTACCTGTTTAAAGCCAGTATCGGATGGAGAGAAAAATGTCCAGTTTATTCCGCATGAACCGTAGAGTTCTTTTGCTTTCTTAACGTGTCCTTCCCAGGTGTCAGCCAACATTCTTGATGTTCTGAGATGGGGAAATTCTTCCTCGGGTATTAATTGTTGGGAGATTTTGCCTGGTCCAATATCCAAATTCAATGGCAAGCTTTTATTCCCGTCTTCAAACTCAAAGAAAAGACTTAAGACGTGGGCAGAAAGATGGGCATTGTTGGCAATCGAGATTGCGTGATCAGAACGGAATTCCACTATCTCTAGCGGATTCTTCGGAATTTTGGGCTTGGGGCCAACGGTCGATTTGGGCATCTGTATCGGCGGTGGCTCCTCGTGAGCCTGCGGCTGTGGCCCTTGTACCAGGGGAGGATGTTCCCTGCGATATTGCGTCCAGACTCCCCACGATGATATTGCCAACAGCGTAGAACCAACAAGCAATGCCACGGCCCACTGCTTCGGTCTGCGCCAGTTTTGCACCTTCTCCCAGCGCAAGAATGCATAGATAACGCTTCCAGTGAGAGATATATAGCCTAATGATGATACGACCAAAGGTATTCTGACTCCGTTTAATTGCAGAAGCCACATAAACATATTGCAAGCCAGAGCGACGACCGCGAAGAATACGCCAGTACCGAGTTGAGGACGCCTTATGGAAACACTGGGAATCGTAGAATCTTCACCAGACGATGATAAATCAGGGGTCGGCCTGTGTGATTTTGCCTGTCGAAGCACCCAGCCAATGAAAAAGAACTGTAGGCCCACAATCGCAATGTTCCAAGCAAGGAATTCCTTATGAAACGGAGTTGGCAACTGAATAGCGTAGGCAAAAATCGAACGAAGTGAGTCCGTATAGGTTGATAGGAAGCGTCCACACATACAATCACCCGTTGCGCTGTGGACACCGGTGTGGTACCGTGGGGGCGTTGGGTGCCCGCAGTTCTCAGGGGCCCGATTCGCAGTCGGGCCTCTTCATTTTCTGAGCCTACGGTATCATAAAATCTACGGCTTGTCCTAATTCGGTTAGTCATCTATGTTGTTGTCCTAATTTGGCCGTAGCGCCGCCATCTTGGCGGAGCAGCGCAGACGCGTCGTTTCTTGGCATGTCTGGGCTCCCGTGAATTCGGAGAGGCCCATACATCAGGCCAAGGAGCGTCCCGACGTATGCGCCACCCGCCTTCACACCTTCTCCCCTCAGGTTAATCTGAACTTGACCAGCCAGGGTTGCAGGCATATTATGTGCAGGCAGGAATAAAGGCGACGCCGGGAAATCCGGCTGAGTGTTTCTCCCCCCTTTGGGCCAAATTCAATAACGGGCGGCCAGTCTACTCTTATGGAGGCTTCGAATGAGGCAAGTCAAGGGTATTGTGTGTCTTGGGCTCTTGTGTCTCTTCTTGGGAATCGCGACGAGTCCCGCACTCGGGGATGACGACAAGAATCAAGCCAACTGGGACAGGCTAAAACAATTGTCGCCAGGCGAGGAAATTCAAGTCGTACAGAACGGCGCCAAGTCCAGTCGGAGTAACTTCCGCAGCGTAACCGACGAGGCTATTGTCGTGAGTACGGCGACCGGAGAACAAGCTATAGCTCGGCAGAGTATCCTCCGGGTTTCGTCCAAAGGCCCAGGGCACCGCATGAGGAATGCACTGATCGGCGCTGGAGTCGGGGCGGGCGCCGGCTTGGCGATTGGCGCGGCGGAGGATTCCCACCAAGCTTGCACCGGACTGTGCATTAACGTTCTGCCCAACGCAGGCAAAGAGATCGGTACTCCGCTTGGTGCGATTGTGGGCGGCATTGTCGGTGCGGTGGTTCCCACGGGCGGTTGGCACGAAATCTATCGTGCTCGCTAAAGAGGGGGAAAGGTGAATGAGGCATAGACGTCTAATATGAAATTGGTTATTACTGGAGTCACGCCGGATGGCGGAGACGTGTTGGTTTTTGGCATGTGTGCACTCCCACGTGGGTTAGGGGTGGCGCCACCGCGCCCGCCCATACCAGCCCCGTCGCGAACCTCATCAGTCGTGAAACAGTTGGCCCTTCGGCAGCGCCGCTACCGTTTGTCAATGGCGATCAACAGGCCGGCACTCACGCCGATTGATTGCTCATGTCCGCGCCCAAAGTTGTACTCATATCCCGGTTCGACATACCAGCCAAGTTTGTGTTTGCGGCCTGGCCAGAACATGAAATCCAGCACGGCTTCGCCGCCCAGGGAGTTCCTCGTCAAGCCGGATTCGCTCGTATGAATCCACTCCGGACCAAATCCGGCCATAAACTCGACTTTCGGGGAAAAGGTCCAAGGTTTCTTGAACAGAAGGTCGGTATCCCATTCGGTCGCTTGGCGGCTAAAGCTAGGCGTCACGCCTGCCTCCAGTTCCAGCCACTTTTCGATAGGCGTTACCTCAACCGCCACGCTGGGGCCGAAGCCCGATTGGTGGTCCGTGAGGTTGCGGCTGGGAGATGCCCCGAACTCGACGACGGCAACAGGCTCCTTATTGCCATCCTGTGCTAAGACGTATCCCGGGCAGAGAAGAAGCGATGCTGCCAACAGCAGTTTCATGGCGCTCATCAAGTCAGAATACAAGTTTAGCAGAACGGTGCTTTAGATGTTCGATCCGCTGGTGGAGCAGTCGAGAACGCCGCCGCCAGCGGGGCCGCCGGATGGCGCAGCCGTGCCGTTTTTTGGCATGTCGGCGCCCCTGCGGATTCGGAGAGGCGCATACATCAGGACAAAGAACGTCCTGACGTATGCGCCACCCCGTGGCATCTCCGGCTCGCCGTCGTACTAACGTTGCATGTACAATGTCAATATGCTCAAATCAAAGGTGAATGAGGCCGAGATGCCCAAGAAGAAATTGATTATTCCTAGACTGAAGTCCGAAGCGGAAGACGCCAAGTGGCACGAGCGCCACCGCCCGGCGCTCGAGCGGGCCGCAGCACGGCATATCCTGGAGGGATCCACGCTGACCTTGCGCGAAGCCGCAGCTCGCGCCAGGACGCGGCCGGTCACGTTGCGGTTGGCGGCCACCGATTTTGGACGACTCGGAAAGAAGGAGACAGGATTGTGACAGACGCGGCGCAACCAAAGTCTGGGCGCTGGTGGAAACGTTGGCGCGCCAGCATCGTAACGGCAGCTGTCGGTCTCGTCTTTGCACTGATTCCAGTCGGCGTCGAGTATTCCTGGCCAGACTCGAAGACAGCCATTCCATTTATTTTCGTTCTTCTTGACAGGCTAGCCGATGCTTTGTTCATAGCTGCCTTCCTCTGGGTGGTCGCAGAAAACAGCCGGGACATCGAAGGTCTAAGAGAGTTCGTGAGCAGCATTGCGGTGAATTTCTTGGGGAAGTCGCTCCCGGATGAACTCAGGGAACATATTGACGATTATCTGAGGATAACACTTGTGCGCAAGAACTGGACGATAACGTATTGTGTCGAAAAGGAGGCAGATAGTCTGAAGCTCACCGTCGACAGTGCATACGTCATGCATAACTACTCGGGGAAAAAAGCCACGTACAATCTTGTCTTCCAAGTAGAACAAACTCCCGAGGAACACGCCAGTCAAATTACATCGGTTTATGTTGACTCCGCGCCCCAAGATTTGGCAGGCAGAATCGAAGAGTCAGGCGGATACGTTCAGCTCAGGCAACCATTTCCGTTCCTGTTGGAGGCTGACAGTGAGCGAAGCTTCTCCACGCACTCCGTTCAATACTTTAAGGACACAATCACTTCACCCTTCTGGGCGAAATATGCGGTTCTAAGCGGTGCACAGTTTAGCGTTACCTTCCCGGTCGGGTTCGATGCGTATCTGGAGGTTACGGGGGAGGAAATCAACCCGAAGAGCCCCGGGGAACTGGAAAGACGATGGACGACCGTCAACCCCATTCTTCCTGGGCAAGGTTTCTTTGTGAGAGTACAACCAGTAGATAAGAAGTAACGCGGGTGGCGCAGACGTGCCGTTCCCTGACATGTCTGCACTCGTGTGGATTAGGAGAGGCGCATACATCAGGACAAAAAGCGTCCTGACGTATGCGCCACCCCAGGCTGGCAAGGGCGTGCGGACTCTAATTCTCCAGCGCCTCGCGGGTGATCTCTGCTCCGAGGCGGCGCAGCCGACGTTCCAGATCGCTGTGGCCGCGTTCGATCTGGTAGACGTTTTCGACGACTGTCTCGCCTTCCGCAGCCAGCGCGGCAAGCACGAAGGCCATTCCCGCTCGAAGATCCGGAGCGACGACGCGCGTGCCGCGCAGGGTCTCAACGCCTTCCACGTCAGCAAGGTTTCTGGCTTTTCGTGTGATCTTCGCGCCAAGCGACACGAGCCCGTCGATCTGAGTGAATCGGTCTTCGAATACACTCTCGCGGATGGGACTGGTGCCATCGGCAACCGAGGCGAGCGCCATGATGCCAGGCAGGAAGTCCGTGGAAAAGCCAGGATACGGCCAGCTCACCACATTCACGGGCTTCAGCCTTTCCGGGCCGCGGACGCGCGTGAGCGGTCCCTCTGCCGTGACGCGCACACCCATCTGCTGTAACTTGGCCACGGGGATTCGCATTTCATCCAAATGGGCTCCGACTATGGCAACGTCGCCTCGGGTGATGGCAGCGGCCATCATCATCGGCCCGGCGTCCAAGCGATCGGCCATGACGGTGTATTCGACTGCCTGTAGTTCTTGAATGCCCTCGATCCTTATTGTGCCGGTGCCTAAGCCGTAGAGCCTGGCGCCCATCTCGACGAGGAGATTTCCAAAGTCGGCGACCTCAGGTTCACAAGCGGCGTTTTCGATGATCGTCTCACCCGCGGCCAGGCAGCCGGCCATGATCAGATTCTCGGTGCTGGTTTGACTGGGCATGTCGAGGTAGGTGGTGCTGCCGGTTAATCGCTCCGCTGTGATGGTCAATTGATCGTTAGTTCCCTCGACGGCAGCGCCCAGGCGCTTGAAGCCATTGTAATGAAAATCCAGCCTGCGAATGCCCAACGCGCATCCGCCGACGCCACGCAGTTCAACCTTCCCGAGCCGGTGGAGCGCGACCGGCAGGAACAGTATGGAGGCGCGAGACCGCGTAGAGAGATGAGGGTCCAGGACGTGGTTTGTTACCGACGAGGCGTCGATCACCAACACACGCTCGCCTTTGTCGTAGGTGACCTTTGCCCCCAGGGACTCCGCCAACGCCAGCTGAATGTAAACGTCGTTCAGGGGAGGCACATTGCGCAATATGGTCTGGCCCTTCCTCACCAGAAGCGCGGCGGCGATCATGGGCAGGATGGCATTTTTAGCACCTTGAACGACGATGGTCCCACCTAAGACCTTCCCACCTCGGATGACATACCTCGCCGGCCGCCGGCTCTCTCGAATGGTCTCCGGTATCGGGTTAATGAGTGCCATGAGTCATTCCTTCCAGACTACGACTTCCTCTTCGAGTTCCACACCACAGGCCTTAAGGACTCGCTCGCGGACGAGATCCAACAACTTCAGGACATCCGCCGCCGTAGCGTGGTCGCGATTGACAATGAAATTCGCGTGCCGCTCGGACACCACCGCCCCGCCCAGGCGCGTTCCTTTCAAACCAAGCGAGGCAATCATCTTGCCCGCGGATTGTCCGGGGGGATTCTTGAACATGCACCCCGCGCTTTCTTCCTGCAGGGGCTGTGAGGCGCGGCGATTGCGGTTGAACTCTTTGACGCGCTCGAGGACCTCGGACTGAGGGCGGTCCAGCAACTCGAGGGTGACGGAAAGCACCAGATCGTGGGAAGAGAGATTGGTGTGACGATACTTGAAGCCCACATGATCGGCTTTCACCGTCTCGACCTGCCGGGTTTCGCCATCGAATAGCGTGACGGCGCGCACCACGTCGGCCATCTCCGTGCCGTAGGCTCCCGCATTCATGCGCAGGGCGCCGCCCAAGGTCCCCGGCACTCCAACCAGGCCTTCCATCCCGCCCAGATTCCGCTTCGCGCATTCCATAATCGCGGTGCCCAGGGTTGTCGCCGCCGGAACGACGACGCGGTTCCCCGCGATTTCTATTTCCTCGCCCCGCGCCAGTTGCAGCACGACGTCCGGCACTCCTTCGTCAGCCACCAGCAGGTTCGACCCACCGCCCAGGATCCGCCACGGCACTTCGTGCGCTTCGAGATACGCCACCAGCTCCGGCACGCGGCGCGCGTCACGCACCCGGACGATGTCAGCCGGACCGCCCACGCCGAGCGAAGTGTGCCGGCTCAGACTTTCCCCCGGGAGCCATCCCGCGCTCCACGCTGCGAATCGCTCCGAAACTCCGTGTTCCTGTGCCAATATCGACATCAGTTTTGATCCGCCCGTGGCTGGCGCATGGCGATACTCTGCGGTCTGTGGGGCCAAAAAGCCAGGAGGCCGCAGAACTGCGCTCTGCGCCAGCCACGACTCAGGTCTCGCTTCCCAGCATCTCGTTCCCGGCGGCTAAGATCGGATTGGCGGGTTTTCATAGCCCCGGTAAAACCATCTCAATCAGCAAAGCTAAACGGTCAGCAACAAGCTGCGTCCTAACACCCCGGTGACCTGATCCTGCGCTGCCAAAGCTGAATCCCGTGTTATTGCTGTCAGGCAGCGAAGATGGTCGGCGAAGTCCCAAGCCAGATCGCGGGCGGCCGCGACATTCCATATGGCCAGAAGCTTACCGATCTTCCCGGTGTCCTGCGCCAACTCACCCAGGATTCCGGTCGCGAGAAACTCGAGTGCTTGGGGAAGGACGGCTTCCAGGATCCCATTCACACGCTCGAAATCATCATGTTCCGAGCTCGTTATCCCGGGGGTCAGGTTCAGTTCGGCGTCGGTCTGGAGCAGCGCCAGGGCCAGATCATGATTGATGTGCGCATTCATTCCAGCCAGCGCGAACTGGATGCGTTCGATCCCAGGGCGATAACGCGCTTCGAAGAGAGCCTGCCACGAACTGGGAACGCTTGCGGGATTGTTCAACCAATTCAGGATTGCAGAGAAATAATACCCGGCAAAGACGACGTCAAGGCGGGTAAGCCATGCTGAATCTTCCCAGCCTCCCTGGGGCGGGCTGCTGTCTACCTTTTGAGTGACCATCATGTAGAGAAGGTTGAACCATTTGAGGCCGTCGCCGGCCGGCAATAGGCCGTCGATCTTCTGCATCAAGCCGAGAACGTCGGCAATTGTGGCGGGTGGAGGGCCACTTGCAATTGCGATGAGTTGGCTATCGGCGGCCGTGCGGTCCATAGACTGCTCCTCCTGAAACGCTGAAGTTCCGCATAAATGCTGACCGACCGAAGGTTGTGGCCTGTTTCCGGCTTGCAAGTCTGCGCCCCAGACCCCGGTTTCTTAATTTAGACCGCCGTGGGAGGGCAGGCAAGGCAAAACTTGGCGGCGTCCTGCGCTGAAAACAGTGGTGTGGGCGTCTAGCCCGCATCGCGCCCCGTGAAAACCGCCCTGGCTCCCTAAGAGCACGGCGAAGATACCCAAGTCCAGCAATACCTAATCGGCTTACTTGAAAATCACGTCATTCCCGCGAGTCCGGCTGGTAGGGGTAGTTCGCGAACCGCCCCTACGGATCGACGGCGACGGCGACCTGGTGATCTCAGGCGTGGGCGGCGAGTTGCGATTCCGTAAGCCACAGGTTCATCAGCCTGACAGAGACTCGTCACTCGTCACTCGTCACCCATCACTGGTCGACGGTCGCTTCGTTCTGGACGCCCGAAATCGCATCCGCTTTGCACTCGGCCCTTACGACCGCACCAAGCCCTTGGTGATTGATCCCGAACTGGTCTATTCGACTTACCTGGGCGGGGAGCCCGGCTCCCCCCACCCGGGTTTCGACACAGCCAACGGCATTGCTGTCGATACCTCCGGCAACGCGTACGTGGTGGGCACAGCCTATTCGAACGACATCCCAACTGTGAACGCGATCCAGACGGGAAACGAATCCGAAATTAGCAACCTCTTTGTAACTAAATTCAACGCAACCGCAGCGGCGCCCCATCGGAAGCGACCTGCACGCTCACACCCAACACGGTGACGCCAAACGGCACGGCATCGGCGACCGTGGCTGTGGCAGTTTCGACCACCGCGCCATCACTCGCGCCGCCGCAGGGCAGATTTGTGCCGCCTGGCATGACAGGGTTGAGGGGAGTGTTCGGGCTCTTCGCTTTGTTGTGGTTGGCCGGCGTCGCGGCGCTTGCTGGAGCGAGGAAGCGTCGCGCCGCATGGTTGCTGGGCGTAGGCTTGCTGACGGCGTTGTTGTGGAGCGCTTGCGGAGGAGGCGGAACGACAACGCTGCCCCACAATGGTGGCACGCCCGCCGGGACCTACACCGTGGATGTCACTGCGACCGTGCCCACGGCCCCCAATCTCAGTCACACGATTCAACTCACGCTCACGGTGAACTGATTGGCGACGTAGGGTTGGCCCGGATTTCTCGCCACGCCTCTGGGTTTTGACTCGGTACGCGGAAGGGCGGGGCTTTGGAGTCTGTGTGAGAGCTTCTTTCGGGTTGTCATTCCGAGCGGAGCGAGGAATCCAGGAGTCTTGTAGGGAATCCAGACTTTGTTCTGGGTGTCCTCCCAGACCAGAATCTTGAGGGGAAGTCGATGGCAGGACTTGGAGCCGCCATCGAATGCGGCGTTGGTGCTGGAGGGGGGAGTTGAACCCCCATGCCGGGTGACCGGCGGCAGATTTTGAGTCTGCTGCGTCTGCCAATTCCGCCACTCCAGCTTTGGCACTGTCAATCTATCTAATCGCGATCACCTTCGCGAGACGCTAGCCAGTTTGGATCCTTGCGGGACACAGTGAACTTGCTGCACCGGCTACAAGTTAAGACGCTAGCAAGTCGCAAAACCAGTTGCAGCTCAAGGAAGACGATTATAGCAGGATTGGGTACGAATCTCTCCACGAACTTTGAAGAATAGCTGACTCCGCATTCAATTGCACGGCCGGGCGCAACGCTGTCCAGTCGCGCGATGCCACGCAGCGCGGCGGAGCCGTTCAGTCTCAAGTCGAATGTTTATTGAGGCAAGCGGAGTTTTGATTCCGTCAATGGCGGGTTGGTCGCCGTGGTATCCAACGCGGCTTGGGTCGAAAGAGGATTGCGGAACAAGAGGTGCCTCTCGCGGAAATGGCGCTGCGCCCGGCGTCCCCATCCGCGCACGAAGTAATAGTTGAGCGTACCGCCCATGACCGATCCCAAAACCGGCACCAGGCGGGCGAGTCCGTTTTCCGCAATCTCGCCGCCGGCCCGAATCGCGATGCGCTCCACGATGCGCGGCACGAACCGCTCAATGACCTCTTTACGCAACAGGTCCTTCCCCATATCGATTCCTGCGGCGCTGGCAGCCGCCAGCCACAGATCGGCCATGTCGTCTTCGCTGGCATATTCGAACCCGTGAATCAAGCTCAGCTTCTGAATCATGCGCCACGTGATACCGCCCAAAAAGCCAATGTCGGGTAGAACCGACAGCATCCCGCCGAAGCCCGTTCCCGCTCCCTCCAGCAAAGCCATCTTCATGGAAGCGCGAATGGTTTTGTCGGCAAGATAATCCACGACGGGCAGTGGCAAGCCGTTCATTGCGCGGAAGGAAGTGATGGGCAGGCCGTAGGCGCGGCGGAGATGCCGCAAGTATTTATCGGGATTGACACCCGCGCTGCGATAGGCGCGGAGCAGGCCCGCCTTCATTCCCTGCTCGACCCTACGCCGCACCCAAGATTTGCTTCCAAGCGCCATGTTGATTTCGATGCCTCGCGGGTCGAATAGGATGCTGAAGTGACGCCGGTGCTTTCGCCGCTCGCAAGCACAATTGACTCTTCACGCTGTTTCAAAGCCCTCCGCACCCTGATGAAGCGGCGATGGTAGACTACATAAGTATGTCATGCTCCCTCGACTGCGAGGTCGCAGCATAGGACGACACGTGCTCCCCGGAGGGGAGCAAATTGAGTAGCCGAGGGTGAAACCCCCGGACCGGACCCCACACCCCGCCTCCGGCACCCCTCTCCCCGCTGTCGGGGAGAGGGGGAAGGGGGTGAGGGTGAGGGAGCGACGTTTCGCGGGGGCGTTGCCCCCGGCCACTCAATTCCAGCCCCTTCGGGGCTGAGTCCTCGGTCGGTAACCGGGTTTCGCGGAGGCAGTCAATTGCCTCACCTCTGCCGAGCGGTCTTCGCAAAGCCGCAAAGGGCGCCAAGATCGCAAAGCGAAGACCTGAGCGACGCTTAGTTCCCGCGCTCGAGTGCGAGCACAGCGTAAGCCGTGGCCGCATCACTCATGAAAAGGCCCGTGTAGGAAGAAAGGTCTCGCTGCTTGTTGAGCGAATAAGCGAGCCATCTGCCGTCTGTCTTTTCCTGGTTCTCGATCAGCCACTCAAGGCCTCGTTTCAACTGGGGCTGGTCGCGTTTCACGCCCGCTTCCTGGAGCGCCAGCGTGACGACTCCTGTGGCATAGCCGTCGCTCTTGGTCTCGAGGGGCGTGTTGTCGTGACGCTTCCAGTTTCCCACAAAGGAAGAGAGGCTATAGCCACCATCCGCCTGCTGTTTGCTTAGCGCCTCATCGATGATGGACTTTTGCTGTTCCGGCGTCAGGAGAGCGGGAATCTTCGTTGAGGCCCAGAGCAGGATCACGCGGTCTATCAGTTTCTGCGAACCGCATTCCCCAACAAGATACTCGCGAAGCAGCTTCAGGCCGTTCTGGATCCGCGCGGACTGTTGATAGCCGCCGGGAGCGCTTCCCACCGCAATCGCAGCCAGCGCAGCGCCGTAATATTGAGAATCTCCCTCCCAGGGGGAATTGTGAAACTGCAGCCAGGGCCAGGCGCCCTTGGATTCACCTGTTTTCAATTGCTCTGCCCACATGTTATCCAGCGCCAGCCGCGCGTCGGCGCTCAACTTTCCCGTGGGCGCGTCGTAGCCCACGAGGATCAGAGCGTTGAGAACGGATTCTGTTCCGCGCGATTCCGACGTTTTGGGAAACCCGCGCTTGGCGTCAGGATAAAAGGGCTCAACTTCCTTCCACATTCGAACCCGCTTCGTAACGTTATCCAGTAGCCGGCGCTCTACCGGCGAGGGGCCCTGCTCAGCCAGTGTCGCCCGCAGGGCCGGCCGCGCCATCGCATACGGCACTACTGTGTGGCAGGAGACGCAGAACGTTCCGTGGTCGCGGGCCGCGACGTCCCAGCCCATCCACCAGGTCATCCGTCCATCGAGGTAGGCGGCGGCCGCTTGGCCACTCCAGGCAGCGGAGCTGCCAGTCGAGGAAGGGCCATCCGTGGCGAGCATGCTCACCGCGAGACAGGTAACGAACATGTAGATTGCCAATGTAGCTGCCCTCATCAGACTTCTCCTCGGTCAGGTGTTTGCCCCTGGGGTTAGTATAAGGCCATTGGGCTTCATTCACAATTGATCGCGCAAACCACGGATTCGGCTCGACACGAAGAGCCAAAGCGTCTGTGTGAGAACCCGGCCGGCTTGTCATCCTGAGGATCCGACGGCGACGAAGGATCTGCATTTCCTTGATTTCACCATTCTCGGCGAACTGCAGATCCTTCGCTGTCGCTCAGGATGACAGCTTGGGCGGTTTGCTCTG
>Ga0187879_10001137_pt1 | contig 18162 bp, 14 predicted proteins | sample June2016WEW_19_1_FD_132423 | JGI IMG/M metagenome (GOLD analysis project Ga0187879, IMG submission 132423) | Peatland microbial communities from SPRUCE experiment site at the Marcell Experimental Forest, Minnesota, USA - June2016WEW_19_10 | ecosystem: Environmental > Terrestrial > Soil >... | reverse complement strand
GGAATTTCCACTTAGGACAAATGCGGAGGTCTGGTGAATCCATCCCTAAGACACCACTAGGCGACGTAAACCGTGCGATCCACGACACCGGCGTTGCGAAAGGCGAGCTGACGCTCGCGGCATTTGTTGCATTGCCCGCAGTGCTGAGCGTCCTTTGGCGCCATGCAGGTCAGGGTCAGCTCGAGCGGCAGGTCTTTGAACGTCCTGATCAGGTCGTCCTTATGGAGACCTCTCATAGGCGCCTCGACCATCACCTTGCGTCCCAGTCCCATGCTCAGGCCGCCAGCGAAGCTCTCGAAGAACTCAGGGGTAGCATCGGAAAAAGGGTTGCCGCCCAGCGATCCGATCGCGATGCGTGAGACGCCGTGCGTGCTGCCCCAAACGGCCGCCAACGCTATCAGTATGATGTTCCGGCCCGGCAGGTAGGTGTTCTCGTCGGGCTCGTCGGCGCCGGGAACGCTCGCCCCCGACACGCTCCAGTGGTCGCCGTACAAGACGTCGGTGGGGGCGGAGAGAACAGTTATCGGCATCACGTTCGGGTTGTGGAGCGCGTCGAGGAAGGATTGAAGGCCATCGAGCTCCATCGCTTCCCAAGCGAAACCGCATCGCACATAGATCGGGTAAACTTCCGCGGCGGTTGCCAATTTCGCGATCAAAACCGAGCTGTCCAGGCCGCCGCTCGCCAGTACTGAAATCTTGTCCAAGCTGACTCTCTCTCTTCTCGTACTTCTCCGATACCGCAGGCTGCTCAGAGATATTCGCCAATCCGGCAAGCCCCTGTCCAGCATCCGACGGCAGCGCCGTTTCGGTCGCCGCCCATCTTTACTTCACGTCACGCGGCCAAACGTTCGCAGGCGCGTTTTCGAACGTTGTGCACTTTTTTATCCGAATTTTGGGTAATCGGTTGTATTATGGCGAATTTCTGAGTATTTTTACGTAGTGGCAAGCATTGTCCGAAGAACAGCCGAAAGCTCCCGCGAATCGGCAGACAGGTTGATGACGGTTCGCCAGCTCGCCGATTATCTGAACCTCAACGAGCGAACGGTGCTCAAATTGGTATCCGAGGGGGAGTTGCCCGGAGTCAAAATCGGAAATCAATGGCGCTTCCGCAAGGCGATGCTGGACGCCTGGCTCGACGATCAAATGCTGGGAGTGACGCCGCGGAGCGTTGACGTTTCCAGAGGCGCGCCCGCGGCGCGCAGAATGCTGGATCTCGCGAGTTGCTTTCAGCCGAGCCACATAATTCCCGACCTGGAGGCCAACACCAAAACCGGAGTTATCGAGGAGCTGGCGAATCTGGCCAGCCGGCTGAATCTGGTGAGGGACAAGACCTGGTTCGTCGGCGCTCTTATCGAGCGCGAGAATATCATGCCGAGCGCGACCGGCAACGGACTCGCTTTCCTGCACACGCTCAATCGCCATCCCGAGCACGTAGTCAAACCGTTCATGATCCTGGGCCGATCGCGCGGCGGCGTCGATTTCGACGCTCTCGACGGTAAGCCCACTCATCTGTTTTTCGTACTCGGCCTCAAGTATCACGAACTGCACCTTCCCTGGCTGGCAAAGCTGCCGCAGATGTGTTCACGACCTGAAACGCTGCGAACCTTGATGGCCGCCGTCACGGCAGACTCAATCTTCGCGGCGCTGGCTGACGCCGAGCGTGGCTTGGGGATCTCGGCGACAAGCGAGTCCCCGAGAAAACTGCCGTGATGATGGAACTCCCGGTTGTACGAGGCGAACTTCTACATTTGATTCGTATTTCAGAAATTTTGGCTCTTGGCTGAAGTCATTGACGTAAAATCTGAAGAGGAGGGAAGACGAGCAAATGCAAGTTCATCGGATCTGCGAACTTAGTCCGGGTACTTCCGTCTGGGTCTGGATCGTCCGCGTGGGCAAAGGCAGATGGTGGCCCGGTTCCGTGCTTTCCATCGCTGCCCTGGAGCCCTTTCCGATAGTCGATACCCGCTTCGAGTGTCGCTCGGCTGGAAAAAACGGACTCGATGGACCAGCCTTTGTCGGCATCAGCACCACCCGAATGCGTTATCTTGAACTCCGCGATCCTCACCTGAGAGGTGACGATCGACCGAGTTTTGTTCCTAGCGCGATTTTCGCCAAACCTGAGGAAACTGAAGCCGGACTCAACGACACACAGCATATAGACAGTGCAGATGCTCCAGTGTCACTGGCAACTGCCGTCAAGAAGTCTCGACCGAGGAAAAAGACCAAAGCCTCAAATCCAACTAAGGATACGGCTGCCGTCGCGATTGAATCATGAAGCGAACGGCAAGCATTAAGGTTTCTTGATTGACCGGCGCGGTGCCTGCTCTTGAGGACTTGCTCGCGCGCATTGCGCTGAGCACGAATATTCCGCGATAAGCGGAATGAATGCGCGTCCCGCAGCATCAAGGGGATTAGTCGGTAGTTGACAGTCATCGCAATCTGCGCTAATCTTCGTTCATGCAGACGATAGACGCATTCGACAGAGAGTTCCACGACGAAGAGTCGTGCAAGAATTTCCTCGTTTCGATGCGCTGGCCAGACGGCGTGCGATGCCCGCGATGCCAGAGCGCAGAGCGCATCTACGCATTGAAGGCGCGCCCGTTTCATTGGGTGTGCTGCAACAAGGGATGCGGCGAGCGGCGCGGCTATCGTTTCAGCGTCATCACAAAGACGATCTTCGAGAATACAAAAATCCCGCTCAAGCTTTGGTTCAAAGTCGCGTTCCTGATTCTGACCGCGAAGAAGGGAATCAGCGCTCTACAGGTCCATCGCGTCATCTTCGGAGAGGAATCGACGCACGCCTATCACACAAGCTGGTATCTCTGCATGCGCTGGCGCGCCGCGATGCAGGGCGACGTGATGCCGCTGACCGGCATCGTAGAAATCGACGAAACCTTTGTCGGCGGGAAGGCGCGCAACATGCACGCCAACAAGCGAAAGGGATTGGTCGGAACCACAAACAAAGTTGCCGTGATCGGCGCGATTGCGCGCAAGGGAATGATCATCGCGAAAGTGATCGAGAACACAGACACCGCGACGCTGGACAGCTTCGTCCGCCGGTCCGTATCGACAGAGGCCAAGCTGGTCGCAACGGACGAACACAGCGGCTATCGCTTGCTCGGCGCGGACTACGATCATCGCGTCGTGAATCACACACGCGGCGAGTACGTTGTCGGCACCACTCACACAAATTCAATCGAATCGTTTTGGTCCCTGTTCAAGCGCGGGATCATTGGCAGTTATCACAAAGTCAGCAAACAGTATCTTCCGTTGTACGTAAACGAGTTCGCATGGCGTTTTAACAATCGGAAAAATCCAGCGATGTTTGCTGACTTGATCCAAAGCGTCAGCCGCTAGCCGAGCGAACCTCGAATCGCTAAAGTACACGGGTGGCTTCCACCCGCGCTCGCAAATCTATCACCGAAAAAACCCGCGCCGAAGACGATCGGCTAAGGGAAGAACTTCGACACGCCGACATCGGCAAGCTGAAAAAGCTGATGGCTCCGTTGATCGAAAAGCGAGATGTGAAAGAGAACCCACCAAACTCGCGCAACAAATAGAAAACGAGCGACCATCCCTGGCAGGGGTATGTTCGCTCGCCATTTTTTCGTCACAACACGTCCCTCGCGTTGCTGATTGAAAGAAATAGCGGATGTGTGCCTTCAAGGCAAGCGAGGGATAAATGAGAGCTTTGTGCCACAAAAATCAATGCAAGCATGGGAAGCGGAGTTCGTTCGATGGCTTGTGGAGCATGCTAGCCCATTGAGCGAAATCATGGAGAAAAATCCCAACGGCACTGCCGCTCAAATAATTCGGAAAAAGCTAGCCGAATGGACAGAACGAGGGCAGATCGCTTCGGCAGAAATCGAACTCCTACCGGAGAGCGAACAGTACAGCCGACGGGTCGCCTATATGGAACGTCTCAATGAAGATTTTGCGCATCTCATTGAAGAATTAAAGGCGCTCGATGCCCGCTAGATGAAACTTCATCACTTTGCCGCGCTCGCGCTGCCTACTGTGTGGATCGGGATCATCCCACCGAAGATGTGGATAAACGGTTCCGCAAAGGTTCTTACCGAAGCACCGTTATCAAGTTGGATTCCTGGCACGGATCAGACGTTTGATGGCGAACTGGAATGCGCAAATGAGGGTGTATCGGGGGAACACTGATGGACAGCTTATTAGTGGTGCTAACGATTGGCTTCGTCGTAATAGGCGCACTCACATATGGCGTTATAGAGGCAGTCGGTGCCGCTCATAACGATTTACAGGATGTGCTCACCGAACTCAAAAGCATAGAGTCGTCCTTACGGCAGAGTAACTTTGAGAAGCAACTGTGGGACATCGAGAAGGCAATCAAGCAACTTTCAAAATGAAACATCTCCTAGCGCTTGGGAGCCAAGATATGTTCAAGAGCATCCCAACGGGCCATCTTGCGCAAATCGCTTTCAGTCAGAACGAATGACCCCGGATATTCCTTGATCGTTTTCAGAGCTTCCCAGACGGAATCCCTGTGCTCCCGACCGTGCTCTTTTTCGACAAGGTCACGATGCAAATGCCAAGCGTAAAGGTCGGCAGACTGCAATCCTAAAACGTCATCGTCAGTATCACCTATTGGTTCACCCTTAAGGCGCGCAGCATCTTCCGGCATAGAAACTAAAAACTCACGGTAACCAGATTTCAGCTTTCCCCGTTCGTGAATGTTCTCATCGTAAATAACCTGTAGCTTGTCTGATTTATCAGCGGCCAATTCCATAGGTATGAGGATCGAATCAATGATGCAGAAGAACGCGAAATAGTATTCGTTCCGCACTATCCAAATCGCATCTTCAGACAGACCAAGTTTCCTGAACTTTGGAATTTCGGCCAGTATAGCATTCTCGTATGCTTTCCTTGGGATGCAGACGGAAATGCGAAAAAGTTCACACTCTTTCAATGCGCCGACAAATCCGAGCACGCGTTCGCTATTACGCTCTTTTCGCAGTAGTCGTTTGAAGCTCTTTGCCGAAAGCGCTGGCGCCTGATTCAGAAGATCGAACCATTTGTGAGCGTGATTTTCCCATTTTCTTACTGTTCCGAAGAAACCGGCAAAGATGAAACAGTCCCTAGGCCCAGTCTGCCCATAGCCGCTTTCGTCAACAACGAGCTGATGCAAGATCACGAGGATTCTTCCATCGCGCCTTGTGGGAGCCATGCCCGAAACAAACTTCCGAATCTGGATGCAAGGCGCATCATCTCCATGCGTAAGATGCTCATCTTCGCACGGTGGTAAGCACAGCTTATCGCTGGCGCTCTGCCGCTGATCCCTGACATTCGCTAGATTCTGTCGTGAATCCGGCTTGACTGTCAACATCCGTCTAATCCCCCAGCATCAATCGGGTTCATCGGCAACCCGAATGATGCGATCGGATACATCATAGCTCGGCGGGCGATCGCATAATCTGCCGCCGGAATCGGACGCACTCCCGAAACATCGTGACGGCGCTGCTAGATCCGCCATCGCCAGCCGATCGGCGCGCTGGCACGCAATTGGCTAGGCAAGTGCATACGGCGGCGCACCCGAAATGATCGTTCACAACCGCGGCCGCGGCGAACTACGCCCATGAGAGATGCGCTAAGCGAGGTAGCCTTCGATGTCCGATGCAACCTATGATGCGGTCATAATCGGTGCGGGTCACAACGGGATGGCGCTCGCCAGCTATCTGGCGAAAGCTGGGTGGAGCGTCGGCGTTTTCGAGAAGCGCGCCGAAGAAGGCGGCGGACTCTGCACCGAGGAACTGACGCGGCCGGGCTTCCTGCACAACGTTCACGCCAATTATCACACCCTGGTCGGCATCTGCCCGGTTTACGATGACCTGGAACTGACCAGCCGCCATGGCCTTCGTTACGTGCAGCCGCCGGTGCAAATGGCGAGCGTGTTTAAGGACGGTACGGCGCTGGTGGTGCACACCGATCTCGACAAGACCTGCGAATCGATCGCGCGTTTTTCGCGCAAGGACGCTGACACTTTTCGCGCGGTTTACGAAGAAGCGCGCGGCTACCGCGACCTGATTTTGCGCACGCTGATGTACTCGCCGCCGACCTCGATCAAGGACATCACCAAGGCGCTGGTGACCTGGGGCGTCGAGGAAAAGAGCAAGTACCTGAGCGTTCATTTGCGCCATCAGACGATCAACGAATTCCTCGACCACCATTTCGAGAACGATCGAGTCAAGGCTCATCTCTCATTTCACTCGGCGCTCGCGGGCTACGCGACCGATCGCAGGGGGCTTGCGGTTTCGTTCCCGCTGCTGCTGAGCAAGATCGACAACTGGCACATCTGCATTGGCGGTTCGCACGCACTCGCCCATTCATTATGGGAAGCGCTCGCGCAAGCCGGTGGGCGCGTTTTCCTGAATCACGGCGTCGAGAAGATTCTGGTCGAGAACGGAAAGGCCGTCGGCGTCCGCCTCGAAGATGGCAGCGAAGTGCGGGCGAAGCGTCTGATCGCGAGTTCCATCAGCCTCGAGCAGACTTTCTTCCACTTGGTCGGGCGCGAGAATCTGCCCGCTCCGCTGGCTGCCGAAGTCGAGCACTTCCCGCATATGGATTGGTCCTTCTTCAGCACGCATCTTGCGATGACGAAGCTGCCCGATTATCGCGCAGCGTCATTCGATCCCGATGTCAACCGGGCCTGGGTGGTCAATCTCGGTTACGAAAATCAGAAGCAGTTCAACGACGATTGGCGCGATGTGCGCGCCGGCCAACTTTTGAATCCGCGGCCCAACGCCGCGGTCAACTCGCTCTACGATCCGACCGACGCGCCCGACGGATGCTACACCGGACTGCTGCGCCAGATTGCGCCCTACAACCTCGCCAAGGGTGGCCCGCAAGCATGGGACAAGGTCGCGCGCGAGTACGGCCAGCGCTGCATCGAGGTCTGGAAAGCCGCCGCGCCCAACCTGAGCGATGATTCCTTCATCGATTGGGCGACCTATACGCCGCTCGATATCGCGCGCCGAATGCCGAACATGGTGCATGCCGACTGGATCGGCGGGCTGATCGATCTCGGCAACATGCTGGACCATCGCCCCGGCCCGATTCTTTCAGAGTATCGGACCCCGATCGGGAATCTGTACATGTGCGGCGCCACGCAGCATCCCCACGGGTTCGTGACCTTCGCGCCGGCTTACAACGCGCTTGAGATTATCGCGCAGGATCAGCACGTCGAACGCTGGTGGAAATGACCGCTATCGCAGATATCCCGGTGCGCCTCGATGACGACGCGAGCAGCGGGCTCGCCTCGATCGTGCAGCAGTTCCTCGAGCAGCAACTCGCCGATTCGGCGCGGCGGCGAGTACGCGCGGCGCGTTTGCGTGGCCGGCTGGGACTGACCGCGACCGATTACGATGCTTCGGTGACGGTGGATTTCCGGGGCGATGAGATCGCGATTAGCGACGGCAGCGCAGGGCCGTTCGACGCCACCATCGCGGGTTCGTACCAGTCGCTGACCAAGCTGCTGCAGGGCCGCAGCAATCCGCTGATCGAGCATCTTCGAGGCCGCCTGAAAGTTACCTCGCGGATCGGCAATCTATTTTTTCCATTTCGGGTTCATCGGCTGATGAAGCTCGCCCCTGAGGGCAACCATTAGGAGGGCCGCATGCCAGACGCATCTTATGACGCGGTAATTATCGGAGCGGGCCACAACGGACTGTGCCTCGCCGCCTACCTTGCGCGCGCGGGGATGAAGACCGCGATGTTCGAGCGGCGCCACGACGAAGGCGGCGGCGCACACACCGATGAGGCGACCGTGCCCGGCTTCTGGCACAACCTCCATGCCCAGTACATGGAGTTCATCGAGATGATGCCCTTCTATCGCGACTTCGACCTGCCCAGCTTCGGAGCGCGGGTGATCAAGCCGGATGCGCAGGTCGGAATTACCTTTGCCGACGGCAGGCCGCCGCTAATCATCTACCGGCCCGAACTCGCGGACCAGACGCATGCGAGTATCGCCTACTACTCGCGCCGCGACGCCGATGCTTTCGCCGCGATTCGCGGCAAGGTGCTGGCGGCCAACGATTACATCTCGGCGATGCTCTACAGCCCGCCCGCGTCCGAGCTGCAGGTCGAGGGGGGCCGCAGCGAAGCCGTCATGGGCCGGCTGCTGCAGCTTTGGATTGACATCGGGTTCAAGCCGCAAGAGATGAACAAGTGCCCGAAAGTGCTCATCGATGAGGTTTTCGAGTCGAGCGAGATGCGCGCGACCATGTATCGCCAGTGCGTGGAATGGGGCGCGAACCTGCACGCCGGCGACGGCTTCGGATTCGTGATGTGCGTGATCTGGCTGTGCGCGAATCACTACATGTCGGTCGGCGGGACGCATACGCTCGCGCATGCAATGGCGAGCGCGGCGCTCGCGGCGGGCGCGGACCTTCGTTACAACAGCCCGGTCGTCGAGATTCTGAATTCAGGCGGCCGCGCAACCGGCGTGCGGCTCAAGGACGGGCGCACGATCGAGGCGCGCAAACTGGTCGCCTCCAACGCCGATCCGAAAACCACCTTCGTCGATCTCATCGGATGGGACAAGCTCAGCGATTTCAGAAAAGAACGGATGGTGAATTGGCGATTTGGACCTGAGCACGTGCTCGGCACGCCATCGTTCGCGCTGCGGAGAGCGCCCGATTACAAATCCGCGCGTCATAATCCCGACATCAACAAGTGCTTCTACACCATCGTCGGATTCGAAGATGCCCACCAGGTTTCCGACTACATCCTGCAGGCCTATGGCGGTCAGATTCCCGACCGGCCCGGCGCCGGCACCTGGGTCAACTCGCTGTGGGATCCCAGCCAGGCGCCGGCGGGAATGCACACGATGAACGGATGGTTCTTTTTCCCGCGCGCCTCGTGCCTCAGCCCGGAGGAATGGGATGACGTCCGGCGCGACTACAACGGGAAATTCCTGGAGCTTTGGAGCACCTACGCTCCCAACATGAAGCGCGAGAACGTAATCGCTGACAAGCTTTACGTGTCGCTCGACATGGAACGGCGGATCGCGATGCCCGAGGGAGATTTCTCGCACGGACGACCCGGCCACATGAATCCCGGGCTGCCGCGGATGCACATCTATCGGAGCGAGATGGAAGGACTCTACATGTGCGGCGCGTCCGCGGGCGGCGGAGGAATCAGCGCGGCCGGCGGCTACAACGCATACAAGGTCATTGCACAGGATTATGGCCTGCCCAAGCTGTGGCAGCGGGAAAATCGGCTCTATTAAGAGAACCGGATCGGCCGCGAGAGGATTATCATGCCTGCGATTTACACGACCGAATGGTACGAGGCGATCAAAAAGCTCCTCAACGAAAATCCGGAAGTCGATAAAAATGCCCCGCGTGGCACCTTCCACGTGCTGGCGAAGATTGTCGGCGATGCGCGCTCGCTCTATCTCCCGGTCGGCGAGCTGCGCAACTTCGTGGTGTTGTTCACGGACGGCAAATGTCTCGAGTATCGGCAAACCGACGCGCCAGCGCCCCGCAAGGATTTCGAGTTCATCTTCGAGCTTCCCGCGTCGGTATTCGAAGAGGTCGCGGCTCGACAGATCGATCTCATCGACGCCGGACTGAAGGGCAGGATCAAAATCACCGGGGACATGCGAATCCTGATCAGGCATGCCGAGTTGGTAAACGCGATCTACGACGCGTTCGCGCGTGAAGTCGAAACGCTTTGGCCCAAGGGCAAGCCGGGCTCCGCAGGCGGGGTTCCTGGCCCGGCTGGCCGCTAGATTCGGGTATCTGCGATCAGAATCCGCGCGGTCTTCGCAATCGCGCCGGAGAACGACCTCGAGCCATCAAAGCGCCACCCGCTGCGCAGCCTAACATTTGTTAGGTTCATTGCGCACGCCGGTTATCCTAACGAGTGTTAGGGACCGTCCTCCGCCGCCGCATGAACCCATAGTCAGAAAAAAAATGGTGCGGATGGCACCATCGCGGCTGTAGCCATAAGCGCCACAGGCAGCGAAGAAAGTGAATTCAGCAGCCACCCCCGCCGACGCCGAATGGCACGAGCAGTGCATAAGTGAAACTCCTCCGCGTTCTTGGGAATTCCGAATGACCGTGAGGTGAAATGCTCAAGCCGAATACCAGTTGAAACATCCTTGAGCGGCGTCATGCTCGGGCGCGGTTATGCGCCTTAGGGCGACCGGATGCGTTCGAATTGAAGGTGCCTTCGAACCAGGGACCAGGGTTAATTTACGTCAGCGCAAAAGATTAGAGAGGCAGTGCCATGAGCCAAAGACAACTCGCGATGGTGATCAACCTCGATAAATGCATCGGGTGTCAGACTTGCACCGTCGCTTGCAGCACTCACCGTCTTAACCATCCCGGCACCGAGATGCTCCGCTACATATGGTGCGAAACCAAGCCGGGCGAGGGGTGGCCCAAGGGATGGATGGAGCTGGGCCGCAAGGTTGCGGACCCGGTGCGGGACTATGGCGGAACGTGGAGCTTCAACTGGGAGGAGGTCTATACCTCTCCGGTCGGCGCCAAGTACCTGCATCCGGTGACCAAGGAAACCGGAGAGCCAGTCAAGTGGGGGCCGATATGGGAAGAAGACCAGGGCGCCGGCGAGTGGCCGAACGGGTACTTTTTCTATATGCCCCGGCTCTGCAATCACTGCACGGATGCCCCTTGCATCGCCGTCTGCCAGGATCACTTCGCGCGAGGCGGCGGCATGCCGTCGAGCCAGGGGAACGGGCATAAGAACTCGCTGCGCAAGCGCGATGAGGACGGGATCGTCGTCATCGATCCGAGTTCGTGCGACGAATGCGGCCTGTGTGCGGCAGCATGCCCCTACAAAATTCCCATGGAGAACCTCGTGGCCGGCACCTACGAGATGTGCGACTTCTGCGCGGGCCGGGTCGAAAACCAGTACGCTCCGGTATGCGCGAAGAGCTGCCCCGCGCGCGGGATGTACTTCGGCTACCTGGACGACAAGGATAGCTTCGTCGCCAAGCTCGTCAACGAATACAAAGTCGCGTTGCCGCTGCGTCCCGACTTCAACACCGGTCCGAATGTTTACTACATACCGCCGTTCATCCGGCCAACCTCTTTCGCAGCCGGCAATAAGCCGACCGGTCAGGCCGATATTCCGACCGACCTGCTTCGTAAGTACTTCGGACCCGGTCTTGATCAGGCGATGGTTACGCTCAAGGAGCATCGCGCGCGCGCCGAGCGCGGCGAACAATCCGAATTGATGGATCTGCTCATCATTTACAAATGGGCAGACGCCTTCACCCCGTTCAACGTCTTGGCTCCGGTTGACCCGATCGAGCAGGGTGCCGAAGCCGGGAAGGGGCGCCAGTCATGAGCAAGCGCAAGGGCGAAGAAAATCCGGAGGCCCGCCAAGCGGCCGCCGATGCCTCCGACAACTACTGGCAATGGGATCGGTGCCGATGGGGAACCCATCGCGTCAACTGCTATCCCGGCAGTTGCCCGTTCCGCGTCTATGCGAAGAATGGCGAGGTGATTCGCGAGGAGATCTCGTGCACCTATCCCGAGTTCTCCGATCCCGACTACAAGGTACCCGACTACAATCCGCGTGGATGTCAGAAGGGCTACCAGCACTCGAAAGCGATGTATGGCCCCGACCGGCTGTTATACCCGATGAAGCGTGCGGGCGAGCGGGGCAGCGGCAAGTGGGAACGGATTAGCTGGGAGCAGGCCTGCGATGAAATCGCCGGCAAGCTCGCCGACATAATCCAGAAATACGGGCCGCAGGCGATCTCCGACGACCATGGAACCAATGGCGCTGGCGTGCTGCGCGGCGGCGGCGAGGGTGCCTCGACCGGCTTCGTGTCGCGTCTGGGTGGGGTCAGCTACGATCTCAACTTTCTCATCGGTGATTTCAACCCCGGCCAGTACCTGACCTTCGGGCAATTCCAGCACGCTCCGGGAATCGAGACTTGGTTCCTCGCCGATACCGTCATCGCGCTTTCGAATCCGGCCTACGGGAACATTCCCGACATCCATTATATTCTTGAGGCGCGCTATCGCGGCGCGAAAGTGGTCGCGATCGCGCCCGACAAGAATGCCACTGCCCAGTTCGCTGACATGTGGCTGCCGGTCAACTGGTCGGCCGACCCGGCACTGTGGCTCGGCGTCTGCAAAATCCTGATCGATAACGGATGGCTCGACCTCGAGTTCATGAAGGAACAGACCGATCTCCCGGTGCTGGTCCGCATGGACAATCAGCAGTTCCTGCGCGCGTCCGATTTAACCGAGGGCGCGGACATGGAGCAGTTCTTCGCAATCGACAGCGCTACCGGCAAACCCGAGCCGCTGCCCAAAGGCACGCTGGCGATGCCGTTCGACTACGCGCTCGAAGGCAACTGGAAAGTTACCCTCAAGGACAAGAAGCAGGTCGAGGTCACAACGGTCTTCGAGCTGCTCAAGAAGCGAGTCGCAGAATACACGCCGGAAAAGGTGCACGAGATATCGGGCATCCACCCCGATCAGCTCGCCCAGTTGGCCGAACTCGTCAAGCCGCCGCGCAAGGTGTTCGTCTTCGTCAACTGGAACGCCGGCAAGCTCTACCATGGCGATCTGCTCGAGCGCTCCTACTGCTACATGCTCGCGCTCACCGGAAACGTCGGCAAGGCCGGCACCGGATCGCGGGGATGGTCGGCCGGAGCCGAGTATATCGGCGGCGCCGCGGTCGTCGGCGGGATGCCCAATGAGGTGCTCGAGACCGGCGATCCTCTGCTTCACGCGATGAACATGTCGCAGAAGATACAGGAGGACTATCGGACATATTTCAAAATGGACCCGACGATACCTCCGGCCGAGGCTTCTTTGGGTGCGCTCCGTGAAGGTCTCAGGATGGGCGGCACACTCGCGCCGCCGGTTTGGCTCTGGTACCACCACGCCGGGTACAAGGAGGTTTGGGACAAGTTCCTCGACGACCCGAACGCGCCCAAGAAAATCAGCGAGTACGCCGAGGAATCGCTCGCCAACGGCTGGTGGAAGGGCTTCGTACACCCCGCCAAGGACGTCACTCCAAAGGGGATGCTGGTATCCGGATCGAATCCGCTCCGCCGTCACCGTGGCGGCATGAACACCTACCTGAAAACCTTGTGGCCGAAGCTCGAGCTAATCGTGGTGTTGGATCCGCGCTGGAGCACCACGGGGCTCTATGCTGACTACGCGCTGCCGGCCGCATCGTTCTATGAGTACGCCGACGCCAAGTACTCGACACCGGCGACTCGCTTCAGCACATTCACGGACCAGACCGTGCCGATGCTCGGCGAGTCCAGGTCCGACCGCCAGATCACGCTCGCCCTCCTGCAACGCATTCAGGAGCATCTCCTGAAACGAGGCATAGAAAAGTACAAGTCCGGTGACCGGGAGATCGTCGTCAAGGAGCTCTACTGGCGTGCCACCTTCGGAGGACGCTACGGCCAAACCAACGAAGACGAGGAGATGCTGGTAAACGACACCTATAACGCGCTCGGAAAGATGGGCTGGTTCGAAAGCCTCGACGGTGAGGAGCTCACGCTCGACAACCTGCGCAAGAACGGTAAAGCGTGGCTGAGCGGTCGCCCCGCCTGGCACGCGACCGTGGTCCAGAACGCGGACATCGTTCCAGGCCAGATATTCTGGCCCTTCCGCGATCAGATCGAACAAAAGGTGCCATACGCGACCACTACGCGGCGAATGGAGCTGTACCTCGACCATCCGTGGTTCATCGAGGCCGACGAGCACCTCGTCCGTTACAAGCAGCCACCCAACATCGGCGGCGCACAACCCTTGCGGCTTACCAGCGGACACCTTAGATGGAGTGTTCACTCGAACTGGGTAGTGTCCTACGAGATGCTGAAGCTGCATCGCGGTGAGCCCTTTGCTTTCATCAACGACACGGTCGCGAAGGGAAAGGGCATCGCGGATCATGATTATATCCGCGTGTACAATGACTACGGCTCTTTCATAACCCGCGCGAAGCTCAGTTCCTGTACGCGGCCCGACCAGCTTGTGATCTACCACGCGTGGGAGCCGTATCAGTATCCAAATTGGATGCCGTACGATGGCTTGCTGCCCGGCCCGCCCAAGGGCCTGCACTTTGCGGGCGGCTACCGCCATTACGAATACACCCTGTGGAACTGGGCTCCTTCGCAGTCGGACCGGCAGACCAACATTGACTTCGAAAAGGCGAATCTCCAGGCGTAGTCGCGGAGGCCGTGAAAATGGCAAACGGATCGGACAAGTCCCAGAGCTCCGCGTCGAAACGGGATTCCGCGCAAGAGCAGCGCCAATATTTTGAATGGGATAGCTGCAAGTGGGGGACTCATCGGGTCAACTGCTACCCCGGCAGTTGTCCCTTCCGAGTCTATGCCAAGGACGGCAAGGTGATTCGCGAGGAAATCTCGTGCACCTACCCGGAGTTCGACGACCCCGAATCGAGGGTGCCCGACTACAATCCGCGCGGATGCCAGAAAGGCTATCAGCATTCGCGCGCGATGTACGGACCCGACAGAGTGTTGCACCCGATGAAGCGGGCGGGCGAGCGCGGCAGCGGAAAATGGGAAAAGATTTCCTGGGATCAGGCCTTCGAAGAAATCGGCGATAAGATTGCCGATGTCATTCAGAAATACGGCCCCAAGGCGCTGATCGACGACCACGCCGCCAACGGCATCGGAGTGTTTCGCGGCGCTGCAGAGGGCTCGACCACCGGCATGACTTCGTTACTCGGTGGAGTGAGCTTCGATCTCGACTTCGTGACCGGCGACTTCAAGGTCGGCCAGTGGCTGACCTTTGGCGAGATGCATCACGCGCCCGGCATCGAGAACTGGTTCCTGCCCGACACCATCATCCTGATGTCCAACCCGGTGTACGCGAACATTCCCGACATTCACTACCTCCTGGAAGCCCGCTATCGTGGCGCCAAGATAATCGCCGTCGCACCAGACAAGAATCCTACCTGCCAGTTCGCCGACATCTGGGTGCCCATCGACTGGTCGGCGGATCCCGCGCTGTGGCTCGGAGTTGCAAAGATTCTGATCGACAAGGGATGGATCGACACGCACTTCGTCCAGGAACAGACCGATGCGCCGGTCCTGGTTCGATCCGACGACCACCGCTTCCTGAGAGACTCCGACCTGCGCGAGGGCGGAGACCCTGAACAGTTCTATGCAATTGACACCAAGACCGGACAGCCCGTGCAGATGCCCAAGGGCACGCTTGAAATGGCTGCCGACTATGCGCTCGACACGCGCACCAGCGTGCGCCTGAAAGACGGGACCAAGATCGAGGTCCGATCCGTTTTCAACTTGCTCAAGGAGCGTCTTCTCGAGTACACGCCGGAGAAGGTCCACGAGATGTCGGGGGTTCACCCGGACACGCTCCAGCAGATCGCCGAGCTGTGCCGGCCGCCCCGCAAGATTTTCGGCTATATCAACTTCATTACCGGCAAGCTCTATCACGGCGATCTGCTCGAGCGCTCGTATTGCTACATCCTTGCGCTGACCGGCAACGTCGGCAAACCGGGCACCGGCACCCAGGGCTGGTCGCCGGGAACGGAGATCTCAGCCTCGATGGCGGCTGTCTCCGGGATGCCGAAGCAGGTGATCGAATCGGCGAACCCGATCGCCGCGGCTGCGACCTTGTCCCAGCTGATGCATGAAGATTACAAGACGCGTTTCAAGATGGACCCCACGATGCCGCCGGTCGAGGTCGCCAACGGCGCGACGCATGAGGGCCTGAAGGCGTCGGGCACGCTCACGCCCGGGGTTTTTCTCTGGTATCGGCACGCCGGATACAAAGAAGTCTGGGACAAGCATCTGCACGATCCATATACGACAAAGAAAATTAGCGACTACGCCGAAGACGCAGTCGCCAAGGGCTGGTGGGACGGATTTGACCAGAAGGTCACGCCGCGCGCCATGTTCGTATCAGGATCGAATCCACTGCGGCGTCATCGCGGCGGCATGAATACCTATCTAAAGACCCTATGGCCCAAGCTCGAAACGATCGTCGTATTCGATCCGCGCTGGAGCACCACCGGTCTTTATGCAGACTATGTATTGCCATCCGCCTCTTACTATGAGTACGCGGATGTAAAGTACTCCACGCCCGACACGCGGCTGCTATGCTTCACCGATCAGTCGGTGCCGATGCAGGGAGAGTCCAAATCGGACCGCCAGATTGCCCTGGGAGTGTTGAGCAGCATCGCGAAGCACCTTAAGGCCCGCGGCATCGAAAAGTACAAGGCCGGCGAAAACCGCGAGGTCATCGTCGACGACCTGTACTGGCGGGCGACCTACGGCGACCGCTATGGCCAGACCAACGCGGACGAAGAGCGCATGGTCGATGACTGCCTCCATGCCCTCGGTGAGATGGGATGGCTCACCAGCCTTGACGGTGAAGACGTTAACCTCGCCAACATGCGCAAGAACGGCAAGGCATGGCTGAGCGGGCGCCCGCCCTGGCACGGGATGGTATGCCAGAGCACGGATATGGTCCCGCGCCAGGTTCATGTGCCGATGAGAGACCAGGTGGAACTGAAGGTCCCGTACGCGACTACCACCCGGCGCATCGCGCTCTACATCGACCACCCGTACTTCGTCGAAGCCGACGAGGCCCTCGTCCGCTTCAAGCGCCCTCCCGACATCGGCGGTCATCAGCCGCTGAGAATCACCGGCGGCCACGTCCGATGGAGCATCCACGCCAATTGGCATACCTCGCTCGAAATGATGAAGCTGCATCGCGGCGAGCCGTTCGCGTTCATCAATAATACCGCCGCGCGCGAAAAGGGCATCGAGGACCATGACTTCATTCGCGTGTACAACGACTATGGCGAATTCCTGGTGAGAGCGAAGCCGTCCGCCTGCGTGCGGCCGGATCAGTTGGTCATCTACCATGCCTGGGAGCCGTATCAGCATCCCAACGGCATGCCCGCGGACGGCCTGATGCCAGGCCCGCCCAAAGGGCTCCACTTTGCCGGTGGCTATCGGCACTTCGAGTACACGCTGTTTAGCTGGGCGCCTTCACAGAGCGACAGGCAGACCAACATCGCGTACGAGAAGGCGACCTTTCAGGGATAGTCATGTCCAAGGTCGGCGGTGCGTTGCCATCCTGGTACTGGCCTCCAGGCATCCCGCGTCGAGTTCCGGTAGCGCAGCAGCCGCTGGGCCGTCTGTTCCGACAGCGATTCGCGACCATGAAAGACCGAATCGCGGTCGCGGCCAAAGATGTCCGCATCACTTACGGTGAACTGCTCGAGCAAGGCCTGAGTCTCGCCGGCGGTATCCAGGCCGCCGGCCTCACCGGCACCATCGCGGTCTCCGATCCTGATCCGCTCGAGAGTCTGCGCCTATGCCTTGCCGGTTTGTTCGCCGGGCGCCGCGTCTTGCTCGCCGATCCCGCGGACTCCGCCGAGCAGCTCGCAGCCCGGCTTGCCGAGGGCAACGCTTCTGCCCTCATCACCTCGGATGGCGCCGGGCCTGCGCAGGCCGCGGGCGTCGCAATGGTCGCGAGGAGCGACCTGCACGGGACATTCAGCGAAGCGGGAACAGCGATCCGCGCAACGGAGCCCGCGCTACTGCTTCCGAGCGGCCGTGGTCTGGTCGCGCATTCGCATTTCTCCGTGTCGGCGATGGCCGCCTCGATGGCCGCATTCATTCCTCGCCTGCGCGAGATCCCGTTTGTATGCACCGAACCTGCGATCGGCTCCTGGGAGATGCTGACAGGTATTTTGCTCGCCATTTCACAGGGTAGGCCGGTGGTATTTGCCAGCCTCGAACAGTTCGACTCCGGCGAGTTGGCCGACTTCGTGACCGACAGCTACATGATTATTCAACGAAGCCAGGCCGACGCGATGTTGGCGCAGGGTCGGGTGCCGCGTGTGATTAGTCAGTCCGCCTGCGTCTTTGTCTCGACAGGATCTTTCGCGCCGCGATGGCGGCGGCGGATGGAAGCGCTATGTGGCCGGCCGATCTTTCCGCTCTGGGGACTGGCCGAGGTCGGCCCTCTGGTCGCCGCTCATCCGACCTGGATTCCGCCGCATGGACACGGTTTTCCGCTGGTCAATGTGTCTCTGATTCCGATCGATCCGGATAGCGGCAAGGTTTCGATCGTGCCGTGGGAGATGCTCGAACAGGCGGAGGTTGGCGTCGAGGCGCTATCGGCGATGGTCGGC
>Ga0187879_10001135_pt1 | contig 18167 bp, 18 predicted proteins | sample June2016WEW_19_1_FD_132423 | JGI IMG/M metagenome (GOLD analysis project Ga0187879, IMG submission 132423) | Peatland microbial communities from SPRUCE experiment site at the Marcell Experimental Forest, Minnesota, USA - June2016WEW_19_10 | ecosystem: Environmental > Terrestrial > Soil >... | reverse complement strand
CCGCTCGGCGGGCACGGGGTGACCCAGGATGTGCATCGTGCCGGCGGTCGCGTGCGTGAGACCGAGCAGCGTGCGGATGATCGTCGTCTTGCCCGCGCCGTTGGGGCCGAGGAAGCCGAAGGCGCAGCCGCGCGGCACCTGCAGGTCGATGCCGTCGAGCGCCGTGCGCTCGCCGAAGCGCTTGGTCAGGCCCCTGGTTTCGATCGCCGGCTCAGACATACCGCCGCAGCCTCTCAGAGCAGTCTAAAGATCGCATGAGAAACGAAACGCGCGACCCCGCGAGCGGCCGCAGGCCGCCCATAAAAATAAATCGCGCGCGACGTCCAGCCGCGCGCTCAGCCCTCCTCGGCCTGCATCTGCTGGACCTGCTCCGCCAGCGCGCCCATCACGGCCGGGTCGCGCAGCGTGGTCACGTCGCCGAGCGCGCGCCCCTCGGCGATGTCGCGCAGCAGGCGGCGCATGATCTTGCCCGAGCGGGTCTTCGGGAGGTCGTCCGCCCAGATGATGCGCTTGGGGCGGGCGAACTTGCCGATGCGCTCGGCGACCGTCTCACGAATGCCCTCGATCGTGCCCTCGTCGCCGTCCAGGTGTCCCTGCAGCGTGACGAACGCGACGATCGCCTGGCCGGTGTCCTCGTCGTGCTGGCCGATCACCGCCGCCTCGGCGACGTCCGGGTGGGCCACGATCGCCGACTCGACCTCGGCCGTCGACAGACGGTGCCCGGAGACGTTGACGACGTCGTCGATGCGCCCGATCACCCAGAAGTACCCGTCGCGGTCGCGCCGCGCGGCGTCGCCGACGAGATACGTCTCCCGGCCGAAGCGCTCGAAGTAGGCCGCGATGAAGCGCTCCTCCTCCTTGTACAGCGTGCGCAGCATCGACGGCCACGGCCGCGTGAGGACCAGCAGCCCCTGGCCTTCCTCGATGGGCTCGCCGGCCTGCGCCCCAGTGGGTGTGGACTCGCTCACGACCGACGCGGACACTCCCGGAAACGGTTGGGTGGCCGATCCGGGCTTGGTGGCGGTGATCCCCGGCAGCGGCGTGATCATGATCGCGCCGGTCTCCGTCTGCCACCACGTGTCGACGATCGGACAGCGTTCGCCTCCGATCACCTTGTGGTACCACAGCCACGCCTTCGGGTTGATCGGCTCGCCCACGGAGCCGAGCAGGCGCAGGCTGCTCAGGTCGTGCTCGTTCGGCCACTCGGCACCCCACTTGATGCACGCGCGGATCGCCGTCGGCGCGCAGTAGAGGATGCTCACGCGGTAGCGCTCGACGATCTCCCACCAGATCCCCTTGTGGGGATAGTCGGGCGCGCCCTCCCACATCACCGACGTGGCGCCGTTGCACAGCGGCCCGTACACGATGTAGGAGTGGCCCGTGACCCAGCCGACGTCGGCCGCGCACCAGTACACGTCCGACTCCGGCTTCAGGTCGAACACGTAGCGGTGCGTCGCCGACACCCCCGTGAGATAGCCGCCGGTGGTGTGCAGGATGCCCTTCGGCTTGGCGGTCGAGCCCGACGTGTAGAGGATGTACAGGGGGTGCTCCGCGTCCAGCGGCTCCGCCGGGCACTCCGCGTCCGCGGCGGCGAGCAGCTCGTCGTAGAAGAAGTCGCGCCCCTCCTTCATCGCGCAGGGGGTCCCCTTGCTCCTGACGACCACGATCTTCTCGAGGCTCGCCAGGTCGTGCATGTGCTCGTCCACGCGATCCTTGACCGGCGCGGTCCTGCCCTTGCGCGCGGCGCCGTCGACGGTGATCAGCGCCTTCGCCTCGGAGAACTCCATGCGCTCGCGCACCGCCTCCGCGGAGAAGCCGCCGAAGACGACGTTGTGCGGCGCGCCGATGCGCGCGCACGCGAGCATCGCCACGACGACCTCGGGGATCATCGGCAGGTAGATCCCGACCACGTCGCCCTTGCGCACCCCCAGGCCCTTCAGCGCGTTCGCGAACCGCTGCACCTCCGCGAGCAGCTGCGCGTATGTGATGTCGCGCTCCTCGCCCTCCTCGCCGCGCCAGTGGAAGGCGATGCGCTCGCCCCGGCCGGCGATCACGTGGCGATCGAGGCAGTTGTAGGAGACGTTGAGCGTGCCGCCGGTGAACCACTTGTAGAACGGCGGATCGTCGTCGTCGAGCACCCGCGTCCAGCGCTGGAACCACTCCAGCTCCGCCGCCTGCTCCGCCCACCACGCCTGCGGGTCGGCGGCGGCCCGCTCGTACACGCCGGGGTCGCTCAGCAGCGCCCCCTCGCGAAACTCGGCGGACGGGGCGAACCTATCGACCTCCAGCAGCGACGCCAGCTCCGCGTCGAGCGCCTCGCCCACAGCCGGCTCCGACTCGGACGACATCAGCCCCGGGCGCCCCGCTTGCGCCGGCGCTTGCGCGAGGAGCCGCCGCCGGCCGGAAGCACCGGCGCGGGCGTCGCGGACGCGCCCGCCGTGGCGGCCGCCGGCCGTCCGCCGCCCGCTTCCGCGCGCAGCTGCGCCTGAGACGGCCACGGCCGCGCCTCCCCGGCGGCCCACGCCGGCGGCTCGCCCTTCGGCCATTTCCCGAGGAACAGGATGCCCATCATCACCATCCAGAAGGCCGGCACGACCTGCAGCTCGGCGCCGCCGATCGGCAGGAAGATGAGCAGGCCCGTGAACATGCCCAGGAAGGCCATCCAGCGGGGAAGCAACCCGACGCGCAGGGCGTTGATCATCGTCCCGATCATCCCCGCGGCGAGCGCGAGTCCCGCGAACAGGTCGACGTAGTCGGCGAGGTCGTTGGCCGTGCCGGTCGTCAGCGCCTGTTCGACCGCGTGGTTGGAGTAGTCGTGGCCGACCACGAAGTTGTGCGTCTCGATCGCGCTGGTCACCTGGTGGCCGAGGCTGACCAGCGCCACGGCGATGCCGCCGCCGAGCACCAGCGGGTAGGCCGCCGACCAGGTCTGCGGGCGCCGGAAGCGCGTCGCATGCAGCAGCAGCAGCAGCACCAGCGTCAGCGAGCCGATCGCGATCGCCGCGAGCGTGCTGCCGGCGATCAGCGCGAACGCGTGATGGCTGATGAATTTGACCTCGGCCGTGCGCGGGCTTTCGGCCGGGTTCGCCACGCCGGAGAGCGCCGGCGCCAGGCCCTGCAGCAGGCCGACCGTCGGCGCGCCGTTGAGCGTGCCGGAGATGATGATCGCGCTCAGCAGGTACAGGAACCCGCCGGCGAACGCCGGCACCGCAAGCCGGTTGCGGCGGTCCGCCTCGCGGGCGACCTGTTCGCGTATCTCGCCTGCGGAGGGCATGAGCAGGGCAGTCTATGATGCGGGCATGGAAAGTGGCGGGCTCGGAGATCTGTTCGGCGACCCCGAGGAGCTCCAGCGGCGCCTGGCGGAGTTCGCGGAACAGATGCAGGGCAACCAGCGGCTGGTGTGGGCCGACAACGCGATCAAGCTCGCCGTCGACATGACCGTCGCGGCCGTCGCGAGGGTCAACGTGCAGGGCAACGCCGAGGCTCAGGCCGAGCAGATCCGCACCGTCATCGCGCGCGTCTTCCCCGAGGCCGTCGCGCTCGTGCGCGAGGCGCGCGAGGGGCTTCAGTAGTCCAGCCGGCGCGCAAGCGCCGTCATGGACGGACTTCCAATCGTCGTCAGCCGGCGCGTAGCGCCGTCATGGACGTATTTCAATACACGCCGGCCCGCTCCGCTGCGCGCTCGGCCTCGCGTGAGGCCCGCCCGGCGTAGAGCACCTCTTTGAAGGAGCGGAAGCGGAAGATGAACACGACCGCGCCGAGCCCGACCAGCGCCGTGAACGCCGCGATCGCGATCTGCTGACCGACGGAGTACGCGGCCACCACCGCGGCGGGGGCGGTCGTGGCGAAGACCTTCACGAGCAGCGCCTGCTGCACCCCCAGGCCCCCGGGGGTGAAGGGCACGGCGCCGGCCACCTGGTTGACGGCGAACACGAGCAGCACGTTGTCGACCGAGCCCCCCACCCTGAACGCTTCCAGCAGGAACCAGAAGGCGGTGAAGCGGCACATCCACGCGAGCGCCTGCAGCGCGGCGACCTCGCGCAGGTAGCGGCGGCGATCGCTCAGGATCGTCACGCCCTGGCGCACGCGCGCCCAGAAGGCCTGCAGCCGCACGGACAGCAGCGCGAAGGCGACCACGCCGAGCACGCCGAGCACGGTGATCAGGAAGAGCGTCAGGTGGAAGTGCTCGGCGAGGTAGGAGATGTCGAAGGAGCTCAGCTTCGAGAAGTCCGGCGGCTTGGGAAAAACGCCCTGGGTGAACGCGAAGACCAAGACGAGCACGCCGACGCAGACGTCGAAGATCGACTCGACGAAGAACGCCGCGGCCACCGTCGGGTAGCGCGAGCCGGGGATCGACGAGCGCGTCAGGAACAGCTTGATGACGTCCCCGCCGCGCGCGGGCACGACGTTGTTGAAGCCGACCGCCGCGAAGTACGCGCCCCACACCCGCCGCCACTGGAAGGCGGCGGCGGGATAGGCGGCGCGCAGGCTGTGGAAGAAGGCGCGCGAGCGCAGCGTGAGGTTCAGCCCGAAGAAGGCGAGCCCCAGCACCAGCGCCGCCCAGTGGACCGCCGCCAGGTCGGAGAAGAACTGTCCGGCCGCATGCAGGAACGAGCTGAAGCTCTGGCCGATCGAGGCGGACGCCGGGAGCACGGGCACAGATCAAGCGTACGGCTCCGCCGGCAGCCGCACCGCGGGCGCCGGTGCGCTACAACCGGTGGATGGCGCCGAGCGGCAGGACCCGGAAAGGCCTCACGGTGGCGATCACCGGCCCGACCGGCGAGATCGGCCAGGCGGTCGTCGCCTCGCTGGAGCGCTCGCGCGAGGTCGGGACGATCCTCGGCATGGCGCGCAGGCCGTTCGACCCCGGCGCGCGAGGCTGGAAGAAGGTCTCCTACCGGCGGGGCGACGTGCTCGACCGCGACGCGGTGGCAGGGCTCGTGCGCGACGCCGACGTGGTCGTGCACCTGGCGTTCATGATCATGGGCGGCGCGCGCGAGAGCCGTGAGGTGAACCTGGTCGGCTCGGCCAACGTGTTCGAGGCGGCGGTCGCGGCGGGCGCGAAGCGGCTGGTGTACGCCTCCTCGGTGGCCGCGTACGGCTTCCATCGCGACAACCCCCAGCCGCTGACCGAGGAGGTCCCCGCGCGGGGCTCGGCCGCCCACTACTACTCGGCCCAGAAGGCGGAGGTGGAGGCGCTGCTCGCCGCCACGCTCGCCGGCGCCGCGACCGACGCGTACGTCTTTCGCCCGTGCATCGTCGCCGGCCCGCAGGCGCCGCTGCTGATCTACAGCCTGCCGTACACGCAGATCTCCGAGCGGCTGCCCGGACCGGTGCTCAGCCTGCTCGACGGAGTGCCGATCCTCAAGCCCGTGCTGCCCGACCCCGGCGTGCCCTTCCAGCTGGTGCACCACGACGACGTCGCCAGCGCGATGCGCGCGGCGGTGCTCGGCCGGGGAGCCCCCGGCGCGTACAACCTCGCGGGAGCCGGCCAGCTGACCGTCAAGCTGATGGCGGAGGAGCTCGGCTGGTATTCGATCCCCGTGCCCGAGCTGGCGATGGACGCGGTCGCGGAAATCGTCGGCCGCCTCGGCTTCCTGCCCGCGCAGGCGCAATGGATCGCCGCGTTCCGCGAGCCGGTGATCATGAGCGCCAGCAAGGCGCGGCGCGAGCTCGGCTGGCGCCCGAGGCACGACGCGCTGCACACGCTCCGCGAGACGATCAGCGCCACCCGCCTGGATCCCCTCATCCGCTGAGCACCGTAGGCTTTCCAGCCTGTGAACGCGCACGACACCGCCGAGCCCGGCGACCGCCGTGTGGCGGTTGTCACCGACAGCACCCCATATCTCCCGCAGTCGCTGATCGACGGCTTGGCGATCCACCAGGTGAGCCTGTATGTCGGCTGGGGCGGGGATCTGCGGCCCGAGCACGAGTACCGGGACCTCGACGCGTTCTACGCGAAGCTGCATGCCTCCCCGCAGCTGCCTACCACCTCGCAGCCGTCGGTGGGCGACTTCCTGTCCTGCTATCAACCGCTGCTCGGCGCCGGCTGCGACGTCCTCTCGATCCACATCGCCAGCGGCCTGTCTGGCACCTGCGAGAGCGCGCGCGAGGCGGCCAGGATCGCGGCCGAGGAACAGCCGCGGGGCCGGGTCGAGGTGCTCGACAGCCAGACCGGCGCCGGTGGCCTCGGCTGCCTGGTGGTGCTCGCCGCGAAGCTCGCCGGTCGGGGGGCGGGGCTCGACGAGATCGTGGCGGGCGTCCGCACGGGCAGGGAGAGCCTCGACATCTGGTTCTGCCTGGACACGCTCGAGTACCTGCGCCGCGGCGGACGGATCGGGGCGGCGCAGGCGCTCGTGGGGACAGCCCTGAAGGTCAAGCCGATCCTCACGTTCGGCACGGAGATCGCGCCCGTCGGTCGCGTGCGCACGCACCGGCGCGCGCTCGAGCGAATGGTCGCCTACCTGCACGAGCTGCACGCGCGGGGCGCGAACGACTGGATCGTCCAGCACGCCCAGGCGGCCGGCGACGCCGAGCAGCTCGTGAGCGAGGGAACCGCGCTGTTCGGGTTCGGGCCGCTGTTCTGCACCGAGGTCGGCCCGGTGCTCGGCGCGCACCTCGGCTCGGGGATGCTCGTCGGCGGGATCACCTCGCCGACGCCGCTCGGGGAGCGGCCGGCCGGGCCCCCTTCGTAGAGAGCCCGGCCGTGCGTGCCCGTGTACGGCTCAGCCGATTTCTTTCAGGAACGGCACGAGGTGCTTGAAGAATTCGTTGATTTCCGGCGTGGCGCCCGCCGGGTCGTTGTGAGCGTACGAGTTCTTCTCTTCGATCAGCGTCAGGTTCGAAGGGGATATGCCGGACTGCGCGGCCAGCAGTTCCGCCTCGGTCAGCGTCGTCTGCCCGCCGCCGAGGAGCTTGTCCAGTTCCGAGTCGATCGCCAGGATATGCAGCGATTTCGGCAGATCCGCGCCCATGGTGGAATGCAGGCCGAGCACTTCCTGCGCCGGGTTTGCGAGGCCGTTGCCGACCGCGCCGGTGTCGAGCGTCAGACGAGCCGGGAAGTACCACTCGCTGCCGCTCTCGCGCAGCGGCGCGCCCGACACCATGCCCGCGAGCATTTCGGCGTAGCGACTGACCGGGGTCAGGGCTCCCGCGCCGTTCCAACCGTGCAGCCCGTCGGTTTCGGCCGCTTCTTCGACTCCCGCTCCGCCGTGTATCTGGGCGGCTATCAGGGATTCCGGCGAGGTCCCGACGTTGACCGAGTAGCCGAAGCCGGCTTCGTTGGTGACGGGAGCGATCGGCGAGCGCAGGTCGGGCGGCAGGAACGGGAATTTTTCGAGCTGCGAAGGCCCTTTGGGATCCACGATCGTCAGACCCGAGCCGAGCGCGGAGAACAGCCCGAGGTCGGGAGAGGGGATGCCGCCGAACGCGAGCCATGGAGTCTCGCTCGGCTCGTCGAGTTTCGCCAGTGAGGCTTCGGCTTCTTCCCTGGACATCGCCAGCGGGCTGCTGCCGCCGTCGTCGTAGACCAGGCCGGATAGTTCTTGCGCCCCCGGCTCCCCGCCGAAGTCCCAGGTGGCGTACGCCGTCACCACCGAGCCGCCGAGCGAGTGCCCGCCCAGCACGACCTTGCCGCCGAGCTCTCTGGCGGCGCCGATCACGACTTTCAGATCTTCGACCGCGACGTTCATGCCCCATTCCTTCGCGAACTCCACGCGCGATTCCGGAACCGGCTTGTAGTGACTCGTAACCGAGTCGTTGGAAAGGTAGCCGAGGTAGTAGTCGAAGAATTCTTCCGAGGAGACCTCGCCGCGCTTGTACTTGTCGAGCTCCTTCTGAGCCTCGAGGAAGTTCTCCCGGCGTTCGACCGCCCACACCTGCCATTCGCCTTTCAGTTCCGGGTCTTCGACCAGCGACTTGGCGAACGGCACGAAATACGCGGCGGCTGCAGAGGTCCCCGGCTCGAGCACCAGGACGTTCCTGGCCGTCCTGCGTGATCCCGCTCCAGTCGGCGCGATCTCGAGGATCCCGACTTTGTCCAGGTCGATCGTCCCGACCTGCGGGACCTTCACGCTGGCTTCCTGCGGATTCGCCTCGATGCCGCCGGTCACGACCTTCCTGGTGACGTTCACGTGTCCGATCACCGTGGCGCTCGCCACCGGCGCGAGCGCCACGGCGCCGAACGCAATCGCGAGTGCCACCAGCGCAAGCCGGCCGAGTCTGCTGCTCACCGGGTGCGTCCCTCGCTGCTCGATCCCTCGCTCCTCAAGCATCCCTCTCTCCTTACGCGTCGCTCGCTCCGTCCGAGCGGAAAAACATCCCGCTCCTCTGCTGCCATCCCGACAGTACGCCGGCGGCACTGCGCGCGCAATGACGGTTTGCCGAATTTGCCCGCCCCATGTTGTGCAGATGCACAAGCGGTCGGGCTGGCCGCAGGCGCTCAGCCTGGCTGCGGGCGCTCGGGCAGGTCGCCGGCGAGCGCCACGTACACACACGCGAGATCGCGCGGGCTGCCGAGGTCGAGGCCGGTGATCTGCTCGATCCGCTTGAGCCTGTAGGCGAGCGTGTTGCGATGGATGTGCAGCGCCGCGCTGGTGGCAGTGCGATCGAGGCGACAGCCGATCAGGATCGCGAGCGTGTGCGCGAGCTCGCCACGATCGTCGTCGCCGAGCCCGGCCAGCACCTTCCCGCGCAGGCGCGCGGCCAGGCGCGGCGAGCGCTCGAGCAGGATCTCGAGCAGGTGGTCCTCGGCGTTCAGCCGGCCCAGCAGGCCCACGCGGCGCGCGTGCTCGGCGAGCAGCGTCACCTCCTCGCGCGCGACCGCGAGCTCGCCGCGCGGCGTCGGCTCTCCGATCGCGAGGATCGCCTCGGGCCCCTCGCCGAGGTCGAGCAGGTCGAGCGGCTTCCAGGTGAGGCCGACCACGCAGTCGCTCTGCGTGACCGCCAGCCTCCAGCCCCCGCCGCGCAGGCGCGCGGCGAGCGCCGCGTGGCTGTGCGGCGGGCGCCCGGGCAGCACGACGGCGAAGGGGGCGTACAGGCGATCGAGGGGGACGCCGAGCCACTCGGCCAGCTCGCTGTCGGCGGCGTCCAGCGGCGAGTCCACGCACAGCCGGTCGAGCAGGCTGCGCGTGCGGCGCTCGTCCTCGGACACGAGCAGCTCGCGCTCCGCCAGGTATGTCTCGGTGACCACCGCCGAGACCTGGTCGACGTAGCGGGCCAGCGGCGCGGCCAGCTCGAGCAGGACGTCGGACTCGTCCCCGCGCGCGTGGCGGCGCAGCAGCTCCCAACCCAGCTGATGAGCCAGCCCGAACGAGCGCAGCAGGTCCTCCAGGCGAACGCCCTCCGCGGCGCGCGCACGCGTCTACTCGCGCAGCGGATCGAAGTCGCCGTCCGGCGGCATCACCCCCGTGGACACGAACCGCGACCAGCGCCCGAGCGTACGCTGCAGCCCGCTGACGACATCCGCGCGCGAGGTCTCGGAGAGGTGCTCGAACGCGAGCATGCGCTTCTCGAGCTCGCCGGCCATCTCGCGCGCCGCCTGCGCCTGCGGGATCCTCGCCACGATCGCGGCCGCCCCGGCCCACGGCTCGCGCGCTCGCGACGCCACGCTCACCCCACGCCGGGCCGCTACAGCGGGCTCAGCATGACCGACCCCTCGGTGCGGATCGTCGCCCACTCCTCCGCGCGCAGACCGCGCGAGAACTCGTCGATCTTGCGCTTCGGGCCGGTGACCGTGAAGGCGAGCTGCGTCGTGAGCAGGTGCGGGTGCTCGACGATCGAGCACTCGAGGCCCAGCCTGTCGGCCCATTCGCGGATGCTCTGCTCGAATTCCACGCGGATCATCTTGCCCGAGCTCACGACCAGCGTGCGCGTCTCGATCGCGTCGGCATCGCGCTCGGCGGCGTCCTCGAGCTGCTGCTCCTGCGCGCTCAGCGGCGGATCGGTCTGGCGCCACTTCTCGAGCTCGTCGTCCCAGTAGCTCACACGCACGCTCGCGCCGATGCCGTCCCGCTGCAGCACGCCCTCGATCGCGCTGCGCGCCGCCGCGAGCGTCGCCTCGTCCGCGGCGTAGGCGAACAGGAGCTTGCCGTCGTGCGTGATCACGACGTCGCGCGGCACCGTCGCCTCGAGCTCCTTGACCATGTCCGGTCCGCGAAGGCGCCCGATCAGCTCGTGCAGCGCGCCGCGCGCCTCCGCGACATCGAGCTCGGCCTCCATGCGCCAGTCCTGCTCGCCGGCGCTCGCGTGCGGGTCGGTCTCCATGGCGGGGGACGATACCGGCTCGTTCAATAGTCCATGGCCTGAATATTCGGGGCGCGCCTTATGACGCTCGCCGAGAGCCGCCATGATCCTCATACGCGATGGTCGTCAACGATCTCACCACGGCCCGTGCGCCGAGCAGGCATTCGGTCGGTGGGGCTGTGCGAGCGTCCGAGGAGCTGGTGTCGCTCGAGCTCACGCAGGCCCAGGTCGAGTCCATCATCCGTGCCACGGCCGACGCGCACGGGCCGAGCCTCAACCTGCTGCTCTCCGGGTTGATCACCGAGCAGGCGATCTCGGAGGGCTCGCTGGAAGACAGGTACTGCGCCGAGCTGGAGAGCGGACGCCTTTCTCACTCGCTGTTCCGCGGGCTGCTGATACTCGCGCTGTTCATCTCCGGAGAAGAAGGCCGGGGTGTCGTGGAAGTCGCGCGACAGCTCGGGTTGAGCCCGAGCACGACCCATCGCTACATGACCACGCTGGTGGCGTTCGGACTGCTCGTGCAGGATCCCGCCTCACGCAAGTACCGGCTCCCGCTTTGAGCGAGTCCCACGACTTCGGGCGCGGCTGCGGTACGCAACGGCCGTGCATGGCCGCCGTCAGCCGGCACTCCGACGCCTCAGACGCATTACTGCGAGGATGGGCGCGCTGGACGGTCCGAGACGGCCGAGCGTGCGCGTCGCGACAGGTCGGGCGAGCTCGGTGTGCGCCTCGGGGGCTGAGAGGTAGAAGCTGGCGATGCCGGCGAGTATGACCGCGTGGCGGCCGTGGTTCCTCAGCCTGCTCGACAGCGCGCGCGCTTCGCCGGTGATCGCACCGAATCGCTCGGCGGCGACCGACGCCTCGTAGTGCTCGACGAAGCTGTGGTTCGTGCTGCCCGCATCGTGGGGCTGGTCGACCAGGCTGTCGAGTAGAGCGCTGATCGCGCATACCGACGGAAAGTACGCGGCGTCGATGCGCTCGGCCTCCTCCGGCGTGGTCGCGCAGGCGGCGGCCGCGAACAGGGCGTGCAGCGCGAGGCAGGAGATGCCGGCGGCGGCCAGCTCCCACCACAGATACTCGCCGCCGTCCTTCAGGGCGGCGGTCCACTCGATCAGCTGCTCCTCGCCTTCGACCAGCACGGCGTGGTTGTGGCTCTGCGCCTCGCCGCAGCGTTCAGCCGCGCGGATGAGCACCGGTTCGATCGCCGAGCGCGACGGGAGCTCTCGCAGCGCCGCCTGGCAGGCGCGCACGAGATCGAGCAGGTACCCGCCGTCGTCGTGCTGGGGATGGTGCAGGTAGTAGTCGACGCCGACCGGTCGCGAGCTCACGGTGTCGTGCGAGCTGACCGCGTCCGTCAGCGCTCGGTGCAGCTGCAGGCCATTGCGCAGCGCCGCCGTCGCGGGCTGCTCGTTGATCGCGTCCAGATAGTCGTAGGCGATCTGGAAGCCAACCATCAGGCGCGCGAGCGGACCCCTGCGCCGTCGCGGCGCGAGCACGGCGAAGAACGCGGCCGCCTCCGGGTTCAGGCGCTCGCGCGTCAGCTTGTGGAGAGCGTGGGCGCGCAGCGTGGGGTCGGGGATCTCACGCGCGCGGTGCTTCCAACGGTGTATCTCGAGCCTGGCGCGCGGAAAGATCGTCAACCAGTAGGAGATTCCGGCTGTCAGGAGCGCCGCTATTTCGCGGACATAAGATGTACGTATGGTTTCCATACCAGCATGCTGGTACGAAATCCCCGAACTTTCCAGCAGGCCAAATCAATGTTCTAGTCCTGCAGTGCGAGCTGGGGCGAGACCTGCGAGGCCACATATCCCGGAATCGCCAGCACCGCGAGCGCGCCGACGACGATCAACAGGATCGTCTGAATCGTGTGGACGCCTTCGACGGCGAAGGGCGCCGGGAACCCCGTGGTGAGCCTCAGATAGCGATCGCAGAGCAGGTGCCCGTATACGCCGGCGCCCGCCCCCACGAGCCCACCGGTGCCGAGCACCAGGACGGACTCGCACGTGAGCACGGCGCGCAGCTGCCACGGGCTGAAGCTGTGGATGCGCAGCGCCGCCAGCGAGGAGCGCCGCTGCCAGATCCCGGCTCCGATCGCCGCGGCCATCGCGAGCGCGGCCGCGATCATCAGCAGCAGCGTGATCTGGCTCATGCGGCTGAGTCCCTGGCGGGCGAGCGCGTCGGCCTGCGCGGCTCGTTCGCCGCTCGTCTGCACGGTCAGCGCGGTGTGGGGCCCGAGCAGCTGGGCGACGGCCCGTTTGACCGCCGCGATGCCGACGCCCGGGCGCGTGTCGACTTCGAGCGCGGTCGTCGCCGATGTCTCCCACGCGCGGCGGTAGTCGGCGCTGCCCAGGATGATCGCGCCGGCGCTCCAGCCGAGGTTGGTGGTCGTGGCGGCGATGCGATAGGGGACCGGCCCGCTCGGCGTGGGGAGCACGAGCGTGCCGCCCACGCGCGCGTGGTGGGCTTCGGCGATCTGCTGGGAGACGGTTATCCACCCCCCCTTGCGCAGACGTGCCGTCGCCGAGGCGACGCTGCCTTCCTGGAGCTGGCTCGCGGGGATCGGCGCCGGGGTGCTGGCAGCGCGCGCGATGATCCACACACGACGTCCGTCGAAGTCCAGGAACCCTCCCTGGTAATCGCGCACGCCGGCCACGCCCGGTACGGCGGCGATGCGGGCCGGCAGACGACCGGCCGGGAAGCTGCTGGTGGCGAGGTCGTCGTCGTTGTTCACGACCCACAGGTCGGCCGTCGAGACGTATTCGGAATAGTCGCGGTACAGGCCGTGGAGCAGATCGTTGTGGGAGTCTTCGGCGACCACGCAGCCGAAGACCGCGATGGCGCCGGTCGCGGCGAGCGCGAGCGACCGGACCGTCGTCGCCCTCAGCGCGCGCACCGCGACCGTCAGCATGTTCAGCCGCGACGAGAGGGCGGCAACGCGCTCGGCGAGCGATACGACGAGCTTGAAGGCGAACGGAATCGCGAGCAGCGTCGCGACCGCCAGACCGATCGTCGCGGGCACTATCGCTGACGGCCACAGCAGCAGCGGGCCGCTGGTGGCGACGATCAGCGCCGCGCCTGCGAGGAACAGCCGCAACTGCGCCCGTCTGTCCAGCGCCTGGCCGGGTTCGCCGTCCTCGAAGTACACCGCGTCGACGGCGCGGCTGCGACGCAGGTCCAGCAGCGGCGGCGCGGCGGCGAGGCACGTCGCGAGCACGCCGCCGGCGAAGGAGACCAGCAGCGGACGCAACCCGATGACCGTCTGCGTGCCCAGGGCGAACGCGGCGGACAGATAGCTGGGGGTCGTGTGGAAGATCGTGCGCGAGAGGAAGTCGCCCGCCGCCAGCCCGACGAGCGACGCCGCGAGACCCAGGCACAGCGCCTGGAACAGGAGCATCCTCGCCAGCTGCCCCGGCCTCACGCCCTGCATGCGCAGGTCGGCGATCACGCGCCTGCGCTCGGGGACGGTCAGCAGCATCGCGTTGAAGGCCAGCAGGAGACCCACGATCCCCCCGACGAGCACGAAGAACCCCGTGGCCTCCGTGTTGGGCGTGAGCGCCTGCTGGAGCAGGCTGATGTCCTGGTCGGCGGGAGCGACGGTCAGGCGTCCGCCCGCCAGCGCCGTCAGCTCCCGCTGGACCGCATCCCGCCGGCCCGGCGCGGTCGTGACGAGGATGCGCGTGACTCGCCCGGACAGCCCCGTGATCCGCTGCACGAATTCGAGCGGAGCGATCGCCGCCATCGCGCCGGAGAGAGCTCCGATCGTTTCCGGACCGAGCACCGCGACCACCGCGACCGAGCTTGCGCGCCCCCGCACCTCCAGCGTCACACGCGGCAAGCCCCCGCCGAGCGAAGAGGGCAGCCCGAGGGCTCGCGCGGTGGCGCTCGGCAGGATCACCCCCGGCGTGGACAGGTCGTGCTGCGAGATGCTGTGGGTGATGCTCCCCTTGAGCGCCAGCAGGCTGGGCGCGGCGCTGGCGAGATCGATTGCCACGCGACGCCCGCGGGGGCCGACGAGCGACGCGTTCTGGTCGAGGATCGGCGCCGCCTGCGAGACGCCGCGCAGCCGCCGCACGCGCCCCAGCAGACGCTCGTCGAAGCCTTCGGCGTCGCGTGAGCGCAGCTGCAGGCTCGCGCTGCCGGCGATGCCGCGGACGATCGCGCTGGAGGCGTCCGTGATGCTGCTGTTGGCGACCTGGACCGCGAACACGAGCGCCACGCCGATCGCGATACCCGTGCCGGCGAGCAGCTCCTGGACCGGACGGGTGCGCAGCCGTCGACCGTAGAAGTAGAGCAGCCCGGAGAGGCGCACGCGCCCTGGCCCCTAGCCCCACACCTGCCGCAGGAGCTCGGGCGAGGGGAGGGCCGGCTCGTCGACGAGCACCCTGCCGTCGCGCAGCGTGCACACACGGTCGGCGACCGCGGCGGCCTGGGGATCGTGGGTGACGAGCAACACCGCGACCTGCTGCTGGCGAGCGATCCGCGAGAGCAGCGCCAGGATCTCGCCGCCGCGCTGCGTGTCGAGGCTCCCGGTCGGCTCATCGGCGAGGATCAGCCGCGGCTCGTTGACGAGCGCGCGAGCGATCGCCACCCGCTGGCGCTCGCCGCCGGAGAGCTGGTCGGGGGTGTGGTTCAGGCGGCCGGCGAGACCGACGCGTTCGAGCCACGGAATCGCCGCGCGCCGCGCCTGCTTGAGCGGAACGCGATCCGCCAGCAGCTTGATCGCCGCGTTCTCGACGGCCGGCACGCCGGCCATGAGATGGAAGGACTGGTAGACGAATCCGACATTCCTGCGCTGGTGGTCCGCCGCCTCGCCGGCGGAGAGCGTGGCGAGGTCCCGCCCCTCGAAGCGAACCACGCCCGCGTCCGGGGCCATCAGCGCCGCGGCGAGCATCAGCAGCGTGCTCTTGCCGGAGCCGCTGGGTCCGTGCAGGGCGACGACCTCACCCGCGCCGACGGCCAGGGTCACGCCATCGACCGCGCGAACGACCTCCCCGCCGAACCCCGGATAGTGCTTGACGGCGCCGTCCAATGAGAGCACGGCGCCGCGCGCGCGGGCGCTCACCGCCTATGCGCTCCCGACTCCGCGCGTCGCAGGGGCACGACGTGCGCTTGCGTGGACTGCAGCAGCAGCTCACCGTTGTCGATCGTGTAGGCGCGATCCACACCCGACAGGCCCTGAGCGTCGCCGGCGCTCATCAGCACCGCGGTGCCCTCGTTGGCGATCGAGCGCAGCAGCCTGAGCAGGGGATCGCGCGCGAGCTCATCGACGCCGCTGGTGGGCTCGTCGATCACCAGCAGCGCCGGCGCGGTGACCAGCGCGCTCGCGATCGCCACGCACGCGACCTCCGCGCCGTCGAGCTCGTGACACTCCAGCCACGCGCAGCGCTCAGCGCCGACGCGCAGGAGCATCTCCTGACCGCGCCGTCGCGCCTGCTTGGGCGAGACGCGCTGAGCGAGCAGCCCCGCCGCGACGTGCTCGACGACGAGACAGCGCTGCACGGAGGCGAACGATGTGTGGCAATAGCCGATCCGCCGGCCCAGGACGCGGTTGCGCCAGCGCGCCAGATCGCGCCCCTCGAAGGTCACGCTGCCCTCTTCGGGCGCCTCGATTCCGGCGGCGACGCGCAGCAGGGTGCTGCGCCCGGAGAAGCGAGCGCCCCACACCGCGACGAGCTCGCCCGGCTCGATGTCGAGTGAGACATCCCTGAGCGCGACGCGCTCCAGCCTGCCGCGCCGGTAGCGCTTGGTGACATGCTCGATCGACAGCAGGCTCATCGCAGGTCGTCTATCGCGGGGGACCGGCACGCATGGCGCGAAGCTCGGCCCTGGCGTAGGTGATCCACGCCAGCTGCGCGTCGATCATCCGCCGCCGCTCCTCGATCAGCAGTCGCTCGACCAGCTCCGATATGCCGCCGCAGCCGGACTCACTGCCGGGGGGTCGCTCGAGCTCCTGCGCTTCCCGCACGCATTCGCGCTCGTAACGACCGATGAATTCCAGCGCCGCCTCGACGCTGTGCACGCCCGCCAGCGTCATCCGCCCCAGCATCTCGACCCGCTGAGGGTCGTTGCGAACGCGCTCCGCCAGCCAACTCCTGTACGCACGCGCGCCTCGCGCCGTGGCCCGGTAGGACGCCCCCGCCTTCGCCCCGCGGCTGACGCCGGTCGTCGAGCGGCCGGACATCTTCTCGATCAGCGCCGCCTCCATCAGGCTCGCGAGCGCCGCGTAGATGGACGATCGCCCGACGCTCAGAAAGCCGCCGAAGCGGCGCTCGAACCGCTGCCCGATCTCATAGCCGTGACTCGGCTTCTCGATCACCAGACCGAGCACCGCACAGACGACCTGCGAGCGCAGCACAGCGCTGCCCGCGGGATCCGCTCCCCGCTCCTCCAAGACATGCTCGCCACGCACCGCAGGCACCGCCACTCGGACTCCTCAATACGCAAGCCGACCGATCGATCTTTGACCTATCCGCAATCGTACCGGTCATTCCAAACTTTGTATTCGACCAAGTAGACAGAAACAAAAAAAGCTTTCTTTATCTGTCCCTGCGCGCGATGTTCACCCCGCAGGCGAGCCGATTTCACGGAGCGCATTCAGCACGAGCTCGTCGTGCTCGGCGGGCTTGACCTTACGCAGCACCCGCGCGACAGCGCCATCGGAATCGATCACGAACGTCGTGCGCTCGTTGCCGAAGTACGTTTTGCCGTACATCGACTTCTCGGCCCAGACGCCGTAGGCGTCGGCCACGTGATGGCCCTCGTCGGCCAGCAGAGCGAAGTTCAGCGCCTCCTTGTCGTGGAACTTCTTGACCTTGGCGACGGGATCGGGGGAGATCCCGAGCACCGCCGCGCCCGCCTTGGCGTAGTCGGCACGATGGTCGCGCACGCCGCACGCCTGCGTCGTGCAACCGGGCGTGGCGGCCTTGGGATAGAAGTAGACGACGACGGGCTGGCCGCGGAAGTCCGAGAGCTTGACCGCGCGGCCGTCCTGGTCGGGGAGCTCGAAGTCGGGGGCCTCTTCTCCTTGCGCCGTCATCGGGCAGATGCTAGCCGCGCCGCCCACGAGCCCGCGTGGCGGTCCGCCTCGTGGCGCACAGCCAGACGCACGGCTGCGACAGCATCGATATGATCTCATCAAGTGATGAATTCTTTGCCCCGGCCCGCAGTCGAGGCACGCGGTCTGAGCGTGTGGCGAGGCGGTCGGAAGGTTCTGCAGGACGTCACGTTCGACCTGCCAGCCGGCCGTATCACGGGCCTGATCGGACCGAGCGGCGGCGGCAAGACGACGCTCATGCGCGCGGTCGTCGGCGTCCAGCGGCACGTTCAGGGTGAGGTGAGCGTGCTCGGAATGGCCCCCGGCAGCGCGGCGTTGCGACGCTGCGTCGGATACAGCACCCAGACCCTGGCGGCCTACGAGGACCTCAGCGTGCGGGAGAACCTCGAGTATTTCGCTGCGCTCGTGGGCGCCACACGCGAGCAGGTCGACGAGCTGCTCGCCCGGGTGGACCTCCAGGCGGCGGCCGACCAGCTCGTGCGCTCGCTCTCGGGCGGCCAGCGCTCGCGCATCTCCCTCGCGACGGCGCTGCTGGGCGAGCCGAGGCTGTTCGTCCTCGACGAGCCGACGGTCGGCCTCGACCCGGTGCTGCGCGAGCGCCTGTGGGAGCTGTTCGGCGAGCTCGCCGGCGCCGGGGCGACGTTGCTCGTGTCGAGCCACGTCATGGACGAGGCCGCCCGCTGCGATGAGGTGCTGCTCCTGCGCGACGGGCGTGTCCTCGCGCAGGACACACCGGCACGGCTCGTCGAGCGCACCGGGACCGGCGATCTCGATCAGGCGTTTCTGCGCCTGATCGAGGAGGAGCGGTGACGGGCACGGCCGCCACCGCGACGCGGGTGCTGCGCCAGCTGCGCCATGACCCGCGCACGGT
>Ga0187879_10001132_pt1 | contig 18181 bp, 20 predicted proteins | sample June2016WEW_19_1_FD_132423 | JGI IMG/M metagenome (GOLD analysis project Ga0187879, IMG submission 132423) | Peatland microbial communities from SPRUCE experiment site at the Marcell Experimental Forest, Minnesota, USA - June2016WEW_19_10 | ecosystem: Environmental > Terrestrial > Soil >... | reverse complement strand
GGCACAATGGAACTGCTCTTTCAGTTCAAAGAGAATGGCTCATTGCCGGCCATCAGCCAGCAGCTGGGCAAACACGTGCGCACTAATTCCGAATCGCTGATCGGTGTACGCATGCCGGGTTACGGTGAAGATTTGTCGCAAGGCGTAGCCATCGGTTCCGGCATCTACATTGACCAGCACACCCACATTGAAGCTGTCCGATATCCGCGTGGCTCCGATGCCATGGGCCTCCTGACCACGATCCTGACGAATGGCCACCCTGGGCCGCGGCGGATTGCGCTCTGGCTGAAGAATGTCGTCAGCTCACTGCTACGCCACCCGTTTAGGACCGTGCGCGTGCTGCAACCGTTGGGCTGGGCGCGAGAATTCGTGATTTTGCTTTGCATGCAGGCGCTCGATGGCGAGATTGAGATGCGATGGCAACGTCCCTGGTTCTGGCCGTTCCGGAAATTTCTTGTCAGCCGGGGCGAGAAAGTGCCTACCTACATTCCCAAGGCGAATGAGTTTGCCCAGAAGTTCGCGAAGTTGACCGGGGGGGTGCCTATGAGCATGCTTCCGGAGATCCTCTTCAATGTTCCGAGCACGGCTCACTGCATCGGAGGTTGCGTCATTGCCGATTCTGGCACCCACGGCGTCGTGGATTCACACCATCGCGTTTTCAACTACAAGAACATGTACATTTGCGACGGATCGGTGGTGGCGGCCAATCTCGGCGTTAATCCGAGCCTGACCATTACTGCGCTTACCGAGCGAGCCATGAGCTTCATCCCACCAGCGGCGGACACGGCTTGGAACGATACAAGCCTTGGTTCTTGATCATGTGGAGGAAGGAATGAGAAGCCAAAACAGCCACTTTGATAGTGTCTGCATCAAATCCACCGGTTCTTACGTTCCGTCTAAGATTCTGACAAACGAAGAAGTCCTGGCAAACTTGCCAACCTCGCCAGAGTGGGTCGTCGAAAAGTTGGGGATTCGCGAGCGGCACATCGCTGAACCCGAGGAATACACGTCGGATCTTGCTGTCCGTGCCGGGTTGGACGCAATCGCTTCGGCGGGGCTTGAACCAAACGAAATTGACTTGATCATCGTTGCCACGGCGACGCCCGACCGCAAGATGCCCTCATCGGCATGCATTGCGCAGAAAAAGATGGGCATTCGCAACCGTTGCGCCGCGTTCGATGTGGCAGCAGTGTGTGCCGGGTTTGTCTACGCCATCACGATCGCCGGCCAATTCATCCAGAATGGTATGTACGAGCGTGCGCTGGTGATCGGCGCCGATACCTTCTCCAAGGTCACGGACTGGAACCACCGCGACTGCGTCATTTTTGGAGACGGTGCCGGTGCCGTGGTACTCGAGAGGAATGATCGGGAGAATGGGCTCTTTTCAAGCATTCTCCTCGCCGACGGCGAGGGAATGGATCACTTCACAGTCTACCCTGGGGACCCCTACTTCAAAATGAACGGAAAAGCGGTTTACGAGAAGGCTACAACCGCGGTGCCCGAGTGTATTCGGCAGATTCTCTCTATAAACGGACTGGGCCTCGAAGACGTCTCGATGATTGTTCCGCACCAGGCCACCTCTCGCGTCCTCAAGCGCATCGCCGAGGTACTCAACGTTCCTTTTTCCCGAATGCAGACGAACCTGGAGTCGTACGCGAACACCGCTGGAGCCACAGTTCCGTTGCTCCTAGACCAAGTAAACCGACGCGGTCTCCTCCGCGAAGGCGATCTTCTCTTGCTCGTGTCCATCGGCGCAGGCTGGACCTGGGGCGCAAGTTTATATCGATGGTAAGGTGCGATCTACCATCACCAAAACGCACTACCGAATTGGAGGCAATCATGGACATCAGGACTGTCGGAGTAATCGGCGCCGGCACGATGGGCAATGGCATCGCCCACGTCTTCGCCAAAGGCGGATACAAGGTCGTGCTGGTCGACGTGGAGCAGGGCTTCGTCGACCGAGGTCTCCAAACCATCAGTAAGAACCTGGAACGCGAGGTCGCTAAGAACAAATTGACGTGTGAGCAGCGCGACCTATCGCTGGCGCGCATCGGGGGCACAACTGATCGCAAGCGGTTGGCCGAATGCGATTTCGTCGTGGAGGCGGCCAGCGAGCGTTTTGAGGTCAAAGCCGACCTCCTCCACGATCTCGACGCGATGTGCCGGCCCGAGGTCATCCTCTCGTCAAACACTTCGTCCCTTTCGATCACCAAGCTGGCAGCGGTAACCAAGCGGCCCGACAAAATCATCGGGATGCACTTCTTTAATCCCGTGCCGGTGATGAAGCTGGTCGAGGTGATCCGTGGACTGACAACCTCGGATGAGACTTTCGCGACAGTAAAAGCTCTCGCCGAGAAGCTGGAGAAAACTCCCGTCGAGGTGAATGATGCGCCGGGCTTTGTCTCCAACCGCGTACTAATGCCGCTGCTGAACGAAGCCATGTATGCGGTGATGGAAGGCGTGGCCACTCCCCAAGCCGTGGATGAGGTCTTCAAGCTGGGCATGGCGCACCCGATGGGGCCGCTCACGCTGGCGGACTTCGTCGGACTCGATGTCTGCCTCGACATCATGCGCGTACTGCAGTCCGGCCTCGGCGATCCAAAGTACCGGCCTTGCCCGCTCCTAATCAAAATGGTGGACGCGGGATGGCTCGGCCGGAAGTCAGGGCGCGGGTTTTATCAGTACTAGTCCGTGAGTACTTTCCTTCTTGGATTAGGCCATCACAACGGCCTCACGGTGGAGACGACGATGGACCTACGATTCAACCATTCTTGCGTGATCATCAAATTGAGAGCACGCCGGCGCTGCCCTTCAGTGTGTTGGCTTGGCGCTCTATGTAGCCAAGACTTCCGCCCACCTTACGTTCTGCCGATTCCAGGCAATGTCCTTGCGCCGCATCCTCACCATGATCCTGCTCCGCAGCAGCGCCTGAACCTCTGTCTCATCCGCGTGCTCGACCACCGCGATCACGCGTTAGAAGATGACCACGCGAGCCCTTCATCAGGTTTCTGTCCCTTTCCAGTGGTCGGTGCATCGGCCCGTTAGAGCGCGGATTCTCAGTTCCGTTAGAGATCCTCGAATCGCTGCTTCCCCCGAAGTGGTGTGCGGACGCTCCAACAGCCACTTGGGTGCGTGCTTGTGCAAGCAAAGCACTAAAGCAAGGGCGACACGGAGCGCTTGCTGGTGTCTTCGCCCCGGATGGGAGGTGTCGCGGCCAACTGGTTGTATGCAGACGGGTCCAAATTCTGTAGATTTCGGCACATTGCCAGACATCCAAATGGAGTGCCCTAAGCGTCATGTTTTCAGCAACGCCGGAGGCGGCTGGAAAAGGGGATTCTGGCACACTCGTGACGGGCAGCGACAGACTTCCCGGAAGCCGACTTCTGGCCACGCATAACTTCCTCACACCGTTGTTGATGATTTGCAGTTGTGTGCAGGCCAGGCGGACTATTGCGCCGGCCCGGCGTGATACAGCTCTGGATGCGGGGGGGCAGACACTTCGACGATGCCCAGCTGCCAAGGCCACTGCACACACTGAGCATAAGTTAATTGTGCGCATCGCACTGATTGACGGGCCGTTGCGGGACATCCAGTTGCTTGGTTTCGCAGCGCTCATTATCGTAGGCGTCAGCCAGCGCTTTGCCCCGCAGGTTTACGGTCTAGAGCGGCCTGCACGCGATCGCCAGAGCCTGATTTTCTGGTTGATCAACGGCAGTCTGATTCTAAACATAGTCAGGTATGTCTTGCTGCTCACAACCCACGAGCTTTACCTTGCCTTCGGCCTCGAAGTCGCCTATTTGCTCATGCCAATTTGGGCCTTTCGGCTGGCGCGGCAGATTGGTGTATTCAGCAAGCCTTCGCAACCGGACCGGACCTTCAAGTTCGTTCGCACAGCGTACATATGGCTCCTGTTTTCCTGCGTGATGATGCCATTCTTCCCGCTCTATGGCGTGCTTACGCGCCAGGTGTTCGCGTACACTTACATGGGCTCCCATCGGCACGCGTTCACGGTGGAGTTCATCAGTCTGATGATTATGGGTGTGTCTTCGCGGGTTGTTCCGATCCTGGCCGGGATGGACGCCAGACGGATTCTCATCAACTTCGGCTGTTCGATCCGCTGGTGGGATTGACCGGTTTCATCGAGTTCACAGCGCTGCTCTGGTGGGGAGTCGAGCTGTGGCGAACCATGAACGGAGCCAAGACGAGCCGCGCTAAGCTGCTGGCCGCGCCGTTCCCGCTCGGCGTGCGATAAGCCGCCCGCACGGTTCTCCCCCCCCCGTGCTCGTCCGCCGGCCTGCTTCGGTACAATAGCCGGCGTGGCGGAAATCAAGGTTGACCACGCTCAGACACTGGCGAAGGTCCAGATTTTCTCTGGGCTCACGGAATCTGAACTCGCTTTCCTGGCCCAGCGAGCAGTGCCTCGCCGTTTTTCTTCGGGCGAGACCGTTTTCAGCGAGGGCGAGCCGTGCGCAGGGCTGTATGTCGTCGAGTCCGGACACGTTCGCATCTTCAAGAGTTCTGCCGGTGGACGTGAACAGGTTCTCAGTATCGATGGACCAGGCAGCTCCGTCGCAGAGCTTCCGGTTTTCGATGGGGGAAACTACCCTGCCTCAGTGACCGCCGTTGACGACACCACGCTGCTGTTTGTCAGCAAGCAGGACTTTCAGGCACTGTGCCTGGCTCATCCTCAAGTTGCGCTCAAGGTGCTGCGCGTGGTCGGTGCTCGGCTGCGACGGCTCGTGGGAATCATCGAGGAGCTCTCGTTCACAACAGTGCGGCACCGGCTGGCGTCGTTCCTCTTGCATCTTGCCCAAACCGAAGGCAAGCGCACGGCTGACGGAGTGGAAGTCACTTTGCCGGTCAGCAACCAGGAATTGGCGTCGCAGATTGGGACGGTCCGCGAGCTGGTTTCCCGGAATCTCTCCCGCTTTCAATCCGAAGGATTGGTAAAGATCGATGGACGCAGAGTAATCATCCGCGATCTGAAGGCTTTAGAAGCCGAACTCCGATCTGCCGAATAGCTCTTTCGAGACCTTCCAACCCCCAAGTCTGACGGCTTCTCGCGGTCGCTGTGACAAAAGTCATCGGCACGCCGCTGTTGTTCCACTAACTTCAGAAGATCAAGCGCGCCGCAAGGAATGGAGATGCGCTGCCGAGGAGGATGCGATGAGCCTGACCACCGAGAAAACTGTGCGGGAATTGGCCCTGCAAAACCCTGCCGCAACCCGGGTTTTTGAGAAGTTGGGAATCGATTATTGTTGTGGCGGAAATCAGTCTTTGGAACAAGCATGCCGCGCGGCGAATCTGCCGGTGAATCAGGTACTGGATTCCCTCGAAATGGCGGAGCAGACAACGCGGGCGGCGCAGACGATCCGTGACTGGCAAAGGGAACCGCTGGGCGATCTGGTCGCGCACATCAACAGTACTCATCACAAGTACACGCGCGAGGAGATTGCCCGCCTCGGTCCTTTGCTTGAGAAAGTGTGCTCGGTCCACGGCAAGAACCATCCCGAGCTGCTGCATGTTCGCACCAGCTTCGCCGGGCTGGCGCAAGAACTCACCATGCACATGATGAAGGAAGAGATGGTGTTGTTTCCATACATTGTCAGGATGGAGGAAGCTGTCATCCAGCATGAGCCCGTGCTGCCCCCGCCCTTCGGCAGCGTGCAAAACCCGGTTTCGATGATGGAGCAGGAACACGAGTCCGCTGGTGCTGCATTGCGTGCGATGCGCCAAGCGAGCCACGGTTACGCTGCTCCTCTCGACGCCTGCGTCAGCTACCAAACTCTCTACAAGGCATTCTCTGAATTCGAGGCGGATCTGCATGAGCATATTCACCTTGAAAACAACATCCTTTTCCCACGAGCGATTGGGATGGAACAGGCGCAGTAACCGACTCGCAAACCAGCCCGCCGCATCAGGTAGCTCGGGCTATGATTGCAATAAGAATGTTGGCGATCGGAGGTTTCCATGCGCTTTGTGGCTTTTGTCAGTTTTCTCCTCTTCCCGCTGATTGCAGTTGCTCGTGCCCAGGTGTCCGCAGAAGGCCAGGCTTGCCTGGATTGCCACACTAGCAGTACGCCGGGCATTGTGGAGCAGTGGCGAGACAGCGCCCATGCAAAGAACAATGTGGACTGCTACTCGTGCCATCGTGCCAGTGAGAAGGATCCCGCAACATTCGAGCACTACGGTCATCGCATTGCCGTGATTGTCACGCCTAACTACTGCGGGCGCTGTCACGGCAAAGAAGTAGAACAGTTCGAAAAGAGCCGTCATTCTCAGGCAGCACAATTCATTGGGTCCCTGGATAACATGTTGGGAGAGGTAGTTGAGGGCGGTCCAGCGGCAGCGAACGGATGCCGGCAGTGTCACGGCAGCGAGGTCAAGTACCTGAAAGACGGCAACTTTGATGCGGATACTTGGCCGAACAGCGGTATTGGGCGTGTGAATCCAGACGGCAGCCGAGGCTCTTGCGCTGCCTGTCACGGACGGCATTCCTTCAGCTCAGCACTGGCTCGCCAGCCCGAGAACTGTGGAAAGTGTCACCTAGGTCCCGATCATCCGCAAATGGAGATCTACACCGACTCGAAGCATGGCATTCAGTTCCGTGCCAACATTGCCAAGATGAACCTCGATTCAAAGTCCTGGGTAGTTGGGAAGGACTACTCAGCAGCACCCACATGTGCAACCTGTCACATGAGCGCGACCAGTAATCAGCCCGTGACCCACGATGTGGGCGACCGTATTAGCTTCACGCTTCGGCCGGTCGTCAGCTTCAAGCTGGAGAACTGGGAGAAGCGTCGGGCCGCCATGCAGGACGTCTGCTCGAACTGCCACGCCACCGGCTGGGTCGAGAACTTCTATAAGCAATACGAGAACACTATCGATCTCTACAACGAGAAGTTTGCCAAGCCCGCCAAAGCGATCATGGATAAGCTCTATGCCGCCAATAAGCTGACGAAGACGCCGTTCGATGAAAAGATCGAATGGACCTACTATGAGCTCTGGCATCATCAGGGGCGGCGCGCTCGCATGGGCACGGCCATGATGGGCCCGGACTACACGCAGTGGCACGGCTTCTACGAAGTCGCGAAGACGTTCTATACGGAATTCATTCCCGAAGCTGAGACGCTTCTTCCCGGCGTGACGGCAGACGTAATGAACAGCCCTTACCACCAGTGGACAAAGGGCCTGAGCAAGGAACGGCTCCAACAACAACTCGACTTCTATAAGAAGAAGTACAACCAGTGATGACCGGCGGGATGTGATTCCGGGAGACTCCATCCGGCGCATTCCGGGCGGATGGTCGGCCAACCGGAAGCTATCCAGAAATGGGCTTGTGGGAAGTATTTTCCGAGCTGGTGACAAAAGTCAACCCGCTATGGTCGCTTCTCCGGCCAGCACACCACGTTCGTGTGTCGAGCGGATGCTTGCCGAGTGAATACTTGGTTGCAGATGAGGCACCTGCGCATTCCCTGCGTTACGATGAAAACCTTGCCAACCGTGTCTTTGCGGAAGGCTGGGGTGCAAGCTTCACGAGCGGCCATGATTTTTCTCGGATTTTGAATTCAATGTCGTGACTCTTCGATGGCAAATTGATCGAAATCTGATTCGCTGACCTCCTTAAGCGATGTCTTTAGAAGCAGCGCACCACATTAGCTTTATGTCGTTTTCAATAAGGGCCTTGCGGAAGTGCGAATAGACAAGGTTCTTGAACCGCATGTTGGCTTTCCAGCCGTCGAAGAAGGCCGCAAGAAGCTGCTGTTCGGCGTCGCTGCAAACCTCCAGCAACCTGAAGTCTCCCTTCTCGTCGGCGTTCCAGCGCCGCTGGGCATCCAGGAAGGTCCGCTGAGCCGCCTCCATCTGATTCATCAGTCCTCCCTGGAAAAACGAATTCAGTTCCTCACATAGTTGTTTGGCGAACACCAACAACGGGCATCTCCCCGTCTGGTTGAGGACGCACTGGCTGTTTCGCGTGAATATCTCGTATGCCGCCGCTGGTGTAATCATCTTGCGGGGAATCGGGCGGTCATCGCCGCGCACCAGGGTCAAAATCTCGGTCGTAAGCCTTTGTTGTGTGCTCCGATCGGCGGACGGGCACAATACCTTCAGGCATGCAAGGACAGCCGCGACACGCCGATGGGCAAGCTCGCCAATCCTGTTGGATTGCTCGCTGGCACGCTTATGTCTACTCATAGTATTCGATGGGCTCCTGAGTTGGCGCACCATTAATATACAAACGCAATTCCGAGAATCGCTAGGTTTGGCGCACATCTTCGGTAACCCCACTTCAGTGGGGCCTCCGTTCCTAGCGAATTCTGATTTTCGGTTTGTATACTTTGGGTGCGGGCACAGATAAATCCCCCTATCTCCAATCACTGAAACAGGAGGGGTGGCATGACGATTCTGAAAGACAGGAACGGCAATCCCCAAGGTGTCATTCGAGAGGGTGCTGGCGGCATGGAGCGATTGTTGGATCTTGGCGGCAAGGTCGTTACGACCTATCGGCCGGATACCGATTGGACGTATGACAAGAATGGCGTCCGCATTGGTACCGGCAATCGCCTAGCCGGCATGGTCGGAGACGAAGAGTAGTCCGGTCACGAATCCTTATTCTGGAAGGCGTTAGCGAGGGAAGGCTGTGACGATGAAGCGAGCGGTTTTGTACACCAGAGTTTCAACCTGCGATCAGAATCCGGAGACGCAGGCGCTTGATCTGCGTCGGTTGGCAGAACAACGCGGCTTTAAAATCGTTCACGAATACACCGACCGTATCAGCGGCGCGAAGGCGAAGCGTCCGGCGCTAGACCAGATGCTCGCCGCAGCCCATCGCAGGGAGTTCGACATCGTTTTAGTTTGGGCAGCCGACCGCTTGGCTCGCAGCGTGCGGCATTTTCTGGAAGTGCTGGACACACTGAACCATCTGGGCATCGAGTTCGTGTCGTTCCGAGAGAATCTCGATACCGGCGGACCGCTGGGGAGGGCGGTCATTGTCATTGTCTCGGCGGTTGCCGAGCTGGAACGTAACCTTATTATAGAGAGGGTCCGCGCAGGCCTCAGGCGTGCCCGGCTCGAAGGTCGCACACTTGGCCGCAAACCCATCGAGATCGATCGAGCAGGGTTGCTCCGCGACCGTGGCCGCGGCTTGAGCCTCGCTCAGCTGGCCAAGGCTTACAAGATTTCACGGACCAGCGTAGCAAGGGCTCTGAAGCGGTCCGGTGATCATACTTCAGCCGTACTTGAAAACACTCGGGATAGACAAGAACACCGAGCATCTTAATTGATGGGGATCTGAACTGATCTCGTGATGATCATCTCGAGCGAGCACAGACCCCGCCCACCACTGGTAAGGCGCTACCGCAGCGATGGTTAGAAAACCTATCCAGGATCGCTCCAGCGGGAGCCCCGCGAGGTCCGGATCTTCTTGGTCGCCCACACCATGTTAGGAACGGGTAGTTTCCTAATGCGGGGAACTCTCAGACTTCTAACTTGACACGGTATAAGGCCAAACTCATTCCCCTTGTTTTTTCCGCGCCTCCTCTGGCGGCGACCGGAATCCTGACCGTCACTTCTGAGAAACGGGAGACGGAGCTAGCAGACCTGCCAATGCTCCTATCGCTGTAGATCCGATCGAAACCAGTGCCGACGGAAGATCCTTACCGGTCGTACGTTGCGAACGAATCGTGCAAGCTGCGGCTCCGAGCCGTCCAATCGAGCGTGGCATGGCTGGACCGGGACTCTTGGGGCATGTGCTGACATCGAAATATGCGGACCACTTGCCTTTGTATCGTCAGTCGGAGATTTATGCGCGCCAGGGTGTGGATCTGGAACGCTCGACTCTTGCCGACTGGGTGGGAAGCACGAGTCAGTTGCTGACACCTCTGGTCGATGCCCTGAGACTATGTGATGTCGACGAGCAAGTTGCACGCTGATGACACGCCGGTGCCAGTGTTAGCTCCAGGGAATGGCAAGACGAAGACGGGACGTTTGTGGACCTACGTTCGTGATGACCGTCCCGCAGGCGATACGGCAGCGCCGGCGGTATGGTTTGCTTACTCTCCAGATCGCAAGGGAGAACATCCGGAGCGTCATCTTCGCGAGTTCCGAGGAACACTGCAGGCAGACGCCTATGCGGGGTTCAATCAGCTTTACGCTGATGGACGCATTCAGGAAGCGGCATGTTGGGCCCACGTTCGGCGCAAGTTTTATGATTTGCAAGAGGCGCACGCTTCGCCTGTAGCGGCTGAGGCCCTTCAGCGAATCGCTGCCCTGTACGGGATCGAGAAGGACACACGCGGCCGGCCGGCCCATGAGCGCCGAGAAGTTCGCCACCAACGAGCCAGGCCGCTGCTTGAGTCCCTGCGCCAATGGTTCGAGACGACCCTCTTGAAGCTCTCCCGCAAGTCGGACACGACGGCGGCTATTCGCTATGCGCTCGCACTATGGGAAGCGCTGACGCGCTACTGCGACGATGGTCGGTTGGGAGATCGACAACAACGCCGCAGAGCGAGCTCTACGAGCGGTTGCTCTTGGCCGAAAGAACTACTTGTTCGCTGGCTCGGACACAGGAGGAGAGCGTGCGGCGGCAATCTACAGCTTGATCGGAACAGCAAAGCTGAACGACCGTGATCCAGAAACCTACTTGCGAACGGTGCTGTCCCGGATTGCCGATCACCCCGTCAATCGGATTCAGGAGCTGTTTCCTTGGAAGCTTGATATCGATGGAGAACTCTGACTTGCGATCACTAGTCCGGTTTCTGAGCGCAAACGCCATGGTTACAGCAACTATCGTGCTTCCACGCTCCGCGTGATGCAAAAGAAACGCCCCGAGCGGAATTAGGTCCCGGAAACCACCGTCAGGGTCACATTGTTCGAGTTGTAGGTCACGGTGAAGTGCTCGCTGCTATTGATCGCAGTCCCATTCACTTTGGCAAAGGTGCCCTTCAGTTGTTCAGCCGTCAGAATCTCGAAAGTAGCGCCAATCAATGGCACAAAACTCTTTAGCAGTTTGATGTTCAGAGTTCCCCCCAGGGTGGCCGTGCCGGTGACGATTCAACAGGTTGAATTGGCCGGACTCGGCGCCGGCTATGTTGGCATCCAGTGCACCCGCGGAACTTTGGGTGTAAGCACCAGTGATCGTCAACTTGCCCACCGAGGTTGTCGAACCCCCGGGATTACTGTTCCGGAGGAGGAGACGCCGGCCGCTATGTTTCCTCCGTTGCCAAAGAGCGAGCCTTTGGTAATCATCACGGTGCCGGTACCGGAGGTGGTGAGATCGCCGTGATTGCGATGGCCCGGGCCCACCCGCCCGTCCTACTCCGTGGCCTGGAAGGCCTGGGGCACGGTCTTGCCTGACGGAATATAGGAGCCGACTATCAAATTGCTGTCGTTGATGCCTCCGGCTCCGGTGTTGGAACCCTTGGGATAATCGAAGATATAGTAGTCGTTCCCGCTTTTCAACGCGCCGTGGCCAACTCCATAGGGGTCGGACACAAAGTAGACGATGTCGCCGGCGGTGTTGATGCCCTGGACTTGGTTCACGGCAGCTCCTGGGACGTTGATCGAGGTGTACTTCTTGCCGTTATAGAGCGAAGACTGTAGGTAGCCCTTCGAGTCACCCCACTGCACCGTGACCAGACCGGCGCTGTTGATGCCGCGGGCAAGGGTGAATTGAGAACCGGGCACGTTCAGGGTTTTGTATTTGCCGCTGGTGAGGACGAACCCATAGGTGTTCCCGGACGACTCGCTGTACAACCCAGCGATATCTCCGGCGTTATTGATTCCGAAGGCAGCACTGGAGACGGCACCCGTGGGGCCCGGTATATCGGTGAATTTTCCGGCGGTGTATTCGAACCCATGCGGGTTGCCGGAAGTATCGGTGTACAAACCGACAATCTGGTTGGTCGAGTTGATGCCAAAGCAGGTAGTGTTGACGCCCTCGGGATCGTCGATATTCTCCACTTTGCCGGCGGAAATCATCATGCCGTGTTGCGTGCCATTCGAAGCGACGTAGCTTCCGACAGATACGCCTGAACTGTTGACACCCCAGACTTGCGCCTGCTGGCTGCCCGCGACTTTCACCGTGCTCAGCGTGAAGGCCTGGGGCGAGGCAAGATAGCCAGACGGCGCTCCGTCGACGCCCCAATAGAGGCCGACATAAGCTCCTTTGTCGTTGACCCCGCGAGTTGTGGCGAAGTCGGTAGAAGCATACTTACCTTTAATGTACGTGAAGCCGTACGTATGTCCGGAGGTGTTGATGTAACTGCCGGTAATTTCGCCGGCATCGTTGATCCCGTAGGCCGCAGTCTGGGTCGCGCCGGGGTATGCGATCTCAATGATCTTTCCCTTGGCGCCGGCGCTCCGGTAAAAACCGTGCTCTAAATTGCTGGAATCGAGGTACTCACCCACCGCTTCGCCGGAGCTGTTGATGGCGTAGGCATAGGTAGCGTCAGTGCCGCTGGCGTAGAACTTAACCACGGTGCCACCGATGGTTACGAAGCCCTCAGCAACGCCGTTACCGCCACAGCCGCCAGCGAAGTCTTCAGCACTGTTGACTCCCCAGATCACAGTTGTGGGGGTATCGCCCCCCACGTCGTACGGCTTGTAGTGTCCACCCACATAGGTGAAGCCGTGGTAGACATTGGTAGCCGATTCATACCAGTCGCCCACGACCTCCCCTGCGTCGTTGATGCCGAGGGCCCTGGTGAAATTGTCCGATCCGGGGTAGTTGATAACAGTGTATTTGCCGCCTTCATACAAAAATCCCACCGTAGCCCCCGAGGTCGCCGTGCCGTAGCCTACAACGTCTTGGCTGGCGTTCAGGGCAAAGAGGACCGCAGTACCCGCTTGGACGCCCGGGGGATTCAGTTGCGTCATTTTGAAACCTTGACCCAGGGCGCTTTGCGTGCTGAGTATCACGACAACGGGCACCAGGAAAAAGAGTGTGACTAACTTCGACGGCAAGGTTCGCGAGTTTCGCTCGTATCGTGCTGACATGTGTTGGATATTCATGTTTTGTCCTCCGTCACGCGTTTTGCGTGGAATGTTTCCCCCCGTCGGGGGAGTTTTGGGGAAATGCGCCGATCAGTACGGCGCGGTAACCGGCGCTTCTCCGTCGCTTTCGCCGGGCTTAGCCTGGCTGGCCCTCGGCGGCAGCACAATCGCGCTCACAATCAGCACCAGAATCGTCGCAACCAGCACCACCATTGCCCGTCCTAGCGGACTGCTCCGAAATCGAACCCTATCTATCCCCGGGCTATGGAATGCACCCTGCCCAAGCAGCGCTGGCGTGCGATTGCGAATGGCACGAATTGGTGATTTCATGCGTTGTCGCACAGAGCGTATACTTGTCCGACTTTCTTCCCAGGGGCAAGGGACAAAACCGGACATAAGCGGGCATAATCGGGCGTTCGTCGCTCATCTACCGTTCGGCGGGGAGTTCAGTGGCACAAGGCGCGACCAGTCCTCCGGAGCGTCGTCTGGATTCGTGGAAGGAGATTGCTGCCTTCTTCGGACGCGATGAGAGGACTGTCCGGCGGTGGGAGAAAGAGAGCGCCTTGCCGGTGCATCGCGTTCCCGGAGCCGCCAAGGGACGTGTCTTCGCCTATGAGAGTGAGTTGGACCTGTGGCTCAGCACTCCCCAGGCCTTGCGGACCACGACTTTGGAGCCGCAAATCAGCCCGGTACAAATCAGCCAGGTTCAGCCCGAGGGCAAGCGTTGGCACTTTGGCGCAGCCGGAATGTGGGTGGGAATTCTGGCGGTTTGCGCCGCGCTTGCTTCTGGAATCTGGGTCTATCGCAAGAGCCACCGCTTTGCCGCATACGCGTCAGCCCTAAATGTGTCCCGGGTCCGAACTAAAGATCTCCCCCAGACGACTGCCAGTGCCCAGAACGCCTACTTCGGCCCCGATTCGGTCGCCGTGCTCCCCTTCACCAACGTTCGGGGAGATGCCAACACCGACTACCTCAGCGACGGCATCACCGAGTCCTTGATCGGCAACCTTGCCCATCTGCCCCAGCTCAAGGTGAGGTCGCGCGACTCGGTCTTTCGCTACAAGGGCAAGGATGTTGATGTACAGACCGCAGGCAGGAACCTGGGCGTTTCAGTGCTGGTGAGCGGGCGCGTGATGGCGCAGGGTGACACCGTCGAAATGAGCGCAGAGCTTACTGATGTTCGCGACAACACCGAAATCTGGGGGCACCGCTACACGGGCAAGAGGGCCGACATCATCTTGTTGCAGCAGCGAATGGCGAGCGACATTGCGGGAAGGTTGCGTTCCACCCTCAGCACCGCGGATAGGGAGCAGGTCACCAATCAGGGCACGCAGGACGTGGAGGCCTACTCGTTGTATTTGAAGGGCCGTTATGCGTGGAACAACCGGACCTATAGTGAGCTGGCGAAGGCCATCTCCTATTTCAACCGGGCCATCGCCAAAGACCCCGAATACGCTCTGGCATATTCGGGTCTGGCCGATGTCTATTCCGTACTGCCTAACTATGGCGGCAATCCCAGCGAAGACTTTTCGAAGTCGAACGGGGCCGCCCGCAAGGCGCTGGAGTTGGATGCGACCTTGGCTCATCCTCATGCCGTTCTGGGCAGCAACGAGATGCAATACGACTGGGATTTTGCGGGGGGAGAAGCTGAGTTCAAGAAGTCTTTCGAGCTCGACCCCAACGACGCCACTGCGCGTCAATGGTACGCCGACGATATTGGCATGATTCGCGGCAGAGAACAGGAAGCCCTTGCGGAAGTCAATCGTGCGCATGAGCTTGATTCGCAGTCTCCCGTCATCAGCAGGGTGGTCGCAAGTGTTCGCGTCTCGGCGCGGCAGTACGACGAAGCCATTGCGATTTGCGCGAGGCTGGCGAATGAGAACCCAACCTTCGCGATCGCGCACGATTGTTTGGCCTACGCCTACTGGGGGAAACGCATGTACCCGCAAGTCGTCGAAGAGTGGAGAGCCTATGGCCAGCTCACCGACGACCTGCACGACTCTGAATTTGCTGCCGCCCTGGAACAAGGATTTCGTTCCGCAGACTGGAAAGGCGCTCTCACGGGAGCCATTGCATTCCGGCAAGCACAACGTAAGAATGGCTACTACTCAGCGTTGATCATTGCCCGCTTCTACGCCGACTTGGGAGACAGAGACCAGGCTTTCCATTGGCTCAACATAGCCTATCAGGAACACGATTGGCTGCTGATTGGTTTGAACACTTACTTCCAACTCGACCCTCTGCGTTCTGATCCGCGGTTTGCCGACCTGGTGCGCAAAGTCGGTCTGCCGCAGTAACCCGGCTCGAATCGTCAATGCGAGCTTTTCCTCTCTGGAAACACGCCGTCCCCCCACGTTGGTTAATGTCACTTGATTACTAGGAGAATCAAGAAAACAATTTCTTTTTGCGCCGGCGGATGGAGGAAACAATGGAAAGGGTTGGCGTAATATTTCGATTACACTCGAAAACCGTCGCAATCAGCTTCGCGCCACGCTTCCCATCCGGCGCGTCGTCGGGCCGGCCGACGTCGCCGCGCTCGCCGTACACATCATGACCAACACGGCCCTCACGGGCGCGACCTACGATCTTCCGATCACATTCATGGCAATTTTCCGAACTTTCGCAATCCCAAATAGCTGGGCGTCCGTCAGTAGGACCATACCCAGTGTTGCCAGACGCCGCGAATATCAACTGATTGCCGAGTGCGGTGATCTTGCAACGATCATTGAACTTCGCGACCATTCCAACAACGATGGGGAAAGCGATACCTCATCGATTGGGCGGCGGTCTCCACAGAGCCTCCAGAAGTTCCTGCGTGCTCGGGCAGGAGGGCAGGACTTATCGACGAATGGGTACCGGGCAATCAATTGCCATCGGCGCAATTTCTTTATGATCAGGATTTCACGCAAAAAGAGAAGTGCAGCCAAAGCCGAATCGCCTGTCTTCGGGTGCGTCGGAATTGTCTCGAATACCTCCACGACATGACGGTTGGTGACAACGACGCCGCCAGAATCAATGAAGAAGCCTGTGCCGAAAATGGGAGGGAAATGGGGAGTCGAACCTACGGGCGTGTTGGCTAGTTTGGAGATGAACCCGACCACGCTGGGACTGGTGACTTTGAAAAGTTCGGTCAGGTTCATGGCTTTCGATCCTAGTTGTCGCTAGCCTACGCAAGATTCCCGTCGTACCTCAATCCACGTTGCTTGATGGGTCTAATTCTGTTAGAGAACACAGCGCTCGCCAACTAACGCCCGGAGCCCACAACCAAGGACGTGTCATAGATTGTTGAATAGCGGCGATAGCGGACGGCGACCTGTGTACCGGGCTTGTGGTGTTTGATCTCGGCGTCGAGTTCCTCAGCGGTGAATAGGTAGTGATCATCGACTGCAAGAATGACATCGCCCGCTATTATTCCCGCCTGCTCAGCGGGTCCACCAGCCGTGATGTGGTCGAGAGTGATTCCATCGTGTCTGACCTTGGGATTCTCGTCCGTTGACGCGCCAATGGTCGCATTGCTGAACACTTGGGTGGAAACAATCCCGTCTGGACCCGTCCGCGGATCAGTTTTGCCTTCGTCCTGAGAGAGGGTTCCCTTGGTCGTTTCACGGTCTTCTGCGAGCACACTAAATGTGTATATTTTTCCCGACGCAGAAATGCTCGCTGACAAGACTCCCGGTGCTAAGAATCCGTACTCGCCTACTTGTAGGATACCGAGTCGCACACGCCACAACCGATCCCCAATCTTCTCAGTCTGAAAAGATACTTCGTCTCGTTGAGCGCCTCCAGATTGATGCAGCACCCCACCGGTCACCGAGCGGAATTCACGTCGATCCCCCTTCTGGTGCAATCGCAAAAGCTGGTACTCGGTTGCGGACGTTCCCTCGACAGTTTTAATGAGGAACTCAAGGGGAATTTTCACCTGCGTTGGACTTGTGGGCTTCAATACCTTGCCGTTAACGTCGCCTTTCACGATAAAGAGGGTTGCATGACTCTTCGCCACGCCCCCGGTCTGCCAATTGACAACCTCCGGCTCCAGAAAAGTCGGCTTGCCATTCAGCATCGTATAAACTCCAGCCTCTTCAGGCAGAACTAATTTGCCGACATTTGGAGATGCGGAAGCCGGAGTGCCCGGCATCGCATTGTTGCCATGTGGATTTATCATGACGCGGATCACGGCATCGGAGACTTTGCCGAGCTTCAATGTCTTCAATCCCACGACACTTGTATCGAAATCGGTCGCGTCGGTGGCGTGGATTTTGTCGATAACCACATCATCCGATAGACCCAGCGAGACCATATCGATAACATCCTGATTGGTCATTCGGTGCGTCAACTGCTGCCCGAGACCTACAACGGCCAGCACCAGCACCGACACCATCGCTGTCAGATGACGCATCTGTTGAACTCTCGGACGTGACTTTCGGGGAAGCGGGAATTATAAACCTAAATCCAAAATCAAGCCTCCGTGTCCTCCACATCCTCACCGCAGCCAAGTCAGTTTTTCCACCAATCCGTGCATTCGACCTGCGTCATAATATCGGGATATGTGCGCCCTCTCGGATGACCCCTCTGTTGTCTTGGATCGTGAGCCCGACGAAGAGAAGATCGAAAGTCCCTCAGGTCCGCGCATCCGCTGCCCGCTCTGCGGCTGGTCGCCCCGCAAAGAGACCGATGGTCTTGCTCATGCGGGCATATGTGGAACACGTTCGATACGGGAGGAGTGTGTCCAGCGTGCCTGCACCAGTGGACTTCTACACAGTGCCCCAAGTGTGGCGACTGGTCGCCGCATTCGGAGTGGTATGCGCCTTCGTGAGAAAGAGGAGACGGTCAAGTGAAAGTGGTTCTCTTCGGAGCGACGGGCATGGTCGGGCAGGGCGTCCTGCGCGAGTGTCTGTTCGACCCTGACGTCGAGAGCGTCCTCGCGGTTGTCCGCAACGCCAGCCTGCCGCAGCATGACAAACTGCGCGAAATCGTACACCAAGATGTTTCTGATCTCGCGGCGGTTGAGGACAGGCTCTCAGGCTACGACGCATGTTTCTTCTGTCTCGGCGTCTCGTCAGTAGGGATGAAGGAGGAGACGTATCGGCGCGTGACATACGATCTGACGGTCTCGGTGGCTAAAACCTTAGCCAAGCTCAACCCGACAATGACCTTCATCTACGTGTCTGGGGCAGGAACCGAAAGCACG
>Ga0187879_10001131_pt1 | contig 18185 bp, 15 predicted proteins | sample June2016WEW_19_1_FD_132423 | JGI IMG/M metagenome (GOLD analysis project Ga0187879, IMG submission 132423) | Peatland microbial communities from SPRUCE experiment site at the Marcell Experimental Forest, Minnesota, USA - June2016WEW_19_10 | ecosystem: Environmental > Terrestrial > Soil >... | reverse complement strand
GTGCGGATATACCGCTATGTCGTGGAAGGCAGCTTCGACGCCTACTCTTGGCAGACCGTCGAGCGCAAGGCACGATTCATCGGCCAAGTCATGCGAGGCCGCTTCGATGTGCGCGAGATCGACGAGATCGCAGACAACGCATTGTCCTTCGCCGAGGTCAAGGCGCTGGCCGCCGGCGACCGACTCATCCTCGACCAGGCCAATCTCAGCGCGGAGGCAACACGTCTGCAGCGTCTGCAGCGCGCATACCACAACAACCAGGCGGCACTCAAACGAACCGTCGAGAACCACAGCGCTTGGATCGGCGCACTCGACAAGGACATCGCAGCGCTGGACGCAGCAATCGCCCGTCAGGTCGATACTCGCGGCGATAAGTTCGCGATCACGATTGACGGCGCTGTTCACAGAAACCGCGCCAACGCCGGGATCGCACTCGTGCACGTCTTCGACGCGATGGACGATGTGAAAAGACCAATCGGGGAACTCGGCGGCCTCGTGATCTCGGGCTGCGTTCGATACAGCGTGGCCGATGAAGTACGAGAAGCTCAGCTGGGCTTCGACGGGCTGCCCGGCAACCTCGCGCACACGACCCTCCCCGAGGCGCACACGGACCCCCTCAAGCTACTCCGGCAACTGGAGGCACGCGCCAACAGCCTCGACACGCTGCGCGCCAAGACCATCGCGGAGCGCGCGAGCACACAGGCCGAGACAGAGCGCGCCCGATCGGCGATCGGCGTTCCGTTCAAGCACGCCGCCGCTCTGGCCGAGGCTTCCGGCAAGCTGGATGCAGTAAACGCCGAGCTCGCCGCCAAGGCGCTGGCCCAGGAACGGCCCGCCGCCGATGGTGGCGAGGACGATCCGTCCACCGACGCGGTTGCCGCACCCGTTGGCGCCGCCGCGTCGGACGACATTCCGATCTGAGGGCTCGCAGCAGGTCACTGGCCCGTGACAGCGGCGCCACACGGCCTTGCGTGCTGCCCTCACACCCTGACGTCTTGCGTTCCTCGGCTGCATAGCAGCCCCGGACGCCCGACTCGCGTCACGGTGGCATCAATCCCATGCCGGGTTGGTCGCCGCCGCGATGCGCAACCCAACAAGGAGGTAGTTCTATGCCTAGAACCCAAGCCAACACCGGCACGCTCAGCATCCGCCTGGATCGGCTGTTCGTGCCCGAGAACGTCCGCGAGATCGACGAGGACTTCATCGTCCAACTAGAACGTTCGGTCAAGGCCCGCGGCAAGATCATCGACCCCGTAGAGGTCATCGACGCCGACCCCGCCGTGCACGGCGACGCATACGACTATGCGCTGGTCGCCGGATTTCACCGAGCAGAGGTCGGACGTCGCCTCAGCCTTGAGACGATCCCCGGTGTCTACGGCGACGCTCAAAACGAGCACACGGACCGAGCAGTGGAGAACATCGTCCGTAAGGGGCTCAATCCCTACGAGGAGGCCATCGCCATAAAGCGCATCCTCGACGAGGGCAAGAGCGAGGACCAGGCCGCGGAATTGCTGGGATTGACCAAGCATCTCGTTACTCGCCGAGTCAAGCTGCTGGAGCTGCCCGACACCGCTCAAAGGCTCGTCGGCGACGGCACGCTCGCTCTTGCGACTGTTGAGCCGATGCGTGCAATCGCGCAGGCCAGCCCGGCACTACTGGATGCCGCAATCGAGTACATCGCTGAGTACGCCGATGACCTCGAGGCTGATGAGCTTGTCCACAGGCCGCTAGAGACGGTGACAAACGCCGTCGAGGACAGCGAGCGTGACGTCTTCGTTGCGCCTCTGGGTGCGGTGCCGCTGGACAATCTTGCTGCGCTCCAACTCGGCGAGCCCACCGTCGCTCTCCTCGCCGAGGCAACCGAACTCAACAAGAAGCTCAACCCCTACAGCTGGGGTCCTCCCCGCATCCGCTTCACCGACGCGGAGATCGATCGCGCACGCGCCGCCGGCGTGCTGCTCGAGTACGGTGATGAGGCCCCGTTGGTCACCGACTTCACGGTCTACCAGGACCTGTGCCGCACGGCCATCACCGCGGGCGTTGAAGGACTCAAGCAGCAGATTGCCGAACGCGCCGAGAGCCAAGAGATCAAGAGCGAGAAAGCCACGAAAAAGGCTACGCCTGATAAGGATGAGTTCGCCGCACTCGAAGCCGCGTATCGTCGTGAGATGCGGCAGCTCGCCGCGACGGCGCACGGCGCCAATCTCGACCTCGGCGACTCGCTGCGCAATGGCCTAACTGTTATCGACCCCGCCGATATGACCGTCGCACGCTTCTTCGTCTACGGGCTGTTGGGCGCGGACACTGGAAGCGGCTATGGCAAAGACACGGTGGTATCCGCGATTGCGCTGCGCGGGATTCGGCTCGTGATCGGTGAGTTTCGCCAAGACATCACCAAGACCCGCCAGGATGGCAGCCCCGGCGCGCTGCGCATCACCTACGGCGAAGGCATCAAGCACGACAATCAGTCTCATTGGCTCTGGAAATACCTCGACGGTGCTCAGAGCGCTGGGGAGCTCTACGGTCGCGCGTTGGTCGTGATCGCCGCCGAGCAGTATGCCTCTCGGCTCGTGGTGCCCACCAGCCAGCAGAGGGAACCGCTGCAGTGGCCATCCCATAACGACATCGCGCTCAAGGCGCTCAAGAAGCTCGCCGGCCCCCACATCGCCCCAACGCTAGAGGCGCTGAACAAGGCGATCGCCAAGGCCGGGCGGGAACACAAAGAAGCTCAGAGGCACCTCTTGGAGGCCCGGCGCCGCAAGCTGGAAGCTAACTCTCCGTCGGCCGAAGATCTCGCCGCTGAGGATGATCGCGACGAGGACCATCCCGAAGACCGCTACCTCAACTCGCTGGACTCAGATCCCAGCCCGTTCATCGACGACGACCAGGAACAGATCGACACCGACGTCGGAATCGCTATTCCCGCGGTCGGACCAACACTCCAGGGTCCCGCCGACCCGGCTGTCCCAGATTCAACGGTGACGGATGCGACTGACCTAGCGGACCAAACCGATGCCCCCGGTCCAGGGGACGTGCTGGACGCCTCCGCGGACATCGACTTCTGAAGAACCCTCGCAACACCAGCCGGTGCAGGAGGGCCTGGTGCCCCCGAACGCGCCCGGCCCCGATGCCGCCTACCGGCAGCCAGCCCGAAACCATCCCGTCGCCGCACAGCTTCGCGCGCGGCGCACAGAAAGGACCACCAATGCCAACCGCAATTGTCAGGAACGGATACCGCTACGACGGGGAGTCCGTCGAAATAGACCAGCCGATCACCGAGCAGCAGTTCCGTGCGATCGAGCGCATCCTCGGAGAACCTCCAGCCCGCTTCAAGGGGTGGGCCGAGAGGTTCTGCTTCGACCCTCCCGACCCCCGCCGAGCGGCGGCGCTGCTCAAATACCTGAGAGAGCAGAACCTCTCGCATTCCCTCGAGCGGCAGGAGACGTGGACTCCACAGGCGGCGGGCGAAGAGATGCAACCGCGCGAGGCCACTTGCGTCACGCTGGCGCCCTTCGACCAGGCGCCGAGCGTAGCCGAGCTCGTCGCGCTCGCCGCACACTTGCTCTTGAGCAGTGAAGACCTCGACGACGTCGTCCACGACGCCGCCGACGAGCACGCGGCGACCCTCAACAGCGAAGGGCTCGACGGCCAGATCGAATACCTCGTCGCGCGCCTCGGCACGAAGGATGCTCAAGCGGCGATCGAGGCCGCGGGTCGCCGCGAGGGCACGCTCCCGGTGCCCGACGGGGAGGGGCGGTGAGACCGTGAAGCGCTCGACCCCTTACACCTGGAGGATCGGGGTGGACAACGCCTTCGGGTACCTGACACACCCATCCGGCCGGGCGCATCTCGCAGAGTCCCGCAGATTCGCATCAAGCGCGGCTGTGATGACCGGTGTGGCTATCAGCCTCGACAACGGACGTGCGCTGCTGACGCCGGCGGACGGCTCGAGCACGTGGCAGTCGGTCCCCGCAGAGCGGGCGTGCGAGCTCGCCAGCATCCCCGCACCCGAGATCGACGGGGCAGCCGAGACCGCGCGGCGCCTGGATCCCTTCCATGTGGAGCGGCAAACCAGCCCCGTGTTCGCCGCGATCGTAGCGCTCGCGGTCGAGCGTCGACTGCCGTGTGCTCACGCTCTACGGGCGTGGCGGCAAGACCTGTGGGACGGCACATTCGACGGGTCATATCTCGAACAGCCAGAGACCTTCGCAGCGTCCGTCCTCGAGCGGATCGCGGCGAGGAATGAGACACCACACGACGCGGTGCTCGGGCAGCTCGCCCACGACATCGCTCTGGGGGGCGGCGAGGCCGAGCACAACCAGCTCGCGCAGCAGACCGGATGGACGACGGCGCTGCAGGAGCTACCCGCGCGTGCGTCACACCTCGCCACGGTCCTTGACCGTGCCAGACAGACCCGGCGCGAGGGCAGCAAGCTCGCAAGCGCCCAGCTCGCGCTGATCTGACACACCCCGGGCGCCCTCACATCGCGGCGACCTCAGGGACCTCTGAGCGGGCGCGCGCCTTCGGCGACGCGCCTGTCCACCTTCTCAAGAAGGGAGCAAACATGGCTCGCTTCGAGTCACTACACCTGTTCTCGGGTGGCGGCGGGGACCTGCAAGCAGCCGAGATGATCGGCGGCGCAGCGGTCCTCGCGGCGAACCATTGGACGTGCGCTGTTGAGAACAGCGGCGCGAATTACCCGGACGTGGACCACCTGATCGGCGACCTCGCGATCGCCGACCCGCGCAGCCTGCCGCGGATCGTTCACCAGGCGACCGTCCTCTGCGCGTCGCCTGAGTGCGACGGGTGGAGCCTGTCGCGCAACTACCGGGAGGAGGTGAGCCGCCTCGGGCCGTTCGACCCCAAGCAGGGCATCGGCCGGTCCCGCGCGACCGTCTGGTGCCCGATGCGGTTCGCGACCGCGCTGCCGAACCTGACGACGATCATCATGGAGCAGGTCGTAGACATGGTGCGCGAGGCCCGCGCGTTCGCCCGCTATGTCGCCGAGTGGGACAAGCTGGGTTGGCGCGTTCAGGCAGTCTGCGCGAACAGCGCGATCTGGGGCGCTGCGCCGCAGTCACGCGACCGTCTTTACCTGCTCGTCACCCGCCAGAGCGTCGCCAAGCCTGACCTCGATTTCAGGCCGCTGTGTCGGTGCCTGCGCTGCGACGCCGACGTGTTCGGCATCCAGACATGGAAGGCCAAGGCCCTCAAGCGGGCGACGCCCGCCGGCCCGGTCGGCAAGTACGGGCCGCGCACCGGCCAGTATTACTACAGCTGCCCGGTCTGCCGGGAGCGCGGAAACAAAACGGTCGTTGTGCCGTACATCATTCCGGCGGTCGCCGCGATCGAATGGGAGCTGCGCGGCACCCGGATCGGTGATCGGGCCGAGCCGCTGGCGTCCGCCACGATGCGCCGCATCGAAGTCGGGCTGCGCCGCTGGAACGCCGAGCACCTCGCCCGGCTCTCACGGCTGAACGACCCCAGGCGCGACGAGCCCGTGCCGATCTGGATGCCATACCCGACACAGACGGGCCGGCAGGACATGGCGCTCGTGGCCCCGCCTGGCGGGATGCTGGTGCAGGCCGCCGGCCACACCTTCGAGCGGCCGGGGTACGCTCGCGCGTGGAGCCTGGCCGAGCCCTCGCCGGTCATCAGCGGCACCTTGGACAAGGCGCTCGTCGCCCCGCCCGGCGGGTTCATCCCCGCGGCGGGCGAGGCGTTCGCCGTGGCCAACTTCGGCACCGACCACGGCGGGCACGTCCGAGACGTGACCGAGCAGCCGATGGGGACGATCACCGCCGGTGGGCAGTACGGGATCAGCCAGCAGGCCGTTCTCCAAATCCCGCGGGAGGCGGTGATCGCCAGCTACTACGGCGGCTCGACCGTGACCGCGGACGCGAGCCGCGAGCCGTTCCGCACCCAGACAGCCCTAGACCGTCACGCGCTGATCGAGCCACCGCCAGCAGCGGCGCTCGTCCGCGCCGGCGGGACGAAACAGGCAGACCTCGTTGACGTACACGGTGAACCCGCGCCGACCAGGATGCCATCGGAGAACTACGGCACCCTGCGCGCCGCGGGCGAGCTGCCCTACCGGGTGGAGGACGCCGAGTTCCGGATGATCACACCCAACGAGTGCGCGCGCGTGATGGGCATTCACCAACGGCTGATCCCGCAACAGGACGGCACGTACAGGATCGTGCCCTACCGCCTGATAGGCAACAAGCGCGACCGGGTACGCCTAGCGGGCAACAGCCTCACCCCGGGCGTGGAGGCGGAGATCCTCGACCGGGCGCTGCTCGCGCAGGCCGCATAGCCCGCCCCGCCCGCGACCCCGCGTCGGCCCCGAACTGGGCTGCGTGGCCGATACCTCACTGAAATCACCGACAGGAGAAACCTGATGCTTGACCCTGCTCACACTTACGAGCATCACGGGTTGACCGTGAAGATTCACTACGACGAGGACGCACGGAACCCCCGGACAGAGTTCGACAACCTTGGGACGATCGTCGGCTGGGCAAACCATCGGTATTGCCTGGGCGACCGTCAACTCAGCGTCGCGTGCCGCACGCCAGCGGAGATCGTGGCAGAACTGCAAGAAGACGATGCTCGATTGATCTTGCCGTTGTGGTACTCGCCGCAGGGAGGTCTCTCACTCGGCGAGGCCGGGGACGAGGAAGGAATCGAAAACGGCGACGGCGTGATCTACGTCACTGCCGAGGACTTGAGGAGCGAATACGACATGACGCGGATCTCGGCCAAGGTGGTCGAGCGCGCCACGACCGTCGTGCGAGGCGAGGTGGACGAGTACAGCGCCTATCTGCGCGGCGACGTGTACGGGTTCGCGGTCGAGGACGCCGAGGGAGAGCACCTGGACTCCTGCTGGGGCTTCTACGAGCGCGACTACTGCGAAGCACGCGCGACCGAGGCCGCGGAGTACCAGGCCGAACAGGTCGCCGCCGAGGCGCGTGAGGCATACGAGCTCGCGTGCCGCGGCATTCAGACAGTCCCGCGATAGCGGGCCTCGTGGAAGGAGAGATAGTGCTGTTCCTACACGCCGGCTCGCTGCAGCGGGTCCAGGCACACGACCACCCGAACATCGGCCGGCTGCTGCAACCCCGCGACTACTCGCGGCTTGCGGAGACGCTCGCGGCCGGATATGAGGTTGCGATTGATAACGACGGCTGGGGCGGCGTGGACTTCCCGAAGTTCGCACGCATGCTCGCACGCATCCGTCTGACGATCTTCGGCGAGCTACCGACGATCGGTCAGCTGATTCAACACGCCGGCTACCCGTGGCCGAAGCCCGTCGATCCAGCCGAGCCCAACCCGTTCGGGGAACTACCGCCGATGATGCCTGCGCCACCGGGGAATCTGCTGTGGGTCGTGGTGCCGGACCTTGTGGCTGACGCACGCGACACCTACTCGCAGTTCCAGTGGCTTCACCCGCTGATGGCCGATCTGCCGCTCGCCTTCGCGGTACAGGACGGCGCCGGCGAAGCCGGCATACCCTGGGGCGCGCCCGGCCTGCGGTGCCTGTTCCTCGCCGGATCAGACTCCTACAAGCAGTCCGCTGAGATGGCGGAGATCGCGGCGGCCGGCAAACGACAGGGTCTGTTGGTGCACGGCGCGCGCTGCAACTCCGCCAAGCGCGCCCGGTACTTCGCGGCGATCGGCTGCGACAGCTTCGACGGCACCGGCGCATCCAGGTACCCGCAGCTGATCCCGCGCTACCTGCAGTGGGCCTCCGCGCCCGTGCAGCAGCGTCTGGTCACGTAGTCCGCGCCCAGCCAGCCGGCCGCACACCAACCCACAACCCAGCGAAGGGAGTCCCATGACACCCAGCAACGCCGGGCAGCTCGATCTGCTGCCCACCGCAGCAGAAGAGCTCCTCGCACGTGCACGGCGGCGATCGGACCTGCGAGACGCGGCGGAACCGCGCGTGGACTACAAGGCGCTCAACCAGATGGTCCGCCGTCAAAGGGCGGCGCTGACCCGCGCAATGAACAGCGGCGACCCCGAGCAGGTCATCCTCGCGTGCCGCGACGCGCTGCGGGAGTGGAACACGCCGGGGTCGATGTGGCCCGATGACTGGGGTAATTGGCAAAGAGCGCTCGACGACGTGCTCCCGCTGCGCCAGCAGGTCTCACTCGCGGATCTGGCCGACTGACCGTCGCGCGTCCTTCCTGACGCCGGTGAGTTGATCTAGTTCGCCCGGGGGCAAGGCGCGCAACGCGACGACAGGTAAGCGACATGAGGAGGTCCCATCTGGACGAGAACTCGCCGTTGGGTCGGCCAAGGGTCTGACCCGCAGCACACCCTCGCTTTCGCGGGGACAACGAACCACCAAAGGCCGCGCGGCAGAACAGCGCGCGGCACGAACGAAAGGAGGGCCGGTATGGCTCTTAAGGCGATGTGGAGCGGCGTGCTCGAAGTCAACACTTTGTTCGACGTGCACGTCTCCGTATGCAAGGCGACCGAGGAATACCGCGGGCGCGACCAGCTGCGAGAGCTCTGCTCTTGCTGCCAAAAGCCGTTCAAGCGCCAGTCGGTGTGCGACGCAGGCAAGGTCCGCCTCACCGAGGAGATGAAGAACAACGACGAAACCGACAATACCACCGAAATGGTGAAGGGTGTCGAGGGCGATGGCGAGGAGTATGTGGTACTCGATGACGCCAAGCTCGAGGCGATCGCCGCTGCCGGGACGTCTGACGCGATGGCCGTCGCGGCCGTCGTTGATCTGAAAGACGTGCCGACCGAGCGAGGGAACGGTATCTATTACCTGCGTGCCAACGCAAAGGTCAAGAGGTCCGAGAAGGCCGTCGAAGCGCTGTGCGCCGTGCTACGGCAGGAGAACAAGGCGCTCATCACCAAGTGGGCTCCTCGTGGCCGGGAGCTGCTCGTGGCGATCTACCCGAAGGGCGGGGCGCTGGTCATGCAGGGTCTGATGTACGCCCCGGAAGTCAGGGCGCCGGATGAGAAGTGCCTGATCGGCCGCGAAGGCGTGTCCGACCCCGAAATCGAGATCACCGTGCAGGTGCTGGACGGGCTCCCGAGCGAGTTTGACTTCGCGGCGGCCGAGGACGAGGCGGTGCTCGCACGCCGGGAGGCGATCCAGGCCGCCCGCAACGACGAACCGATCCCCACGAAGGAGACGGTCGCGGCCACCGAGGCCGTGCCCGACCTGATGGCCGCGCTGCTCGCGGCGACCAAGGGTTCTCCCGTGGTCAAGGCCACTCGCGCCGGCGAGGCCGCAACCAACGGCGCTGTCCCGGTAGGCGCAAGCCAGTAGCCCGCGCCGGCGCATACCGCCGGCGCTCACACCAGGCCCACAGTGCGCGCCGCGCCCGCCCGGACGGGCCGGAGCGGCGCGCGCTCGTGCGGCCATGAGCGCCCCGAGGACGGGGCAGGAGGAGAGCACGTTGCTACCCAAGCCGATGCTCGCCAAGAAGCTGTCACGCATCCCCGAAGGGGAGGGATGGTCGATGGAGCCCAAGCTGGATGGATGGCGTTTGCTGGCCGGGCTCCTGGACGGCGTGGTGATGTGGACCCGCCAGGGAAACCATGTCACGCAGGTCCCCTACATCCGCGACGCGATCGCCGCGCACTTCCCGACCGGCACGATCCTCGACGGCGAGATCGTAGACCTGCGGTCGGGCTCTGAGCGGCAATGGAACCGCACCCAATCAATTCTCGGGAAAACGAAAGGCGGATACGAACACACACCGACCGCGCAGGACCCGCCGCTGACCTACGTGCTGTTTGACGTGCTGTGCCTCGGCAGCAGCGACGTGCGAAACCGGCCCCTCGCCGACCGCAGAGCGCTGCTGCAGGAGCACTGCGCCGGCATCGAGCAGTCAAGCGACGGGCAGCTCCTGCTCGTTCCCGTTCAGCAGCCGAGCGACGCGGGCCTGAAGGCGCTGGTCGATCACGGGTTCGAGGGCGTCGTCGTCAAGCGGATCGACAGCCCCTACGTCTGCGGCTCGCGCAACGGGGCATGGGGCAAGATCAAGCCCTACGCGGAGATCGAGGCGCTCTGCACGGGCGTGTATGACGCCGAGCCGGGCAGCCACTACGCGCCGGTCATCGACGGCAAGACCCGCCCGTGGGCGGTCGGCGGCATCTGCTTTCAGGTCAGCCACGAGGACGGGCGGGTCTATGACGGGCGTGCTGCCGGCATGAACGATGCGCTGCGCCGGCGGCTGTACGAGGAACCCGAGGAGTTCATCGGACTCGTCGTGGACCTCGCGCATTGGGGAGTGGGCGAGAAGGGAGCGCTGCGACACCCAAACCTCAAGCGGTTCCGCTCGCCGGCGGACAAGGCCGTGCCGGGCGAGCCCGTCGGCACGAGCGGCCACCAAGCCGCACCGCGCACCCGGCGCGGGCGCGGCCAGCACTGAACCCGCCGTCTCTCGACGGCTCAAACCACATCGGAAAGGAAGCCAAGAAATGACAACGCATACGCCTGTCCGCGCGGTGCGGCAGAACGGCGAGGCCGCCGGCACCTGCGACATCGACGCGACCCGAGCGCTCCCGGATTGGGGGGCGGGACTCGGCATCAAGACCTACGGCGAGCTCGAAGTGGACGCGGGGTGTCACGCCCACACGACCGAGACCGTTCACGTCGGCCCGTTCCTGCGCTGGCTCGATGAGCGGATCGCGGCACATGGTCGCCAGCAGACGATCCTTGATTTGGGATGGAACGAGAGCGATGAGCGCCGCCTTCACCGTTGGCGCTTTGAGAACGTTCTCCCTTACGTGCCCGTCGCGGGGATCGAGGACGCTCTGCACCGCGCCGGCGCCCGGCTTGTGGAGGTGTACCCGGAGACCGACGTGGGAGAGGTGTTGACCACATGGTGTCCGAAGTGCAAAGACGCCGTGATCGTCGATGAGAGCCTCGTCTGTCCTTGGTGTGACACCGTGACGGAAACCAGCGTGAGCCTGACGTTTCACCACGCGACGGTGGGGAAGCTGCGGTACACACTCACCCCCGAGCAGCGCCGTCAGTCAGCGCTCAAGCGATCGAGGAAGATGCGCTACCTCACCGACGAGGACATCGAGCTCGCCCGCAGTCTCTACCAGGATCAGGCGATGACGATGCGCCAGGCAGCCGACGAGCTGTGGCGGCAAGGAAGGGGCCGCAAGCACACCTCCCCGGAGCGGGTCGAGGAGGCTCTGAGACGAGCATTTCGTCGCCGTGGCTACGCCACGCGGACCACAGCGCAGTCCAACGCGGGGGTCCGGTTCCGCGGAAAGCTCTGCGAAGGCACAAGGCGCAACGGTAAGCCGTGCGAACAGTCCGCGACCAGCGGTAGCCGGTATTGCTTTCAGCACGACCCGGACCTCGCGGCTGTCCGCGAGCGCCGGGCGCACCTGGCGAGGATGCGAGCCAAACGCGCGTGGGTGGGCAAGCAGATTCCAATGGAGCCGTTCGTCGCGTGGCTGACTCGCCGCAAGCAGGAGCTGGCGCTGCCAGTCGAGCAGCGCCGCTTCCGCGACCGGGATGAGAGCCTGACCCGGCTGAGCGCAGCCACCGGCATCGACCCGTCGACGCTCATCAAGTGGATGCGCTACCAAAGCAGCAAGGGCACACCGAAGCAGCTCATAACCCCCGCGAAGGTGCGGGAAGTGCTCGCGCACGACGCCACCACGACGCTCGACGAGCTGTATCGATCCGCAACTGTGACCCGGCTCCGTGAAACCCGCGAGCAACTACCGGCCGCGGCGTAACGGCCAGCGAATCGACCGATAGTCCGGCCGCGTACGGCCGGGCCAGCACCGGAGTGCTCGACGCACCCGGTTCCGGCGCAAACAACCGACAGGAGAAAGGAGGTGGGCGATGTCACATACCCAACAGCCCGACCGCGACCGGCCACGGCGCACAGGGCGCCGCCAGGACGCGCTGGCGAAGTCACGCCGGAAGACGCCCAAGGCTCTACGTAACCTCAATCGTGAGCAGCAGGCAGCGGTGACGCACCCGCCGGCCAAGATTCTCGTGATCGCGGGCGCCGGGACGGGCAAGACGAGGGTCCTCACGCGCCGCGCCGCGTTCCTGATCGAGGCGCGGGACGCCCAACCGGAGCAGGTCCTGGCGATCACCCTCACCAACAAGGCGGCGAGGGAGATGATCGGCAGGCTGCGCTCTCTGTGCGGAGCGGGGGCCGCGGAGCGGATTCACGCGGGCACCTTCCACGCCACCTGCGCGCGAGTCCTGCGAAGCCATCCCCAGCTCATCGGTAGGACCGGGCAGTTCCAGATCTACGACGAAGACGACGCCCGGCGGCTGGTCGCTCGCACCATGACCCAAGAAGAGGCGGCGTGGATCAAGCCGAGCGTCGTGCGGCGCGAGATATCGGCGAACAAGAACCACGCCGTCCCGGTCGAGCAGTACGCGGCCGTCGCGGCGGACAAGACGAGCCGCATCGTGGCCCGCGTGTGGAGCGAGTACGAACGGGAGCTGAGGCGCGCCGACGCCCTGGACTTCGATGACCTGTTGCTGCGGAGCGTCGAGTTGCTGCGCGCCCACCCGGACATTCGGGCCGGCTACCAGGAGAAGTGGCCGCACATCCTCGTCGACGAGTATCAGGACACGAATCCGACTCAGGCGCGGCTGCTGCGGGTCCTGGCCGGGCGTGACCTGATGGCGACGGGGGATGACAAGCAGGTGATCTACGGCTTCCGTCTCGCCGACGTGAGGTTGATCCTCGACTTCGAGAAGGAATACCGCGACGCCCGTGTTCTCACGCTCGAAGAGAACTACCGCAACTCTCCGCAGATACTCAGGGCTGCGAACCGCCTGATCGGCCACAACCGGGTGCAGCGTCACATGGCGCTATGGCCGACCAAGGGCACCGAGGACGGCCCCGAGATCCAGGTGCACTGCGCGAGCACCGATGCGGAGGAGGCGCAGTGGATCGCCTCTCGCGTCCAGCGGTTCATCGAGCACGGCGTCGACGAGCGAGAGATCGCTGTGCTCGGGCGAGGCTCGAGCGTCGTGCAGCGCGTCGAGCACGCGCTGGCCGCGGCCGGCATCAACTACCAGCTGATCGGATCGCGCGGGTACTTCCGGCGCTCGGAGGTGCGGGCGGCGCTCGCGCATCTGCGGCTGATCGTCAACCCGCGCAACGAGGAGGCGTTCGTGGTCGCGCTCGGGATTCGGCCACGGGTCGGCGACGCCACCGTGGCGAGGATCATCGCCTACGCTCAGCGGAACAACCTGACGCTGCTGGAGGCGGCGACGGCGGTCGACCTGATCCCGGGCATCCGTGGCAGGCAGGCCCAGGAGAACACCCGGCGGTTCGCGTACGACATGCTCGCGTTCACGCGCGCGGCGAGGACCATGTCGGTGAGCGAGCTCACCCACGAGGTGATCCGTATGCCGCTCGGGGTCGGCGAGTCCGTGGCGAAGCAGGAAGATGCAGACCAGCGGTTCGCGCGGCTGGACGCGCTCACCGAAGCTGCACGTACCTACGAGCGCCAAAGCGACGAGCCGAGCCTCGCCGTCTGGTTGCAGGACGCGATGCTCGCCGGGCGCGATGACCTGGACCCCGAGGGGGGTCGCGGAAAGGTCACGATCGGGACGATCCATGCCGTCAAGGGGCTGGAGTGGAAGGTCGTGGTCGCGGCCGGCTTCGAGGGGAGGGTGATCCCGTCCAGTTATGCGCGGACCCCGGAGGCGATCGAAGAGGAGCGTCGCATGGCGTATGTGCTCATCACGCGTGCGACGAGGGTCCTGATCCTCTCCTACGCGCTGATGCGCGACGGGTGCAGCTCAGGTCCGAGCCGGTTCATCCGCGAGGCGCTGCAGGCGCCCGCCGGCACCGCCGAGGGGGCCGCCGCGGCGGGGCGGCACCCGGCACCCAACACCGCCTAATCGCGCGGAGCCCCGTCGGCGGCCACCAGGCAGCTCACAGAGGCCGCCACACGCGCCGCCTCGTGCGGGAGGCGCGTGGCCATCAACTCAACCCGGAAGGAGTCCACATGGACCTGAACATGCTGCCCGCGCAGTCATACGAGGAGGCGATCCCGTTCCTGCGCAGGCCATACACCCCCAACCTCGTCCGGGGGTTGGTCATCAACGCCCCGGACAGCACGACGGCCCCGTGCACCATCGGCCTGTACGCGATCGGCGAGTCGCTGATGGACCGCCTGAACCTCACGTGTGGCCCCGATTGGGAGCACGACTTCGAGATCGTCAAGGAAAGCACGTACACGGCGAAAGGCAAGACCTTCTACTACTGCGAGGTCCAGGCGATCCTCGTGGTCTTCGGGGTCCTCAGGAGAGACATCGGCGCGTCGAGCGCCGAGACGCCCGGCGGGGCGAAGATGAACGCCAGGGCGCAGGCGTGGAAGCGCACCGGCCGCTGGCATGGCCCGGGCCAGTGCCTCTACGGCACGGAAGACTTCCTGGTCTTTCGTGGCGAGGAGCCGGGCAAGCTGCACGTCCCGAAGTCCGGCGAACACCCTCATAAGCGGCCGTACATCGACAAGGCGTGCGAGCTCCTCATCCGTGAGCAGTACAAGGGCTGGCTGACGGAGGAAGGCGAGAGAAGTTACGGCCCGCCGCTCGACCACATGGAAGTCGCCGAGGCCATCCTGGCCCGCAGGCAGTCCAACGGGTCGGCACGCCCGCCGCGCCGCGCACGCGCCTGCGCCAGGCCCGGCGCCGTCGCGAACGGAGCTCCTGCCGAGCGTCAGGCCCCCGCTCCCGCCGCGGAGGAGTCCCCGGCGACCGAGGCGGCCCAACCGAGCGCGCCCGCGGGGGAGAGCTTCGGGCCGATGCCGGACCACCCGGCGCCGGCCGCCGCGCTGGAGGCGGCGAAGGGCAAGGGTTTCGGTGAGCCGGTCGCGCGGGTGCTGAGCAACCTCGCCCGTGCCGATGGCCAGGAGGAAAAGCCGACCGACGCCCAGCTCCAGGCGGTCACGAACTGGCTTGAGGCGCTGAGCGCCCTCGAGACACCCGAAGACGTCGTGCTCAAGGCGGCCGGGCACAAGTCGGGCAAGCCGATGAGCCAGGAACGCCGCCAAGCGCTGTTCGCGAGGTGGCTCGCGCGCAAGGCAGCCGGCGAGCACGACACCGATGGGCACGATTCCACCACGAATCGCGGCCCAACACAGGAGGACAGCCTGGACACAGCCAATCAGAAAGACGCGGCGAGCAACGGGCGCAGCGACCTTCAACGCGCCCTGGCCGAGCTGCGCCGCAAGATGACCGAGCACGAATACGACGACCAGGCCGTCACGCGCTTCGCGGCGCTCGCCACCGGCGGCGGTCCCCGCACACAGGTCAAGTGGGCGCAGGTCAACCCGGACACGCTGCTGATCCTCGCGGACCTGCTCGAGAACGCCGCGGCGATCGGGTGGAGCAACGAGCAGCTAGACCAGGCAGTCCGCGCGGCTCACCAGAGCTCCAGGCAGAACAGCACCGCCGGGCGCTTCTCGGCGCTCGCGAACCACATCACAGACCTCGCCGAGACCCGCGCGATGGAGAGCGCATGAAGCCGAGAACGGACGGGGGCAACAGGCGCCGCGCGACGACAACGAGGGGTGTAGTCACACGCACCCCGGGCCGGGCGCCGAGACCCGGCGGCCCGCCCAGCGCAGGACCGGCCCGCGGGCCGCCCTCGCTGAGTAGGGCGGCCTCACCGGCCGCGACAAACAAGGCGCAGCGGTAAGGGCACGCTGCACAAGACACAGAAAGGAATCACATGGCTGCGACAAACATCAACCGGGTTGTCCTGACAGGCAACCTGTGCAAGGACCCCGACTCGAAGGCTCTGCCGAGCGGCACGGCGCTATGCGAGCTGCGCATCGCGTGCAACACGCGCCGCAAGAACGGCCAGAGCGGCGAATGGGAGGACCGGCCGAACTTCTTCAACGTCAAGGTGTTCGGCGCGCAGGCAACCAACTGCGCTCGCTACCTGGGCAAGGGCCGCCCCGTCGGTATCGACGGTCGTCTGGAGTGGCGCGAGTGGGAGACCCAGGACGGCGCCAAACGACAGGCGGTCGAGATCATCGCCGAGAACGTGCAGTTCCTCGGCTCCCGCGAGGCCACCGCGGGCGACGAGGTCGAGTACGACGAGAAGTTCGAGCCGGTGCCGGCCGGCGTGGGCGCCGAGGACAACAGCGGCGACGACGACGAGATCCCGTTCTAGGGCATCGACCAGTCTGCGAGGGCGGAGCGACGGCAGCACGCCGCCGTTCCGCCCTCAGGCACGCATCATCGCCGGCGATCAAACGGGTGTCGAGACACCCTTTTTTTGCCCTTTTCCAGGCGAGGGCGCGTGCAGACTGTTCTTTTTTTCGCGGCGTGCTGCCAACCGAGTTGGACAGCCGGTTCTTGTCCTGCCCGGGCCATATCCTTGCGTATATGCCAACCGCACTGAAGTCACGCGGGGGAAAACGCCTGTCGCGAGCGACATCCACACGGGGCCGGATGGCCTCGGGCCGATCGGAAGCGACGGTGAGTGCAACCACACAACTCGATCAGAGAGCAGTCCGCTGCAGGCGGTGCCGGACGCGCCAAGGCGGCGTGTGCCCTGCATGCGCTTCGCGCCGGCGCCAGCGCGCGCTCGCGCTGCGCGAGACGGACGGCCTCAGCGACGAGCAGATCGCCGCGAGGCTCGACGTCACCGTCGAGAAGGCACGACGGCTCATCGAGGAAGCCGAGCAGCTGCGCGACCTCGAGCGATACAAGCGCGACTCGATCCCGGTCGAGCCGATCCGCGCACTGTTCGAGCGGCGCCTTCAGGAAGACTCGACCCTCAACCAGACACGGGTCGCCAAGCTGGCGCGAACCGACCGGATCGAGCTTCGGCGCGCGATCGGCCTCACGCCGACAGCGAGCCGGGTCGTGGACGGCAAGCTCCGGCCCGGCAAGCTCCGCAGCGAGATCACAGTCGAGATGGCCTCGAGGATCGTTCAGGCGCTCGGCGTCGCGCCGCACGAAGTTCCCTGGCTGTAGGGCGCGGCGCGCGCTCGCCGGCGGCGGGTGAGCCGTGCCGGTCAAGGCGCGTCGCTCAGAGGAACGGCTGCGAGCCGCGCGCCTGGCCCGCCACTACCGCGAGCAGGAGCGTCTGTCGATCGCGCAGATCGCGCGGCGCCTCGGACGCTCCCCCGCCACCGTTCGCGGCTACCTGTATGACCCTGACGGCTCGAGGGCGCGCAGCGTCAAGGAGCGCTACCGCGGGGAGTGCTCACGCTGCGGCGCGCCGACCAGCGGCTCGGGTCCGGGCCGCGCAAGGACGGTGTGCGCCCGCTGCAACGGACGCTCAGCCGCGAAGTGGCCGCAGCCAAGGATCGAGGACGCGCTGCGGGCCTGGTATGAGCTCTACGGCCGGGAGGCGAGCAGCACCGACCTCTCCCTCGGCTACGCACGCGCGCGGGCGCCGCGCGACGGCGGCGTGCGGCTGCGCCGTCTGACACAGGGATGGGCCGGAGGGCAGTGGCCGGCGGCGAGCGTGGTGCAGTACCACTACGGCAGCGTCCGCCGCGCAAACCAGGTGGCCCTCGGCGATCACCGGGAGCCGGGTCCCCGCAGGAGCGTCGCGCGGCCGGCCGGCGCAGCTCGCCAGGCCCATTTTAGGGGGGGAAGGACATGAGGTGCTCCGAGGACCGCTCGTGAGTGCAGAACGGATAGCCAGGCGCCCGCGGCCTCCCCGCCCGCGCCCCTGCCACCGGCAGCTCGCCCGCCGAAGGGCAAAGCTCACCCCGACCCGGCCCGTCGAGACCTTGACGACAAATGCGGACCAGATCGCGCGCGGGCGGCTGCCCTCACCCGGCTGCGCCCGACGCTGGCCCTCCGTCGTCCGTAGGCCATTGCAGTCGTTTGACGGCGCCGCGCAGCTGGTGGGCGTTCACGCGGGTGTAGCGCTGCGTCGAGTCCAGATGCTTGTGCCCGAGAAGCTCCTGGATCTGGCGCAGGTTCGCCCCGGCACCCAAGAGTTCAGTCGCGAAGACGTGGCGCAGCGTGTGCGGGGTCACGCACTTGTGCTTGCTGACACCGGCCACCTCGGCATAGCGGCGAAACGTCTGCGCCAGGATGTTCGCCGACAGGCGCCGGCCGAGAACACCGAGAAACAACGCGTCGTCCCTGGACTCTGGGCGCACCTGCAGATAGGCCACGAACAGCCCGATCAGGCCGGGATGGATCGGCACGACGCGCTGGCGTCCACCCTTCGCTTTGC